>Ga0134124_10001677_pt1 | contig 17808 bp, 15 predicted proteins | sample KB304_FD_96880 | JGI IMG/M metagenome (GOLD analysis project Ga0134124, IMG submission 96880) | Terrestrial soil microbial communities without Nitrogen fertilizer from Kellogg Biological Station, Michigan, USA - KB3-0-4 | ecosystem: Environmental > Terrestrial > Soil > Unclassified ...
GCGCTGACCAACGACTTCTTCGTCAACCTGCTCGACATGTCGACCGAATGGAAGCCGACGTCGGCCGCGAAAGAGGTATTCGAAGGGCGCGAGCGCAAGACGGGCACCGTGCGCTGGACTGCCACGCGTGTGGACCTGGCGATCGGCTCGAATTCGCAGTTGCGCGCTCTGGCCGAGGTCTACGCCAGCGCCGATGCGAAGAAGAAGTTCATCGACGACTTCGTGGCGGCCTGGACCAAGGTGATGAACCTGGATCGCTTCGACCTGCAGTGAGCTCGTGATGTCGCCGGTCGTGCCCGCTTGCGTTTAAGTGGGCATGACCGGCCCGAACCTGACCCGTCGCGCCCTCCTCGGCAGCCTCGCCGCCGCGAGTGTGTACGCCCGCATCGCAGCCGCTCAGAGCACGCCGAACCCCGCGGGGCTCGTAGACGTCCACCATCACTTCATCCCACCGTTCTGGTTCGACGAGGTCAAGGACCATATCTCACGCCAGGGCGGCGGCCGGATCGTGCCCAACTGGTACGGCTGGTCGCAGGAGCGGGCACTCGAACGAATGGATGAGACCGGCGTCGCCACCGCGATCGTCTCGATCTCCGCACCGGGCGTCTGGTTCGGCGACGTGGCGCAAGGCCGGCGCCTGTCGCGCGAAACAAGCCTGTTCGCTGCGCAGATGCGGCAGCGGCATCCGCAGCGCTTCGGCTTCTTCGCCGCGCTGCCACTGCCCGATATCGAAGGGAGCCTGCGCGAAATCGAGTACGCGTTCGATCAACTCCATGCCAATGGCGTCGTGCTGATGACGAGCTACGGCGATCGATGGCTCGGCGATCCCAGCTTCGATCCGGTGATGCAGGAGCTGGATCGGCGCGGCGCCATCGTCTACGTCCATCCCGGCTCGCCCGCCTGCTGCTCGCAGCTGATGTCTTACGTACCGCCGTTCCTCACGGAGTTCACGCAGGACACGAACCGGACGATCACCAGCCTGATGTTCTCGGGCCAGCTCGTGCGACGTCGCGCGATTCGTTTCGTCTTCTCGCACGCCGGCGGCACGATTCCGATGCTCGCGGGGCGCATCTCGCAGTTGAGCACCAGCGTGCCGCAACTCGCGGCCGCAGTGCCCGACGGTGTCGAGGCGGAGCTGCGACGCCTCTACTATGAAGTGGCGAACTCCGCTAATCGGCCGGCGATCGCGGCACTGCTGAGCCTCGTGCCTGCGACGCAGGTGATGTTCGGCAGCGATTTCCCGCTGGTGCCGATCGCAGCGACGCAGGCGAAGCTCTCGGGTTTGGGATTGAGCGAGAGCGACCTGGCGTCACTCTCGCGCGGCACGGCGGCGAAACTGTTTGCACTAGCGGATCGATAGCCGCCCGCCCGCGTCGGCGTACTCCATCAGCGCACGAAATCGCTCGCTCGAGGACACCGGCGGACGCGGGCCGACTGCATCGCCGATGCCCATCACCTCGATCGTGTCGGGCCGCACGCGACTCCATGGCTCGCCACCGCGAATGAACTTCAGCCAGTACGACTGCAGCTGCGCGGCGATCTTCTCGTCGGCATCGCCGTACGGACGGCGACCGCGATCCAGTACGCCGAACAGATACGGAATCTCGGATGTATGGAAGGTGCCGAAGCTCGGCGGTTTGGACACCGGCGAGGGGTGCGTGAAGAGATACGCGTAGATGGCCTGTCCAGTCGCCCGCGTGCGATCCGCCGCCCAGCGATATGTCGATGCCATGTACACGTCGCGGACGAGCAGTCGAGCCGATTGCGCCGCTTCTGCATCGGTCGCATGCGGATACAGCGCCAGCAATCGATCGGCGTGATCGCCGTAGCGCGCGCGCACAGCTTGCTGAAACTCGGCAGCGGTCTGATCGCGCGCGGGCATGAATTCGTCGGCATTGAATCCAGTGACGAGCGGTACTGCCGACGCGACAGTCACACCCGGAGCGATCGGATCGACCGGCAGCACGACACCATCGAGCACAGGTCGCAGCTCGATACGCGGCGGAGCACCGGCAGGCGGCGGCCCGAAATAAAGCGGATTGGCGGCCTGGATTTTCTCCGGCGGCAGCGTGCGCAACTCAGCGAGCGTGGCCACACCCGTTGCTTTCGCGAACTTCTCGCTGTTGCGCTCGGCCTCCGCGAGCGGAATGCTCGGGATGCCCATGCCCGAGCCGGACTGCGCAATCGCTCTTGCGAACAACCCCTTTGCAAGCGGCGAGACGATCAGATCGTTAACTGCCATCGCGCCGGCAGACTGACCCATGATCGTGACACGCGCGGGGTCCCCGCCAAATGCCTCGATGTTGCCGCGGACCCAGCGCAGCGCTTCGATCATGTCCTGCAAGCCATAGTTGCCGACGCCGGTACCGTGCGCCTCACGCGTCAACTCGGGATGTGCCAGGAAGCCGAAGGGTCCGACGCGATAGTTGATCGTGACGACGACGATGCCTTGCGCAGCGAAATGCGAGCCGTCGTAAATCGAAAGCGCACCCGACCCACCGCCGAAGCCACCGCCGTGTATCCAGACCATCACCGGTGCCTTGGCGCTGCTGCGGGCAGGCGCCCAGATGTTGAGAAAGAGACAATCCTCCGCGTGTCGCGGCGTGTCGACGAACTCGGCCGTGTACGGGCCGAACTGACGCGCCGGCCAGCCCTGATAGCAGCTCGCACCGAACTCGGTCGCATTGCGGACGCCAGACCAGGCCTTCACGGCCACGGGTGCGCGCCATCGCAAGGCGCTGACCGGCGGTTCGGCATAGGGAACGCCCAGAAATACGTCGACGGGGTCCCGATGCACGCCTTGCACGGATCCCGATTTCGTCGCTACGACGGGCGCGGCGGAAACGACGGCGGCGGCGAAGATGCCGAGCGTGAGCGAAAGTATTCTCATAGCAGATAAAACTGTGCGGCGGACCGGTTGTCGACATTTTGCGCGGCGTTGCGTTACACGATGCATGAAAGCATCACTCGTACTCGGCACCCTCCTCCTCGCCACGATCGTCGGCTCGGCAAACGCGGCCGATTCCGGTGACCTGGAGCGCAACAAGGCCCTGGTCAAGCAGTTCTTCGCTGCCGTCGAAGGGCGCGACAAAGCGACCGTGGAAAAAATCGTGCGCGAGGACTACATCCAGCACATGCCCATGATTCCCTCGGGCCGCGCCGCCATCCTCCACTACATCGACATGGTCGCGCCCAAAGGTCTCGGCAAGATGCCGCAGTTCGCGCGAGTGATCGCCGAGGCCGACCTGGTGATGGTGCACTTCCGTCGCGAGGATCCGAACGGCCCGGTCGCGACGATGGAGATCTTTCGCATTCAGGGCGGGCAGATCGCCGAGCATTGGGCCGTGACCGAGCCGATTCCGCCCGCGGACAAGACCCGCAACAAGAACGGCGCGGTCTGATCGATCAGGCAGTCTGCGGGCGACGAGCGAGCGCCAGCGTCGCGCCGCCGCCGAGCAGCACGAACGGAATCGTGCCGATCAGCACCGCCGCACTTGCGCCGCCCAGCGCGAGCATCGCCCCGCCGTATAGAGGCCCGAGTATCGACCCGAGGCGGCCGATGCCAACCGCGGCGCCGACTCCGGTGCCGCGAATCGACTTCTCGTAGTACAGCGGCGCCGACGCATACAGGATCAGCTGCGCACCGATTATCGTCGCGCCGGCAAGCACACACGCCATCGCGGCGACCACGAATGTCGACGCACTCGGCAGAAGCAACAGCGACGCGGCGATCCCGGCGTACGTCAGCAGGATCCACGAGCGCCGCTCGCTGCCTGCGCACTGACGCGCCAGCAGCATGCCGATGAAGGCGCCGCTCACGTTGAACAGGATCGCTGACCAACTCGCCTGCGCATGCGAGAAATGCAGCCCGACGAACAACGTCGGCAGCCAGTTCAACATCAGCAGCAACACCATCTGGGCGAAAAAGAAGCCGAGCCACAACTGCAGAGTCGTTGGAGCCCGACCATCGCCGAACAACGCCGTGCGCATTGGCAGAAGGGGGCCCTCTGAGGCGCTCGCCGCCGCGCTCGACTCGCTTGTGCGCGACTCGCGCAGGGCCGGAATCATCGCGAGCGCTAGCAAGATCGGGCCGAACCCGCCGACGTAGAAGATCGCGCGCCAGTCCCAACCGAGCAGCCCCTGACTCAACGCAATGAGCCCGGCGAGCGCACCGCCGAGCGGCAACGCCGCGCTCACCGCCGTGACAGTCCGCACACGCTGCGACGGCTCGACCGCTTCAGCCGCCAACGCGATGAAGTTCGGCATCGCGCCGCCGAGCCCGAGACCTGTCATGAGACGAGCGAGCACCAGCGCAGTGAGATTGCCGGCCATCGCTGTCCACAACGAACAGACACCCATCACGAGCATCGAGCCGATCAACACCCGCCGGCGCCCGACGAGATCGGACAGACGTCCACCGACCACCGCGCCGACGAACAAGCCGACGGTCACAGCACTGAACACCCAGGACGACTCGACCGCAGTGAGGTGAAACTCGGGAATCAGCTTCGGCGCGGCAACGCCCATCGACTGGTTGTCGAACCCTTCGAACAGCGCGGCGGCGACGCATAGAAGCAAGGTGCTGCGCTGGGAGGAATTCGACGAGGAAGTGTGTGTCACGACCGCAAGTCTAGGTTCTGCAGCGTTCAGGGCCGACGCAGCCGCACGCCCAGTCAAGTGTTGGCGGTGCGACGGTCAACTCCAGGCGGCGCGAGCGCCAAGAATGCGCAGATGAAAACCGCATGTGCTGCCGTTGCCATTGCCCTGCTGCCGCTGGCAGCGTTGGCGCAAACCGTACTGGGACCGTCGCCGACAGTACCGGCGATTCCCGCCGACGTCGATGTTTTCAGCCTGACGCTGAATCAGGTCCGCCAATACTCCGCCGCCGAGAATTTCGAGGTGCTCGGGCATGAGTACTTCAAGATCCCCGAACGCAGCGAATGGGCACGCGCCGTCGGGCGCGAAGGCAAGGAAGTCGGCTCGGGCTTGAGCATGGTGAAGGTCTACGACGGCATCGCTTACATCGGCGGCTACAACAGCCCGCCGACGCTCTTCGGCGTGTTGATCGCAGACGTGCGCGATCCGCTCAACATGAAAGAACTCGCGTTCATTCCGTGCAAGGCGAACACACGCTGTCCGTACGTCGACATCGATCCGAAGCGCAAGCTGCTGGTCTTCGGCAACGACACGTTCCGCGATCCGCGCAAGGGCCGCCAGCTCACGCCGGAGCAGATGCAGGCCGAGGCAGGCTGGTCGTTCTACGACGTCTCCGATCCCGCCAAGCCGCGCGAGCTCGCGTTCCTGCCGACGTTCAAAGGCGGCGTCGTGCACGGAGTTACGATCGACGACCGCTATCTCTATGGCTGCGCCCAGCTGCACGAGAACTCGTTCGAGATCCTGACGATCGTCGATTTCAAAGACCCGCGGCAGCCGCGCAAGCAGTGGGAGTGGCACGTCCCGGGCCAGCTACCTGGTGAAACGCCGGAGCCGCGCAATCGCGCCGGTCGCGACGGCAAGCCGCAGACGCTGCGCTGTCACATCTCCTATGCCTACAACGACAAGCTCTACGTTGCGTATCGCGACGCGGGCATGAAGATCTTCGATATCAAGGACCGCGCAAAACCGCGCCTGCTCGGCACCTACGATTACACACCGCCCTTCACGGGCGGAATGCTGGGCGCGACGCACACGACGCTGCCGATCGTCGTGCGACCCGGCGAGGATCCGGATCTCGTGGTCATCGCCGATGAGAACTACAACTGCCCGGCCAGCTTCGGTCGTGTCGTCGACATCAGCGATTTGCGTCATCCGCAAGTACTCAGCGGCGAGCGCGAGCCCAACTTCGAAACGCTGTCGACGTTCCGTCTGCCGCAGGTGGTCGACGTTACGGACGGCCGTGGCAGCTTCATCTGTCCGGGCGAGAAGAACAACACGCCGTTCGTAACGGTCGCCAACGGCATTCACACGCCGACCCAGGATCTGCGCTCGCCGAGCCTGCTGATGGTGACCTGGTACAACAACGGTCTGCGCGCGGTCGACATCTCGAATCCGTTCGCGCCGAAGTTCGTCGGCTACTACCTGTCGCCGAAGTACGCTTCCTGGGAGAACGACGACCGCCGCACCCGCGAAGTCGGCCAGGATCCCACGACCAATCTCATCTACATCACCGACGGCAACGGCGGCGGGCTCACGGTGCTGCGTTACACCGGACCGATCCCGGCAACGCCGCCGCTGCCAGGAGCGCGCTGATGAAAGCATTGCTCACCATCGGCGCAGTCCTGCTCACGGTTGCTGCTTCGGCAGTCGCCGATCCGATTCCGTCCGGCTGGCAAGCGAAGGACGTGAAGCCTGTCGCCTATCTCAACCTGAAAGCGCAGCGCGGTTTCAAGCTGACGATGAAGCGCACCGACGCCGGCCGCTGGTATCTCTTCGTCGGCACGACGAGCCCCGGCGGCTTTCACGTCATCGACGTCACCGATCCGGCGAAGCCGTCGATCGTCAAGGTGATCGAGTCGGAGCGCGGCAGTGCTCAAGTCACGTCGGCGGGCGATCTGCTCTTGCTCGGCGCGCAACTGCCGTTCACCGATCGCGGCACGCCGCGTCCGTTTCGGCAGCCGGCGCAGGACCTCGAGCTGGTAACACTGTGGGACATCAAGGATCCGCTGAACCCGCAGCAGCTTTCGAGTTTTTCGGCGCGCGGCTGGGGCACGCATCGCAATGGCTACTTCGGCGGCAAATATGCGTATCTCGCCGCGTTCGTCGAAGGCTATCAGGGCCAGTCGATCCTGCTGACGCTCGACGTCAGCGATCCGCGGCATCCGACCGAGGTCGGTCGCTGGTGGTGGCCGGGTCAGCGCGACAATGATGGCGTCGAACAAACGCCGATGGCCTTCCACGGCGCGCCGCTGCTGAATCGCGACGGCACGATGATGACGCTCGCTTACGCGCCGGGCATCGTAAATCTGGATGTGCACGACGCTGCGTATCCAAAGATCATCGGCAAGATCGTCTTCAGCCCGTTGACGCAGGTTGGCCCGCCGTCGATGCACACCGTCGCGCAGCTGCCGAACGATTACCTGTTCTTCTCGACCGAACCGGAGAAGCCCGGCTGTGAGAGCGAGACGCTCGCGCAGGCCGGCATCATCAACAACCGCGATCCGGCCAATCCGCTGCTGGTCGCGCGCTTCGGCCGGCCATCCGCGCCGCCGGGCGCGCCGTACAAGACGTTCTGCGAGTTGAAGGGGCGTTTCGGACTCCACAACATCAACGCCGAGACTCACCTGCCGATCACGGAGAAGCCGGTAAAGCGAATGTTCGCGACCTACTTCCTCGCCGGCCTGCGCGTGTACGACATCGCGAATCCGCTGTTCCCGACCGAGGTCGCGTACTTCGTGCCGCAGATTCCGGACTGGGACAAAGGTCAGCGCGGTGTTGAAGACGTGCTGGTGGACACGCGCGGCTACGTCTACATGACGAATGGATCCGAAGGCGGCATCTGGATCGTGAGATACACCGGCGCTACAACGAACGGTAGCTGAAATTCCGGAAGCGACACTCGCCTGCTCCGCCTGAGTACAGCGCCGGTCGCAGACTCACCAACTCACCGCCGGTGTTGTGGTGATACCCGGAGACTTCCTGCCGCAGACCATGGCGCGTCCACGGCTGGCCGTCCCGACTGTAGTACATCGTCACGACGTGTCGGTCGTTCACGATTCGCAGGCGGAATCGACGCATCGCCGGCGCGTTCTCCTGCCAACGATCGATCTTTCCAGCTCTGAACGTGCTCATGCGCGTGCCGTTGTGCGACAGGCCCACGTAGAGCCTATCGTTGAAGTAGAGCAGGAGTCCGCCCTCGGCGGCGCCGCCGAGCTCCACGTCCACGCTGATCTCATACGCGTGATCGCCGGCGACACACGCCAGCGGCGACGAATCCGTCGGTGACGTTCCCTTTCCTGCAATGACGAGCGAGCCACTCTCGTAACGTACGCGCAGCGCTTCGTTCGCCTGCGGCTTGTGGAAATTCCACTGCAGCCCGAAGCGATTCTTCGCGAAGTCATCCGAAAGCGCGAAGCCGTGCGATTGATCCGCCAGTTGCAGGGGCTTGCGCAGCGGACGCGACAGATCGCCGCCCAACGCCTTGAACCAGCCGTCGCGCATCCACTCGATCGGTTCGAGCAGCGTCTGCCGTCCCAGACTGCGAAAGCCGTTCTCGATGCCGTGATACACCATGAACCACTTGCCGTTCGGCCCTTCGAAGGCCGTCGCGTGGCCTCGCGACCACCACTGCTCCTGCGGATCGACGGTGCGCACGATGGGGTTGTGCGGGCAGTTCTCCCAAGGGCCGTGGATCGATCGCGATCGCGCAGCGATGACCATGTGACTCGTCGGCGGGCCCGCGGTACCGCCGACCGCACTGATCATGTAGAAGTAGTCGCCGCGCTTCAGCAGCTTCGGCCCTTCCAGTGCGTAGGCTTCAGTCAGCCACTCATCGGGAAACTTCCAGCCGTCGTACACTTTCTCCAGCGTTCCGTCCGCGGCCAGTCCGTCCGGCGTCAGCTTCACTCTTTGCACGCCGTTGGTGAACAAGTAGCGATTGCCGTCCTCGCCGACCACGTGACCCGGATCGATGACGCCCGTGATTTCGAGCGGGATCGGCTCGCTCCACGGCCCCGCGATGTTATCGGCGTGAATCACGAAGACTCGCGAGCGACCGCTGAACGTCGAGATCGAGGTCGCGACAATTGGAATGTAGATGTAGTAGCGGCCGTTGTGCTTGCACAGATCCACGGCCAGCACCGAGCCCATCGGCTTGGTGATGGCCGGACCGATAGGCGACCAGTTCACCAGATCGCGCGAGTGCCAGAGGATGAGACCCGGGTACGACTCGAAGGTCGTGAACGTCATGTAGTAGTCGTCGCCGTCCTTGAGGATCGTCGGGTCGGGATAGTCGCCGGCCATGATCGGATTGAGGAACGTGCCGTCGCCGCGATCGGCCTTGCGCTGTCCCTCTAAACCGCTGCCCCACTCGCGACGAGTTGCTTCGGCTGCGACGCCAGCGCCAGTCATCAGCAGTCCAGCGCTGCCCGCGATCGCGAGCTGCATCACTTCGCGTCGCGTGTTCAGATCGCGCCTGCCTTGAGCTGGTCGACTGCGTAGCCCGCGGCACGCGCGGTCAGCGCCATGAACGTGAGCGACGGATTCACGCATGAGCTCGAGCTCATGCACGCCCCGTCCGTGATGAAGAGATTCGGCGCATCGTGTGCCTGGTTGTGACCATTCAAGACGGACTCGCGCGGGTCGTTGCCCATGCGCGCGCCGCCGTATTCGTGAATCGATGTGCCGGGAATCGCCGGCTCCGGCAGCGGATTGATGTTCGAAGCGCCGGCAGCCTTCAGCATGTCGACGCTCTCACGCAGGATGTCTGCGCCCATGCGCCGCTCGTTCTCACGGAAGGTGACTTCGAACCGCAGCTGCGGCACACCGAAGCGATCGGTCGCGCGCTCCAGCACGACCCGGTTGTCCGCGTACGGCAGGCATTCGCCGAATCCTTCGAGGAAGATGAACCACGGCCCCGGTTTGCGCAGTGCCTGCTTGAACTCCGCACCGAATCCCGGCACGCGGTGCCAGTACGAGCTCCAGGCGATCGGGAAGGTATTGCTCTGGAAGCCGTAGCCGCGCGTGAAGTCGAGCTTGCTCTCCTCTCCCGCCAGGTTACGGAAACGCGGCAAGTACAGCGTGTTCGGCCGATTGCCGTAGAAGTACTTGCCCTCGAAGCCCGGCATCGTCGCGGTCGCGCCGACGCCGTGGTAATGGACCATGATGTAGCGGCCCAGCGTGCCGCTGCTGTTCGCCAGACCCTCCGGATGCTGCTCGGAGCGCGAATTCAGCAGCACCTGCGTCGATGCGAACGCCGAGGCGCAAAGGAAGACGACTCGCGCGGTGTACTTCTGTCGTGCGCCAGTTCGCGTATCGATGACTCGCACACCGGTCACGCGACGTTTCTGATGGTCGTACTCCAGCGACTCAACCAGCGAATCGGGTCGTAGCGTAAGGTTTCCAGTCTTCGTGGCTGCAGGCAGCGTCGAGCTCTGACTGCTGAAGTACGCACCGACCGAACAACCGCGCGCGCAGGGACCGCAGTAGTGACAGGCGCCCCGATCGCCGAGCGGCTCCGTGAGCACCGCGACGCGGCCGATCGTAACGCGACGCTCCGGATATTTCGTTTCGACGCGCTGCTTGAAAGCCTGCTCGACGACGTTCATCGCCATCGGCGGCTGGAACTCGCCATCGGGCAGCTGCGCCAGCCCTTCGGCCTTGCCGCTCACTCCGATGAACTTCTCGACGTGCGAATACCATGGCGCGATGTCGCGATAACGAATCGGCCAGTCGACGCCGTGTCCGTCCTTCTTGTTCGCTTCGAAGTCGAGGTCGCTGAAGCGATAAACGTGACGTCCCCACACGAGCGAGCGCCCGCCGACCACGTCCGTGCGAAACCAGTTGAACGGCATGCCGGGCGGCTGCACGTAGGGATTCTCGCGGTCGTTGATCCAGTAGTGCTGCGTGGCATAACCGAAGCCGCGTGCGCGACTCTGGACTGCGTAGTCGCGGTCATACACGTCGCGCTCGAACAGGCCGCGATCCGGCATTTCCCAGGGCGGCATGTGCTCGGTCGTATAACCCGAGCGATGCTGCACATCCTTGCCGCGCTCCAGGAGGAGCACCTTCAATCCTTTCTCGGTCAGCTCCTTCGCGGCCCAGCCACCGGTGATCCCGGAGCCGACGACGATTGCATCGAACTGCTGCGACTCGCTCACGAGGTCCACTGCTTGCCGAGCGTCGCGAAGTCGACATTACCGTCGTAGCGGCCCGGCACTGGATTGAAGGCGAGCTCGGTGGTGGAGCCGACCTCGGATGTGTAGTAGCCGAGCACGGTGAGGAGCTTCAGCTTGAAGAAGAACGGCGAACGTTCGTCAGGTTTGCCGAAGACTGACGTCCCTGGCGGCGGAACGTAGCTGGCAGCCTGCTGTTCCAGCGATTGCAGAGCACCCACGCGTTGGGCTGGATCCGCAGCCGCAACGACCCGCAGACCTTCCATGAAGATCGAACGCTCAGTTGGCGTGTACCAGTCGCTGACGATGTGATCGATGAACGCGGGAACGCCGGCGTCGATTGCCCCAGGCGTGTCGGTGCGCGGCAGAATCAGCTCGGCGAGCTCCGCCAGGATCTTCTGCTGCTTCTCATCCAGCTTCGATGCTGACGGCTTCGCATGCAGCACGCCGCCGGCAGCAAGTGCGAGGATCTGCAGCAGCGTGCGACGATTCATGGCACTCAGGCAGCCTGCGCGAGAACCCGCCGCTCCAGCGCGTGGTGCTTCACGATGGCCGCGAAGCCATCGTCGTCGCTGACCTGATGTCCTTCCCACTCGCTCGAAATGTAGCCGCGATAACCGCCTTCCACGAACACCGGCAGGATCTCCTCGTAAGGAATCGCAGCGTCGCGGCCGTCGTCGCCGACGCCGTAGAACTTGCCGTGCACATGCACGACCTGCGGCATGATCTCGAGCCAGTCACGCGGCGGCTGACGACTGAACAGGCCGAACACGATCGACAGCTCCGCGACCCACACGGGATCCCAGCCACGCTCGGCGCCCGTTTCCTGGAAGCGCTTGCGGCGCGCGAACATGTCGCCCTCTTCGTGCCACATGTTCACCGCAAGCTCGATCGCCGCCTCGCCGATGCCGCGCCAGCGGAAATAGCGGAAGTACGCCTCCGGAATCGCCCGCGCGGACGCGCCGAAGTCCGGAATGAACCCGAGATACGGCGAGCCCACCTTCTCGTACATCTCGCGATAAGCGAGCACATCGGGATGCTGGACGTGCTGCGGAGCATGGATTTCCATTCCAAGCTTCACGCCGAGGCGCTCCGCATCGGGTGCAAGCCTGCGGATCACTTCCGGCCCCGCGAGCCACTGATAGCGCGCGACCGGGAATCCCAGCTTCGCGGCAGCTTCGAGCTGCACGCGGTGATACGCGACCGACTCATCGGTCGTCATCTCACGGCGACGATCGCGATAGACGTCGGCGTTGATGCCGAGACACGTCGGCACGAGCCCGGTCTTCGCTACCAGCTCGCGAAACCGCGCTGCGGTCGCATCGCTGATGTTCGGAAATTCCCGGAAGCTCTGGAAGCCGACGACTTCGAGGCCCGGGCCGATGCCGAGCTCAGCGACCTTCTGCACCAGCGCCTCGAACGAGTAGCGACGCGAGTGATACTCGTTGGTGAGACTGTAGATTGTCGTGCCGAGACGGATGTCGTGTTTGGGGCTGGCCATTTCAATTCACCTTCATGCGCCGCGACCAGCGCAGCAGCCGGCGCAGTCCCTTGATGTACGGCGGATACACCGCGAGCACCACTTCCACGTCATGCTCGGAGCCTCGATCCAGTCGATCGTCGACGACGCGCAGCTCCGCGGTATCGATGACGAACCACTGCTGATCGACGAGCTCGGGAAGCTGTTGCAAGCGCCACTCGCCGCCGTTGATAGCGAAGCGGATGCTGCCTGCAGGAATCGTGCGCTCGTCGACCTTCAAGCTGACGAGTTCCACCGTCGACAGCGGCACGGTGCGATACCACGGCAGCCGCACGCCGACGCTGAATCCAGCCTGTGTCAGCTTCAGGCTGTCCGGCTCGATGAGCTTGTCTACCATCATGCGCGAACCTCCTGCGCTGCTGCGGGTGTCTCGACAATCATCTTGCCCACTGCACTGTCATCCACGTCATAGAACGCGATGCACGCGATCTGCAGCACCGCTACCAGAATCGGCCCGGCGGAAATCAGCCACGTGATCGCAACGCCGACTGCTTCGTGCTGCACCTTCGGGTCATAGCCTGCGAACGCCAGCGTGTAAGCGACGAGCGAGCTGCCGATTGCAAAACCGACCTTCTGAGTGAAGGACGTACTGGAAGAGATGAGCCCTTCGCTACGCGTGCCGAACTTGCGCTGCTGCAGCTCGACCGCCTCCGTGATCATCGTGAAGATCGTCGTCGCCTGCACACCCTGGCTCACCATCGACAGGAAGAACGCAGCGAGCAGCAGCGGCAGCGAGCCGCTGAGAAATGGCATCAGCGCGAAGAACACGCTCGAAAAGCACAACGCGACGATCACTCCGCGACGCTTGCGCAGGCGACCGAGATACCACGGCGCCAGGATGCCGCCGGTCAGGATCGACACCGACATCAACGGCAGCAGGATCGACGTCAACGACGGCTGATGCAGGACTTCCCGCGAGTAGAACGCCATCGCCGGCACCATCAATCCGAGCCGGATGAAGATCAGTACTTCGAACAGTATCGCGATGATCCAGATCTTGTTGTGCATCAGCTCGCGCAGGCTCTTGCCGATGCTGTTGGAAGCAGCAGCGGTCTGCACGACGGTGATTCGCTCGGGACAGCTCACGAACACGTTCCAGTACAAGATTGCCGTCGCGATTGCGAACACGGTCGCTGCCCCGCCGTAGCCGTTACCGCCGGTTCGCGCGGCGAACCATGCGACAGTCGGCAGCACCAATGCATAGACGATGATCGACGCAACCGACGTACCCATCGCGCGGATGCCGCTCAGTTGCAACTGCGCACGCTGGTCGTTGGTGAGCGTCGGCTGCAAAGCCCCATACGGCACGTACAGGAAGGAATACGCCAGGCCGAGCAGCCCGAACGTGACGCATGCGTAAATCAGCTTGGTGGCCTGAGATGCATCCGGCACGAGAAACGTCAGCACGCACAGAATCGCGAACGGGATCGGCGCGAACAGCAGATACGGACGCACCTTGCCGAACCGGCTGCGCGTGCGATCGACGATCACGCCGACGACCGGATCGAAGGCCGCATCGATGATGCGCGTCACGAGCACGAGCGTGCCCACGGCCGCGGCCGGCAGCAGCGCCACGTCCGTGTAGTACACGATCAGAAAACCCGCGACCATGTTCCACGAGAGATTGGACGCGACCGAGCCACCGCCGTAGCTCAACTTCTCGCGCCAGGTCAACGGCATCGCACTCATGCGCCAGCCAGCCGCGGCACGAGTTGTCGAGCGTTGTCGCGGAAGATTGCATCGAGTGCCGACGCGCCGAGATCCATCGCGCTCAGCGCTGCGGCCTGCTCGGCCGTCTTTCGATGCGGAAAGTCGGTGCCGAACATCACCTGGCTCACCGGCACCAGTTTCAGCAGCGAGCCGAGCGCCAGCGGATTCGCCGCCTGCGCGGTGTCGTAGTGGAACGACTTCATGTAGCTATCGGCGCCGCGCGGCATGGTCTCTGCCAGCTTCGGATTCAGACGCTGCGCGTTGCGAAAGCGCTCGATCAACGCCGGCGCGGTGCCGCCCGCGTGCGAGAAGATGAAACGAATGTTCGGCCAGCGTTCCGCGGCACCCGAAAACATCAGGCTGGCAATTGTGCGCGCCGTGTCGCTTTCGAACTCGACGATCGAGTCGTGGACACCGGGGATCATGTTCCGGCAGCAATCGACCGGACCGGGATGCGTATAGGCGACGGCCTTGCGACGATTCAGCTCCTCCATCACCGGCGCGAAGTACGGATCGCCGAGCCAGCGGCTCTGATAGCTGGTGTTCAGCAGCACGCCATCGACGTGCAGCTGATCGAACACATGCGTGATCTCCTGCAGGCTCGCATCGATATGCGGCAGCGGCAGCGACGCGAACAGACCATAACGGCCGCGATGCTGGCCGACCAGCGACATCGCGAAGTCGTTCGCTTTGCGGATCATCGGCGCGAGCGTGTCCTGCGGCAGGTTCAGCGTCTCGGAGGCGGGATAGGAGATGACCGCGCTGGTCGTCCCGCCCGCATCCATCTCCGCCAGCGAGCGCTCTGCGCCGGGCAGCGCGAACTCCGGCAGCTTGCCGCGCAGGTAGTCGGCGAGCGACGGTGGGAACAGGTGGTGATGCACGTCGATGATCGTGCGTGAGCTGGCGCCGAACGCGGAAGTCGCCGCGAGGGCGGCCCCCATCGCGATGAATTGCCGACGGTTTGCTTGCATCGGACCGATGGTAGAGAAAGTGGCGCCCGTGGACTTGCTCCGCCCAGCGGCAAAAATTGTCGACAGTGGCGCCTGGGGCGCGTTGTTAGAGAAGGATCGGGCGCCAACCAGGGGGACTCACCGTGCGCATCGAGACCTTCTCTACGGACAACGTGCCGCCGCTCGCGCGCGGCCGGCATTTTCAGCGGGAAATGCAGCGTCGGTTCTCGCTCGGACTGGCAGTCGAGCCGGTTTCCGACGAGCCGCTGACTGCCCGCGTAACCGCCTATTGCGGCCGCCGGCTGCGTTTCGCCCAGCTCGAATTCTCACCGCACCGCACCTATTTCAGCCCCGCCCAGGACGACGCTCCCGGCCGGCTCATGATTGCCACCCACAAGCAGGGTTCCGGCGTCGTGTCCCAGTCCGGACGCAGCAGCACGATCGAAGCCGGCCAGATGGTCGTGATCGACCCGTCGCAGCCGTTCAGCATCGAGACCTCAGCCATCCGTGTGCATTCGATCTACCTGCAGGCGGATAGCGTGCGTGCGGTGCTGCCGCATCTCGACGACATCACGGCCCGCCCCATCGAGCTGCGCAGCGGCCCCGGGCTGATCTTCGCCAGCATGATGGACCAGATGTTCGCGCTGGCGCCCGAGCTCGACGATTGCACAGCCGATTCCCTCGCCGACGCCCTGCCCCACATGCTGACGACCGCGCTCGACCGAGCGGACGTCGGCAGCGGCGAGGCGCGCTCGCGGCTGACGTTGATTCATCAGCAGCGGATCCAGCAATTCGCCCGCGAGCACCTGCGCGATCCCAAGCTGGATGCAGGGATGATCGCGACCGGCGTCGGCCTCTCGGTGCGTCGCGTGTACGAGCTGTTCGAGCCCGGCTCGATGTCGCTGATGCGATGGGTGTGGTCGGAGCGGCTGGAGCGCTGTCGCCGTGACTTGAGCGCGCCGGCGCTGCGTGGCCGGCCGGTTGGAGCAATCGCGTACAGCTGGGGCTTCAGCGACCTGTGTCACTTCAGCCGCACGTTCAAGCAGAGGTTTGGGGTGTCGCCACGGCAGTGGCGCAAAGACGGCGGACTTGCCAAGGTGGCCGTGGCCGAAGCGCTGTAGGTCGGGCTTCAGCCCGACAATCGGTGCTGGGACGAAGAGTCGGGCTGAAGCCCGACCTACAGCCCACGATAGAGCGTTCGCGCTTGATCTGAGGTCGCCGTGGCTCGCCCCGTGCACGCGATCAGCTGCATCACATTCCGAACCGCTGCCGCGTTATCCCTGGCCGGCGTCCCATCCGGCGCCAGCAAGTTATTCTCAAATCCCACTCTGACGTGGCCGCCCAGCGCAACCGCCGCTGCCAGACACATCGCCTCCGTCCTCCCGAAAGCGCACACCGTCCACGGCCACTCCGCCGGCCACGCATTCACGAACGGCAACAGATCCTGCGGATTCGACATCCCATCCTTGCGCCCGAGCACGAACAGCGCGTGAGGCTTCTCGATCGGCACGACGCCGGTCGTTTGCAGGATCACGAGTCGCACGACCTCTGCGGGGTCATACACGATGAACTGCAATCCCACGCCGGCGCTGCGTGCCCACGCAAAGAACTGCCCGGCTGAGTCCTGATGCGCCGGCTCGCGGATCAACTCTCGGATCGCCACTGACGCGCATGCCGGCACCAGCTCGCGGATGACCGACATCTGCTGCTCGGGCGAATAGATCCCGACACTCTCTGTCGTGACCTGAACGACGAGTCGCTCGCCCACGCGCGCGCGAATGGCATCCAGCGCCTGTCGATAGATCCCCGGATCCAGGCTGTGCTTGCCGTCTGCATCGCGCACATGCAGATGCAACGCATGCGCGCCGGCGTCCGCGATCGCCTCCGCCTCCGCTGCAAGCTCCGCGGCCGTCAACGGGATGCGCGCGTGATCGGCCTTGCCACGTCGCGCGCCATTGGGCGCCACGCACACGACCACTGGATTCATATCGGCTCCGCCAGCGCGCGCAGCGACTGCTCCACCAACGTGGTCTGCGACTCGACGGAATCGCCCCGCTGCTCGCGACGCCCGATCTCCAGCGAGTTCTCGACTACCAGTCGGCAGCGATCGTAACGTCGACGCATGAAAGCATTGCACGCCTGCGCAACTTCCGCCGCACGGTCCAGCTCCTCGGTCAGCACGATCGCATCCTCGATTGCCATGCCGGCGCCCGACGCCAGTTGCGGACTCGTCGGGTGCGCAGCGTCGCCGATGAGGACGACATTGCCGCGATGCCAGGGTGCCGGCAGAAAAAATGCTTCGAGCGGCCGGAAGACGATGCGTGATGTTCCGTTCAAGCCGCTGCGAATGTCGCGCAGCGCGCCGCCGTAACCTTCGAGCAATTGCGAGAGCTCGACGTGCGCGCGTTCGTCTGTCATCCAGCCCGGTGCACTGCGCGTTTCGAGCAGGAACATGTACATCTCGTCCTTCGAGACCGGACTGAGCCCGACCTTGACCGGTCCGCCCAGGAAAAAGTGTCGTCGATCGATGCTAGCCGGCCGCGGCACCGCCACGCGCCAGATGCACTGGCCCGTGTACTCGGGCGTCGGCGCATCGGACAGCAACAACTTGCGCACGCGCGAGTGCAAGCCATCAGCTCCGATCACCAGATCGTAACTTGCATGCACTCCATTGCTGAGCTGCACGCGAATCAGATTCTGCTCTTGCTGCAGCGACTCGACCGTGACACCCAGCGTCACGTTCGTACCGCGTGCCAGGACATGCTGCGACAGGATGCGA
>Ga0134124_10001678_pt1 | contig 17808 bp, 21 predicted proteins | sample KB304_FD_96880 | JGI IMG/M metagenome (GOLD analysis project Ga0134124, IMG submission 96880) | Terrestrial soil microbial communities without Nitrogen fertilizer from Kellogg Biological Station, Michigan, USA - KB3-0-4 | ecosystem: Environmental > Terrestrial > Soil > Unclassified ...
TCGCGGTGCGGCGTCCGGCCAAAGGTTTTCGGGACCTCGCGGAGAAGACCGGAGGAAAATATTTTCTTGCCGGTAATTCAGCGTTGAGTACTGCGGAAACCGTCGATCTGACGGCAGTCTTCAAAGCCATCGAAGAAGATTTGAAAAGCCAGGTTTTAATCGGCTTTTATCTGAATGAACGGGCCAACGACGGACGGCGGCACAATTTTTCTCTTAGCCTCCCAAATGGATTTGAATATCAGGTTGGATCCATGAACTACTCACGCAAGCAGGACTTCTTTGTGGAGCGGCCGGGCGAAGCGTTAAAGAAGCGGGACTAGCCTTGCGCTTACGCATCGATTCAGTAAAAAATGGTGCGCACGCAAAATTGATCCACATACCAACCAGATGACAGAAGATTCCGGACTGCGCAAAATCCGTCGCGCCTTGATCAGCGTTTCCGACAAGACGGGAATTGTCGATTTTGCAGTCGCACTCAAGGGCTTCGGCATTGAAATAATCAGCACGGGCGGTACGGCAAAAGCACTGCGCGATGGTGGCGTTGATGTGCTTGATGTCTCGGATGTAACCGGCTTTCCCGAAATGATGGACGGCCGCGTTAAGACGCTGCATCCGAGAATTCACGGCGGGTTGCTGGCCTTGCGAGATAATCCTGAGCACGAGGCTGCGATGCGCGCGCACGGGATCGAGCCGATCGATATGGTCGTGATTAATCTCTATCCATTCAAGAAAACGACTGAACAGGACGGCGTGAAACTCGCAGAGGCCATCGAGCAAATCGATATCGGCGGCCCCGCGATGATCCGATCGGCGGCCAAGAATTACGCAGACGTTGTGGTGGTAACCTGCCCCGACGACTATCCCGAAGTAATGTCTGAACTGGAGGCAAGCGACGGGACAACATCTCTCGATCTTCGCCTCAGATTAGCGGCCCGCGCCTTCTGGCGAACTGCGGATTACGATAGCGCGATCTTCCGTTATCTCGCCTCGAACACTCGCGGACCGCAATACTTGTTTGGAACTCCCAAGTCGTCGGGCACGGCGCCCGCTTCGCCCGCTGAGTTCGCCCTGATTCTTAAAGAAAGCGCTGAGCTGCGATACGGCGAGAATCCACATCAGCAGGCGTTCCTCTGCAGTCTGGGTTCCGAGCCCGGAGTCGCGAATGGGAAATTACTTTCCGGCAAGGAGATGTCCTTCAACAATTACGTCGACGCGGACGCGGCCTGGCAGCTTGTGTGCGATTTTGACGAGAAGGCCTGTGCAATTATCAAACACACGAACCCGGCGGGTACTGCGATCGGCGACACAGTTGAAGAAGCCTACCGCCGCGCGCTTGCCTGTGATCCCGTGTCCGCGTTTGGCGGAATCGTGGCGTTCAATTCATCGGTCGATGAAGCCGCGGCGAAAGCCGTGATCGAGATCTTTCTGGAAGTGATCATCGCTTCTGATTTTGATGAGCACGCAATCGAAGTGTTGAAAACGAAGAAGAACCTGCGCGTCTTACGCGCCGGCGAGCCAGAGCCTGCTCGTGGTTTCGAATACAAACAGATACCCGGCGGCATGCTGGCGCAGACGCGCGACACGCACCAATTGAAGCGTGAAGATTTGAAAGTTGTTACCAGCCGCGCGCCTTCCGACAAGGAAATCGAGGATCTCCTCTTTGCGTGGACTGTTTGCAAGCATACAAAATCAAACGCGATCGTCTACGCGCGAGACAAACAAACGGTCGGAGTGGGCGCCGGTCAGATGTCGCGTGTCGATTCAGTCAAGATCGGCGCGATGCGAGCGCAACTGCCCATTGAAGGATCGGTGCTTGCCTCCGATGCCTTCTTCCCTTTTCGTGACGGGCTTGACGAAGCTGCGAAACACGGCATCACGGCTGTAATTCAACCAGGCGGTTCGGTCCGTGACGAAGAAGTGATCGCCGCGGCAAATGAGCACGGCCTGGCCATGGTGTTCACCGGCGTGCGGCACTTCAAGCATTGACGACGCCTCGCCATCAGGATAATGAAGAGAGAACGAGCCGCCGGTAAGGCCGAGCCTTACCGCACATCAGGCCGCATGGCCGAGTCTTACATGAACCAAGCAACCACCGTCACGGGCCTTCGGGTGATCGCCCTATTCCTTTTTTTCGCAGGTCAGACCTTCGCCCAGGCTAGTTTTCAAGGTCTTCCGAAGGGCGCCACCGTCGTCGAAACTCGCGCGCTGCCTGCGACGGCTCATGCAAACCGGATGCTGGTGTTGTGGATGCTGAATCCCCGCAAGAATCCGACCAACTATCCCGCGGACGAGATTTATACATGTCCCGATCAGTCGCGCGGCAGCCACTATTCGGGTCCAACTCGTGTTTCTCTGGTCGATACAACCACGCGCCGCATCATCAACACTGTGAAAATAGCCGCCGACCAAAGCGAGGAGGACAGTTTTGACCTGCCCTATGCAATCCGCAAAGGTTATTATTACCGGGTCCCGGCCAGGGTCGGAAGAGGCATCGAAGCTAAGCCCAACCTGATTTGGTTGCGCGATTACAACGGCGACGGAAAGGCCCTGGAGTTTGCTTTGTTCGACGCGCTCGCGTGCATGGGTCTGCAAACAACTCTGATTGGCTACAGCGCGCAACGGGATCGAGTCATTAATTATCCGATTAGCCTGGCAGTGATCGACGCGACGAAGAATTCAAAGACAGTCACGCCCTGGGGTGATTACTTGTTCAGCAACAAGCCGGTACGGCCTGGATATTGGAAGTACGAAATCGATTATCGCGGTCGCGGCGGATCGCTGGATAAGTGGGAAGTGCGATACAACCCTGCCCGGGAACAGTTCGAAGGCACGCTGACGATTGTTCCGGGAGACTAAAAGGAATCCGCAATAAGCGACACAAGCATGAATACAAGAACCGCATTTCTGGTGTTGTTACTGATCGTCAGCGCCGCATTTTCTGTTTCCGCGCAGGAGAAGAAGCCCGAACCCTGCCCTGATGCGCAGAGTCAGTTTGAAATGAACCAATGCGCCGGTAAGGCATACAAAGCGGCTGATGCCGAGCTGAACAAGGTCTATCAGAAACTGGCCGCGATGCTCGACGAGGAAGAAAAGGCCCAGCTCAAAACCGTCGAGACCGCGTGGCTGAAGTACCGGGATGCCAACTGCGAGTTCGTGGGGGACCAATTCAAAGGCGGGTCGATACGTCCGATGATTTATGCTTTTTGCCTGGCGGACATGACCAGGAACCGCACCGCTGAATTAAAGAACCAAATCACAGACCGGGATCAATAGAACACATGCTGCAAAACAAACAAGGAATAATTTTTGGCGTTGCCAACAAACGATCGATCGCATGGGCGACGGCGCAGGCCCTGCACGGCGCAGGCGCCCGGCTCGGTTTCGCTTATCAGGGTGAACGCCTGAAAGACAACGTCGAAGGCCTGACCAAGGCCGAGATGCCCGACTCTCCCCTTTTCTCGTGCGATGTCACCAGGCAGGAAGAGGTGGACGCCACCTTCAAACGCATCGGCGAAGATTTTGGCCGACTGGATTTTTTGGTCCACAGCATCGCCTATGCGCCGCGTGAAGCCTTGGAAGGCGAGTACATGAAAGTCGAGCGCGATGCTTTCCTTACTGCACTGGAAATCAGCGCATATTCCCTTACTCAGCTCGCGCGTGCGGCCGCGCCGTTGATGACTGATGGCGGCAGCATTGTGACCATGACGTTTCATGGAGCGGACAAGGTCTATCAGGGTTATAACGTAATGGGCGTGGCCAAGGCCGCTCTGGAATCGAGCGTGCGATATCTGGCCTCGGACCTTGGTCCATCAAACATTCGCGTCAACGCCATCAGCGCCGGCCCTATTCAAACGCTATCGGCGCGCGGGGTTTCCGGGCTCAGCACAATGTTGAAGCACCATGCTGAACGGGCGCCATTGAAAAGAAACGTCGAGCCCCGCGAAGTAGGCGACACGGCGCTTTTTCTTTGTAGTTCGCTCTCTTCAGGAATTACCGGCGAAACGATCTATGTCGACTGCGGCTACAACGTAATGGGACTTTAATTCCTCTCGGCCTGGAGAAGTGGCGAAACACAAACTGATGGCAAACGACGACTACAGAAACATCCCCGGCGGAACTCATGACGAACGGCTCCTGGAAACCCCGCGGCCCGACGAGTTCCTACATACCGACACGTGGCGCGTCTTCCGCATCATGGGCGAGTTCGTGCAGGGGTTCGAAGACCTCGCGCCCATCACCAACGGCGTGTCAATTTTTGGTTCCGCGCGCACCTCGCCACAGGATCCCGATTACCAGGCCGCTCAAGAAACGGCGGCCCTGCTGGTTCGCGCAGGCTTTGCCGTAATCACCGGCGGTGGCCCGGGCATTATGGAAGCTGCAAATCGAGGCGCGCTCGAAGCCGGCGGCACTTCGGTTGGTTGCAACATTGAGTTGCCCCATGAGCAGAAGTCGAATGACTACCTGAACGTGTCGCTCAAATTCAAATACTTCTTCGTGCGTAAAATGATGTTCGTTAAGTACAGCGACGCCTTCATCATTTTTCCGGGGGGCTTTGGGACACTCGACGAATTGTTTGAGGCGCTGACTTTGATTCAGACGCGAAAGATACACAACTTTCCCGTCGTGCTGTACGGATCGGAGTATTGGCAGGGAATGATGGATTGGCTACAAGGCCCAATGCTGAAACAGGCCAAGATCGTCGAAGAGGACTTTCGCCGGCTTCATATCACCGACTCGCCCGCGCAGATTGTGGACATCATTTTGGATTATCAGAATGAGCAGAAGAAAAAGCTCGCCGCGAAAACCAGGAGCCCGGCCACGCAGGACTAGGAATCTTTATCAACAGCGTCGAGCAACCAGAGGCGATACGGTTCTGAGATGCCTTTCACCGGCACTGCCAAAATCTCCGGCGTCTCGTAGCTGTGCATGCCACGAACTTCTTTCTCCAAATCATCGAACCGGTCAGCCGTGGTCTTCGCCAGCAGCAGCACTTCCTTCTCGCGCTGCACTTCGTTCTTCCAGCGATAAACCGATTCCGTCTCAGGAAGAATCTGAACACACGCCGCCAGGTGAGTTTCGATTAGGCGACCGGCGATGCGTCGCGCTTCATCCGCGTCCGCGGCCGTCATAAACACCACAATCGCTTCATTCATCCTGGTTTTCTTCGTCTTCTTCCGAAGCGGGACCGGTCAGTGGCGAGGTATCGTCTCCAAAGAAAGACGCGTAGAGTTCTCTAGCTCGATCCAAATCGCGCTCATCAACCAGCACGGCGGCGCCGGGCGAGACCGCCGAAAACACCGGCGCGAAAGCATCGTTCGCCCCGGCCTGGACCACCGAACGGACATTATTTTGCCGCAGGATGTCATTGACCATTTCCGCCTCGGCAGGCGACGACAAGGTGTGCAGCGTGACAAACCGCGCTTCACTATCATCTGAGGCGCCGTCCTCAGTCGACAGCGCGTCGACAAGTGCGGCGCCGTCATCCGGACATTTGGTTACTCCGCCTTGATATTCAGATTCGCAAACTGGACAGAACATAGGCCTCCATTCTCAAGCTGGCTGATAAACTTCTTTTGATTTTCCACGTGCGTTAGCCATCGCCAGTTGCAACTGTTTCCAAACATGCTCAGGATGAATCTCCTCGAAACAAGCAGGTTTGAAGGTGGCTCCGGCAAAAGTACATTCCGTTTCATGGCACTTAACACATTCAAAGCCGGACGCGAGTTGCATCTGGTTCTCACCAATCGTGCCACATAAATTCGGATCCGTCGCGCCATAGAGCGTAACCGATGGCACACCCAGCGCCGCTGCGATGTGGCTCAAACCGGTGTCGAGTCCCACGGTGGCCGCGGCGCCCGCGATGATCGACGCTTTTTCAGAAATGGAAAGTTGAGGCAGAACCAGGCTGTTCGTATCGTCTTGGGCAATTCTCGACGACCGTTCACGCTCGGCCTCACTGCCCCAGGGCAACACGATCGAAAAACCTGCGACCGTCAATTTCTGCGCAAGCTCGCGCCAGTAATGCTCGGGCCAATTCTTTGATATCCAACTGGTGCTGTGAATCATGACGACGTAGGGCCGATTTAGTTGCAGGGAAACGGGCAACAGGCGCGACCGTTCGATTCCATAATCAACCGACGTTTCATCGTACTCGTATGAAAGCGCCTGGGACAAAAGCCGGCGCATGCGGCTCATCGAATGTGCGCCTTTGGGCACGTTATATTTTTGCCCGTAGGAAAGATGCGCTCCCCATTCCCGGGCCGACGCCCCGTCGTAGCCGGCGCGCATTCCTCTGGCGAGGCGCGCCACGAAAGCGCTTTTGAACTCGCCTTGCAAATCCACTATCAGATCGTATTTTTGAGTGCGGAAGGTTTTCAGGAAAGCGCGCGCCTCAGCCCGGCCCGTTTGAGAAGCAAGATCACCGCGCCAACGCCGCAGCGCGATGGGAAAGACCTGATCTACATGGTGATGCCAGGCGGGAATTTGCGCGAAGGACTCGTCAACTGCCCAATCAAAACGAATAGACGAATTTGCCTGAGCAGCATCGCTGAGCGCCGGCATCGTGTGCACGACGTCTCCCATCGAGGAAAGCCTGACAATCAAAACACGCATTGTTTCACCACAAAGGACACAGAGAGAAAATCAAACATCGTCATCAGGCGTTAAGTAATCAACTTGCTTCGGGCGTCTATCCGCTTCTTCTTCTCTGTGTCCTCTGTGGTTTGTTTTCATTGCGCGGCGCGCACGGCCCGGTCAAACGGAACGTTTTCAAAATGAGTGAATTGCTTGAAGTCAGCAAACCGCTGGTTGATCTCGTCATGGGTCAGGCGCTGCACCCGTTCGGTGCCGAACTCTTCGACATTAAACGACGCCATCACCGATCCAAAAATCATCGCCCGCCGCAACGCTGCGCTGTCCAGTTTTTCCTGGCTCGACAAATATCCCATTAAGCCACCGGCGAATGTGTCACCGGCGCCGGTCGGATCGAATACGGACTCGAGCGGATAAGCAGGAATCGCAAAATACTCTTCTTTGGTAAACATGGCCGCGCCATATTCTCCGCGCTTCACGATCAGCGTGCTCGGTCCCCAGGAAAGAATCTTGCGCGCGGCTTTAATCAGGTTTGCCTCTTCGGCCAACTGCCGCGCTTCCGCGTCGTTAACTACCAGCAGATCGACGACTTCGATTGTCTTCTGCAAAGACTCTCGCGTGGTGTCGATCCAGAGGTTCATCGTGTCCAACGCGACCAGCTCGGCATTCGCCACCTGCGTGCGCACGCCACGCTGCAAATCCGGCTGGATGTTTCCGAGGAATACGAGCCGAGACTTTTTGGACTGCTCAGAAAGCTTCGGCTCAAAACCCGCGAAGACATTGAGATGAGTGTCGAGCGTGTGCGCGACGTTCAGGTCGTACTCATAGCGGCCAAACCAGCGAAACGTTTCGCCGTCCGGCACCACTTCCAGATCCGTTGTATCGACGTTGTGGTTCGCGAAGACGGCGCGTTCTTCGGCGCCAAAATCACCGCCAACCACGGCCACCACGCGCACGTCGGTAAAAAAGCTGGCCGAGATGGAAAAATGAGAGGCCGATCCGCCCAGCATGCGCTCGCGCTTACCGAACGGTGTTTCAACCGAATCAAAGGCTACAGAACCGACTACAAGAAGAGACATAAGGAATCCAGGACTGCGAATTTCGAATTGTGAATTTGAAAACTAGATCAATAACAGAACACTCTTACTTACTCGCTCTCGGACCGCCCAGAATGCCGAGCTTAGCTTCAGCCTGGCTGCGGAACGAACTCTCGGGATGAGTTTTGATCAACTGCGAGAAGTAATCGCGGGCCAGATCACGAAACTCGTCGGGCTTCAAGGTCCGCTTGGTGTCGCCTTCACGAATCACGTAACGCGAAGACTCCTGCTTTCCCTTACCCTCGGCCAGATTGAGACTGCTCTCCCCCGCAATGAACAGGACTTCGTCAATCCGGGTAAACGTGGGGTTGCCGGCGAGGATTTCCTCACAACGTTGCAGCGCCGCGACATAAGCCTTGCGCAATTTGAAATACTGACGCGCGACCTCGAGATTGTGGAGCGAGTCCTTCTCAAGATCAGAATCGACGGCGGCTTGCGGAGCTTGTTTTGCGCCGCTTTGCGCGTGCACGATTGCCGGCACGGTGAGCAGCAGGGTGAAAACGATGAGCAAAAAGAATTTCTTCATACAGCACTCCCTGAACTTACAAACTACTGACGATACTTAGCAATGATGGCGTCCAGCTTCCGGCTGGTTGCTTCCGGCCATATATTCGGGGCGGTGAAAATGGCATTCTTCAAAGCACTGCCGCATTTGCAGTCGCGCGGCTGGCCGGCAAGACGCTTTACCGATTCGCGAATGATGGTCTGCGCATTGCGCACGTTCTGATTCAGATACTCAATTACAGTTTCCACGGTCACTGCGTCGTGTCCGGGATGCCAGCAATCATAATCCGTCACCAGGGCCAGCGTCGCATAGCAAATCTCAGCTTCTCGCGCGAGCTTGGCTTCCTGAAGATTCGTCATGCCAATCACGTCCATACCCAACGAACGATAGACATTGGACTCGGCCACGGTCGAGAACGCAGGTCCTTCCATGCAGATGTATGTGCCGCCGCGGTGTGCGTTAACTTCCGTGGACTTGCAGGATTCTTCCATTACATCGCCAAGGTGTTTGCAGACGGGATGAGCAAACGCCACGTGCGCGACGATGCCCTCGCCAAAAAATGTGGATTCGCGGGCGCGCGCGCGTGTGCGATCAAAAAACTGATCGGGAATGACCATGTCCAGCGGCGCATACTTTTCCTGCAGCGAGCCCACCGCCGACGCCGATAGAATTCGCTCAACACCCAGCAACTTCATCCCGTAGATGTTGGCGCGGAATGGAACTTCAGTAGGCGTGAAGCGATGGCCGACGCCATGACGGGGAAGAAAGGCGACGCGTTCGCCTTCGAGCGTGCCCAGGATGAACTTGTCGGAAGGATCACCGAACGGGGTCTGCACGGCCATCTCTTCGACGTCCGTCAGCTCAGGCATTTGATAGAGGCCACTGCCTCCAATGATTCCGATTTTTGCGGCTGTCATTATCGCAACTCTCTCGACTCATCAACACTCGACGGCGCGCAGCTTTCCTTCCTGCTCGACGATGCGACCTAACGCTTTGTCCGGCTCGTGATAGAAGAGGCAGGTCCAATTCTCCCTGGCCGCCTGCGGCAACAACTTCTTCTTCGCTTCGACCGTTTCCACCGGATAGAGGTCGTATCCCATCACCCAGGCAAAGGGTACGTGCGCCCGCATCGGCACCAGATCGGCAAAACCAAACAGGGTCTGACCTCCCTGTTCGAGCCGCCAGCATTGCATCGAGCGATTGTGGCCGGGATGCGTCTCCATTTTCAGACCAGGCGCCACTTCGTACTCTGCCGGTTTTGTTTCCAGTTGGCCGCTTTCCTTAAGCGGCAACCAGTTCTCAGGAAAGTAACTGGCGTTATCCCGATCACTCGGTTGCTGTGCGTGCTCGAACTCGGCCTCTGAAACAAGGTAACGCGCGTTGGGAAACTGCGGGACCGCCTTGCCTGAACCGTCCAGCCTGGTATTACCACCCGCGTGATCGAAATGCAGATGCGTGTTCACTACGATCGTCACTTCCTCAGGCGCGACCCCGGCGATGGTCTGGAGCGAATCGCACAGTGAGCGGGATCGATCGATTCCGTACATGGCGCGATGCTTTTCCGACCACTTATCGCCGATGCCGGTTTCGATCAGAATGCGCTCGTTGCCGGCCTCAACAAACAGGCAATTCATATTCATGCGAATTCGATTTTGATCGTCCGGCGGGCAAACCTTCGCCCACAAGTTTCGCGGCACTACTCCGAACATTGCGCCTCCGTCGAGCCGAAACTCACAGTCGGGAATGACCTCGACTCGATAATCTCCGAACTTCATTAGACTTAGGAGGGCTAGCGCTGTTTTCCCCTCTTGGGCGCTGGTTTCGTTCCTTTCGAATCATCTTTCGGCGGCGCCTGCGGCTCGTTCAGCAGCCCGGGCGGTAATCCCTGCTGCGTTTGCGGCGGCGGGGCCTGCACGGCGAAGTTCTCGGCGACGGTGACGTGGCTGCTTTGGCGTTGCACGATCTCTTCGATCAGCTTCTTTTCTTTTTCCCGCTCAACCGCTTCGGACGCGCCTTGCGGGTCCCCATTGCGTTTTTCCTCTACCTTGATGATATGAAATCCAAAAGGCGATTCGACAATTTCGCTAATCTGCCCGGGCTGAAGCGCGAAGGCCGCCTTTTCAAATTCCGGCACCATTCGCCCGCGCCCAAACCAGCCGAGGTCACCGCCGCTTTCTTTGCTTCCGGGATCGCTCGAGTATTGCTTCGCCAGAGCGATGAAGTCCTCGCCCGCTTTCACTTTTTTCAAGACCTCTTCTGCTTTCGCACGAGCCTGGGGCTTGGTGAGCTCTTCAGCTTTCTCGCCTTCGTTCTCCAATCCGGTTGGCGGGGTCTCAGGCGACTTCATGGCGATCAGAATGTGACGCGCGTGCACCTGTTCTTCCGGATGAGACTTCATGTAAGCCTCGATCTCGGCCGGAGTCGCCTTCACGCTTTTGACCAAAGTCTCCTGTTCATAGGTGGAAGCAATCAGGCGGGCCTGTTGCAGCATGATTTGCAGTTCGACCTTTCGCTCTTTATCGACGCCGGCCGCGATCCCGCGACGCGCTCCGAGCAGTACCTGGCCCAGCTGGTGCCGAATCTCTTTCATCTGTTCTTCCGGAATCGCCTGCCCCTTCATCATCGGATTGCGTTCCTGGGCATCAGCAATAAACTGCTTCAACTGATCTTCCTGGCCGGGCTCCTTAAAGAAAGCTTCCGCTTCCGCGTCGGACACGGGCTGGGCGCCAGCCTGAGACTGCGAGTAGCTCTGCGAAATGATGAACGAGCGCATCAGGTCCAGCTGGCGCTTTATCTCAGGACGCTTGGCCACGCCTTGCGCTTTCGCCTCTTCGGCGACGGCGAGCAACTCGCGAACATTCTTTGCAAACTCTTTGCGGGCTGCGTCGTCAGATGACAAGCGCATGCGGGTCTGCGGCGCCTGGTCTGCGGCGATGAGCGTCATATCATCAGGGCTAAGGTTAATAGGCGCAGCGTGATTCGCGCGCACCTGCCACGTAATTAATCCCAGCGAAAATAGGATGCCGATCCCAGCGGCAATCCACGCTTTAGTTTTTGCGTTCAAAACAAATACTCCTCTTGATTTAGTTAATGGGTACCCGGGCCCGCGTCATCGGGACGCTGCACGAGCTCAAGTAGCACGCCTCCCGTCGATGATGGATGAATGAAGGCCACAAGGCAACCGCCCGCGCCGGTTCGCGGTTCTTCATCGATTAGGCGGGCGCCTTTTCGCTTCATCTCCGCCAACTGGCCGCGAATATCATCCACCCTGAAGGCGATATGATGAATTCCCTGCCCGCGCTTCTCGAGAAATTTTGCGATCGGCGAGCTCGCTGTGGTCGCTTCCAGCAACTCCACCTGCGACTCGCCCACCGGCAGCATGCACACACGCACTCTCTGCTGGGAAACCTCTTCGATCTCGCCGGCCTCGAGCCCCAGCATGTCGCGCCAGAAATCGACACTTCCGTCGATGGCAGTAGTCGCGATACCGATGTGATCGATCTTCATTTATTCAGTTTACCGCGCCTGACTTTATCAACTCGTCAACGGCCGAATATGGATCGCGTTGCTTTGTGGCGACTTCGGCAGCCAGCGCTTCCAACTTCTCGTTCGCTTGGTTGGTTTTGAGCGTTTCCTCGAGCAGGCGATCGCGCAACAACTCGAGAATGCGCCAGCGCGCCACCGCATGGCGTCGCTCGCTCGAGGTTGATTGCGTCAGCTGAAACTTCCGGCTCTGTTCAATGGCCACCGCTAATTCTTCCAGTCCGCGGTTTTCGGTAGCGACCGTCTTTACGATCGGCATTTGCCAGTCGTCTTCGCGCGAAGCGAGAGTTAACAACGCCTGCAATTCTTTCTCAGTCCGCAGCACGCCCTCACGATCGGCCTTATTGATGACAAAAATATCGCCAATCTCCATGATACCGGCCTTCATGGTTTGCACGTCGTCACCCATGCCCGGGACCATGACCACCACGCAAACGTCCGCGGTTTTCACAATCTCGACTTCGTCCTGACCCACGCCGACAGTTTCAACCAGAATCTTCTGATAGCCCGCCGCATCCAGAATCGCCACCGCGTCAACGGTCCCGCGCGCCAGACCGCCCAGATTTCCGCGCGTGGCCATCGAGCGGATAAACACGTCCTTGTCGAGCGCCAGCGCCTGCATGCGGATCCTGTCGCCGAGGATTGCGCCGCCGGAGAAAGGACTGGAGGGATCTACCGCGACGATGCCGACACGTTGACCCTGTTTGCGATAAAAAGCAGCGAGCCTGTCTACCAGCGTGGATTTTCCGGCTCCGGGTGCGCCGGTGATGCCAACTACAAGTGCGCGGCCCGTGCGCGGAAAAATCTCTTTCATCAACTGCGAAGCTCCCGCCGTGCCGTCTTCCACTTTCGAAATGGCACGCGCGACCGCCCTGGCGTCGCCGGCAATGACACGATCGATCAGCGGCTGATCACTCATTAATGAATTCGGGATGACTTCTCAAAATTGGATTAGCAGAGATCGGAATACTTCGACGTGAAAAAGCGATCAACATAACGGTACGCGCGCCTCTGGCGCGCTTTTGAGGAGGCACGCCAGAGGCGTGCGTACCTACACCTGTTTGAGAATCTCGCGCGCGATAATAATCCGCTGAATCTCAGAAGTGCCTTCACCGATAGTGCACAACTTGGAATCACGCCAGTATTTTTCAGCCGGATAATCCTTCGTGTATCCATAGCCGCCGTGAATTTGCACGGCCTCTTCGCAGACGCGCACACTTACTTCCGAGGCATACAGCTTGGCCATCGACGATTCTTTGGTTGTCTTCTTTCCGTTGTCCTTCATCCAGGCGGCCCGGTACATCAGTAAACGTGCGGCGTCAATTTGCATGGCCATATCGGCGAGCTTGAATTGAATCGCCTGAAACTCACTGATGGGCTTGCCAAACTGCTGACGCTCGGCCGCGTAACGCAAGGCCGACTCGTACGCCCCCTGGGCAATACCCACGGCGAGCGCTGCAATCGAAATGCGGCCGCCATCGAGGACTTCCATGGCGTTCACAAAACCCTGGCCTTCTTCCCCGATTCGATTTTCATCGGGCACGACGCAGTCTTCGAAAATGACGCTGGCCGTTTCTGACGCGCGCAATCCCAGCTTGTTCTCTTTCTTCGAAGGCGAAAATCCCTTCATTCCTTTTTCGAAGATGAATCCGGTAATGCCTTTGCTGCGCTTTTCGCGATCGCTCGAAGCGAATGCGACGCAGGTGTCGGCATGGATCGCGTGCGTGATGAAGTTTTTCGAACCGTTAATGACCCAGCTGCCGTTCTGTTTCACTGCCGTGGTCCGCGTTCCCGAAGCGTCTGAGCCGGCGCCAGGTTCAGTCAATCCCCATGCGCCCAGATGCTCGCCGCTCGCCAGCGGAACCAGGTATTTCTGCTTCTGCGCCTCCGACCCAAACTGAAAGATGTGATTCGAACAAAGCGACGTATGCGCCGCCACAGAGATTCCCACCGAGCCATCGACGCGCGAGAGCTCCTCGATTACCGTCACATATTCTACATAGCCGAGGGCGGCGCCGCCGTATTGCTCCGGAAACAGAACGCCGAGCAGACCCAACTCAGCCAGCTTAGGCTGAAGTTCGGTCGGGAAATGCTGTGTTTCATCCCATTCGCTGACGTGCGGCGCGATCTCGCTTTGGGCGAATTCGCGCACGCTCATTTTCATCTGTTGTTGTTCTTCGTTAAGCTCGAATTCCATCGGCAATTTTTTCGTTTCTACACGGAAAGCGACAGGCCATGGACGCCTGTCGCCGATTCAAAACTCGGATGGTTATTGTAACCTAACGCGAGGAAACTCGCAGTCCGCGGCGGCGCGTTTTGGTTTTGCCGCGAGGCGCAGGCGCCTTTCCATAGACCCGCTTCACTTCTTCCCTGGTAAGTAACCTCCAGCTTCCGCTCTTGAGTCTTGGTTCGACGATGGGTCCAATGCGAACGCGCGCCAGTTTCAGCACTGAATGTCCGATGGCGTCGAACATGCGGCGAATCTGCTGGTTCCTGCCTTCGTGCAGGATCACTTCATACCACGAGTTGGTCGCGGTTCGCTTTATACCGGTTATTTCAGCGGGCGCAGTGCGCACTCCATCTTCGAGCCTGATGCCACGCCGCAGCCGCTCAATCGCATTATCGGTGGGCACGCCCTGGACTTTGACTTCATAGACTTTGGGAACGCGGTTCTTCGCTGAAGTAATGTAATTCGTGAACGTGCCATCATCGGTGAGCAAGAGCAGGCCTTCGGTGTTGAAATCAAGACGACCTACCGGATGAAGCCGGCCGAGCGCTGACGGAATTAATTCCGTGACGATGGGACGGCCTTCAGGGTCCGCCATGCTGGTGAGATAACCCTTCGGCTTGTAAAGCAGGACGTAGATGCGCTCGCGCGGTTTCAGGGCGGCATTGATGAGCCGGTTATTTACCTTGATGTGATCCTTCGCCGGATCGGCTTTAGCGCCCAGCTCGGTCACTACTTTTCCGTTAACACTGACCTTGCCGGCGGTAATCAGATCTTCCGCATGACGGCGCGAAGCGATACCCGCAGTGGCAATTAATTTTTGCAGACGAACTTGCATCTTGTGGAAAGAAGGCGCGAAAGCAAGAGTTACCTACAGTTGAAGAGCCTGGCGAAGTATTTGACGCACATTCGTGCACTTTTGAAATGCTTCTTTGGCTTCGTCCGAATCGGCTGATTCTCCGGGATACCTGTACTCGACGGCAAAAGCGCTCAAAGTATTCAGGTCAGCAGTCATTGACGACCAAGTTGGTTCAATTGTAAGAGATAAAGAAAGCAGCGCAGCTAGATCATGCGTTTTTGGGAATGCGACGTTTGACTCTTGCAAGAAAGCCTTGAAGTATTTTTCGACGCACTGTTGCGCATGAAAGCATACGGCGTCGTGATTGGGTTGCGCTGTGGCTCCCAATTCGCGCTTGGCAGTCGCGAAGTCAGCCTCGGCCTTGGTTATCCACTCACTGGTGATTGTCTTCATACAGTGTGTGCCCTCTCTCGACTATTTCCCGAATAAACCAATCATTTTGAGCGATGCGATCTTCCAATTGCTCTGGAGTCCTAACAAGCAAGTCGAGCGGCAATTCCGCGTGGACCTTATTTCGGATTTCTATTGCTTTGCGCACCGCCTTTCCTTCGAAAGGGAGAACAACCAGCATATCTATATCTGAGTCTGTGCTTGGATTACCGTAGGCATGGGATCCGTACAAAATTATTTTTTTGGGATTGAACGCTCGTGCTATTTGAGCACTCAAGTCTCTTATCTTCTGCATTTCAACCATCGCGAACTTCTATTCTCCCGTGCCTCCGGCGAGGTCTTGAAAATCTTCGACGCTGGGTAACTCTGACAAGTCTTTCAACCCGAACTGAAGCAGGAATTCCTTCGAGGTGCCGTACATCATCGGGCGGCCCACAGTTTCCTTCCGGCCCTTGGCCACGATCAGCCGCTTGTCGAGCAGGGTCTTAATGGCTGAAGGCGATTGCACGCCGCGGATCTCGAGAATCTCGGGGACCGTCACCGGCTGCTTGTAAGCGATCACTGCCAGCGTTTCCAGTGACGCGAGTGAAAGCTTGGCGCTGGGTTTTGATTTCAGGTACGCCCGAACATGTTCATGATGTTCCGCACGCGTACCGATTTGCCAACCTCCGGCGATCTCGCGCAATTGCAGCCCGCCGGGGCGCTCGGCGTATTCATCCACCAACGATTCAATCGCCTGACTCACCGAAGCCTGATCGACCTTAAGAACATCAGCAATAGTTTTGGCGTTGATTGGATCCTCAGCGACAAAGATCAGCGCTTCGGCGATGGCCTTCAATTCAGTGGACGAAATCTCGCGCTCACCTTCGATTTCCGGTGCGTCGGCCGCTTCGACGATTTCCGGGCCCTCGTCGGCGGCCGCTGCTGCTTTTGCTCGTTCACTCATAATTCTTTTCAGGCCGGACTCGCCGACCGGGCAGTAATCTCACCAAACGTTTCCCGCTGAATCAGAGAAATTTCGGCCAGACGCACCAACTCCAACACGGAAAGAAACGCGACGACTAATTCACGACGCGACTGTGCCCGCTCGAAAAATTTCACCAGATTCAACTCGCCGGCCGATCGGACCATGTTGCGCAGGCGGTCGATCATCTGGGCCATAGTGACCTCCTCGCGCTCGATCTCCATCATCACCTCTTCTTTATGACGACTGAGAATTTCCTGAAACACGCGCAAGATATCGAACAGACCGACGGCGACTTCAGGATTGTTCTTGTCAGTTTCGATCTCAGCACGCGTGAAGACGGCCTGTTCGACGGTGGCGCGCGACCAAAGCATCTGCGCCGCAGCCTTGAACTTTTCGTGCTCGAGCAGACGATTGACCAGCTCGGCGCGCGGATCGTCAACTTCTTCTTCCTGGGCCAGCGGATCGCGCGGCAGCAGCATGCGCGATTTGACTTCGATCAGCTGCGCCGCCATCACCAGGAAATCGCCGGCGACGGTCAGATCCAATTCCTGCATGAGATTCAGGTAACGCAGGTACTCGTCCGTGATCCGGGCGATCGGAATGTCGTAAATGTTGACCTGCTCCTGACGAATCAAGTAAAGCAGCAGATCGAGTGGGCCTTCGAATTCACCGAGCGTGATCTTCAGCTGCTCGCCATCATGATCGGGCGTAATCTCGGGTGTGGCGCCGCTGACACTAATTGACGCCGGCGCTTCGGCCGCAGGTTGCGGCGCCGGTGCGGGCGATGGTTCAACGTCGACTGAGGAGTTCTCGTCCATAACTTAAAGCCGTAACTCTTACTTTCGCGCGCCAATCAAACCCATCTTTGCTTTGGCGTCGGCCAGCGTCTTCCGCGCAATCTCCTGTGCGCGGACCGCCCCGTGTTCGAGTAACGCGTCCAGTTTATCATCATCGATGCCCGAAACACGCTCTTGAAACGGCTTGAGAAACTCGATCGTCACATCCGCGAGTTCTTCTTTCAACTTCGCATAGCCTTTGCCGCTGAAATGATCTTCTACTTCGGCGTTGCTCTTTCCCGTGAGCAGGTGAAAAATCGTCAGCAAGTTATTGATTGCCGGCCGGCTTGGATCAAAGCGAATGTCAGTGCCGGAATCAGTGACCGCGCGTTTGAATTTGCGCCGCACCGCGTCTTCGTTGTCCAGAAGCATCACACAGCCCGCTTCACTTTCTTCGTCTGACTTGGACATCTTCTTAGCCGGATCGGCCAAAGACATAATGCGCGCGCCCACCTTCGGGATAAACGGTTCCGGGACACGAAATGTATCTCCGTAGTCGCGATTGAAGCGGATGGCCAGATCGCGGGTCAGCTCGAGATGCTGCTTTTGGTCTTCGCCCACCGGCACGAGATCGGTCTGATAAAGCAGAATGTCCGCAGCCATCAGTACGGGATAATCAAAATACCCGACACTGACATTCTCCGCCTGCTTACGGGCTTTGTCCTTGAACTGTGTCATGCGTTCAAGCTCAGACATGCGTGTCACGCCGTTAAGCAGCCAGGTCAGCTCGGTATGCTCCGGCACATCAGATTGAACAAAGATAGTCGAGACTTCCGGATCTATTCCGACGGCA
>Ga0134124_10001679_pt1 | contig 17805 bp, 5 predicted proteins | sample KB304_FD_96880 | JGI IMG/M metagenome (GOLD analysis project Ga0134124, IMG submission 96880) | Terrestrial soil microbial communities without Nitrogen fertilizer from Kellogg Biological Station, Michigan, USA - KB3-0-4 | ecosystem: Environmental > Terrestrial > Soil > Unclassified ...
AATTTGGAGTGCGGCGGCAAGGTACTCCGCGACGCCGCTTTGGCTAGTGATTGAATCTATTGCGAACGGAAAGCGGCGTCGCGGAGTACCTTGCCGCCGCACTCCAAATTAAGGCACCGCCGAAAATTGCGCTTGACACATGATTGAGAGCCGGGTGTGATTAAAAGCGGGACTTGCAAACGGATAAAGCCCACGTAGTAACGAGTTTATTCGTTGGGATTCTCAGAACGAATAAATTCGTTACTACGTGGGAGTCCGGCTTTTAATCACACCGTTGAGAGCCGTCGGCCTTCCTTATGCTATGATTTCCGGGATGAAAAAGGGGCATGCAAGAATTCTTATTACTGGTTCCTATGGACAGGGAAACACCGGGGATGAGGCCATTCTTACCGCAATCCTCGATCAGCTTCGCAGAAGGATGCCGGACGCCCGGCTGGTCGTGGTAGCTGGAGACACCGAGACCATACGCCGCCAATTCGGTGTCGAAACCGTTTGGTGGGGGGATTGGGCTGGGATCGCTCAGGCTGTCCGGCAGTCCGATATGGTGATACAGGGCGGCGGCGGAATATTTTTCGACTACTCCGGCTTTCATGCCTGGAATCTGTTCGAGAATGGGGCCCCCGACCTCGCACACTACGGCGGGTTCTCGCTGCTCGCGAATCTCTACCACAAGCCCTTCATGGTTTATGGCGTCGGAGTAGGACCTTTGACCACCGATGCCGGGCGAGAGATGGTTAAGGTTGCGCACTCGCTGGCAGACAAAATCACCGTTCGTGATGTCGAATCGAAATCATCACTGGAAGAGCTGGGCATCGAATCGAACGGAATCGAAGTTACAGCCGACCCGGCTTTTTCCATGCGGCCCGCGGATGAAGGCAGGGCCCGGGAAATTCTGAGCGAGCAGGGAATAGATTGCGCGCGACCTGTAATAGCCGTTACCGCGCGCCCCTGGGACTACGAGATCACGCAATCGGAGTGGGAGCACTCGCTTGCGGGCGCCATATCGGAACTTGCTCATTCAAAACAAGCGCAGATACTTATGGTCCCTTTTCATAAAGGCTACGATGACGGCCCGCTGTCGCGGATCAGGGAGCAGCTAACTGCCAGCGAGGTTTTTGTGCTTGGAAACCGGTATGCGCCGAACGAAATCGCGGGAGTTATTGGCGCCTGCGATTTACTGATCGGAATGCGCTTGCATTCAATTCTGTTTGCGATTTTGACTGGTACTCCGGCCGTTGCTCTTGCTTATGACCCGAAAGTTCGCAGCCTGGCTCGGCGAATCGGGCACGAAGAAATTTGCGTTGATTTGGCTGACCTTTCGAGGTTGAAAGTTGTGATCGACGATGTGTGGGAGAGGCGCGAAGAGTTGTCGCGCGATTTTGGCAGGGCCGGTGTCGAGATGGGGCTATTGTCTGAAAGAAACGCCGATCTGGCTTGCGAGCTGCTGAACGGCGAAATTGCAGGCGCAGTTTCACCCGATGAACAGAGTGATATGTTCGGAGAGGCGTTTTATGGGCGACTGCAAGCCGTTCGCGTTCGGGACCGGATGATCGCGAAGCAGTTTGAAGCAAGCGAGATTCGAGAAGTCATCGACATTATTGCGGAAGAGCCGCAGCCTCGGCGCGCGCCGTCGTTTGAAATGGCGGATTCAAAAAAAGGCGAGTCTTTGGCAGAGTTTCTGGAGAGGACGGTAACTGAAACCACCGGGTATCTGATTCTGATTTATACTCGGGGCTACGCGAAAGATGGCACCGCCGGCCTGGTAAAGGCGCTGGCTGAGCGTGACATTCCAACTATCCTCATTAGCGGCGCTGAACAATCCGCAACTCGCGCGATTTCCGGCGGGAAGTGTTTCCACATAACGGAAGCCGCAATGAATGCTTCGTCGGATCAAGTGCTGTCCGTCACAACTCCTCGTTCCTGCCGGCGAGTTGTGCTGGTGAGATCCGCGGACCTGAATACATTCCGGCTGATCAATCACGCGCACGCGATGAACTGGGCGACGGTATATCTCCCGGACGCGTCTGAAGAGCGGGCAGAAGGAGTTCTCGACGCTCACGATTACATCGTCAAGAACGCGGAGCATGTCTTTGCCGGCAGCGAATCAGTGAAAGGTGATATGAAGGCAATTGATGCCGCCCGAATAAAAACAGTCGCCGAGGGCAAGAGTTTCAATGATCAAGTGGCGGAAATACTAAAAGTCGTAGCTGACCCGGCGGTGAAGTCTCCGGTGCGGGTAGCAATCGAGGGAGCCAATCACGGATGAGACCTCCTCGTATTCTGTTCGTTTATCAATTTCTGACTCTGGGCGGCGTTGAAGTCGTAATGCAGACGCGGCTGAAAGAGCTGGGCCGTCGCGGCATCCAGGCGCGGATGCTGTTTCTCGCCGAGTCACGGGGCGGGGAAGCCATTTTTGAGAAGATGGGCGATCAGGTTGCGGTGCACACCAGCGTAACCGAGATAGAAAAGTATCTCAGGGACTTCAATCCTGATTGGATCTCGACAATCGACACACCTGAAATAATTCCTATCGCTCGCAGGGCGGTTCCCGAGGCGAGAATCGCTTATGAAGTTCACACTCCGTACTCGGCCTATTATGATTTGGTGCTTGACCGCGATTTGCTGGACGGTGTCTCTGGAATCCTTGTCCCTTCACAATCACAGAAGGAGTTTATTGCGCTCCGCCTGGCGCGGCCGTTGCCGATCGAAGTAGTGCCCAATTCTACTCCGAAAGAATTCTTTCAAACTCCCCAATCCGCTCTGGAAGCAAAACCAGCGAAACGAAACATCGTGATGTGGGTAGGCAGACTGGACGAACTCAAGAACTGGCGCGGGTTCATTCAGCTTGCCGCGCGAGTTCGCAAGAGAATTGAGTCAGAATTCTGGATCGTCGGTGGTTTGCACAATCACGAAGAGTCGAACCTGTTGGAAGCCGTTCAGACCGCCGGTTTGATGGATTCATTCCGGTGGTTGCCCGCGGTCCCTTACGAAGACATGCCGCGACTGTACAGCTTCGTCGGAGCTTCAGGTGGTTGCCTGGTATCTACTTCCTGGGGAGAGTCGTTTGGAATGGCTGCGCTTGAAGCAATGGCGTCGCGTTGCCCGGTGATTGCCTCAGACGTCGTAGGGCTTCGCGATATTGTAAGACCCGGTGAAACCGGATGGCTCTATCCTTCGATGGACCTTGATCGAGCCTGTGATTTTGTGCTCGAAGCGCTCCAGGACCAAAGCGCTCGCGAGAAGCTCGTTGAGAATGCGGAGCTGGAGGCCAGAAAGCTGACTCCCGCGTTGACCGTCGACAGGCTTCTCGGCTTATTTGCGGATTGGTCGGCTATCGCGTCAAACGCGGAGACATTTTCATCCGAACGCAAGAAGTTGGTGGACAAGCTGAAAAGAAACGCGGAGTCGCAGGCTGCGCGACTCGATTCGCTGTCCCGGCGGCTCGAAGAGCGGGAACAGGCAACGAGAGAATTGACTGAGCAGTTGGCTGAGAAAGGAAAGCTCGTCGAATCCCTCGCCGCGCAGGTCTTCGAAAAAGCGAAGCCGCGCATCGACCCTTGCCTTGTGCTGCTTCTGCCGGCGGGAAACGAAGAGGCGCGGTCGGTGATTCGCACTACAGCTTTCTGGCGCGCCAGCCTTGTGGTGGCGGTAAGCGAATCGGGACCTGCTGTCCTTGAGCTCGATCCCTCATTGCGCGAGGTCACGTTGCTGAGTTTGTCGGATGACTCTTTTGGCAGTTTCCTCCGATTGGCTGCCGGGACCATCGCGGAAGGGGCGCCCGCGTCCGCCGATGTCGTCGTCGTCGATGCTACTCGGTTCGATATCAAAACCGCGCTCGCGGTAATCAAATCAAGCAGAGATGAGAATCCGGAAGCAGCAATCGTTTCGGCTATCGATTTCACGAGCGAAAATGTTTCTCAAAGGGCCAGCTTAGGGTTTGATCTCGGAGCTTCGTGGATAGAGAGAGAGTTGTGGGATGAGGTAATGCCGCGTCTTGCCAGCCGGGAGACTGTCTCCGAATGCAACTCGGAGTTTGCTGACGCGGCGCAGCAACGATCGAGAGCTGTTGTGCTCGCCCCGATTTCTCCGCTCTCTCATCCTTTATCGATTTCACAAGAAGAACGTTCTTCTCTGGGCGACGCAGTGTCGAGGCAACAGCAATTGCTGCTAAGACGCGTTGGTGAGAGCAAGGGCGCGGTAATCTTTCTTCCCTCGATGGCCTGGGACAGCGACTTTGTTCAGAGGCCGCATCATCTGGCGCGCCAGTTTGCGCGGCTCGGCTACGTTTCCATCTATCATTCAACTTCGCTTCGGGATGCGTTGATAGGTTTCAGGGAGATCGAGCCGAATCTATACATCTTCTTTGGACCTGAAGCTTTTCTGAACGCCATACCGGACTCGGTGATCTGGGCGTTCACCTACAACTACGCGCTAAGCGACAGCTACCCGGATTCAGCACGCATAGTTTACGACCTGATCGACGATATCGAAGTGTTTCCAGGCGACGTGTCGGAGCTTGAAGAAAAGCACTCGCGGGCGTTGAGAGAGGCGGACGTGGTTGCGACCGTCTCGCGCCGGTTGGTGGAGCAGATCAGCCATCTGCGACCCGATGCGATATATCTTCCAAACGCGGTTGAGGCCGAGCGGTTCGCCGATGATTCATCGGCCGTTCCGAACGATCCGGATATTGCTGCGCTTCTCAAAGAGGGCAAACCGATTGCCGGCTACTACGGTGTTCTGGCCGACTGGGTCGATTATGAGTTGGTGGGATCGCTAGCCCGGAGCCGGCCCGACTGGAATTTTCTATTGATCGGCTCCGCATACGACAACAGCTTTCAGGAACGCGGAAGGCGATTGCTCGATCACGCAAATGTGCGCTGCATTGGTTCGCGTCCCTACGAAGCGCTGGCCGGGTATCTGCGATTGTTTGATGTCGCCTTGATCCCCTTCGTCATTAACAATGTCACTCTTTCGGCATCGCCGCTCAAGCTTTATGAGTACTTTGCCGGTGGCAAGCCTGTCATATCGACGGCAATACCGGAGTGCGAGAGCATGCCTGAGGTGCAAATCGCACGAACCGCCGAAGAGTTCTCGCAATCACTCGACCCGGTCAAGGCCAAAGGACTCGATAAGGGTTTTCAGAAACGCGTGCGCGCGCTGGCTAAGGAGAATTCCTGGTTTGCGCGTGCCCAGACGGTAATAGAGGTTCTAAAGCGAAATGCGGCGGACGGTACGACAGACCGCCGGCGACCGTCGTCTGATGAGTCAATCCGCGAGCGCAATGCTCCCGCGCCGCCGGCGGTTGTTGGAGAGCAGATGGTCCAACTGCTTTCGATGAAGTTAGCCGAGACACAGAAGATCATCAGCGATCGTGAGAGCGGAATCAGTTGGCTATTAACACACCTGACTGAGCTGGAAAAGACTATCGCGACACGGGACGAGACAGTTGAAAGGATCTCGGCAAGGCTAACCGAGCACGAGCAGCGGGAGCAGGCTTTCAAGACGCAGCAGGTTGAAGCCGATACGCTGCGATCGAAGCTGGCAACCGCGGAAGAAACCGTTCGCGTCAGGGACGAAGCGATTGCCTGGCTTCAAACTGAATTGGAAGAATCAAACAAGAGAGGCGCGGCCCTGACGGCATTGAATGAGTCTCTAACCGCCAAACTGATTAAGTGGGAGTCTGTTCTCGAGACGCTCACAGGCGAATTGGCAGACCAGCGAGAACGAGCCGCCGCGTTATCAGCCGAACTGGGAGACCAGCGAGAACGAGCCGCCGCGTTATCAGTCGAACTGGCAGACCAGCGAGAACGAGCCGCCGCGTTATCAGCCGAACTGGCTCGTTACCGCGAACGTGCTGACGGCTTATCAGCCGAAGTTGCCCACCAGCAGAAACTGGCCAGGTCGCTCGAGGCCCGTCTGGCGGAGAATGATAAGAGATTGCGGCACTATGCCGGTCGAACAGATAAGCAAGAGGAGATAATCAAGCAACGGGACGAGGGAATTGCCTGGCTGAGAGGCGAGCTTGAAGAAAGCGGGAAGAAAAACCAGCGGCTGGCCGGCTCGAATAATTTCCTGAAGATGCGTTTGGAAAAGGACGAAGCGGCGATTCAGAATCTGCAGCAACACCTGTCGGCGACGGACCTGGAGCTGGCCAGAATAAAGCGTTCACTCGGATGGAGGCTGCTCAGCCGTTACGGTAAGATAAAATACCGCTACCTCCTGCCTCTCTACCGGGCGCTTAACCTGTTTCCTTATGAACTTGAACCATTGGTGGAACAACGTGCTCTCTCTTCGCTTCCAACTCAAATAACTTTCGACGAAAGCGCGGTCAGCTTTGCGGAAACGGCAACCGTAAAACAACCCCTGGAAGGAGCGGCGACCGGGCGGATCGAAGAACACCATACTCTGCGCATCGAGGCACGCGAGGTATTTGAAGCCGGCGAGAAACTCGATTTCTACGAGTCTGTAACGTTGCTTCCTCGCTTGCGCCAGGAAGAGATAGCGGCGATTCTCGACAAGCGCCCGCCTGCCGAGCCGCTCCATCGCCAGGATGTCATATGCTTTTCAATAATCGACTGGGAGTTTCGATACCAGCGGCCTCAGCAGGTCATGTCCCAGTTCGCGGCTCACGGTCATCGCATATTCTACATAAGCACTTCACGGTTCTTGTCTCCTGATGCCGCTCCGCGCGTGGCAGTCAAACGGATCAAAGAAAACGTTTATGAAGTACATCTCGCGGCGCTGCGCATCCCGGATGTGTACGGCGAGGTGATAGACGGCGATAACAAGGCAGCGCTTCTTGATTCCCTTGATGAGCTTCGCCGAACTCATAGGATTAACGATGCGATAGGCTACACGATGATAGCGTCGTGGGGGGGCGTGGCTCTTGATGCAAAGCGGCTTTGGGGATGGCGAACGATCTATGACTGCATGGACGAGTGGGAGAACTTTCCGGGCGTCAAACGCGACCTCCTCGACATGGAGCAGCGGCTCGTTCAGGACTGTGACCTTCTCGTGGTTACCGCGCAGCGCCTCTGGGAAAAATGGGAACCCTATGAGCGCACGATGGTGCTTGCCAGGAACGGCGTGGATATCGAATTCTATGACGGGCACTGTCACCCTAACAGCATCCTGCCCGAGATCAAGCACCCTGTCATCGGCTACTACGGCGCGATCGCCGACTGGTTCGACCTGGAACTTATGACACACGCCGCGAAGGCGCGGCCGGAGTACACCTTTGTTCTGCTTGGCGGCGTGTTCAACCTGGACGTTTCTGAACTGGAATCGCTCCCGAACGTCCGTCTGCTCGGACAACAGCCGTACGAAACGATGCCTCAGTACCTATACCATTTCGATGTATGCATGATTCCCTTCAAGATCAACCCTATTACCGAAGCGACGGACCCGGTGAAGCTGTACGAGTACCTGAGCGCGGGTAAGCCTGTGGTCTCGGTCGCGCTATCCGAGGTCGAGGACTACGGTGAATATCTGTACATAGCTCGAGATAACGATGATTTTGTGGCCAAGCTGGATGCGGCGGTTGAAGAGGACAACCGCGAGATGGTTTCGCGACGGCGCAAGTTTGCCGAGCAGCATACGTGGAAGCAGCGCTACAAGACGATTGAGGCAGGGATTACGCTGGTTACTCCTCGCGTAAGCATAATCATAGTTTCCTACAATAACCTCGTACTCAACAAACTTTGCCTCGAAAGCCTTATCCGCAACACGGAATATCCGAATTATGAAATCATAGTCGTTGACAATGCTTCGAAGGACGGCACACCCGCATATCTGCGCTACATGAACGCACGGTTCCCGAATATCTCCATAATCCTGAATGACGGAAACAACGGCTTCGCGCGCGCCAACAACCAGGGCATAGCCCGAAGCAGCGGTGACTACATAGTGCTGCTCAACAATGACACGATAGTTCCACCCGGCTGGCTGAGCCGTCTTTTGCGCCATCTCGAAAACGGTGAGATCGGGATGATCGGCCCCCTGACAAACTTCGTAGGCAATGAAGCGAAACTCGAGGTTGATTACCAGACGTGGGGAGAGATGGAAGCCTTCGCCGCGCGCCACGTATGGGAGCACGACGGTGAGTCCGCTGATATCTACATGCTTGCGATGTTCTGCGTGGCCTTTAAGCGCGACACCTACGACGAGATAGGGCCGCTCGACGAGCAATTCGGGTTAGGGATGTTCGAGGATGATGATTACGCCCAGCGAATGAAAGCGAAAGGGTACCGCGTGATGTGCGCGGCGGATGCTTTTGTTCATCATTTCGGGCAAGCTGCTTTCAAGAAGCTGATCGAGGACGGCAGATATAATCCATTGTTTGATGAAAACCGCTCTTACTTTGAAACAAAATGGAACGTAGAATGGGTGCCGCACGTGCACAAGCGTTTGAAATTCGAGCGTATGCGTCACGCCGCACTCGAGAGACAGGCTGTCGGAAAAAAAAGATAGACGCGCTTCCCTTAGACTAGTATCGGTGGCGAAGAGTACGCGGGTTGTTTATTATCTCGATAGGCAACATGGGAAGACTCACTCGAGAGGGCCGTGCATCTATCTGCGTCAATCAGGAAAGTTTCCTTGATTGAGGATCTGTCGGCCAGGAGTCTTTTTGCTAAGCCCCCATCCCTTAGCTTCCGGTGGATGCCATCTAAAAGATGAACCGATTTGGAGAGGGGAATATCATGACTATTCGTAGAGCCACAGTCCTTTTCGTTCTTACGTTTCTGTTTTTGGCCGGATCGATTCTGATCCAGGCCGGATCGACAGCGGCGAACACGTCAACACAGAGCCAACCGGCCGCCCCGGCCAGCCTGCAACTAGAGAACCTGCTCACCACGCTGACGAATCCCGTGTTTGTCACAAACGCTCACGACGGGAGCAACCGCCTTTTTGTGGTCGAGCAAGCGGGCCACATACGTGTGTTGCAGCCCGGAGCTACCGCGGCTACAGACTTCCTCAATATCACCGCCAGAGTTCTCTCGGGCGGCGAACGCGGATTGCTCGGGCTTGCTTTTCACCCGTTCTATAAGAACAACGGCAGATTCTTCGTCTACTATACAAGGCAGACCGACGGCGCAATCCAAATCGCCGAATATAATGTCTCCTCGAATCCCAATGTAGCGGATACCACTGAGAGAATAATCATCACGATTCCGCATCCAGTGAACGCCAATCACAACGGCGGCACGGTTGCATTTGGCCCGGACGGATACCTGTATGCGGGCACGGGTGACGGCGGCTCGGCCAATGACCCGCCGAACAACGCTCAGAACATAAACGTGCTGCTGGGAAAGATACTCCGCCTGGACATCGATCATACGAACGGCGCAATTCAGTATGCAGCGCCGCCCGACAACCCGTTTGTAGGTGTTGCCGGGGCCGACGAAATTTATATGCTGGGCATGCGCAACCCGTATCGCTTTTCGTTTGATCGCGGCGGCAGCCATCAGTTGATCATTGGAGATGTCGGGCAAGGGATGTGGGAAGAGATTGACATAGGCCAGCTCGGCGGCAATTTCGGCTGGCGAATATGGGAAGGGAATCATTGCACGAACAATGATCCGACGTTGTGTAATCCCGCCGGCTTTGTCTTTCCGATAGCCGAGTACCAACACGACGGCTCCCGCTGTTCGATTACCGGCGGATACATATACCGCGGCACGCGCAATATCGCCGCGCAGGGCGACTATATCTTCGGCGATTTTTGCTCCGCCGAGATAATAAAGCTTCATAGCGGCGTGCAGACCGTGCTTGTGGACCTGCCGACGAACAGCACCCTTTCAGGATTTGGCGAGGACGAACTGGGAGAGCTTTACATAGTCAGGCTCAATGGGTCGCTTGACCGACTTGGTGAATCCATTACGCCGTGCCTGAACCCAATCAATCCGCTGAACGAGTCCTTTCCTGCAAACGGCGGGTCGGGCACAATTGCGGTGGATGCGCCGCCGTCCTGTCCATGGTCAGTGGCCAATAACAGCCCAGGTTTCCTGACGGTAACTTCGGCGACTAGCGGGATGGGCTATGGATTTGTCACGTACACCGTGTCCGCAAACGCCGCCACCACGCCGCGCACAGGAACGCTCTCCATCAACGGAGAAACTTTCACCGTAGTGCAGGGCGCCACGTTTGCCGACGTTCCTACCAGCCATCTCTTTTACAAAGAGATAGGGAAGCTCTCGGCTAGAGGAATAACGGTAGGCGCCGGTAACGGGAATTACTTGCCGGACCAGGCCGTTGCGCGCCAGGAGATGGCCGCATTTATCATCAGAGCGCTTGGCGATTTCGACCCGCCAACCCCGACGTCGCAACGATTCGCGGATGTGCCGCCCGACAACCCGTTCTATGCGTTTATCGAGCAGATGGCGGTAAGGGGAATTACTGGTGGTTGCGACCAGGACGGAACCATCTACTGCCCCTTCGATGCGGTGACGCGCGAACAGATGGCGGCGTTCATAATGAGGGCTGTAGGGGAGTTCCTTCCGCCAACGCCGCCGAGCCAGCGCTTCACTGATGTCCCGCCGGCGAACCCGTTCTACCCGTTCATCGACCGGCTCTGGATTCGCGGAGTGACGGTCGGATGCGGAGGAACGAACTTCTGTCCGGGGAACCCGGTCACGCGCGGGCAAATGGCAGCCTTCCTGGTGAGAGCGTTCAACCTGTGAACTGCTCACACGGCGAGTGAATAGAATCGCCACGATTTGTTTGTGCTTGCAGGCTGGGTCAGTGCGGCTTGAAGATGCAGGGCTCGAGGATGGAGATCAGAATTCCATCCTCGAGCCTTTGCCGTAAGCGGATCACAGATTGAACGCTCTCACAAGAAACGCAGCCATCTGTGCTCGATTGACCGGGTCCGCCGGACAATACATCAAGTGATCAGGCGTACATCCCAGCGTTATGTTCAGCACCGCCATTCGATCTATGAAGTTGTAGAACGGGTTTGACGGCGGCACGTCCGTGAATCGCTGACTCGCGGGCGTCGGTGGGCTGAACTCTCCCAGACCCCTGATGATGAACGCAGCCATCTGCTCTCTCGTTACCGGACTGGACGGGCAGTACATCGTGTTAGACGGCGGGTTGCACCCTACCGTAATTCCCAACGTGGCCAACCTGTCGATGAAGGCATAGAACGGATTTGACGGCGGCACGTCGGTGAATCGCTGCGACTCAGGCGTAGGAGGATCGAACTCTCCCTTTGCCCGCATGATGAAGGCAGCCATCTGCTCACGAGTAACGGAATCATTGGGGCAGTAGTTGCCGTTCCCGCATCCAAGAGTTACGCCGCGCGCTGAGAGCTTCCCGATGTCATCGTAGAACGGATTATTTGAAGGCACGTCGAGGAAGTTTATTCCCTGGAAAACCGTAAAGGACAAAAAGCCGACGGTGATCGTGCTGCTGCGAATGCTCGCGCCGGCGTTTGCATCCACTGTGTAGTTGACCGTTCCATTTCCGGTTCCGCCGCCTGATGTGACATGCAGCCACGGTGCGTTGCTTGTCGCGGTCCAGTTGCAGCCGGCATCGGCATTCACCGAGAAACTGCCCATCCCTGCGGCAGCACTAAAGCTCTGGCTGCCGGGAAGAATTGAGCCCGGGCAGGGAGGCGGGGCGCTGATTGTCAGGCTCCAGCCGTTGGTTATGTCACCCGAATCTCCGGGCGAGTCATCGATCACATAGAGCTTCCAGGTACCGTTTGGATTGGTTCCATTGAAGACCGACATCGTAGTGCCGTAAGGCCCCGCCGGCGCGGTACCAGGAAAATTGCTCGGCACGCAGAAGTCGTTTAAGGGCATCGCGCAACTTCCGTTAGTCGGGGTGCCCCGCGTCGGCCTGTACGATCCCGTCGCAAGAGGATTGGTTGGAGGATTATCCGGCAGCCCTGAAGGCGCGCTGTCGTCAAAAGTCAGGTTGATTGGGCTTGTAATGGCATTATCGCCCCCGCAATCTGACATCAGCAGACACGACGCACCGGTTGGTCCGACCAGAAGAACGTCGACATCATCGGGGAAGGTGTGAGAGTAGCTGCCAAGAGTGACCGTAATGCTAGTCACTACGCCCTGGCCCGCAACGTCGATGTTTGATGGATATCGAAAAGCCTGGCCCGGGACCGGCGGACTCCCCGGCGGAACGCCTTGAGTAGCATCGTTGATAATGATCGGGCAGGGAACGCCGACTGCGTGGCCGCACTCCGCATAATTCGTAAACGTACCGCTCGCAGGCGCTGATGGCGCGGGTGCGGGCGGGTTCCGAACCACATCTGGTTTAAATGAAACCTGCTGAGAGCCTGAGACGGCCTTCCCTTCAAACGTAACGGCAGTCAGCAGAGCATCGGATGTGCCTGCGGCAAGATGAAGCGAATTGGCTGTTACATAAACGATCAGGTCCAGGCGTCCGTCACCATTGACATCCGACAGTATACCCTTAGCCCATTGCGCGCCTTTACCCTTTGTCATCGGCGCGCCCGCCAGTTTCACTGACGTGGGAATCACGGTGACCGCATCAAAATCGACACTGCTGAGAATTGCCACCGGCACGGTTGCTCGAGCGGCTGCGTCTATGAATTTCGATGCCTCGCCCGGGAGAACATCGATTTCGACTCGAGTTGCTTGAGGTGCGCTAGCCAGGCTTCGCTCATATTTCATTCCCGCCACGGCGAATAGTATTAGGAGTGCAAGCCCGACAACGATGGGCCTTGATTTATGAAACGCAGTCTTGAAAAGCATTCTTGTCCCCCTATAGGTGTTGATTCAAACTGGGTCCGAACGATGCGAAACTCGTTTAGGTGATGAACACGGCTTGAGTAGCGAAGAGCTACAAGCGCGCATTTCTTGAAACAAGTTCCCGTCAGCTATGGCAATTCATGCTAATGTCCGCAGTCTTATCAAGTCAAGCAGTTACGCCGCGCGGTAGTGGGGTATTAGCGTGTCGCCAGCAAGCAGTCCTCTGCGTCCGCGGCGTCCTTATAGGTTTTCCCGCTCAGTGGCTCGGAATCAACCGCAGAGGACGCCGAGGACGCAGAGGAGAAAACGCAAATGTGAGCGAGCAACACACTAGCACCCCACTACGCGCCGCGGTGGGTGCGCGTCGGGTGTGATTAAAAAGCGGGACTTGAGTCGAGAACCGCCCGCGACTCTTCGCCGGAAGAAGTGTCCTGAGAATTCCCTGGAACCCCGTAGGGGTGAAATGTTCCTGCGCTCAACTCTATGCCGCACCTAACCGAGCCAGGAGTCCACGTCGGCCTCCGTAACTATAAACATCGCACCCCTACGGGGTTGCCGGGCGGAACGCACGATTCCTCGCTCTGAGTTCGCGTCTTGATGGGTTACGCGGGAGCGCCAGCTCGATTCGAAGACTCAGGGAAAAACGAGGACAGGAGTTTGCGTCCTGTCCTCGAATCTCGACAAAGCAACTTTGCCGGCAACGTGGGCTACAGATTGAAAGCCCTGACCAGGAATGCCGCCATCTGTCCGCGAGTCACTGAACCCCCCGGGCAGTACATGGGCGGAGCGAGCGAACACCCTTGCGTGATGTTTAACACCGCCATCCGATCTATAAAGTTATAGAACTGATTTGACGAAGGAACATCGTTGAAGCGTTGAGAGGCTGGATTCGGTGGATTCTGCTCTCCGACGGCCCTGACAAGGAATGCCGCCATCTGCTCTCTTAGAACCGGACTCGACGGGCAGTAGTTGCCGCCGCCGCACCCCAGCGTAATGTTGAGCGCCGCCATACGATCAACGAAGTTGTAGAACTGATTCGTCGGCGGAACATCGGTGAATCGCTGCGTGACGGGAGTCGGAGGATCGAACTCTCCAAGCGCCCTCACTATGAATGCGGCCATCTGTTCCCGCGTTACGGGATCGTTCGGACAGAAGTTGCTTCCGCCACATCCAAGCGTCACGCTGCGAGCCGATAGCCTGCCGATCTCGTCATAGAACGGGTTGTTAAGCGCCACGTCGGTGAAGGGCATGCCTTGATAAACGGTGAAGGTCTGATTGCCTATGGTGATCGTTCCATTGCGAATACTGGAGCTTGCGTTCGCTCCTACCGAATAGCTCACCGTTCCGTTCCCGGCGCCGGCTCCGTCTGTAATCGTTATCCAGGCGGCATTGCTCACGGCTGACCAGTTGCAACCCGCATCGGCAGTCACCGAGAAACTGTCTGATCCAACACTGGGATTAAAGCTTTTGCTTGCAGGGCTGACTGAGCTTGGGCACGTACCGCCGCTCGAGCCCACTTGAATCGCGACGTTTGTCGACATCTGTCCAAAGAAATTCGTCACGCCGTCATTCTTGAACAACTGCCATTGGAAGTTGTAAGTTCCCGGCGCAAACGGGGCAGAAGCGGTAAAGGTCAGATCGAGTTGTTGTCCTGGACTTGTCGCGAACGCGGCGAGCGATACGCCGTTGCCTCCCCATGTTTGATTGAGCGCGGGATTCTGCGATGCAAGGTAAAAATCGGAACCGAACCAGATCTGGCTGCCCGTATTCAGGAACTTGAGGTTCACCGAAAATGCCTGACCCGGTTGGACACTCGAGGGGACCGTCTGCGAGAGGAATTGCGAATTGAAGGTGCCTCCGCCGCCGCCGCCCGAGGCTACGACTATCGACAGGGCCTTTTGCGCGGTTGCCGATGCAGCGTCGGTCACCTTCACGGTGAAATTGTAAGTTCCGGCCGTAGAGGGTGTGCCGGTTATTGCACCCGCGGCGCTCAAGCTCAAGCCGGGCGGTAGAGTTCCCTGGCCCGGGACCAGGCTCCAGGTGTACGGCAGTGTTCCTCCCGACGCGAGCACCGTCTGCGAGTACGAGTTTCCAACCGTGCCGTTCGCGAGTGATGTTGTGGTGATCGAGAGAGGACCGGGACCTCCGCCTGATCCGGGATACACAAACCTGATAGCGTCCTGATCGTCCGACCATATTACGGCGCAGCGAGCGATGTAATATGCGATGGCGTACATCGTGGCTTGCTGGTATTGCGAATGGCCCAAACCCAACGCGTGACCCATCTCGTGCGTTACGATGAACTGAACACTACAGTGATCGCTGAAGTTGCAGGCTGCCCACGGATTGCACGATACAAACCCCTGTGTAACTCGATACTGAAAGACCGTGCCGTTTATCGTTATCGGGCTGTAGAACGCGCCGCTGTATCCGCCCCAGGCCAATATCCCGGCGCAACCCGTCGTGGGAGAGTTACGTCCATCACAGTTGTTGGAGACCACATTGATCCCGGGAGTTCCGGTGAAAGTGTAGCAGTCGTCCAGATTACCCGCGTACACGATATGAAGAGCGCATCCTTGAACTGTCGACCATGAATTTGCGGCGGCCGCTATGTCCGCCGGATCGACGACTAACGACGGGATGCCCGGGTCATCGGATGGATGAGGATTGAGCGTATAGGTGACCGGTAGCCCCGTATCCGGCTCGAACCAGCGCACGGGAGGATTGAAAAGGTTGAATTCCGGGTGAATCTCTACGCCTTTTGCTTCACTAACGTATCCGGGAGGTGATGCCAGAGTGGGCACATTACTATAATAGCGTTGTTCGAACCTGCGGGATTGTTTTACGTTCGCGGCGAGCCTGCTCCTGACCATTGCCAGGTACGCTGAGACTTCCATGCGATTCGTAATGGCGGCGCTTTGTTGCCCGCTATGAGAAGGCAGCACTTCAACGTGGCCGTCGCCTGTCCCTCGAACAGCGAATTCCTGCCCGGTCTTCTCGTCTCTTACTATGGAGAACTTGCCGAGAAACATCTGGTAGGTTCGAAGGCTTCCATCCTTCCACGTATCGAGGTACAAGAGAACCTGCTCGCCGAGAGCAAACTCAGGATTGCCGTATACGACGCTGATGCGATCGCCGACGCGGCCTCCCAATTCTTTGATCACTATCCTGCGCTCGGTGATCTGTCCCTTGAGCACTTCCTGAACTTTCAGCTTTACGTATGTGAAAATGCGTCCCTGTTGCTCATCGAAGCTGCTTTCAATCGAAAGGACCCTGCCTTTGACAATTACTCGCGCGCCGATGATCAAGTCGTCGTCCGGAGGAATGATTGCGGTGGTTGCGCTGATGGATTGGGTAAAGGCCAAAAGACAAATCAATATGACCAGGGGTTTGAGAAAACTCGATAACGGAGCGCGCTTCATGCTTGCCTCCACGTGAAGGGCAGGGATAACCCGCCTCCAGGAAAACTCCCAAGCTTTGACACTGCTATAGGACTTGACGCGTTCCCACACGCCAGGCATGGCTCGAAGATCGTGAGTGAGGAAGGGAGCCAGGTTGCCAGCATCGCCTCTCGTCGCAAACAGTCACTGCTTGAATCCAGGAATTTGTGTCAACCGTCGAGGGCTTCTTCGGCAGCACTTTGAGTAGTGTGAACTACCAACCTGCTGACACTCGGTTCGAAGCTCAACCAGTTCTTTTCCAGTTAAGAGCCGGGTTTTCCTGAGGTTGACCTCGGAGGGGCTGCGAGCTTCAGTACGCGGATTCAAACACAAAGCCAATCCCTTGTCAATAATATAGTCTCTTTCGCGGTGCCTTAGTTTGGAGTGCGGCGGCAAGGTACTCCGCGACGCCGCTTTGCCTAGTGATTGAATCTATTGCGAACGGAAAGCGGCGTCGCGGAGTACCTTGCCGCCGCACTCCAAATTAAGGCACCGCCGTCTCTTTTGGTTTCTTTACGGGTGTAATTAGAAATGGGACTGGGATCACGGTGCTTCGAAGCGGCGATCGAGAGTTCCGCTCGGCAACCCCGTAGGGGTGCGATGTTCATAGTAAAGACCGCACGCACACTTCCGAGCTCCGTTAGGAGCCGCATAACGTCTAACGCGCAGGACTTTCCACCCCACTCGGGCGGATTGTTCCCGTCGTCGGGCGGATTGTTCCCGCCCTCGGGCGGACAGTTCCCGTCCTATTCCCTTGAGGAGAAATCTACCATCGTCCGCGAACCGGCCCTCCGTCAGGAGGGCAATGTTTATAGCACGGACAGCGCACGGTTTGCTCACCCGTCAGGGGATTTGGGGATTGCTCGCCAAACAAGTCGAGCTGGCCGACGGGGACGCGGATAGCGTCTTCAGAGCCTTTGCTCCAGGATGTCTGCGATTCGTTCCGCCGCCCGGCCATCTCCAAACGGGTTTTCAGCGGCAGTCATCGCTGCGTATTCAAGCGGTTCGTTGAGCAGAAGTGAAGCTGCCCGCACGATGCTGTCCTCGTCGGTACCGACGATCTTGCCCGCATTGGCCTCGATCAGTTCAGGACGTTCGGTCAACTCACGAAGCACGAGCACGGGTTTGCGAAACGAAGGCGCTTCTTCCTGGATGCCTCCCGAATCGCTGAGTATCAGGTAACAGCGCTTCATAAGCCGCAACAGATCAGGATAGGAAACCGGGCCGACCAGTCGAATTCTGTCGGCCTCGCCGAGTTCTTCCTGCACGACCAAGGCTACGCTGGGGTTCAAATGAACCGGGTAGACTATCTCGACGTCGTCAAATGTGTGAGCGATTGTCCGGAGCGCCCGGCAAATCGAGCGCAACGGTTCTCCGTGATTCTCCCTCCGATGCGCGGTCACCAGCAGCACTCGATGACTGCTATCGTTCAAACTTGCGAGTCCGGGGTCGTCGAAGGCAGGTTCAAAGTTGACGGATTTCAGCGCGTCGACGATTGTATTACCGGTTACGAAGATGCTCTCGTCGGGCACTCCCTCACGCAAAAGGTTCATCCGCGCACGCGCGGTAGGCGCAAAGTGCATGTCTGCGAGGCAGCCCGCGAGCCTTCGATTGATTTCCTCGGGAAACGGCTG
>Ga0134124_10001680_pt1 | contig 17804 bp, 32 predicted proteins | sample KB304_FD_96880 | JGI IMG/M metagenome (GOLD analysis project Ga0134124, IMG submission 96880) | Terrestrial soil microbial communities without Nitrogen fertilizer from Kellogg Biological Station, Michigan, USA - KB3-0-4 | ecosystem: Environmental > Terrestrial > Soil > Unclassified ...
CGCGAGGAGCTCGAGGGCCTTGTCCAGCGCGAGCGCAAGGGCGTCGGGGAGCACGGAGATCGCATCGCCGAGCTGAGGCAGCGGATCGCCGCGCTCGAGCCGCAGGCCTCCTGATGGCCACCCTTTGCGGCACGTGTGGCGGCCCGTACCCTTCGGCGGGCCGCTACTTCGTCGGCCTGGTCGTGGGGATGGTGGCCTTCGGCCTCGCGTATGCGTGGCTCTCGGGCAAGGAGCAGGACGCGCGCCTCGCCGGCTTCCGCAAGCTGCTCGTCACGGCGGCGCGGACGGGCATTCCGGTCAACGTCCACGTCGATGAGAAAGAGGCGGTCGGCGTCCTCTCGCTCGTGCCGCCCCAAGGGGAGCCCGCCTAGATGGCCCGGCCGTTCCGCCGCAGGAAGGGCAAGGCGGGCCCGTACACCGGCAACTACCGCCAGCCGCTGCGGGGAGACGACGGCGACGTCAACCTGCGCACGAAGGATGCCGACGAAGCGCAGCGCCGCGGGCGGCTGGTGCTCGAGGCCTACGACGCCGGCGTCCGCGGGAAGCAGCTCGAGCTCGCGTGGTCACCGAGCGCCGCCGCTCGCAGCATGCGCGCGGCGCTGGACCCGGCGCGGGCGGCCGAGGCGGCGGCCGCCGCTGACGATGGATCTACAAAAAACAGCGGTGATTCTGGGACGGCAGCGCGCCCAGATCCGGCCGACCGTTCTGCAGGCGGATCGTCCGGAGCTCCGGAGGGGCGGCCAAGTGCCGGGGTACCCCCCTCCGGAGCTGCTGCCACTACGCCGCCCGTACCTCCGGCGGCCGCCGCTCCCACGCCGCTGCACGATGCCGTCAACGCGGCCGCTGCGTCCGTCGCCGCGACGGCAGAGCCGGCGAAGTAGCAGGCGAAGCCTCAGAGCGCCGCGCGCCGCGAGTTCGATCAGCTGGTCCGAGGGCTCGACGGCAAGAGCTCGCTCGCGGGCATGGTGGCAGACATGGCGGCCGCCGCTCTGATCTTCGGCGAGGCCAAGGGCGTCGAGCTCGGGTGGGACCTCCTGCTCACTCGGCGCCTCGGCATGCGGCTGCAGACCGGCATGCCCGGCACCGACTCCGAGTCCCGTACATGGCTACGGGTCTGCGGCACGCTGTGGGCGGAGGAGTCGTTTCCGTCGATGATGGCGAAGGTGACGCCGGGATGGGGCGTGCTGATCGGGGCTCTGCTCGGCGTCGGCCAGGCGGTCTACCTCGGCAAGCTCGTGCCCGCGAAGGGCGGAGACGCGATCCCGATCGCCGGCATGGCCAAGGCCGTTGTCGCTGAGGCCACCGCGGCGACGAGCGGCGCCGATCCCGCGCCCAACGGCGCGGCGGCGCCCGCGTCCCCACCGGCGCCCGTAGCGTGACGTGGCGGCCACCACGCGATCCCGACAGGTATCGCCGGCTCGCGCCGGGGGAGACGAGGTGCACGGAGACGGCGTGCGCGCTGCCGTTCCCCGAGGAGCTCGCTGATCGAAAGGGGAGGTGCCTCGCATGTCAAACGGCCCACCGATGCCAGCTCGAAAACGCTCAGCACCAGCGGTACCGGCGTACGCGAAGATGGCTCGCACGCCAGGTGCTGAAGCACTTCGAGAGGCTCTTTCGAGCCTGGAGCGGAGCGGGGAGGCGCCGCGGATCGGTCTCCTCGGCAACACCGGCGCCGGCAAGACCCGCGCGGCCGAGGAGATCGTAAGGGGCTACCTCCGCTGCTCGAGCGGGCTCGTGATCGTCGTCGACGCCAAGGCGAACCGGCGTTACGACGGCGTGCTCGATGCCGCGCGCGTCGCTGTGCGCGAGTCGGTGTCGGACGTGCGCGCGCGCCCGCTGCTCCCTGGGACGCGCGTGCTCATCTTCCGCTCGCCGATCTTCAAGGGCGTGGACGCGGACCCCAACGCGATCGCCGAGCTCTCCTGGAGCCTCGCAGGCAGCAAGACGCCCACGCTCACCGTCAACGACGAGCTCGTCCCCCACTGCGCCGACTACGGGCAATGGGTGGGCGGGAAGGGCGGCTGGGTCAAGCGCAGCTTCGTGCAGGGCCGCGAGCATGGGATCGGGCAGCTCTGGTGCACGACGACGCCGCAGGGGGTTCCGATCGAGGCGTTCGGCCAGTCGCGCCTGTGGGTCTTCCAGCTCGCCGGCCAGGACCTCTCGCTCCTGCGCCGTCGTAACTTCCTGATCGGCGTGCCGCCCGGCCTCGTCGAGGAGCTCGCCGGCGAGCCGCGCCCCTTCGAGGAGCGCGGCGAGTTCGTGTGCCTCCTCTCCGGCCGTCCCTGGGACGGTCGGATCTACAAATTTTAGACAGGGCCTTCTTTCTCGGCACCGGAGCACCTTCGACAGGTCGGCGCGCGCTGCGCGCTCAAACCATCGAAGGAGAGCTCGCATGGGCAAGGTTGTGCATTTTGCCGGTCTGACCGTCGCCGTCCTCGTCATCGTCGCGCTCGTCGCGCGCACCGACTACGCGACCAAGTTCGGCCTCACGAAGGTCGTCTGAGCTCCGGGAACGCCAACAGGAGACGCGCCCAATGTTCAGGAACCTCGCGCATCGGATCTCGCATCAGCTCACCGGCCCGCAGGGCGACAACCCCACGTGGACCGCGGCCGCGAAGGTGCAGTTCAAGCTCGACGACGTGCCGATCAGCAGCCTCCCGCGCACGGCGAACAAGCTGGCCGGGATCGTGGTGACCTACAAGGGGACGTTCACCCAGGGCATCACGACGACGCCGGTCACGAGGAACGCCGACAACCTCACCATGGCACTCGTCGGGCAGGCCGAGCTGCGCAACTGCTTCCACGGAACGCCGATCGTGGGCACGCAGATCCAGGGCTACACGATGCCCCTCATGGAGTACTACCTCTGCGGCCAGCGCTGGTTCGCGCGCCGCCGGCGCGTCTTCGACAACACGTCGGCCGCCGCGCAGCTCTTCGTCCATCGCGTGTTCTTCCCGCTGGGCCTCTTCAGCAACGACAAGGCCCATCAGCTCGCGCAGCTCGCGCTGCTGTACAAGAAGGGCCTCTTCGAGATCACCAACGCGGGCGCGGGTGTCGTCCACGACGCCAACAACAGCGTGACGATCACCGCGTGCACCATGAAGGCCTCGGCGGTGCTGCTGCCGCTCGACGTGCTCGAGGTGAGCCCCGGCGTCGAGGTGCAGGAATACGCGCAGAACGCGAACGGCACCGGCGCGACCCTGTCCAAGATCGAGATCTCTGACCTCGGCAACCAGACCGGCTTCGACGGGGTGGAACCGGGCGCCGCGATCGCGCATCTCTTCGCGCTCACCGATGCTCGCTTCCAGGCGGTCAACACCGCCGGCGCGGACACCGACAACATCCCGGTGGGCTCGTTCACCAACGACACGCTCACGCAGTACTCGGCGCCCTTCCTGGGCCAGGCCCAGACGGAGGATCTCTCGCCGATCATGGCGATGGCCGAGGAGGAGGGGCACCGCACGGGCGACATCACCGTCCGGGTCTCCGCCGGTACCACGCGCACGTACGGCCAGGACTACTCGACGATGCCCTACACGCTCCAGGGCGGCAGCATCGCCGGCGTGGGCGTGCAGACGCTGGACGGGGAGGGACTCTTCTTCCCGCTGGTCTGCTCGCAGCCGGGCTTCGAGATCACCAAGCTGCCCGTCGTCGAGGGCACGGTCCGATACAACATGAACCGGACCGTCATCGCGAGCCGCCAGGACAAGACGCTCGCGGTCCAGCTGAAGAGCTGGACGGGCGCGAAGTGGGCCGCGTTCCGCGACCTCATCGTCGAGAGCGGCCTCGCGAAAGAGGTGCTCGGCACCACCGACGTGGGCTGGACGTACCTCGCGAAGGAGAAGAACCCCGTGCTGCCGGCGAAGCGTCGCTTCCTCCCGCAGCAGCTCCTGCCGTCGTCGATGCTCCCGAAGGCCGCCTGATCTAGCGCCGCCGCCGTCGCTCGGGACGGCGCGCGGCCGTCCCGAAACAACGGAGGTCCGTGACCATGAGTGCAAAGAAGCTCCTCATCGGAGGGGCCGCGGTGGTCGGAGCGATCGTGCTCTGGCGCCTGCTGCGAGATCCGCTCTCGCAGTTCGCCGGCGGCCTCGTCACCCAGATCGGCGGAAAGACCGTCGCCGACGCTGCTCAGCGGGCGGCGCTGGGTGAAAAGGGGTACGCGAACGTCGTCGCGATGAAGGACGCCGTCCGTCCATGACCAAGACGACGGTCGTGGTGCTCGGCGTCGGCGCGCTCGCTGCGGTGGGCGCCGCGGCCTACTTCCTCTCGCGCCGGCCGAGCTCGAGCTCTCGCGGCGTCTCGGCCAGCGGCGCGGCCGCGCCGGCGCAGCCGCCGCCGCCGGTCAACTCGAGCCCGGAGACGTCGCTCGGCGGTCGGATCGTGAGCGCGCTCGACGACGCCAGCCACATTTCGGACGCGCTCGAGCACATCTACCAGGGCTGGAGCAAGTCGTACTGAGGGCGCCCATGAGCAACACCAAGATCGCTCTCGCCTTCGCCGCCGCGGCCGTCGTCGTGGGCGTGGTCGTGTACCGGAAGAGCAAGCGACTGCCGCTCATTCCCGGCACGAAGCACGTCTACTCGGCGGCAGAGCTGAGCCCCTCCGGCAAGGCGGCCACGCGCCTCGTGACCCAGGGCGCGGCGAGGTTCTGAGTGAGCAGGGGTCTCGTGATCGGGCTCGGCGTGGCGGCGCTGGTGGCGTCGGGAGGCGTGGCGTACGCGCTCTCGCGCCGCCGGACCTCCTCCTCCGCGCCGGCGCCGGTCTCCTACGGCCCGCCGCCTCCGCCGCCCGGCTTCGGGAACGCCGGCGACGGTGCGGCCTCGCCTCCGGGCGTGGTCGACAGCGCCGTCGCCGCCTACGACTCGATCGTCTCGCAGAAGAGCTACGCGGCCTGCATGTCCTACGTGGGCAACAAGTCGATCTGCGAGCACTCCGACGCCCTCAAGTACGCCAACCCGGTCACGGCCTCGGTGCACGTCGCCGCGAAGGTGATCGACTACTTCAACCCCTTCTGACCATGACGACCCCGGAGCGAGCTCGCGAGCTGAAGGCCGTGCTGGACGCCGTCCGCACCAACGCGGAGGCGCGCCGGATGGCCGCGACGACCGCCACGCGCGGCACGGACGCGATCGCCAAGCTCGGCGCGTTCACCTCGGCGGGGATGCGCGAGCAGCTCGCGAACGACGTCTTGCGCGTGACGGCCGCGGCCGCCGCGATCCCCGACGACAACGACACCGTCGTCGACAGCTGGAACGCGCGTCCCGGCGGCCTGCGCGTGGCGATCGAGTCGCTCACGGCCAACGTGTGGTCGCAGGAGAAGAACTTTCCCGAGGGGACCAGCGTGAAGGACGACTTCGCGCTCTTCGGGGATGGGTTCATCGACGCGCTCAAGGCGGAGCTCCAGGGCCTCGTCGATGCCGTGCCCCAGGTCGCGGACGCGCTCGGGGGGCTGCTCTGGCCGCTGGCGATCGCCGCCGTCGGGGTGCTCGTGATCGTGGTGCTCGTGAAGCGAAAGGCGGTGCAAGCGTGAGCGACCGCTGCGGCAGCTGCGGCTCGAACAAGATCGTCCCGGACCCTCGCCAGGGGAAGTCCGGCTTCGGTGGGCCGACCTTCAAGGTGTGGGGCCCCGACGACGACCCCCAGCTCGACAGGGTCCTGTTCATCTCCGCCGGCAACCTGATGACGGCGGCGGCGTCGGCCGACGTGTACATCAGCACGCCCAGCGCGAAGTGCCTCACGCTGATCTGCTTCGCCATCGAGAACGAGCAGAGCAACGCCCTTCCGAACCCGCTCAACTCCGACTGCGACGATGCGGTCACCGGCTATCCGTCGCGCGCCACGCTGTGGGCCGCGAGCCAGACGCACATGAGCGGCCGCGCGCAGGTGCGGCCGCCGACGAAGGCGATCCGGGGCACACGCACGGCGCCGGTCGTGATCCCGACCGACGCGAGCCTGTGGGGTCACGAGATCGAGATCCAGACGGCGGGCGAAGACTTCTTCGCGCGCCTCGCGATCCCGATCCAGACGCCGTACCTCGGCCTCAACTGGCACGTGTCCGTGCGGTACGCGGCGCTCGAGCCGATGAGCGATGCCGAGTGGCGCGACCTCCGCGGCCGCGGCCGCATCAACTGCCCGCCGCCCCAGAAGCTGATCTGATGCTCTCCGGTGGGCACATAGCTGCGATCGGTGCAGGCCTCGCCGGCGTGGGCGTGGCGGCGTACCTCGTGTTCCGCTCGCAGTCGGAGAGCGCCGACGACAGCGGCGGCGGTGGCGGCGGCGCGGGCGCGCCCGATGACCGCGAGCTCGAGGCGCTGGCGCGCGTGATCCAGTCGGAGGCGGGCGGCGAGCCGTGGCCGATCCAGGTTGCCGTCGCGTGGGCGACGAAGAACGAGGCGAGGCGCGAGGGCCGCTCCATCCTTGCGCTGGTGACGCGGCCGACGGGAGGGTGGAGCCACCAGGGCGGCGCCGGCGGCAACTACTACTGCACGACCGCCGTGGCTCCGGGCTCTGCTGCGACCGAGCTGGCGCGGCAGATCCAGGCGGGCGAGCTGCCAGATCCTACGCACGGGGCGGTCCAGTACGACAGCCCGAAGGCTCAGCGGGACGCCGCCCGGCGGGGGCTCAAGCGGTACCTCCACGCTGATGGCACGCCGATCACTCCGGAGGAGGTGGCGGAGGACCGCCGTCGCGACGGCAAGGAGCTCGTGCTCCTGCCCGGGATCCCCGAGGAGCGGTTTCGTATGTGGAGGCGCGCATGAGGATGGCTCGGAAGACGACAGTGATAGCGCGCGTGCTCTTCGCGGCCGCGCTGCTGAACGCGTGGGGCAGCAGCTCCGCGCGCGCGCAGTGGGTGCAGGGCCCGGCGTACCCTCCGAGCGCGATCCGCGACGGCATGACGCCGACGTTCGACTACGTCGGCGCGGACCCGACGGTGAGCCCCGGCTACGACCTGCCGATCGGCTCGTGGGTCCGCTACGGCAGCCAGGGCGGCATCCCGTTCTACTTCACCAAGACCGGCTTCGCGACCACGGACTGGACGCTCATCCAAAGCCACGCGGCGGTGGGCGCCAGCTGGCCGCTCACGACGTCCGGGTCTCCAGCTGTCCGCTACTTCTGCGTGGACGGTACCTCCGGCAACGACCTCCGTCGCGGGTACGTGGACGCGGCAGCGGGCGCGACGCTGACGACGTGCTCGTCGGTGGCAGTGAAGACGATCGCTGCCGCGCTCGCGCGCATCCCGCGTTTCGGGAACGGGCGCTCGGCCGTCATGCTGCTCACGCCCGGGACGTACGCCGAGTTCCTCGACTTCACCGGGGTCTCCGGCTATCGGTACCTACTCCGCCGCGGCTCAGATCTCACGAATTCGACGGCGGACCGGCTCACTGTGGGCGGCGTCGTCGCCGTTGCAGGACCCAACGGAGATTCCTCCTTCACCGTCGCCGGCGGCGGCACCACGTCGACCTTCAGTGTGGCGGCGGGCTCTCTTGGAGCGACCGATGCCGACGTGGGCTGGCGCTGGAGATTCGCCGCGAACACGTCGACTGCGGCGTTGCAGAACGTCTCTTGTTTCATCAACGCGAACAGTGCGAGCGCTATCACCTGCGGCGCCAACCTCGGCACCGCGCCGAGTGCTGGTGACACAGGCTTCGTCGAGAAGCCGGGCGTGATCGTCGCGGCGTACGCCGAGGCTGCGGGGCCGCCGGCGATCGACCTCGCGCCGTCGACCGCGACGTTCATCACTCAGACCGTCATGCAGGCGGCGGGCATCGCGGTTTCGGGGACCGGGACGGGCGCGTTCTCCATGGGCGCGGTGGGGTCGCTCGCGCAGTACAGTTTCGTGGAGACAACCGGGAGCACGACAAATCAGGTCGCGGTGGCGTCGAACCTGTCGGCGGGCCTGAACATCTCGATCTCCTACGCCGACGAGGGCGGCACGGGCCGTGCGGTGGGCGGGCTGCGCTCCGCGGGTGCGGGCACGTTCAACTGCTTCAACGCCACGCTGGGTCCGGTCGCCTTCGTGAACGCGTCCGCGAACGTCACGGTCGGCGTGCATCGCACCGGCGCGATCGGCAACGGCGGCTCCTACTTCGCGAAGGGGCCAACCGTCACGAGCGTGGGATCTCCGGGCTCGACCACGCAGGCGCTACCGCTCATCGGCACCACGTCGGCGAGTGATCGTGCGACGCGGTTCGTGCTCGGGCCGCTCACTCTCACGGGCTCGGCGCGCGTCGCCAACGTGGACGTGAGCAATTCCGCGGGCTCGGGCCTCGTGCTGAACGGCGTGGGCTCTCAGGTCACCTTGACCTCGGTTGCGGGCAGCGCGAACACGTCGTTCGGCGTGGATATGTCGGCGCTCGTGGGCTCGAACGTGCAGGTGGTGTCTGCGACCATCACCGGCACCGCGGGCGATATCAAGCTTCCGGGAACGGTCGTAGCGACGATCGCCGATCTCTCGCTGACCAACGTCGTCGACAGCTCGGGAAACAACCTGCAGGGCGCCGGCGGAACGTGGGTAGGTCCCGGCATCATCGTCACCAACAAGAGCGGCGGCGCGCTCGCGGTCGGCAACGTCGTCCGCGACAACGCCGTCTCCGGCGAGGTGACGAAAGCGCAGGCCGACACCGCGGCCCACGCGACGGGATCGATGTGCGTGATGGTCACCGCCCCCGCGAACAACTCGGTCGGCTACGCCGTCTGCTCAGGCACGCCCTACGTGCTGTACGACGGTGCGCCGACCATGGGAGCGCTCTCGTACCTCTCGCCCGGTACCGCCGGCAAGCTGACCTCGACGATCCCGCCGGCGACCGCCACGAATCAGAAGCTGCGCTTCAGCTACCCCACCCAGACCAGCGGCAACACGGCACGGCTGCAATGGTCGCATGAGCTGATCCCCGTGCTAGCGGACGGTGCACTATGACCCGAGCGCTTCGCCTCTTCGCCAACGTCGTCGCCGTCGTCCTCTTCGCGGCGCTGGCGCTCCCGTGGCCACCGGCGCCCGCGCGCGGGGGCGAGGTCGCCAACCTGTACGAGGGGACGTTCACTCCCACCGTTGCCGGCGGCACCTCGGCGGGCACCGCCACCTACGTTTTTCAGGTCGGGCGGTACGCGCGCGTCGGGAATCGAGTGATCCTGCAGGCCGCGGTCAGCTGGAATAGCGGCACCGGTACCGGTCAGCAGCTGGTCACGGGCCTGCCGCTCGCGCTCCGCAACGTGAGCAACGACGATACTCCGTGCTCGATCCTCGCGAGCAGCTTCACGATCGGGGCGGGGCAGCTGTCGGCCGCGATCGCGTCCAACGAATCGCAGGTTCGGATCTGGGTGGTGGCGTCGGGCTCCGCGCTCGCCGCGAACGCCTACGACGCTGCGGCCGTGCTCTATCTCCAGTGCACGTACGAGGTGGCGCCTTGATCAAGAACGCCATCATCGTCGGCCTGGGCGGCGCGGCCGTGTACTTCTGGCTCCACAAGCGCGTGTGGGAGCAGATCGCCGCCGGTCGCCGTGGCCCCTGGTGGGAGCTCGCGACCACCGGGACCCCGCTCGAGAAGGTCGGCCGCGTGCTGAGCGCGGTCGAAGGAAAGGCCCCATGAACAAGAAGACGACGACGCTGCTGCTGATCGCCGGCGCGGCCGCGGTGGTCGTGTTCCTCGTGGCCCGCAAGGCGAAGGCCGTCGAGGACGCGAAGATCGCGGGCGCGGTCATCAACGCCACGGGGCTCGGCTACCTCCCGGGCCTGGGAGGGCTCAACCTGTGACGCTCACGAAGGGCCAGGCGGTGGCCGTCGCGGTGCTGGTGACGGCCGCGATCGCGTACATCGTGCTCCACCCGCGCGCCCGGCGCGCCGTCTTCCAGCCGGCGCAACGGTCCCCCGATCTCCGCGACGCCGGCGCCGTCGCCGTGCCGCCGGTGTTCAAGCCGGCCGCGCCGTCCGTTCCGGGCCGCGTGCCCATCACCATCGCCGGCGTGGACGGCAAGTCGGTATGAGCCGCCTTCGCATCCTCGAGGGCGCTCTCGTCCTGCTCGCGCTCGGCGCGGCCGTGGGCGTGGTGCTCATCAAGCAGCTCAGCGGCGGTTGAGGCGATGGATCCGGAGCGCCGGGTGTCGATCCTCCTCCTCGTGGTCGGCGCGCTCCTGACCGCCATGGGGCAGGTCGAGCTGCCTCACTGGAAGCCCTTCAGCGCCGCGCTCGCGGGTCTGGGCTACGCGCTGGCAGCGATCGCGCGCAGCGACCAGGTGCTCGGCACCAAGCGCGGGCCGGCCCCGCCGCCGGCGGATCCGCCGCGGCCGCCAGCGCCGTAGCGCCCGCGCCACAGGCGGCGGCACACCTACAGGGCCGCGCTCGAGCGGGCGGCGCGAGATCGCGCGCACGCCGCGGCGGCACGCAACCTGCTGGACAGCCGCCCGAGAACCCTGACACCATCAACCCCATCGGGGCCGCCCTAACCGGGCGGCGCGTCCCCGCCCCGAGTTACGAGCTCGAGACGGGGACCGAAAGTCCCGCCCGGAAGGACCCCCGAGTACAGCGATTGGAGCGCTGACCGCATGAACACTCTAGCCGTATCCGCCCCCCTCCCGGCAACCCTCAAACCCGCGCTCGATGCGCAGTTAGTCCACCTGGGCCGGCTGGTCCGGATGGGCACCCGGGCACCCGGGACCCTCACGATGCAGGAGGGCCACGTCCGGTGGCTGCTCGAGCAGCTGGGCGACGTCGCCCTGGACGCGATAGGAGCCCGCCAGCTCGACGAGCTCGTCGCCAGGGCCGTGGACGCCGGCCTTCACCCCCGGAGCGTTCAGAAGCGCTTCTCCACGCTCCGGAGGGCCATGCTGCTGGCGGTCCGCCGGCGCGAGCTCGAGCAGCTCCCGGAGTTCCCCTGCTGGGAGTTCCATCCCGGCGACGCGCCGAAGCACCGCTGGTTTGAGTCGTGGGAGGAGTTCGAGCGCGTCCACCGCGAGCTGCCGCAGCACCGGGCCGACTGGCTCGCCGTGGCGATGTACACCGGGCAGCGCGCGAGCGACGTCGAGCGCATGACCTGGGTGGACGACGTCCGGCTCGAGCGCGGCGAGATCCGCGTGCGCAGCACGAAGACGAAGCGCACGCCGCTCTGGGTGGTCTGCCCCGCGCCGCTGCTCGAGCTGCTCCGCGCCCGCCACGCCGCCGGCCCGCGCGCGGATGGCAAGCTCGTGCAGCCGTGGCCCACGCGGTACTTCCAGCTCGGCCGCCTCTGCGTGCGGCTCGGGATCGCGCCCATCACCGCGACGGGCATCCGGCACAGCTCGATCACGTTCGCGGTGGCGAAGGTCGGGATCTCCGTGGCGGCGCAGCGCTGGTACGGCTGGAGTTCGACTCGCCTCATGGAAACGACGTACGCTCACGCCCTACGCGGCCAGCTCGGCGACGTGGCGGCCGCGCTCTCGGGACCACGAAGGCCGCCGCAGCGGAAGCGCAGGAGGGGAACATGACCAAGGCGATGGGGATCGAGCTGCTGTGCGCGCTCGCGATCGGCTGCGGGGACGTGGGCGCGATCGCGTCTTCCGACGCCGGCGCCGCCTTGCTGCCCGAGCGGATGCAGCATCCCGCGGGCGGCGATCGCGACGGCGCCCCGCCGGCCGACGTGCTCGGGCAGCTCGCCGACGTGGCGGCCGAGGCGCCGGCGGCATCGGTAGACGTCGCGCCAGCGCTCGACCTGGGCGAACCTCCGATCAACGTGGTGGCGCCGCTGCCGGCGGCGACGCTCGCGTGGCTCGACACCGTCCCCGAGTGCGTTGCGATCACGATCCGGGGCTACGGACGCGACGCCGGCGTTGATCGCTGCGAGGGGCGCACGCGCAACGGCGTCCGCTGCGTCGAGTGCTTCGACAGGGTGACGGGGACGCCCCTCTCCGCTGAGTGCGAATCGACGGGTGGGTGCGCGTCGGGCGAGGGGACGCCGCTCGTCTGCGTCGCGGACTGCTTCGCCAGCTGCGAGCGCCAGCCGCGCTATTGCCCGCCGGTGGTGTCGCCTTGAACATCACCGACCGGTGCGACGAGTGCGGCCGCGAGATCCGCGGCGTGCCTCGCTTCGGTTGCAGCCTCTGCGACCAGCGACGGCGCGGCAGCTCGCACACGTACTGCAATCCCGAATGCGTCGAGCGCCACAAGGCGGGCGCGCACGCGGCGAAGGAGGTGCCTCCCCAGAAATAGCTGCGGCTCCGTCCCCTGCCAGGGAAGGAGCCGCTTCGACCGAAGGTCCAGCTGTTAACCGATCAATCCGGAGAAGGACCGTCGGGCGGTGGGCGCAGTAGGAATCGAACCTACAACAAACGGATTAAGAGTCCTCACCTCAGCGCAGCCGCTCTGACGGGACTTCTCCTCACCGAGGAGAAGACCCATGAACGATACACCCGCGCCGGCCACGCCGGCGGCTTGCGTCTGCCCGTTCCCCCGTGACCTGTGCCCGCTCTGCGAGCGCGATTGCCCTGCTTGCTCGGCGGCCGCCATCTCCACACGGCCACGCTGCGATCGACAGACGCTGAACGCTGAGCACGGGTTTCGGCGTTGCGACCTTGAACCCGGCCACGCCGGCCGGCACGCCTCGTGGCTCCTCCGGCCGTGGGAGGCGAGCAACAGCGTCCCGGAGATCTCCGTCGAGCCGTCCCGCACGCCACGGGAGGCGAACATCGCCGCCGGCGTCCCTCAATGCGGCTGGTACCTCCCGCGTCCCGAGAACGGCGGCAGGTACAACTGCATGCTCGCCGCCGGCCACGATGGCCAGCACTATCCGCACGGAGGCGCCGTCACCCCGCCGCCGGCCTGGCGAGAGGGGCCTCCGATCACGTGCGAGGAGCAGGCGATCGCGGGGACGACGTTCCACGCTCCCGATCCACTGCACGCCAGCGGCGACGTCGCGCCCGCCACGCCCCTCGATCGGCCGAAAACCTACCGGCCTACCGCCAAGGCCGCGGCGGAGCTCCGGCACTGCGAAACCGCCGCTCCGGAGCCGCGTGCAGAGGCCTCTGACCCCGAGGAACACGGTGGATCTGAGCCGGCACTGCAACCGGCGACCAGCACCGGGCACGACGACGTGGTCCGCCGGTGCACAGTGCCGGTGCCCCACTCCAAGTATCCCGGGCTCTTAGAGCCCTGCGCCGACGTCATCGGCGACAACCTCGCGTGCCAGCTCTGCAGCGCGACCCGCTGCTACGCGCACTGCCGTTCCGTCGAGCACTACAAAGGCGAGCCGGTCATCCTGAACGCGATCGTCCTCGTCAACGGGACGCTCGAGCTGCGGATCGACCGCGCCGGCGGACGCTTCGTCGGCCACCTGGTGGCCGAGGTCGACGGCCAGCCCCCCGAGGTGGTGGCGACGTCCGACGATCGCGACTACGCGCCCGTGGTCGCTCAGCTGGAAGCGGCGACCAAGAAGCTCTTCGGGCCGCCGCCCACACAAGAGCGGGTCCCGTACGTGGCGCCGACCGTCGAGGAGATCGACCTCGCCCCCTCGATCGCCGCGCTCGAGTACTTCACGCGCCTGGCAGAGGAGAACGGCGCGGAGGAGGCCGACGTCACCGTGGCCCGGCTCGGGATCGCCGCGCTCAAGCTCGCGAAGAAGGCCTCCGTCGGAGGTGCCTCATGAACTCCCGCTACCCCTTCAGCTTCGTCTGGCTGCTCGCGTACGACTGGAAGCAGGGCTGCGAGGCGATCGCGAGGCTATGGAGCTACGGCGAAGAGCACATCGTCGGCTGGGACGCCGGCGGCGTGACGTGGGGCGGAGGCCACTACACCCCGATCATCTACAGCGACGTGATGCATGCGCTTCACGCCGCAGGCGCTGACACAGCGGACATCGCCGCTCGGGTCCGCGTGGTCCTCGCCGACTTCCACCGGCCCGGGGTCCACGTGGCCGACCTCGAGACGGCGGAACGCAACGCCCTGTCGTGGCTGGCGAAGCCGAACAACAAGATCATCACGCTCGACGCTGACGAGGAGCCGGTCAACTTCGAGTACTTCGCCGACTGGTTCAAGGGCTGGGAGATGCCGACGCCCCTCGTGTACCGCGGGCAGCAGCTGCCCGTTTACAAGGTGATCGGCGACGTCGCCCTGGTCTTCCAGCGGCCGACGTGGACGCCGATCGCGATGGGCTCGCGCGGGATCTTCTGCGGCCCGCGCGCGGGCGAGCAGATGCTCTCGACGCCGCTGAAGCTGATCAACTGGTTCCTCGCCGGGCGCAGCGACGAGGAGCTGCGCCTCAAGTTCGCAGCGATGAGCTACATGGAGGGCAACGACCCGGAGGCGCTGCTCGAGCTGCACCACCGAACGACGCTCGACAACTACGGCCTCGTGCGCGGCTTCTCCGGCACGTACAACAACGTCGGCCTCGTGCCGATCTCGCTCGCCGACCTGCGCGCCGGCCGCTGGGAAGCGGCGGGGATCGGAGCCGGACGATGATCCGGGACGCCAACGGCAACCTGATCCTCTCGCTCGAGGAAGCGATGGAGAGGTTCGGGCCGCGGACGAAGAGCGCGCTCCGGCGAGCGATCGCAGCCAACAACCGCGAGGCGCAGGAGCACATCGGCGGCTGCCGCCACTGCTCCACCAGCCCCGCCGGCGATCTTTGCGCCAAAGCTGAGGTGCTCTACCAACGACACCGCCTGCTGGCCGGAAAGCTGGGCCAGGCGAAGAAGGCGCCCGCTCGAGCGACACGCTGGAACGGACGCAGCTTCGGCGGGCGGCCCCTCGAAGGCCACCGCGGAACGCGAGGGCGGCGATGAGCCTCGCCCGGCGGTTCCTGGAGTGGGCGTCGCAGCTGCTGCCGCGCCCGCGGGTCATCACCGACCTGGACGGCTCGCCACCGTACCTGAGCCGCTTCTACCTGCTCGGGCGGCCGCGGATGCCCGACGGATCCGACCCGTTCGACCGATTCGGCGCGATCAGGGCGGGCGCCGTCGAAGGCGAGCGCTTCGGCGTGTACCTGCACCGATTCCATCGGGGCGACATGGACCGCGAGCTCCACAACCACCCCTGGCGCTGGTCGTTCAGCCTGATCCTGGCCGGCGGCTACATCGAGGAGCGGCGCTCGGGCAACCAAGTCAACACGCGCGCGGTCTTCCCGGGCTCGATCAACTGGCTCAGCCAGGACACGTTCCACCGGGTCGAGCTGCTCGACGGCGAGGCGTGGTCGCTCTTCGTCGCGGGACCCAAGGTGCAGAGCTGGGGCTTCTGGGACCGGGTGACAGGGGCGTTCACGCCGTGGCGTGAGTACATCGCGCGCACTCGCGCGGAGCGTGCGCGATGAGGATCGCGGTCAAGAACGCGGAGGGCGTGCAGCGGCTCGAGCTCGAGGAGGCGGAGCCCGCCCGCCTGGTGGCGCGGATCTCCGACGACGCCGTCGTCGAGGTGCCGCTCGACGAGGCGGAGCTCCGCGGCCTGCACGCCGCGCTCGCGCTCATGCTCGAGATGCGCAAGCGGAAGGGGGGCGGGGATGTACACGCCGGCTGAGATCGGGTTCTGGGACCTGCCGAGCATCACGAAGCTCGCGCGCGCCCTGAAGAACGACCTGGCGGGCGGCTGGTGGCTCCGGTGCCTGGAGCTGTGGATCCTCCACGCCGACGGGCGCGGGCGGCTGCCGAAGGAGTGGGACGCGGAGGCGTTGGCGGCGAAGGCGCGGTATCCAGGCAGCGCGCGCGCCTTCGTGGTGGCGCTGCAGAGCGCGAAGCTCCTCACCCGCAAGCATGGGCGGTACGCGCTCCCGGACTGGAGCAGCCACCCGGCCGGCCGCTACTCGGAGAAGAAGGAGCACGACCGCCGGCGCCAGGAGCTGAAGCGCAAGCGGGAGCTCGAGGAGGCCCGTCGTGGGGAGAAGAGTGCTGGTACATCCCCCGTGACGTCCAACGGTCGTCACGCGGATGAAAGCGTGACATCTGAGAGTAAGGCAGGAAGGACGTCTCCGGACGGCCCCCCCGACGCCCCCCCGGGTGGGGGGGCTGAAGGGAAAGCCAGATGGGACTGGCTGCGCCAGCACGCGGAAAGGCCGAGAAATGGGCCGATCTGCGTCCGGTACCTGGCAGCGATGAGCGCCGACGATTGGGCGTTGGTGCAGTGGGTCCAGCTCCGGCGGAAGCGGCAGCCCCCTATACACACGCGGAAAAAACGCGTGTGGGGTCTCGCGACCGACAAGTTCCTGCGCGAGCAGGCGTATCTGGAATTTTCCCCCGAGTTCAGGGCGGAGCTGAAGAAGGTCGCCGAGGGCGTGGCCGCTGCCGCCAACGGCGCCGCGCCGCCGGTGGAGAAGCCACACGACCCCGACTCGTTCACGCTGGCGGTGCTCGCCGATCCTGACGTCGACGAGGCCGCGAAGGCGCGGGAGAAGGAGCGCTGGATCAAGCAGAACAAGGGGCGCACGCCTCCCTGGGAGGTAGCGTGAGCTCCTCGATCCCGAGCGAGGCCGTCGAGCTCGCGCGCGAGATGCGCCTTCGCATGGGCACGCGCGCGAACGGTCAGACGCTGCCGCCGTCGTGGGAGACGGTGGCGGCCGAGCTCGCGCGGCTCGGCCACGGGCGGCTGATGCCGTTCGACGCGGAGAAGCTGGCGGCGGCGTGCGCGGAGGCGCCGCTCGAGACGCATCCGCTCGCGCCGCCCGATCCCGAGCGGCAGCGCGAGCTCGAGCGCACGTGGCGCGAGGGGTGGGCGGAGGAATTCCCGGGCGAGCCGTGGCCCGGATTCGACGAGGCACGCATCCGCCTGCGTGCACGGTTCACGGCGCTACCGCAGCAGAGGAGAACACGATGAAGAACCCGAAGATCTATCCCCCGCGCACCGTCGGCGACGTCAACGTGATTGACCTGATCGCTGCGCTCTATGAGGCGCTCGAGTGGTGCGGCGGTTCCCCTGACTTCGCTCCGGGCGGCCAGGCCCGCGCGGGTTGGCAGAGGGCCGTCAAGCCGCTGATGCGCCTTCGCGAGATGCACAGGCACGATGCCCTCACGCTCGCGCAGCTCCGGCTGCTGCTGCCAACGCTAGAGGTACCGAGGCGGCGCCGTTCGACGGGGAGGACGAATTGAGCGGCCGGCGGGATCCACGCGACCGAAAGGCGGAGCCGCTGGAGGCACTGGCCAGGCTGCTCGACGTCGCCGGGTGCGAGACCCCGTGGGAGGAGATCGAGCGCGAGCTGCGCGGGCAGATCTCCGTCAGCGTGCTGCGCGCTCTCGAGTATCGCGTGCGGCAGGCGCGGTCGGACGCGTTCGACGAAGGCGAGACGCGTCGGTCATCGGCGTAGCCGAACAGTGGCTGTGCATTGTTCGGAAAAACCGAAGGGTGTACGCTCGAGCCTTCAAGGGGGACAACGACCATGCAGCCGACGATCGGACGAAGCGTCCACTTCCGAGCGCCCACCGAGCAGGGAGGCGAGACCTACGCAGCGATCATCACCGTCGTGCACGAGGCCGACCTCGTCAGCCTCGTGACCTTCGGGCCACGGTCGGTGTACTTCCACGAGCGCGTCGCCCGCGTCGAGGCAGAGAAGGCAGCGGACTCGGCGCTACCGTGCTGGTTCTGGCCCCCGCTCATCGTGCCTTCGGCTTCTAGGAGCGGCGAGCCCGCGGCCGCCGCGGTGCCGGTGACGCCGGCACCTTCGGGAGTCCCCGCGGCGGCGGCCGAGGTGTTGGCCGCCGCCGCGCCCGTCGTCGAGCCGGACGAGCTGCAGGCCATGCGCGAGGAGCTCGAGGGCCTTGTCCAGCGCGAGCGCAAGGGCGTCGGGGAGCACGGAGATCGCATCGCCGAGCTGAGGCAGCGGATCGCCGCGCTCGAGCCGCAGGCCTCCTGATGGCCACCC
>Ga0134124_10001681_pt1 | contig 17799 bp, 22 predicted proteins | sample KB304_FD_96880 | JGI IMG/M metagenome (GOLD analysis project Ga0134124, IMG submission 96880) | Terrestrial soil microbial communities without Nitrogen fertilizer from Kellogg Biological Station, Michigan, USA - KB3-0-4 | ecosystem: Environmental > Terrestrial > Soil > Unclassified ...
CTGCGCCTCAAGGCGATCGAGCGCGAGGAGGCGGTCGAGAGGGCGCTGTCCACGCGGCTCATCCCGGACCGCACGGAGAAGATCGACCAGCCGCGCGGCCCCGAGGTGATGATCCGGACCGAGCCGTACGAGGACACCAACCAGCGGGAGCTGGTGCGGTCGCTGTGGAACCACAGCTCGTACGACGAGAAGGACACGGTCTCCCGCGCGCTGACGGCGGTCGAGAAGGCGCCGCGGCACGTGGACGACGCCGGCAAGGAGCGGATGTACGACCTGCTCCACATGGACAACCGGCACGCGCCGCTGATCGCGCGGCACATGCTGCTGACCGGGTCCGAGCAGTACCACAAGGAGTTTCAGGAATACGTCGCGTCCCGTGGCACGTACATCGGTGAAGCGATGCGTGCCGCGATGTCCCTCACGGACGCGCAGGGCGGCTATCTGGTGCCGTTCACGCTGGACCCGACGATCGTCCTGACCAACGCGGGTACGGCGAACCCGTTCCGGCAGATCTCGACGATCAAGACGATCGCGACCGACACGTGGAACGGTGTCACCTCTGCGGGTGTCACCGCTGAGTGGACGGCAGAAGGCACTGAGGCCGCGGACGCGTCCCCGACGTTCACTCAGCCGACGATCACCCCGAAGAAGGCCGACGCGTGGGTGTTCGGCTCCTACGAGGTCCTCGCAGACTCCGGGTTCGCCTCGGAGTTGGGGCGGCTGCTGGCGGACGCGAAGGACCGGCTGGAGTCGGCGGCGTTCGCCGTCGCCAACACCGGCGCCACCATCCCCCGTGGTGTCGTCGCCGCGGTCGCCGCGGTCACGGCGTCGATCGTCACCTCGGCCGCCACGGGCGCGTTCGCGGTCGGCGACGTCTACAACACCTCCGACGCGCTGCGCCCGCGCGACGCCGCACAGGCCACGTGGATCGCCAACAAGAAGATCTTCAGCCTGACCCGGCGGTTCGACACGGCGGGCGGTTCGAGCTTCTGGGCCAACCTCGGCATGGGCATCCCGAACCAGCTGCTGGGCCAGCCGACGTACGAGGCGTCCGCGATGGGCGGTGTCGTGACCACGGGCGCGAACGTGCTGCTCGCGGGCAACTTCTCCGAGTACTACATCGTGGACCGGGTCGGGATGGCGGTCATGTACGACCCGATCGTGAAGGGCACCAACGGTCGCCCGACCGGTCAGGGCGGTTGGTTCGCGTTCTGGCGTGTTGGCGCGGACGTGGTCGACCCGGCCGCGTTCCGGCTGCTTCAGCTCAACCAGGTCGCCGCGGCGACCGCGCTGGGCTGACGGAGATCGCCATGGCGATGTCGAACGCTCAGATGCATGGCCAGCAGCCGCCGGTTGCTGGTGTCTCGATGGAGGCCGACGGCCAGGTCGAGAACGCGCCGGTGGACATGTCCTCGGCGTGCGAGATGGCGCAGTCCAACTCGGAAGGTCACTACGCGCGCAACGCCGCCCAGATCGGCATGCGCGTCAACACGAGCGGCACGTAGCCGTCTCGACGCCCTCCAGTCGCTCTGGAGGGAAGAAAGCCCCCGATCAACTGGGTATCGGGGGCTTTCGCCTACCCAGGAAAGGAAGATCCGTTGGCAGACCGAAGTAAGCCCAAGCGGCCAGAGTACGTGCTCACCTGGATCCCGAAGGAGGGTGACCCTGTCGAGGTTCCACTCAACAGGGGTACGACCTTCCTCGGTGAGAAGGGGAAGTTCGAACTCAGCTACAGGTTTCATCCAGCTTTCTTTGGGATCCCGGGCAAGACGTTCGAGGTCGAGCAGTGAGCCGGCCCGCGACCGAGAAGGTCGTCGTCGCCTACCTCACGCCCGGCCTGATCCACAGCGGGTTCGCCGAGTCCCTCCTGGACATGCTCGTCCACGATGTGGCGTTCAACAAGCGAATCGTCGACGGCGGCGGTCGGATGGCGCTCCAGGCCGGCGCGAATCTGTCGGCGCCCCGCAACTCGCTGGTTCGAAAGTTCCTGGCGTACGGCAAGGCCGACTGGATGCTCATGCTCGACTCCGACATGACCTTCCAGCCTGACCTCATGGAACGGCTACTGGAGTTCGCCGACCCGGAGACAGCACCGATCGTCGGTGGCCTGTGCTTCGGGTTCGACGACAAGGCCAACATCCAACCGACCCTGTTCGGGCTTGTCGGCGACGAGTCCAACCCACAGGTGATCCGGTACCACGAGTGGCCACCGGACAGCATGTTCCAGGTCGCCGCGACCGGCACCGCGTGCCTGCTGATCCACAAGAGCGTGTTCGAACGCGTCCGGGACGTCCAGCTCCCCAACCGAGGTGGCCGGCCGGGGTTCAACGACGCGTTCCCCTGGTTCCAGGAGACCGACCACGACGGCGGCCCCGTGTCAGAGGACATCACATTCTGCTGGCGCGTCGGGCTGCTCGGTATCCCGATCTTCGTCAACACCGCCGTTCAACTCGGACACATCAAGGACCGCGAGCTGACGATGGACGCCTACTTCGCCCAGCGGGGCATGTTGGGCGATTCGTCGGTCGCGGCCATGCTGCATCAGGAGGCGCAGGCATGAGCACCGTCAAGGCCATCTACAGCGGGTTCGTCGGTCACGAGGGCGTTCCTGTGCTGCTGAACGACGGCGACGACTACGACGTGGAGCACCCGCTGGTGCAGGCTCGGCCGGAGTTGTTCACGGAGCCGCCGACGCGCCGTCAGGTGAAGCAGCAGCAACAGGCGATCGTGAAGAAGGCGACGGATGGCTGATCTCGTTGTCATCGTTCCGTCGCGCGGTCGACCAGAGGCAGCGCGGAGCCTGGCTGACGCGTTCCAGCAGACATGCACGGCCGACACGGAGCTGGTGTTTGCCGTGGACGACGATGACGAGACGCTGGAGCGGTATTCAGAGCTGGCGGCGACACCGGTAGGCCCTGGTGTGACGCTGGCCCGACTCTTCCCGCGCGTGAGCGTCTGCGTGGTCGACAACCCGACGAACATGGTCCGCGCGCTCAACGGGGCTGCCACCTTCGCCGCCCGGTTCGTCTATCCGGCTCCATTCGCCATTGGGTTCATGGGCGATGACCACCTACCGCGCACGTACGGCTGGGACACGGCCTACCTCACCGCACTGCGCGACCTGGGCACCGGCATCGTCTACGGCGACGACCTCCTGCAGCGGCGCCGGCTGCCGACGCAATGCGCCATGACCGCGGACATCGTTCAGGCGCTCGGCTACATGGCCCCACCCGCACTGACGCACCTCTACGTGGACAACTTCTGGCTGTCCATCGGCGAGCAAGCCCAGTGCATCCGATATCTGCCGGACGTCGTAGTCGAGCACCGCCACCCGGTCGCCGGGAAGGCCCAGTGGGACGAGGGCTACAAGCGGGTCAACGACGGCAGCATGTATGCCAAGGACTCCGCCGCGTTCGCCGAGTACTGCCACACAACGCTCGCTGAGGATGTGGCCAAGGTCCAGGCGCTGCGAGGCGCCCATGTCTGACCGGGTTCGTCTTCGGCCGGCGCACGATGAGGCGTCGCTGGCGCGGATCTACGCGCGGCCGCACAACCACACCAAATGGCTCGACCACAAGGTCAGGGTCGCGGTCACCGCGCAGTTCACCGACGTGCTAGCTGGGCAGGTTGAGACCGCGGCCGACTTGTCCTGTGGAGACGGGACGATCCTCAACGCGCTCAACGCGAAGGCGAAGTACTTCGGCGACTACGCGCCCGGCTACGCGTTGACAGGGATGATCGACGACACGATCGAACAGATCCCCGTCGTGGACCTGTTCATCTGCTGCGAAACGATTGAACACCTCGACGACCCGGATGCGACGCTGGCCAGGATCCGAAGCAAGGCGAAGACCCTCGTCCTATCAACACCTGTGGACGCCTTTGGGGACACCAACCCCGAGCACTACTGGGCTTTCTCTCGCGACGGGGTGGAGCGGATGCTGGCCGATGCGGGTTTCACGGTCCTGTTCTATACGGCAATTGACTGCCGTCCAGCTCGGGGCGAATACCAGTTCGGCGTCTGGTACTGCCGATGAGGGCGCTCATCACCGGTGCCGCTGGGTTCGTTGGGCGCCACATCGACGCAGAGCTCCAGTCTCGCGGCTGGGAGACGGCCCCAGTCGACATCCGGGCTACGTCGGAGTCGCTGCCGTACGACGCGTTGGACGTGTTCCGGTGGGAGACCGAGGTGTACGACCTCGTGGTCCACTGCGCCTACCACGTGGGCGGCCGGGCCGCGATCGACGGCGAACCGCGACTCCTGGCCCGCAATCTCGAACTCGACAGCTCGATGTTCGACTGGGCCGTCCGGACCGGACAGCAGCGCGTGCTGTACTTCTCCAGCTCAGCGGCGTACCCGATCGGGGTGCAGACCGAGGCATCTCGCCGTCGACTCCACGAGTCCGTGATCGCCCCCGACGAGCAGTGGGTCATCGGCCGGCGGGACGCCCGATATGGCTGGGCAAAGCTCACCGGCGAGCGGTTGGCCCAGGCCGCACGCGAGTCCGGTCTTCCGGTGACCGTGGTCCGGCCGTTCTCCGGCTACGGCGAGGACCAGGACGACACTTACCCGTTCCGGGCGATGGTGGAGCGAGCGAAGCGCCGCGAGGACCCGTTCGTCGTGTGGGGCCCGGGAACGCAGGTCAGGGATTGGGTCCACATAGACGATGTCGTGGCCGGCGCACTCGCGGTCGTCGAGTCCGGCACTGACGAGCCCGTGAATCTGTGCACTGGCATCGGCACCTCGATGCTGGCGCTGGCCGAGCTGTGCTGCAAGGAAGCTGGATACCGCCCGGAGATCACCCCCTTGCCGGACAAGCCGACCGGCGTCGCGTACCGAGTTGGCGACCCGACGCGGTTCCACCAGTACTGGACTCCCAAGGTCACGCTCGAAGAGGGCGTCCGTCGCGCGCTGGAGGTGACTTCGTGATCACCGTGGTGACCGCAACGATCCCCAGCCGTGAGCAGCTGCTCGCCGAGTGCCATGCCACCGTTGAGGCCCTCGGTTTGTCGCACCTGATAGAGATCGACGTGGACCGTGAAGGTCCGGCGGCGGTCCGGAATCGGCTGGTGGAGCAGGTCACCACGGAGTGGGTGCTGTTCCTCGACGACGACGACCTGCTGTACCCGAACTACTTCGGCACGGTCCTGCCGTACCTGCCCACAGCGGACGTGGTCTACACGGCCTGGGACCTCACCGGCGCAGAAGACCCGCAGCCGGAAGCCTGGTTCGACCCGATCGTCCTGCGACATCACAACACGATCCCGGTCACGGCGTGCGTTCGTACCTCGATGTTCCGCAAGGTCGGCGGGTTCCCCGAGGGCGAGGACCTGGAGGACTACGCGCTCTGGCTGAAGCTACTCGATGTCGGCGCGCGGTTCGCCTACATCCCTGTGATCGCGTGGCACTACCGCCGGCAGCCGGGGTCCCGCACGGAAATGGTGGCCTGACATGGCACTCGGCGACCCGTACGCCTCGCTGGCGGCCCTCAAGGAACGTCTCAGTGTGGACAACAACGCCCACGACGCACGGCTCACAACAGCGCTGCTGGTCGCGTCGCGTGGCGTAGACACGTTCTGTGGCCGGCAGTTCAACCTGGCGACCGGCAGCGCGACGGCTCGAAAGTACAGGCCCGACAGTCATCAGCTGTGCATCGTGGACGACTTCGTCAGCATCAGTAGCCTCGCCGTCGACGAGAGCAACACCGGCACGTTCAGTACGGTCTGGTCGGCGACCGACTACGAGCTGTACCCGCTGAACGGCATTGTCGACGGTGAACCTGGCTGGCCGTACTGGCGTATCGGAGCCACGCTCCAGCAGGGGCGACGGTTCCCCTGTTACAACCGGGCGACCGTGCAGGCCGTCTGCCAGTGGGGCTGGGCGGCGTACCCGGCCGCCGTGCCAGAGGCGACACTGATCGTGGCCGAGGAGATCGCCAGTCTCAAGGACGCCCCCTTCGGGGTGGGTGGGTACGGCGACTTCGGCGTGATCAAGGTCCGCGACAACCCCTTCGCGTCGCGGATGCTGAAGAAGTACCAGCGCAACGCCGTGCTGGTGGCCTGATGACCACGGTCTTCGGAATCATCGGTGCCATCGCCGATCGGTTGCGCACGCTCGACGGGATGACGGTGTACACCGAGCCGCCCGGGACTGTCACCACGCCCGCCGTAATCCTGTCGCTGGGTGGGATCGAATACGACACGACGATGTCCCGGGGCAGCGATGACGTGACGGTCGTGGCTGAGCTGTTCGTGACGGCCGGCCCCCAGGGGGCCGAGAACCTGTACTCCTACCTGGATGGCCAGGGTCCGAACTCGCTGAAGGAGCTGTTCGAGTCGGACACGACACTTGACGGTCTCGTGCACGACTGTGCGCTGTCATCGGTGGGCAGCGCGGACCGAGCTGGGGTGTCGAAGCCCGAGTACCTGCACATCGACCTCACGTTCACCGTGATGACGGTGCTCGGATGAGAATCCTTGCCGCACACCCGGGCCCGAACTTCTCGGTGCACGACGTCTACGTGGGTTGGGTGGAGGCGCTTCGTCAGCTCGGCGTGCATGTCTTGGAGTTCGACCTCTCGACACGGCTGACCTTCTACGACTCCGCGCTGATGGAGCGGGACGGCGAAGTCCGCAAGGCACTCTCGCCAGAAGCGGCCACCCGTGTCGCGGTCGGCGGGATCTACTCGGCGCTGTACCAGGCGCACGCCGACGTGCTCCTCGCCGTGAGCGGGTTCTTCTACGACGGCTTGCTACTGGAGAAGGTCCGAGCGCACGGGACGAAGGTCGTGCTGTTGCACACCGAGAGCCCCTATGAGGACGGCCGACAGCTGGAGATCGCGCAGCACGCCGACCTCAACCTGATCAACGACCCGACCAACCTCGAACAGTTCCGTGCGGTCGCTCCAACCAAGTACGTACCGCACAGCTACCGGCCGCACATCCACTGTCCAGGCCCGGTTGACCCGAAGCTCAACGCCGACTTGGCGTTCGTTGGCACCGGCTACCCGTCCCGGGTCGCTTACCTAGAGCAGATGGACCTGACTGGCCTGGATGTCCTACTCGCCGGTAACTGGCAGGCGCTCACTGAGGACTCGCCGCTGCGGCCGTACGTTGCGCACGAACCGGCCGAGTGTCTCGACAACGAACAGACCGTCCATGTGTACCGGTCGGCCAAGGTCGGGTTGAACCTGTATCGGCGTGAGGCCGAGGCGGCGCACCTGGCTGCCGGTTGGGCGATGGGGCCTCGCGAGGTAGAGCTCGCCGCGTGCGGAGCTTTCTTCCTGCGCGACTCACGCCCCGAGGGTGACGAGGTGCTCTCGATGCTTCCGACGGTCACCGATCCCGGTGACGCATCGGAGAAGTTGCGGTACTGGCTGGCCCGGCCGGCTGGACGTCAGGAGATCGCAGCGAAGGCCCGCGAGGCGATCGCGGACCGGACCTTCCAGAACCGAGCGGCGGAGCTGCTGCGGTGGCTCGACAAGGAGTGAACTGATGGGACGCATTGGCGGCCGTAACGGACGCATCTACATGGGCATCGCCAGCAGTGCGGCCACGGCCGAGCCGTTGCCGTTCCAGGCGAAATGGAAGCTGGACGCCCAGACCGACAAGATCGACGTCACCGCGATGGGCGACTCCGGCAAGGTGTACGTGGCCGGCCTCCCGGACGCGAGCGGCGACTTCAGCGGCTTCTACGACGACGCCACTGCGCTGACGTACACCGCCGCGACGGACGGGCAGCCGCGGAAGTTCTACCTCTATCCCAGCACGTTGACCACCACGCAGTACTGGTTCGGCACCGTGCTGCCGGACTTCAGCGTGAACGGCGACGTCGGCGGCGCGGTTGAGGTGGCGGCGTCGTGGGCGGCGGCCTCGCCGATCATCAAGGTGGGGTAAGTGCGCGTCCGCGTCCAGGGGGACGAGCAACTCCGCCGCCTGGCCGAGAAGTTGCGCGAGCATGGGGACGAGGGGCTCAAGAAGGAGCTCCGCAGCGGCTTGACCAAAGTCGCCCGACCCCTCGTCAAGAACGTTCGCAAGTCCGCGCTCTCTCGGCTGCCCAAGAAGGGCGGCCTTGGTAGGCGTGTGGCGAGAAGCAAGATCACGACGTCCGCGCGCACGACGGGCAACTCCACAGGCGTCACCATCGTCGGCCGGTCGGGGTACGACATCAGCTCCATCAACCGCGGTCGCGTGCGGCACCTGTCCTTCGGGCATCTGCCGTGGCACAACCAGAGCGTCCGCCCGGGCTTCTGGACCGACCCGCTCAACGAGGCGGCCGGCCCTGTTCGACGCGAACTCCAGCAGGTCATGGACGACGTCGCCGCGAAGATCACCAGTTAGGAGGATCGCTTGGCCACCTTCAAGTACGAGGACGTCGACTACGAGTTCGCCGACCCGGACTCGTGGACCACCCTGGAGTGCATCAAGCTCGAAGCCCACACGGGCAAGAAGCCGAGGGAGATCATTCAGGAGTTCCTGCAGTGGGACGCTATCGGTGTCCACAGTTTCGCGTGGGTCTCGCTTCGTAGGGCGGGCGTGGATGTCGCCTGGGACGAGCTGCAACTCCCGCTCGCCGCCACCCTGATGTCCCTTCGCGGAGAACCTGTCACGGAGCCGCCGGACCCTTCGACGGCGTCCACGGCCAAGCCGAAGGCCGCACGACGGACGCGATCCGCCCCTGCTCGATCGCCGAAGAAGTAGCGGCCTACAAGCCGGTCTTCTTCTCGTTCTATCAGATACGCCCGTCCCAAGTGGACAAGATGACCATCGAGGACTACTGGATGGTCAAGGCGAACGCCGACTCCAAGCTCGACACCCTGTACGACCAGGACAGGTGAGGAGGCGACGTGGCTGACGGCAAAACCCTCATCTTCCGCCTGTTGGGCGTGGACGACGCTTCTCCCGCGTTCAAGAAGCTCGCCAAGTCGGCGGAGGAGACCAGCAACAAGCTGGGAACGTTCGGCAAGACGTCCGCCAAGATCTTGGCGGGGTTCGCGGGTGGCGCACTGGCGTCGGGCGCCGCCGTCACGGGAAGCCTCGCAGCGGTGGGTATCGCGACGGGTGCCATAGCCGGGGTCATCCTCCACAACAACGACAAGATCTCGGCCGCTGCCGGCAGTCTGTGGAACGATCTGGAGCAGCAGGCAAAACAGGGCGCCGCACCGCTGGCCCAGCCGATCACCGACGCGATCAACAAGATCCACGGCACCATTATCGACATCGGGCCCCAGATTGGGGAACTGTTCTCCGCCGGAGCGCCCGCAGTCGAGCACTTCGCTGGCGGCCTCGACCAGCTCGTCCGCAACGTCATGCCCGGACTCGTGACGGGGGCCAAGAACAGTGAGGCGGCGTTCAGGGGCCTGGAGTCCTTCATGGGCGATGCCGGCAAGGGGGTCGGCGACTTCTTTACGAACGCGTCGAAGTCGGCCGAGTCGGCGGGGAAGATCTTCGAGAGCACCGGGCACATCATCCGCGACATCGGCGGGTTCGCAGGCTCCCTACTCTCCGAGCTGGCAGATTCGGGCGCCCCGGCCATCCACGACCTCGAAGGCTTCCTGTCCAAGCTGGAGCAGACCGTCCTTTCGCTTGGACAGGGTGCGTTCCCGGTCCTGTCGACGAGCGTGTCCGGCTTCCTTGCTGTGGGCTCTGGGATCCTGACTATCCTCAACGGAATCGCTCCGATCCTCGGGCCGTTGATCGGCCAGATCACCACCTTCGGTGTGGTGCTCAAGGGCGTCGACGCGATCACCTTCGGTGGCGTGGGCGCGTCGTGGGCCAAGCTGAAGGACGACATCGGCAAGGCGGAAGGCTTCGCCGGCAAGGCCAAGACGGCTATCGGCGGTCTTGGCGCGGGTCTGGGCCCGCTGGGGATCGTGGCCGGTATCGCGACGCTCGCACTGGAGGGGCTCGGCGAGGAACAGCAGAAGGCGGCAGCGGAGGCGGCAGCGCATGAAAGCCGCATCCAGAGCCTGTCGGACGCACTCCGGGAGAGTGGCGGCGCGATCGACGCCAACGTCCGAGCGCTGGCGACCAAGAGCCTTGCGGACGCGAAAGTCGGTGACACTGGGAAGAAAGTCCTCCAGGTCGCCCGCGAGGCCGGCATCAACCTGTCCACCCTGACCGATGCATACCTCGGCAACGGCGAAGCCGTCAAGATCGTCAACGACCAGCTAGACCAGTGGATCCAGTTTCAGAACCAAGGCCGCGAGGCAGATGCCCTCGGTGCTACTGGCGAGAACCAGGCGTCCGAGGAGGCCAGGAAGCTCAAGGATGTCCTTCCGGGGTTGAACGGGGAATATGCCACCTCGGCTCAGCGGGCGAAAGACTTGGCGGCGGCCCAGGGGGGACAGGCCGAAGCGTCGAGGAAGGCGGCCGAAGCACTGAAGGCGTTGCAGGACCAAATGGACGCGATGGTCAACAAGGACCTGGCCTATCGCAATGCGGTCGACGCGACGAAGGACGCCCAGAAGGGGCTGGCCGATGCCCAGAAGAACGCCGCCGATGTACTGAAGACACACAAGCAGGGCAGCGAAGAGTATGCCGCCGCCCTCAGGGGTGTCGGTGACGCGAGCCGGGGCTTGGAGGGTGCGTACATCACGCAGGCGCAGGCGGCGCGTGACTTGGCGATCGCGAACTCCATCTCGACGGATGAGGTTGGTCGGGCCCGGGAAGGGTCGATCGCCTATACGCAGGAAGTCCTCAAGATGGCGCAGGCGGCGGGCGATAGCGCTCCTCGTGCGCTGCAGCAGATGGTGCAGAAGCTGAGCGACACCGACATCCAGGCGCTGGGTGCCACGAAGACCGTGAATGAGCTCGGTCAGACCGTGATCCACCTGCCGGACGGCAAGGCCATTACGGTGAGCGCCAAGGATGAAGCGACGAGCGTTATCCGGGCGATCGCGGGCGGCAAGTACGTGGCCACGATCAAGCTGCAGGCCGACTGGTCGGGCTTCTCGCGGACCGTAGGCCAGGGCTCCGTGCTGAGTAATACGTCAGCCCGCGGCAACGCCACGGGTGGCTGGATCAACGGTCCGGGCACAGCCACCTCGGACAGCATCCCGCGGATGCTGTCCAACGGAGAGTTCGTGATCCGCGCCAGCGAGGCGGCGAAGTATGGCCCCTTGCTGGAGGCCATCAACTCCGGTCGCGGCCCGCGGGTCAGCGGCATCGGCGGCGGTCCCGTGTCGCGTGCCGGCAACGGCCACGTGACGGTGGACAATCGGATCATCCTGGACAGCCGAGAGATGTCGAGGTTCGTCGTCGCCAGTGTGCAGAAGCACGTGTCGGATCTCGGCGGCAACGCGCAGTCCGCCCTTGGTGGTCGTGCACGATGAGCCGCTTCGACCCAATGGTTGAGCTGTACGCGCTCGGCGACTGGAAGGACATCTCGTCGAAGGTTCGATTCAACGACGGGATCCGGATCAGTACCGGGACCCGCGAGTTGTCGACCAACGTGGCCAGCTCGTGCTCGATGACGCTCGACAACCGAACAGGCGACTTCAGCCCGCGCAACGCGATGGGCGCCTACTACCGGCTGCGGCGCAACACTCCGATCCGGGTGGGTACACGGATCGTGCGGGACTTCTACACGTCCCGCTCGGCGTCGAACGGCTGGGGTACCACGAGCCAAGGGGTTCCCCAGACCTGGCCGTGGGCCGCCACCGGTGGGGCGACGTCCGACTACGCGGTGACCGCAGGCGTGGCGACGCACTCGCTGAGTTCGACCGCTTCGAGACTCTCGTGGCTGCCGGACGTGAACATCGCGAACATCGAGTGCCGCGTGACCTTCCAGTTGCCGTTCGCCGATACCCTTGGCGGCTCGGTGTTCGTGAATCTGCTGTTTCGCGGCAGCGGTGGGGGCTGGTACCGCGCTCAGGTAACTGTCACCTCGGCCGAGGCGGTCACGGTCCAGTTCTTGGAGTACACCGGCACGCCAATGGGGTCACCGGTGACCGTCGCCGGCCTGACGCACTCCGGACAGAAGATCCGTGTTGCCGCGCACATCGACGGCGAGACCGGGAGAATCAAGGTCTGGCCCGCGGCATCGGCCGAGCCGTACGACTGGCACCTACAGCAGGACACGATCGGCTTCGGTCTGTCCCAGCCGAATCACGGCTGGGTCGGCATCGAGACGAGCAAGGCCGCGGGTAACACCAACGGAACATTCGCCGTCAGCTACACGGACTTCGAGTCGATCAGTCGCCTGTTCGTCGGCGAGGTCTCGGAGTGGCCGCCTGAGCCGGACATCTCCGGGAAGGACATCACCACCACAATCGAAGCGTCTGGCGTCCTGCGTCGATACCGGGCCGGTGGAAAGACACTGCGCTCGTCCGCGTTCCGTGGCTTGTCCGAGGCATCTGACTTGGTCGCGTACTGGAGCTGCGAGGACGGGTCGGGCGCGGACGAGTTCGCTTCGGCAGATCCGGACTGGCCGTCGATGGCGATCCTGAGCGGCAAGCCTCATATGGCCAGCGATCAGACGTTCGCAGCGTCCCAGCCGCTTCCGGTTGTGGCCAACTCGGTTTGGGAAGGTCTCGTGGACGGCTACACCGTCCCGAGCCCAGCGGTCATCCAGCTTCGTTGGCTGATGTACATCAACATCGACAACGCAGAGCCGCCCAACAACGCAACCATCATCAGGTTGAAGAACACCGGTAGCGCCTATTTCTACATCATCCGCTACGTCACCGGCGGCCAGCTCCTGCTTGAGGTCCAAGACTACTTCGGCAATGTCCTCGACTCAGGCGCGATCGCGGTGGAGACGCGGTGGGTCGGCGCCCGTGGATCCCTGAAACTCACTCAGTCGGGCGGCAACGTCAACTGGACTGTGTCCATTGCGGACGTGGACCTTCAGACGGTGCAGTCGGTCTCCGGTTCCACGGCGGGGCAGACGATTGGGATGCTCGGTGGCGTCGCGGTCGGGAGCGACGGAAACTTGGATGACGTAGCCATCGGTCACATCACGGCCCAGTCGAGCGCGTCGAATCCGTTGGACTACGCACAGGAGCTGTACGCATGGCAGGGGGAGACAGCCCCGAACCGAGCCTACCGGGTGCTGTATACCGAGGAGGGTTTGCCGTTTCAGCGGGAGGGTGACTACAGCCGTACGCCTACCATGGGTGTGCAGCCCATCGCCTCACCGCTTGACTTTCTCGACCAGACCGCTGAAGCGAATCAGGGCCTGGTGTGGGAGCCGCACTTTCACGCCGGGATCGGTTACATTACTTTCCTGGCAATGTCCAACCGGGACCCTCGCCTCACGCTGGACTACGCGCAGCGGCAACTGTTCGGCGACCTCGCCATTGTCGACGACGACAAGTACACCGCGAACGTCGTCACCGTCGAGAAGGGCAACACGTCCAACTCCGTCGGCTCCAAAGTGACACGGACCTGGACGAGCGGGTACTTGTCGGCGGCCGATCCGGAAGATGGTGGCGTTGGTCCGTACCAGACCTCGGATCAGGTCAACGTCAACACCCTGTGGGAAGCCCAGAACCTGGCCGGCTTGAAGCTGATGCGTGGCACGCTCGACGAACCACGCCTCCCTGCGGTGACGGTGTACGCGCACGCCCAGCAGATCTACAGCTCCGTGCCGATGCTCCACGCCGCCTTCGATGTTCGTGAAGGCTCCTTCGTTCAGGTGCAGAACCTCCCCGTACAGCTCGCGTCCGACTACATCAAGACGCTGGTTGTGGGCACCGAGCATCGCCTGACTCAGGTCGAGCACGAGATCACGTGGTGGACGGCGCCCGGCGACTTCTACACGTCCGCCGTGGTCGCTGACGGTACGTCCCGGGTGCAGGCCGACAGCCTGTATCTCAACGCCAACATCACCACCACCAGCGCCACCTCGATCACGGCGAAGAGCCTGGACGGCAACCTGCTGTCCACCACGGCGGAGCCGTACGACATCACTATCGGCGGTGAGCGGATGACGGTCACCAACTGTGTGGGCTCGTCCTCGCCGCAGACGTTGACCGTGACCAGGTCCGTGAACGGCGTCGTGAAGACGCACACCGCGGACAACTCCGAGAACGCTCGGGTCCGGGTCTACACCCGGCCGCGGGTTGCGCTGGGATAGGGAGGGACTGTGCCGGTACCTGTCGCGGGTGACGAACTCACAGCGACCGCGCTGCGTGCTTTGGCCGCCGGGCTGATCGACGATTGGGCGGGTATGGCCTTCGTCGCCACTCAGCAGAGCCGGTCAAACAATGCCTTCGGCGACCTCGCGACCGTGGGGCCGAGTGTGACCCTTACATCTCAGGGGACGAAAGCTCTGTGCCTGTGGGGATGTATCGCCTTCGGCTCGGCGGCGGCCTCTGCGTCCGGGCGCATGACCCTGGCTATCTCTGGAGCGACGACTCTCACGGCCAGCGCCAGCAATGGCTTCTACTCATCGGAGAACGCGGGCACCGGTGTGGGTGGCGCGGGAATCGTGGGACGACGCTTCGACATCAACCCCGGGTCGAACACCTTCGCCGCGAAATACAACAACATCGCGGCCAACGGCAGCGCATTCTTCCAGGACCGGTGGCTTCTGGTGATCGCCCCGTAGGAGGCAGAGTGGCAACGTACACACAGAAACCGGGCGTCTACCACGCCGCCTACTGGAACGGCGAAGACTCCGGCCCGATCGACACGATGATGACTGGCCTGTACGGCGACGACTATGTCGGATCAACCCCGGACGGGACCGACCTCATTGTGAACGGCCAGAACAACCTGCTGTTCCAGGGCGGCGGCTACTCGTTCCGGGTGGCTGCCGAGTCGATGCTGGTTCGAGGCCCGGTATACGGCGATTTCCAGGGAGAGGCCAGGTGGCAAGCGGTGACACCTGGCGTGTTCACTGATCAGTTCAATCTCCAGTCGGAGTAGGGCCCCTCTTCCACGTTCACGCAATCTACGCAAGATCTACGCGCCGATTCGGGGAGTGCGCAGTGATCAGAAAAGAGCACATGTACTACGAGGTCCCGCTGTTGTTGACTTTCTTTCTGACGGGCATTGCTGGGCTCTCACTTCATGGGCAGTCAAGTTCGAACGCTCTGCTCGCCATGCCGACGGCACTGCTGTACGTCTGGTATGGAGTGTCGACCATCGGCGGCGGCCTGGGTTTGCTCGGGACTGTGTTGATCGCCGTGCCGGCCCGGTGGATGCTCGGCAAAGTCCTGCTGAGGTGTGGTCTGAGCTTCGTCTTGTTGCAGCTCGCGAGTTACGGCCTATCGGTGCTCGGCCTGTTCAACCTGAAGGCGATGTTCGTCGGTGCGATCTTGCTGTCGTTCGCATGGGGATCCGGACGTCGGATCCGAAAGATCAGCCAGGACATCGCGGATTTCCGTAAAGCCGTGGCATCTCAAATGGAGGGTGTTGATGGACTGGGACATCGTCCTCCGGGCAGCGGGGATACTGGGCGGACTGGCGGTGGCCTCGCTACCGGTGGTTCTGCCGTGGCAGATCAGGAAGTCGAAGGCGGAGACGGGGAAGGTATCCGCTGACGCGGCAGCTGTCCTAACCGAGAAAGCCCTGAAGATGCTGGAGATACTGGAGCCAGCACAGCAGGAAGTCGATCGGCTGGAGGCGCGGCTGAAGGCCGCGAACGACCGAGCGAACAAACTAGAACTTGACCTTCAGAAGTCGCAAGCCGAGGTGCAAGACCTTCGTAACCAGGTGACGGCCATGACTAAAGAGGTCATCGAGCTGCGCGCCGAGAACTCCTCACTGAAAGGGGGCGGGGTGTAATGGCCCGTGGAATCGATGTCTACCAGAAGTACCAGACTGTCACCGACTGGGAGAAGGTCAAAGGCTCCGGTGTCACGTTCGTGTACATCAAGGGCACTGATGGGGGTGGACTCGCCCCTGTTCACGCCGACACCTACGTGAGGGGCGCGAAGGGCGTCGGCCTGCCGACCGGGCTGTACCACTACGCCGAACTCACCCCTTCCCCTGAAGCGCAGGCGGACGTGCTGACGGCCGAGGTTCACCGGCTCGGCGCTACGGGACTTCCGCCGGCCCTGGACCTGGAGTCGCCGTTTGCTCCCGGGTCTGCTGCTCGCGCGTTCGCACAGAGGTTCCTGACTCGACTGCGGGACAATGGGTTCCCGGTGGTCATGTTGTACGCCAACACGTCGATGCTCGCGGGGATCAACGCCGACACCCTCGGTGTACCAGGTGTGAAGATCTGGGCCGCGAACTACGGCGCCAACGACGGCACGCGGCACACCTACTCGTACAAGGGCCACGTCGACATCCACCAGTACACCTCGGTTGGTCGCGTGCCCGGCATCACCGGCTCGGTCGACATGAACGAGTCCCTCACCAACGTCAGCAACAAGGAGGACGACGTGGCATTCAGCGACGAGATCGCGGTCTCGGCCCCGGGCGACCGCTCGTATGTGGAAACCCACTCGGCCGCCCAGGTCATCGGTGACACCTACTACTGGGCGGCGGACACCTTTCGGGCGGTCACCGGTGTGATCGTTCCCGCCATCGCGGCACTCGCGGAGGGCACGGCCGGCGGGCTGGACCAGGCGGCCATCCTGGAGAAGATCGGCCAGTCCGTGAAGGACGGTACCGAGCAGGCCGTCAACGGCACGATCCTGCCCGCGCTCAAGGCGGTCCTCGCGGACGTGCTCGGCGCTGACAACGCCGCGCAGGCCGACGCGATCGTCACCGCGCTGAGCGAACGGCTCGCCAAGCCGGCGGCCTGAACCGAGAGGACTGAACCATGAAGTACTTCACCGACCTCGCCGAACGAGTCCTGACCTCGTTCGCGGCCGGCGCCCTGTCCGTCACAGGCATGGACGCGTTCAACGTCCTGTCGCTCGACTGGAAGGCCGCGCTCGGCGTCGGCGCGGGCGCCGCGCTCGTCAGCCTGCTCAAGGGCTTGGCGGCCAAGGCCGTCGGCAACAGCGACTCGGCGTCGCTGTCCAAGAAGGTCTAAGGTCGTGGACTTGCCCCCGCGGGAGCAGTTGTGGGAGTGCCCGAACTGCTCCTCGGTAGCGCGCACCGTGGACGCGAAGATTCCGATGCACCCGTGCCGGGGTCTCGCGGGATTGATGGTCCCGCTCGTCCCGAAAGGGACGGACTGCAAGGTTGAAGCGGTGGAGCGCGGGGACTACGTCGGACAAGAGAGTGTCCAAATCGACGTGAATGGACGTCCGATGATGGCTGTGGTGACCACGCGAGACGACGGACAGGACTGCACTGTGTATGCGCCGACGGCGCGGGGAACGAAGGAGTAAAGAGACATGGCGTGGTCAAACTCGAAAATGTTCCGGGCGTTTCTCGCCGATGCGGTGGACAACACGGCCGCGCTGGATCTTGGCGCCGACACGTGCAAAGCCGCTCTCTTCAACAACTCCGTTACGCCTGACCAGAACGTCACGTCGGCGAACAGTGCCTTCAACGTCGGGCAGTGGGCCAATACGAACGAGGTGAGCCAGAGCGGCCAGTGGGCGGCTGGTGGCGTCGCGCTCGCCGGTCAGACGGTGAACAGCGGTACCTCGGGTGTGGTGTTCTTTGACGCGAACGACACCGCGAGTGGTTCCGCCGCAACGCTGTCTAGCGTCTACGGATGTCTCGTCTATGACGACACCATCGCTACACCGGTTGCTGACCAAGGTATTTGCTTCAACTACTTCGGAGGGTCCAACAGCGTCGTCAACGGCACGTTCACGATCGTCTGGGCGACCAACGGCATCTGGCGCATCACGCTCTAGGGGGAATCGTGGCCATCAACTACACCCAGCTCGCCACCGAGATCAACACTGATCCGAAGGCTTTGGGGTACGCGGGAAAGAGCGA
>Ga0134124_10001682_pt1 | contig 17791 bp, 20 predicted proteins | sample KB304_FD_96880 | JGI IMG/M metagenome (GOLD analysis project Ga0134124, IMG submission 96880) | Terrestrial soil microbial communities without Nitrogen fertilizer from Kellogg Biological Station, Michigan, USA - KB3-0-4 | ecosystem: Environmental > Terrestrial > Soil > Unclassified ...
ACTTCGTCATCGACTGCTCTCCTCTCGGGTGACGTGCTGCACGACCGTCGTCGTGGACGGGAATCGCTCCTCGTGCCAGGCGACCAGGAACCCGCCCGGCACGACGGCGACGTCCGGCGCCCACGCCCTGATGGCCTGTGACAGCGTACGGACGGGGCCGAGGCTCCGTCCACCCTCCGCGACGGAGCGTAGCAAGATCCGGCGACGCACCGCCGTCGAATCCTCCCAGACGACGATCCCCCGACCGGTGGCGTCGATCGCCAGCCGCGCGTGATCGGGCACCGATCCGTTCGCGGTGTGCACGCGCCGGGGCGCGCCGAAGCGCCGGCCGTCGGCGGCGGTGGCGAAGAGCACGTCGGGCCGGCCGCCCGTGCCTTCCGTGTACCAGACGGCGTAGAGCCGCCCGCGCGCATCCGCCGCCACCTGGCCACCGCGGTGGGGGCAGGCGGTGATCTTCCACGGATCGGCGTGCACGGCCGCGGCCGCATCGAACGTACGCCCGCCGTCGGCCGAGCGCGAGACGACCATGTCGCGGATGTCGCCGGGGAAGACCTTGCGCCACATCACGGTGGCCGCCTCCGCCGGACCGGCGCTCACGCTCACCCGACAGCAGACGCAGGTCTCGCCGCCCTCCAGTCGCGTGACGCGATCCAGCCGCGCGCCGCGGTCGGTCACGCGCGCCACGTACGTGGCCGTCTGGCGAGCGCCGTCACGGCTGTCGATCCAGCCGACGAGCACGGTGCCATCGGGCGCCACGGCGAGATCCTCGAAGGAGTGCGAGATCGGCCGGTCGTCGTTCACCCGCAGCGGCGGCTCGAACGTCCGCCCGCCGTCGAGCGAGCGCGACAGGAACAGATCCGAGGCGAAGAGCACACCCTCGGGCTTGGGCTTGCTGGAGGACCAGGTGACGTAGACCTCGCCGCCGCGGCCGGCGGCGAGGGCCGGGGCCTGGTGCAGCGAGTCGACCGACGTCGCCGGGGGATTGACGCGTACGGGCGAGCCGCCCTCGCCCGGGCGGGCGACGAACAGCGCGTTGCCGTCGTGGGCGCCGGCGATCCAGGCCACGACCGGCTTGCCGTCGACGCCGGCGGCGACCGCGGGCGCGGAGACCTGCACCTCGTGGCCGCCGGCCGGATGCGCAATCTCCAGCCGGTCGGCGGGGGCGCCGGTCCCGGCAACCGGTGCCGCGAGCAGGAGCAGCAGCGCCAGGATGGTCCGCGAACGCGTCATCGCCATCTCCATTGCAGCCCACCGTAGAATCCGCGGCCATCGCCGGGCTCGAAGAACCGCTTGTCGGCCGCGTCCACGACCACGGAGGACGCGTACGTGGCATTGGTCAGGTTGCGGGCTTCGAAGAACACGCCAAGCTGCCAGGGTTTGTAGTTGTAGCCGGCCCGGACGATGAACAGCGCGTAGGCCTCCGCACGGTCACGGCTGATGTTCTCGCTGTTGACGTGGTACCCGGTCGGCACGACCTCGACACCGGGCGCAAGCCAGGCCCCGGAATGATGATCGTAGCGCAGCTCCGCGCGCAGGAAGTGGCGCGGGGCCCCCGGCAGGTCGTTGTCGTCGAAGTTCACGTCGTCGACGAACTTGAAGCGGGACCAGGTATAGGCCGCCCGGGCGCGCAGGCCGTCACCGGTCGTCCCCAGCCCCAGCCGCTGTGCCACGTTCTCGACCAGGAGCACGTCCAGGCCGACCTCGGCGCCGGTGTGACGCGAGCGGTCGATGTTGCGGAAGCGCGGGATCGTGAATTGAGCGCCGGCGAACGGGCGCACGTTCACGTTCTGGATCTCGTCCCACAGCTCGACGTCGTACACCGCCACGTCCCACGCCACGCGGGGTCCCCACGTCCCCCGCGTCCCTACCTCGAACTGCCACGCCTTCTGGGCCGCGAGCTGGCCGAGGTTGCCCGGGATCTGGCCGGGCGCGGTCAGCTCGAGCAGCAGGGGTGGCTCGTAGGCCTGAGACGCGTTGAAGTACACCTGGGCCTCCGGCCCGACCTTCCAGATGACGCCGGCCTTCGGCGACAGCGAGACGAAGTCCACCAGGTCGGTGTCGTCGGTGCCGAACCGGTTGCGCACGCTGCGGACCGCGTACTGACCGCGGACGCCTGCAACCAGCGTGAGCGCCGGCACCACGTCGAACTGCTCCTCGCCATACACCGCGTAGTTGCTGGCGGCGTTGATGCGGTCCACGGTCTGGGCTCCGCGGTTGCCCAGGTTGTTGACGAACTGGGCGTCGTTCTGCCGCGTGCTGAAGTACTGCAGACCCACCGTGAGCCGGTTGCCGTGACCGGCGAGCGGGGCCGCGAGGATCCAGCGCAGCTCGCTGGACCAGCTGTAGGTCGTGTCGTCGATGACCGCGAAGCTCAGGGGATGGTCGAGGTCCTGATAGTTCAGCTGCGTGGCCCACTCGAGGGTCTGGTTCTCGGTGAGCGGCGTACGTACCGTGAAGGCGCCGCGCGTGTAGTCGTAGTTGCGCGCTTCCCGGAAGGCCACGCTGGTCGGGTTGGCCCGCGAGGGATCGCGATCGATCTCCTGGCGGGTGAGCGCACCCGGGAGACGCTCGTTGCTCGCCGTGAATCCCAGATCGAAGCGCAGCGTGGTACCGTCGGCCAGCCGGTAGCCGAGCGTGCCGTAGGCGCGACGCCGGATCTGCTCGGCGTGATCGCGGAAGCCTTCCAGCTCGGTGTCGCTCACTCCCAGGTAGAGATCGAGCGGGCCGTGGACCTGGCCGGTGCCGATGTAGTTCTTGGCGAAGCCGAACGAGCCCCCCTCGCTGCGGATCTCGAAGATCCCGGCGTCGGAGCCGGTCTTGGTGACGAGGTTGAGGGCGCCGCCGAGCGTGCTGCCGCCGAAGCGGAGCGCGCTGGCGCCGCGGTAGACCTCGATGCGCTTGGTCGTCAGGAGCTCGAGGGCCTCGAAATCGCTGAAGCCGTCGGCGTTGCCGTAGGGAAACCCGTCGATCAGGACGTTGATGCCGCGCAGGTGGAAGTTGTTCCGCAGGCCGGAGCCGCGGATCGAGATCTGGCTCTCGTCGCTGCCGAACCGCGGCCGGATCAGCACGCCCGGCGTGAAGTCGAGCACGTCCTTGAGGTTGGCCGCCCGCGACTCGCGGATCTGCTCCTCGCCCACGATGTTCACGGCGCCGGGGACGCGCTGGACCTCCTCGCGCGCCTCCTGCTCGGTCGCGGTCCGATCCGGCGGCACGCGAGTGCCTTCGACGACGACCGGAGGCAGGCTCGGCATCGGGTGTGGAGCCTGAGCCGAGGCGAGGCCGACGGGCGGCAGCACGGTGAAGAGCAGCAGCAGGGACACACGCACGATAACCCGCATGAAGTCTCCTATCGGAGCCTGAACTCGAAGGGGAGCTGCACCCACATCTCCACCGCGTCCGTCCCTCGGCGCGCGGGCTCGAAGCGCCAGCGGCGGACCGCGTCGGCAGCGGCTCGATCGAGATCGGGATGACCGGCCGACTGCTTGACGATGACCTCGGCCACACGGCCGGTGTCGGACACCAGCACGTGCAGGAGCGTCGTGCCCTGGACGCCGAGATGTCGGGCTCGGGACGGGTAGGGCGGACGGTACTGGTAGCCGCCCCGTGGAATGGCACGCTGCGTGACACCATCCGGGGGAAGGGCGGCGACCGTGGTGCCGCGCGCCGAGGACGACGATGGTCCCGCCGCCGCCCCGGGCGTCGATGGAGCCGGTGCGGCGAACGCGCCGGGGCCGGGATCGGGCGCCGCCGGTCCAGGCGCTCCCGTCACGGCATTTGATGATCCCGCGCTCCCCAGGGGCGTCGATATCGGCAGGGGCTCGCTCCGCGCAGGTCTCGGGATCTCCGGCTCCGGCGCGGCGACGGCGGGTAGCTCTGGAGCAACGGGCTTCGGCGGCTCGGGCTCCGTCCGGGCCGGCGCCGCGGGCTCGGTGGGCAAGGGCGTGGCGATCGGCTTCGGCGGTGTGATCGGACGGCGGTCGCGCACGATCGGCCGCGGCGGCGGCGGCGTGGGCTCGATCACGCGTGGCGCCTCGGCCTCGACGAGCTCGGCGATGAGCACCGGCATCCGCACGCGCGCCCACCCGGGGCCGAGCACGATCGCCCCCACGATGCCGACGTGGATCACCAGGGATGCCGTCACCGGCATCAGCCGCTTGAACGCGATACGGTCCCTCATCTCGCGCGCGTGAGCGCCACCTCCATCGCCGCCGTGAACGTGGATCCGGGCCGGACGGCCGGTCGTGGAGCGACCGCACGCGTCGGGCGGATCGGGAACGGAACCGGGAGAAGACGGGCTAGGCGGCGGGAGGAGCGCGCCCCTCATCGGGGCGGAGCGGACGAGCGCCCGGCCGCTCGGGCGCGGGCGCGACGACGGCGCCGATCGGCGCGGCGATCCAGAGGTCGTGAACCGCGGGTGACGGCTCGGCCGTGCCATGCACGTGCGCCGAGGCCAGCGCGACGACGCAGGTGGCGGCCGTCTTCTGATCGGCCAGGTGATGCACCGAATGCACGCCGGTCTCGACGGCGAGCACGACCAGGATGGGCACGAGCGCGGTGGCAAGCGTGCGCCGGCGAGTGGCCAGCATCGTGCCGAGGGCCAGGATCAGCGCGATCACGGGCCCCAGTGACGTGGGCGTCACCGGCGCTGGCACCACCAGCGGCGCGGGTGCTGCGACCGGAAGCACGGCGGGCGGCGGGGTCGACTCGGCCACGGCCGTACCGGCGACGACGCCAGTGTGGGCCCACGCCGAGGGCACCGAGTCCGCCAGCATCAGGCTCACGGCCACCAGCGCGGCGACGACCGTGAGCACCCGAGTCCGCCGGGTCATCGTCATCGTTTGTACACTCGAGGGCACGCTCTCTTCAAACGCGCGAGGACCCCGCCGCGATCCGGAACCGCGCTTGAGCCGACGCGATTCCGACGATAGAGTGACCTCCGTGCGTCGCGTCCTCATCGCCGCGGCCTGCTTCGCCGCGCTCGGCCTGTGGCTGCCGGCGCCGGCCCTCTCCCACGCCTACCTCGTCCGCTCGACGCCGGCGGCTCGGGCCGCGCTCGCGCGCTCGCCCGAGCGCGTACAGCTCTGGTTCAACGAGCGGCTGGAGCCGGCCTATTCGCGCGTCTCGGTGTGGAATCGCGAGGCGCAGCGTGTGGACGCCGGCGACGTGCAGGTGGCGCCGGCCGAGCCCACGCGGCTCTCGGTCGGCGTGCCGCCGCTGCCGGCCGGGTCCTACGCCGTGAAGTATCGGGTCCTGTCGGTGGACGGGCACGTCGTCGAGGCGGAGTTCGGCTTCACGGTGCGCGGCGCCTCGTGAGCGCGCGGGCGATCCGCGCGATCTTCTTCGACGCCGGCAACACGCTCATCCGCATGGACCTGGCGGCGGTCGCCGCCGCCCTGGCCCACGAGGGCGTGACCGCGAGCGCCGACGACGTGCAGCGGGCCGAGTGGCGCGCGCGCGTGCGACTCGACGCCTCCTTCCGCCCCGGCGCGTCCACCGAGCATCCGAGCACCGGCGAGCGGTATCTCGTCTACGTGCTCGACGAGCTCGGCGTGCGGAGCCCGGCGACGGTTGCCGCGCTGAGCGCGTGGCGGCGCCACTACAATCCGCCGACGGGGTTGTGGACCGCGATCGAGCCGCAGGCCGAGGCCGCGCTGGCGCTGGCCCGCCGAGAGGGATTCGTCACCGCGGTGATCTCCAACTCCAACGGCACGGTCGCCGAGACCCTCGCCGCCCTCGGCCTCGGCCGCCATCTGGACTTCGTCATCGATTCGTCCGAGGTCGGCGTCGAGAAGCCCCACCCGCGCATCTTTCAGATCGCGCTCGACCGCGCCCACCTGAGACCCGAGCAAGCCGCCTACGTCGGCGATCTCTACTCCATCGACGTCCTCGGCGCCCGCGCCGCCGGCCTCCACGCCATCCTCATGGACCCCGGCGCCTGCTGGCCGCCGCGCGACTGCCCCACCGCCCACAGCCCCCTCCACGCCGTCCAGCAGCTCCTCGACGGCAACGTCGCGTAGAGCTCCGACGGCTCCATCGTCACTCGCGTCGCGGATGCGACGTGGGGCGGGCGGGGGCCGTGGTGGGGTCTGCGGCTACCACGCGGTTGGAGGCCGCCTCGAATCGGGGACGGCTGGGCTCCATCCGACTGGGCTTCGCCCGGTCCTGCGTGGAGGGAAACGGGTCCCGCAGACCCCACCACGGCCCCCGCCCGCCCCACGTCGGTACGCGGCGACTGACCTCCGCGGGTTAGGACGGGAGGGTGACGAAGGGGTAGCGGCGGAGGGCGTCGTAGATGACGCGCTTCATGGCGTCGATCTGGGCTTCGCTCCGCGCCTCGAACCGCAGCGTGAGATAGGGATTGGTGTTGGAGGCGCGCACGAGTCCCCAGCCGCCGTCGGGGAACAGCACGCGGGCGCCGTCGATGTCGATCGTCTCGTAGCGCCGCTTGAGCTCGCGCGCCAGCTCCTCGATCAGCGCGAACTTCTTGTCGTCGGGGCAGAGCGCCTTCAGCTCCGGCGTGGCGTGCAGGTGCTCGATCGAGTCGAAGAGACGCGAGGCCGGGCCGGGCTCGCGCGCGATGATCTCGACGATCTTGCAGGCGGCCAGGACCCCGTCGTCGACGGCGTAGTAGTCCTCGCCGAAGAACATGTGGCCGCTCACCTCGCCGCCCAGCAGGATCGTGTCGTCGCGCATCTTGCGCTTGAGGTGCGAGTGACCGGTCTTCCACATGACCGGCTCGCCGCCGTGGCGCGTGATCTCGTCCACCAGCGACTGCGAGGACTTCACGTCGAAGATGATCTTCGCCCCCGGATGCCGGCGCAGCAGGTCGCGCGCGAGCAGCACGAGGATCAGGTCGGCTTCGTGGCGCCGCCCGCGCTCGTCGATCACGCCGACGCGGTCGGCGTCGCCGTCCCAGGCCAGGCCGAGGTCGGCGCCCACCTCGACGACCTTCTGCTGCAGGTCGACGACGTTCTGGGGGTCTTCGGGATCGGGCAGGTGATTGGGAAAGCGCCCGTCGGACTCGCAGTGCAGCTCGATCACCTCGCAGCCGATGCGCCGCAGCAGCTCCGGCCCGTACATTCCGGCCACGCCGTTGCCGGCATCGGCCACCACGCGCAACGGCCGGGGCGGGTGGACCAGGCCCCGCACCGTCGCGAAATAGTCGTCGCGGGGGCTGCGCGTCGTCAGCGTGCCGCCCCCGCGCTCGAGATCGCCGGCCTCGATCAGCCGGCGCAGCGCCTGGATCTCGTCCTCGCTCAGCGGGGCCGCCCCCGGGTGGACCATCTTCACGCCGTTGTAGTCGACGGGGTTGTGGCTGCCGGTGATGTTGGCGCCGCCGTCGAGCTTCCAGTGAGCGGTGGCGAAGTAGAGCATCGGCGTGGTGACCTCGCCGATGTCGACCACGTCGCCGCCGGCCGCGCGCACCCCCTCGGTGAAGGCCGCCTTGAGCGCGGCCGACGATTCGCGGTTGTCCTGCCCGATGGCGATCGTCCGGCCGCCGTTGCGACGAATGAGCGTGGCGTAGGCGCGACCGACCTGCCGGAAGACGTCGGGATTGATGTCGCTGCCCACGCGGCCGCGCACGTCGTAGGCGCGGAAGATGTGCGGGTTGAGCATGGCGGCCAGCGTATCACGGAGCTCCTGTGCGATGATCTCGCCATGTCGCGGGAATTCGTGCTCGTGCACGGCATGAGTCACGGCGGGTGGGCGTGGGACGAGATCACGCGCCGGCTGCAGCGGGCCGGCCACCGCGTGGTCGCGCCCGACCTGCCCGGACACGGGCGTCGGGCCGCCGAGCGCGGCCGGGCATCGGTCGCCGCCTACGCGCGCGCGGTCGCCGACGCGGCGATCCAGGCCGGCTTCAGTCGGGCGATCGTCGTCGGCCACTCGATGGGCGGCGTGGTGATTCCCAAGGTCGCCGAGCTGATTCCGGCCCGTGTGAGCCACCTGGTGTTCGTCGCCGCCATCGTCCTGCCCGACGGTGGCAGCCTGCTCAGCACGCACCTGACGCCCGCGGCGGGGGCGGTGCTGCGCGGGCTGGCGCGGTCCGGTGCCGGCGCCGTGCAGTATCCGGCGCTGATGCAGTGGTCGCGCTGGTTCGGCGACCTGCCGCTCGGCGATTCGCGGGTGACGGAAACACTCGCGCGGATCACGCCGCAGCCGCTGGGTCCGTGGCGCGAGCGGGTGGACATGCGCCGCTTCTACGCGATGCGGGTGCCGGCGACCTACGTGCGTTGCCTGGGCGACGCGGCGGTGCCGCCGGCGCGGGCGGCGGAGTACGCAGCCCGCCTGGGCGTGGCGCCCATCGACCTCGACTGCGCGCACTCGCCGAATCTCTCGGCGCCCGACGCCCTCGTCAAGATCCTGACGTCGGTACGGAGCGACTGAACGGAAAGGACCATCATGGGACTCATCGACGACGCGGCGGTTCGGGAACGGACGAAGCGGACGAGCGCGACACTCTTCAAGGGCGTCCGCAACGAGGTCGGCTTCGAGCACTGGAAGCGCTTCGACAAGACCCTCGCCCGGGACCTCTCGCTGTTCTTCACGGGCATGCTCTACAGCCGCGAGGTCATCTCGCAGAAGCAGCGTGAGCTGTGCGCGGTGGCCTCGCTCACGGTGCTGCACCGCCCCAAGGAGCTGCACGTGCACATCCACGCGGCCCTCAACGTCGGCGCCAGCCGCCAGGAGGTCGCGGAGGTGATCTTCCAGCAGTGCACGTATGGCGGCATGCCGGTCGTGGTCGACGCGCTCGAGGTCTACGGCAGGGTCTTGACCGAGCGCGGCGAGCCCTTCCCCGGCGAGGAGACCTCGTGAGTCCAGCCGAGCTGGACCGGGCGCTGGCCGCCGCCGTCGAGGCGGCCCGCGCCGCCGGCGAGGTCGCGCTGAAGTACTACCGCACCGGCTTCGACGTCACGATCAAGGCCGATGCCACGCCGGTGACCCAGGCCGATCGCGGCGCCGAGCAGGCCATTCGCGAGGTGTTGGGGCGCGCCTTCCCCGACATGGGGTTCCTCGGCGAGGAATTCGGCGCCGTCGGCGATCAGCAGCGGCGGTGGATCATCGATCCGATCGACGGCACCAAGAACTTCATCCGCCACGTGCCGGTGTGGGCCACGCTCATCGCGCTGGAGGAGCACGGCGAGGTCACGGCCGGGGTGATCTACAATCCGGTCACCGGCGAGCTGCTCAGCGCGCGCCGGGGTGGCGGCGCCTGGTCCGCCGGCGAGCGCATCGCGGTCTCGCCGATCGCCGACCTCGAGGAGGCGACGCTGCTGCATGCCGGGCTGCGGCTGCTGCGCGAGAGCGGCCACTGGGACGGTCTGGTCCGCCTGGTCGACGCCACCGGGCGCCAGCGCGGCTTCGGCGACTACCTGGGCTACGCGATGGTCGCCGAGGGCAAGGCGGAGATCTACGTGGAGGCCGACCTCAAGGCCTGGGATCTGGCGCCGTGCAAGATCATCGTGGAGGAGGCAGGCGGCCGCCTCACCGATTTCGCCGGGACGCCCACGATCCACACCGGCACCGCCTTCGCCACCAACGGCCGCCTCCACGAGGCCGCCCTGGCCCTCTTCCGTCGCTGACGGGACTGCGTGTTGCCGGTCCTCGTCGCCATGCTCGGCTTCCGGGTCGGCCCGATCGGGGCGACCGCCGGTCAGATCCGGCGCGCCGTCATCCTCTCCATGCCCGGCGCGCCGCTCGGCGCCCTCCCCCGCGGGCGCTCGGGGCTCTGGCACCAGGCCGCGGCCGTGGTGGCGCCGGCACCGGCCGCGTGAGCGCGGTGACGCTCGCCGTGCACCCGGGCGCGCTCGGCGACGTGCTGCTCGCCGTGCCGGCGCTGCGCGCCCTGCGTGCCGCGTCCGCCGCACCACTGGTGCTGGCCGCGCAGCCACGGATCGGGGGGCTGCTCGAGACGCTCGGAGTCGTGGATCGCGCGGTCGACTTCGACGGCCTCGGTCTCGACGCGCTGTTCGTCGACGAGGCCGGCCGTCAGCCGCGCCTGCCCGACGTGGCCGGGATGGTGTGCTGGTTCGGCGCCCGCGATCCCGTCTTCGCGCGCCGTCTGCGCGCGCTCGTCCGCGGCGCCGTGGTGGCGCCGTCCGTGGGCGAGGGCCCGACCGTCTGGATGCACCTGCTCACGACGGTCGGGGCGCCAGACGGGGCTTGGTGCACGGCGCTCGAGGCCCCGGAGGGACTGCGCGCGGACGGCGTGAAGGCGCTCGCGGGGGCGGGCTTCGAGGGGCCGCGGCCATGGCTGATCGTGCACCCCGGTGCCGGCAGCGCCGCCAAGTGCTGGCCGGCCGAGGCGTTCGCCCGCGTCGTCACGACTCTCGCGGCGCGGCGGCGGCTGAACGTGATCGTTCACGTGGGACCAGCCGACGAGGCGGCCGCCGCCGCGCTACGCCGTCATCTCGGCGCCGGGGTCGCCTGGCTGACGAGCCCCACGCTGCCGACGCTGGCCGGCGTCCTCGCGGAGGCGACGGTCTATCTCGGCAACGACTCCGGGGTGAGCCACCTGGCCGCCGCGCTCGGCGTCCCCTCGCTCGTGCTCTTCGATCCCCGCCATCTCGCCTGGCGGTCGTGGGCGAGCGGCACGCGCGCCCGCGCTGTCACGCTCACCGACGCGGTGCCGCGGGAGATCGCGGCCGTGCTCGCCGAACTGGAGTCGATGCTGTGAGACGCCGTCGCTCGAGCCGGGAGCCGATCCTGGCCGGCGGCGTGGTGATCGCCGCCGGCTTCGGCGTGGCGCTGGTGGAGGTCTATCGCTGGCCCCAGGGATCGCTCTGGTTCGTCGTCGGCGCGGCGGTGCTACTCGTCTTCCTCATCCGGATGCTCGGCCGCCGCAAGCTCTAGCGCCGCGGCCTCGCGGCGCAGCTCGGTCGCTTCCTCGTTGAGGTCGGTGATCTCGCGGATCGCTCGCTCGTACCAGAAATCCATCGTTGCCATGGTCATCTCCCGACGCTCGACAGCGCCGTCCGGTCGGTTCGCCACAGCCCACCCGTCCCGGGGCTTCACGTACGGCCGACGTCGGAGCAGCAAGCGTGCCACGCCGTAACGTGGGGACACCGGAGGCCTTCGCAGTACGCACAGCGTGCAGGGAGGGCGGCAGAGCGCCCGAAGGATCGGACATTGTGCCCGATCGGTCAGCGAAGCTCGCGCATCGTTCCGGTGGGGGAGCCGAGCGAACACCGGGAACGGGCTACCGGAAGAATCGCGGCAACCCGGCCCCTACGCGTCAGCGTACCTTCGGCGCGGGTGGCGTGATGATCACCTCGACGATTGCGGTGTCGCCGTCCTTCAACGCGCGCGCGGCATCAGGGGACACCCTGACGTGGAAGGTGCCCGTCTGTGTCTCGATCTTCACGTCGCCATCGCGGTCGATGTCCTTCACCCGACCGAACGTGCGCGTACGAATCGCGCCAACCGGTACGCTGGCGGCGGGTGAGTCTCCGAGCCGGACGTACTGGCCATTGCTGAACGCGACCGGCTCGGCGGATCGGACGACCACTTGCGTTCCCGGTTGTAGCGAGCGAACGGTGACCGGTGTTCCACCGACCATGATGACGGTCGCGGGCGTGGCGCGGAGCATGCGCCCGTCCTGCAGGATCACCACGTTCTGGCGCTCGTCCACGCGCGCCACTACACCCGCCGTCTCGTCGGCCGGTGCTGCCGTCTGCGCTGACGCCCCACCGTAGAGTATGCCGAAGGGAACCCAAGCCCACCGGCACGGTCGGGTTGCGTGGCGATCAGCACGAGGTCGAGCCTCGAGATTCGAATCATGAGGACCGCGACCAACACGAGGTGCCAGAGCCATGCGAGCCGCTACGAAGGAACTGGGGGGTGAGCCGGCTCACGATGGAGTGAAGCAGTACCTCGCCGACGATGAGGAGCGGCACCGCGACCGGGAACCGGACGTGCACGCCGAATGCTGCAAGAGCGGCTCGGGCGCGGCCCCCGGCCATAGCCACCCGCGGCAGCCGCGGCGACCACGAGGGGTGCCGGACCTTCCGGTCCCGGTGCCGGCTCCAGCGGCCTGGCGACCGATCGTCGTGAATGCGACGGTCGCGGTGACGCGCCGGCACGCGAGGAGGCGCCACATCCTGTCGATCGATGCGTGCCATGGCGAGGAACGCTCAACGCGATGGTGCTCGCCACCACGCAAGCGTTCGAGAGGATCGACAATCGCGGCTGAACCACCAGCCTCTGGACGGTGTCGACATCACAATGGGAAGCGGTAGCAACGAGGACCAAATAGCCGTGGCGGCGGTCTCATCGGCCCTTGAAGGCCACCGGGGAAATAGCGAGGATTCGCATCATGAGTCGGGGGTGACGATGCAACAGTCGCAAACGCGCGCGGAACGGCCTTCGACAACCGCAAGCGTCGGGCCCTTCGATCCATTCGGGTGGTGGTCGGTCTGGGCGGTCCCGTTCCACCCTTCCTCGAACACGCCGGCGCCGGCAAGCCCCCGTGCTGAAGTTCGAGTCGGAGCTGGTTCTCGACGGCCGGCCGCTTCCGCGGCAAGCGAGGTCGGGGTCGCCATGAAGGCGGGTCATCCGTGCTACTTCGTCGGCTTCCATCCGGAGCCCGTCCGCGGACAGACCCTCCAGGACGTCGGACGGGCGGAGGCGCAGTTTATCCGGACGGTGGCGGCACGGCATCCACGGGCCGACGCCAAGCCGTGCGTGATCGGCAACTGTCGGGCCGGCTGGGCCGTCACGATGCTGAGCGCGGCGGCGACGAGCACCCGATAGCCGGAGGCAATTCGCCATGACTGCTCGCATCGAGGGTCCCGTGCTGCACGGCCGGAAGGTGCTCGTCGTCGGTATCGCCAACGAGCACTCGATCGCCTGGGGCTGTGCGAGGGCGTTTCGAGAGCTGGGGGCCGACCTGGCCATCACCTACCTCAACGACAAGGCGCGGCCCCACGTCGAGGCGCTGGCCAAGTCGCTGGACGCGCCGATCTTCGAGCCCCTCGATGTGGCGAAGCCGGATGAGCTGGCCGCGGTGTTCGCTCGCATCGACGCCCTGTGGGGGCGGCTCGACGTCATGGTGCACTCGATCGCCTGGGCCCCGAAGGAGGATCTCCAGCGGGGGTTGCTTGAATGCTCGGCGGAGGGCTTCGCGAAGTCTGTGGACGTCTCGTGCCACTCGTTCATCCGCATGGCGCGCCTGGCCGCGCCGCTGATGACGGCCGGCGGCACCATGTTCGCGATGAGCTATTACGGGGCCACCAAGGTGGTGCCCAACTACAACGTGATGGGGCCGGTGAAGGCCGCGCTCGAAGCGTGCTGCCGGTATCTCGCCTACGAGCTGGGACCCCGGGGCATCCGCGTCCATGCGATGTCCCCCGGCCCCCTGAAGACGCGCGCCGCCGGCGGCCTGAAGGACTTCGACCTGCTGCTGGCCGAGGCGGCGGAGCGCGCGCCGCTCGGTGAGCTCGTCGACATCATGGACGTCGGCTTCGCGTGCGCTTACCTGGCCACACCGTACGCACGGCGGATCAGCGGTGACACCATCTATGTCGATGGCGGGGTGCACATCATGGCCTGACGCAGGGGGCCCCGGTCGGTCGGGGCGGCAGCACACACCGCCAAGGACACGTGGAAGGTCTGCGAGCCTGGGAGGGACGCCGGCGTGATCGTGATGATGGTGCAACAGGTGATGACGCGTGAGGTGCTGACGATCGGGCCCGAGACGCCGTGCGACAAGGTGCGGCGCCTCATGGACGAGCACCGCATTCGACACCTCCCCGTCGTGGCCGGGGGCCGGCTGGTCGGGATGGTCTCGGACCGTGACATCAGGTCGGCCGCGGTTCAGCCGTCCGACGCAATCGTCGGGCGGATCATGACGCCGAATCCAGTGACGGTAAGCTCCGAGACGCGGGTCGAGGACGCGGCGCAGCTCATGCTCGATGCGCGCATCGGCTCGCTGCCGGTGGCGGCTGGCGATGCGCTGGTCGGGATCGTGACGTACACCGATCTGCTGCGGGCATTCGTGCGGGTGATCGAGACGGCGACCCAGGAGCGGATTGCGGTCGACGTCTCGGAAGACCGGTGATGCGCGACGTGGTGATTGCTGGTGCCTGCCGCACGGCCATCGGGACGTTCGGCGGCAGCCTGAAGGGCTTCTCCGCCGTCCAGCTCGGCGCCCTCGTGATCGCGGAGGCGCTCAAGCGCGCCGGCGTGCGCCCGGAAGCCGTCGGCGAGATCGTCATGGGCCACGTCCTGCAGGCCGGGCTCGGCGAGAACCCGGCCCGGCAGTGCGGGGTCAACGCCGGGGTGCCCACCGAGGTGCCGGCATTCACGGTGAACAAGGTGTGCGGGTCGGGTTTGAAGGCTGTCGCCCTCGGTGCGCAGGCCATCGCCGCCGGTGACGCCGACGTCGTGGTGGCCGGTGGGATGGAGAGCATGACGAACGCGCCGTATCTGGCGGGCAAGGTTCGCTGGGGCGTCCGCATGGGCGACGAGGTGCTCGTCGACTCGATGCTGCGCGACGGCTTGCTCGACCCGTGGACCGGTGTGCACATGGGGATCACTGCGGAGAACGTGGCCGAACGCTTCGGCATCGACCGCGCGGCGCAAGACGCGCTCGCCTCGGAAAGCGTCCGTCGCGCCCTGCACGCGATCGACGCCGGACACTTCCGGGCCGAGACCGTCCCGGTCGAAGTCGCTCAGCGCAAGGGGCCGTCGTTCGTGTTCGATACGGACGAGCTGCCTCGCACAAGGCCGAGCCCGGAGGCGATGCGCACCCTCCGTCCGGCCTTCAAGCCCGACGGGACGGTCACCGCCGGCAACGCCTCGGGGATCAATGACGGGGCTGCGGCCGTCGTGCTGCTGGCTGCGGAGAAAGCGGACGATCTGGGGGTCACGCCGCTGGGGCACGTGCGTGCCTACGCCTCAGCGGGTGTGGAGCCGCAGCTCATGGGCACCGGGCCGATCGCCGCGGTGTCCAAGGTCCTGGCGCGTGCCGGCCTGAAGCTCGGCGATCTCGAGCTGATCGAGTCCAACGAGGCGTTTGCCGCCCAGGCGCTGGCGGTCGCCCACACGCTCGGCTTCCCGCCCGAGATCACCAACGTGTCAGGCGGCGCCATCGCGCTTGGACATCCCATCGGTGCGAGCGGCTGCCGCATCCTGGTCACCCTGCTGCATGGCATGGGTCGTCTATCGCGGAGGCTGGGGCTCGCCACGCTCTGTATCGGCGGCGGGCAGGGGATCGCGATGGTCGTCGAACAGGAGCCGGGATAGGGCTCGTGCAGGATGCCGGCACCAGCCGTTCCTCGACGTCGCCACAAGCAACCAGGGAAGGAGACCCGTCGTGAGCACCCAGAGAGCCAAGGACGACCGCTCGGTGCCGGAGGTATGGGCCCAGCTCTGGCAGACCTGGACTCGCGCGCCAGGATCGGCGTCCCCCGATACCTCTGGCGGGAAGCTGCCCTGGTCGGGGGCTGACCCCTGGCAGGCGGCGTGGGGCTTCTGGGTGGACGCCTGGCGGCGCACGACGGAAGTGTGGGCTGACCTCTGGCAGACCTGGACTCGCGCGTCAGGATCGGCGTCCCCCGATACCTCGGGCGGGAAGCCGCGAGAACTGCAGCCCTCGTCGGGGGCTGCTGCGTGGGACTACTGGGTGGACGCCTGGCAGCGCACGATCCTGTTCTGGGACGTGCTGCGGCAGCGCAGTAATCAGTACTACGCGCAGAAGGCGAAGGCGGTGCCGCACGTGCTCAGCTTCGAAGGCGAACTGGTGTTGGACGGCCGGACCTTCGACCCGCCGGCCAATTACGGGCTGGTGAGGATCAGGCCGCCATCCGGAGTGGTCATCGACCCCAAGAAACGCCCGTTCGTGGTGGTGGACCCGCGCGCTGGGCACGGCCCGGGCATCGGCGGCTTCAAGGCTGACAGCGAGCTAGGTGTGGCGATGCGCGCGGGTCATAGCTGCTACCACGTCGCCTTCACTCCCGAGCCGATGCCGGGCCAGACCATCGAAGACATCATGCGCGCCGAGGCGATGTTTCTGGAGAGGGTCATCGCCCTCCACCCCCAGGCCGAAGGCAAGCCCTGCGTGATCGGCAACTGCCAGGCTGGCTGGGCGGTGATGATGGTGGCGGCGACCCGGCCGGAGCTATTCGGGCCGATCATCCTCGCCGGTTCGCCGCTGTCCTACTGGGCCGGCATCGAGGGTCAGAACCCGATGCGCTATACCGGCGGGCTGCTGGGCGGAAGCTGGCTGGCCGCGCTGACCGGCGACCTCGGCGCCGGCAAGTTCGACGGCAGCTATCTGGTCGGCAACTTCGAGAACCTCAACCCCGCCAACACCCTGTGGACGAAGAACTACAACGTGTGGGCCAAGGTCGACACCGAGGGGCCCCGCTTCCTGGGATTCGAGAAGTGGTGGGGCGGCCACGTCAACATGAACGCCGAGGAAATGCAGTGGATCGTCGATCAGCTGTTCATCGGCAACCGGCTGGCCACCGCGGAAATCGTCACCAGCGACGGGGTGCGGATCGACCTGCGCAACATCCGCTCGCCCATCGTCTGCTTCTGCTCCAAGGGTGACGACATCACCCCACCGCAGCAGGCGCTCGGTTGGATCTGCGACCTGTATCAAACGGACGAGGATATCCTCTCTCAGGGACAGACCATCGTCTACGCCATTCACGAGAGCATTGGCCATCTCGGCATCTTCGTCTCCGGCGGCGTGGCCCGCAAAGAGCACGAGGAGTTCGCGTCCAACATCGACTTGATCGACGTGCTGCCGCCCGGTCTGTACGAGGCGGTCATCAGCCCCAAGACGACGGACACGGTCCATCCGGAGCTCCTCAGCGGCGACGACTGGATCGTCCGCTTCGAGCGGCGCACCCTGAATGACATCCGGGCCATTGTCCGGCCCGACCCCGAGAACGAACGCCGGTTCGCGACCGTGCGGCGCGTGTCGGAGATCAATCTCGACCTGTATCGCACCCTGCTGCAACCGTTCGTTCAGACGTCCGCCAGCAAGCAGACCGCCGAATGGCTACATGCGCTCAATCCCTCCGAACTGCCCTTCGAGCTGTTTTCCGACCGTAACCCCCTGATGCGGCCAATCGCCCAGCTCGCCGACCAGGTCCGCCAACAGCGCCGTCCGTCTTCACCCGACAACCCCCTGCTCCGGGTGCAGACCATGGTCTCGGATTGGATCATCGAGGCCCTCGACGGCTGGCGCGATCTGCGCGATCGCAGCCTCGAAGGGATTTTCCTGACGATCTACAGCGCGCCGCTGCTGCAAGCCCTGATGGGCGTACGCGCCCTGGATGGAAGTCCGCGGCGGCAGCCGGGGATCGAGCCGGAGCGGATCGCCTTCATCCAGCAGCGAATCGCCGAAATCAAGGCGGGGATTGCCAAAGGCGGGCCGCGCGAGGCGGCGGTCCGCAGCATGGTGTACATGGGCCTGGCGGGACCGGGGGTGGACGAGCGCGCGTTCAACCAGCTGCGCCAGATCCGTGCCCAACAAGGCGGCCTGACGCTGGAGGAGTTCAAGCGCGTGCTGCGCGAACAGTTTTTCGCCTTGACGCTCGACCCGGAGGGCGCGGTGGCCGCGATCCCAAAGATGGTACCTGCCGACGCCCGGAAAGAGGCGCTGACCGCCATCCGGGCGGTCGCGTCGGCGGCCGGTGACGTGAGGGGCGAACGGGCGGAGCGGCTCGCTCGGATCGAGGCCATTCTGAAAGAACCGGCGCCGGCGGCCCGGCCGGAAGCAGCAGCATAGGAGGCCGCATGGCGAACCGAACGGCCGAGGGCACAGAACGCCGGGGCA
>Ga0134124_10001684_pt1 | contig 17779 bp, 14 predicted proteins | sample KB304_FD_96880 | JGI IMG/M metagenome (GOLD analysis project Ga0134124, IMG submission 96880) | Terrestrial soil microbial communities without Nitrogen fertilizer from Kellogg Biological Station, Michigan, USA - KB3-0-4 | ecosystem: Environmental > Terrestrial > Soil > Unclassified ...
AATTTTTTTACATCTTCAATTTGATGCTCATTGGGTTTCACAACCAGGAACTGGAAAATGATAAATGGAGTTTTGCTTTTTAATTTTCGTTTCCAGCTCACGATATTTTTTGCACCGTCGAGCACTTTATCCAGCCGCCCGCCAACACGATATTGCTGGTAAACCTCCTGTGTGGTTCCATCGATAGAAATGATCAGGCGGTCCAGGCCGCTTTCAATTGTTCTTTTTGCATTTTCATCATTCAGATAATGAGCGTTGGTAGAAGTGGCAGTGTAAATTTTTTTTGATGAAGCATATTTCACCATCTCTAAAAAATCCGGATTTAAATACGGCTCGCCCTGGAAGTAGAAAACGAGATAAAGAAGTTCTTTTGAAAGCTGATCGATCGTTTCCGAAAAAAAATCTTTTTTCAGCATGCCGGTCGGCCTGGTAAAAGCTCTTAGCCCACTGGGACATTCGGGGCAGCGAAGATTACAGGAAGTGGTGGGTTCAAAAGAAATAGAAACAGGATAGCCCCATTGAACCGGTTTTTTTGTCCATTTACTTATATAGTAGCTGGAGAGGACTTTGGATGCATTCCAAAAGCGGCGCGGAGTAAGCTTAGAAAAAAGATTTATCGTATCGTTCCAATTCAATCTCGGCACAAGGTAAAGGTAGGCTAAGAGCAGAAAGAGAAAAAGAGTCAGATCAAATAAGTCATACAAGTCATATTGGTTAAATGATATTTTGCTCCTGCCAATAAAAATTGAACTGAGCAAGAGGGAAAAGGAATTGTAATTTGGATGATGAAATTGATGGTTTGACTCCCTTCCCCCCATATAAAATTTTTCCGCTCGGCGATTCAGCTCTTACTATTGACTTTGGAAATGTCATCAATGAAGAGATCAATAAAAAAGTGATCAGCTTGTTCCATTATTTGCTGCGCCATCCAATCAATGGAATGATAGAAGCCGTCCCTGCCTATAGTTCTCTCACCATTTTTTACGATCTGTTTTTGGTGAAGCAAAAACAATCAGATGACACCACTGCTTATGAGTTCATGAGATCACATGCTGAAGAATTTCTTTTAAAGAACATAGAAGCTGATGCTGGTATATCAAATATCATTCACATCCCGGTTTGTTATGATAAAGAATTCGGGATCGATCTTAAATGGATGTCAGACCAAAAAAATATTTCAACTGAGGAGATCATTCAAATTCATTGTTCGAAAAACTATAGAGTTTATATGCTCGGCTTTTTACCAGGTTTTGCTTATATGGGGGTAGTAGGAGAAAAAATTGCAGTCCCAAGAAAATCCCAACCACAAAAAATTATTGCGGGCAGTGTTGGAATTGCTGGCAGGCAAACCGGGATCTATCCCATGAATTCTCCCGGCGGCTGGCAGATCATTGGAAGAACGCCTTTAAAATTATTTGATCCAAACAGACAGGATCCCTGCTTATTAACAGCAGGTGATGAAGTAGAATTTCATTCAATCACAAAAGATGAGTTTGAAAATTATCAAGGCAGGAATTCTTGACAGCATCCAGGATCCGGGCAGATATGGTTTTGGAGAGCTTGGTATCAATCCTGCGGGAGCAATGGATCGGTTTGCTGCAAAGCTTGTCAATATTCTTGTAGGCAATGATATAAACGAAGCGGTGATCGAAATGCATTTCCCTTCTTCAGTTATTCTGTTTGAAAAAGAGGCAATGATCGCAATGGGAGGGGCAGATTTTTCTGCAACCATCAACGATAAAGAAATTTCCCAGTGGCAACCGCTCATTGTTTCAAAGAACAGCATTCTGCAATTTCATAAATGGAAACGAGGTGCAAGATGTTACCTGGCAGTGAGAGAAAAATTAGATATTCCAAAATGGCTGAACAGTTGGAGCACAAATCTGAAAGCGGCTTGCGGCGGTTATCATGGAAGAGCTTTGCAAAAAGATGATGTCATTCAATTTTCAGAAGAAAATGATTACAAAACGATTTTACAAAATAAAAATCACGTTTCCTTTCCCTGGAGGCCCGATATTAATTGGTCGGCTTCTGCCGCCCGGATAGCGATCATCGCAGGCAATGAATGGGATTGGCTGAATGAAGAATCACAAAGACAATTTCTCCTGCAATCATTTGTCATTAGTTCTTCAACGGACAGGATGGGTTACCGGTTAGATGGAAAATTAACGGCAAACACTAATGAAGAATTGGTTTCATCTGCAGTTAGTTTTGGAACGATTCAACTTTTGCCGAATGGAGAACTGATCATATTGATGGCCGATCATCAAACAACCGGTGGCTATCCAAGAGTAGCACATGTGATCACAGCTCATTTATCCGTTCTTGCACAAATGAGGGCGGGCGAAAAAATAAATTTTCGAATGACGGATCTGAAAGAAGCCGAAGAATTATTGGTTCAGCAACAAGAATATTTGCTGCAACTTGAAAAGGCATGTAAATTCAGATTGCAAGAATTTTTAAATGCACACAATTGATCTCAACTGCGATATGGGGGAAGGCATAGAGAATGACGCATCGATCATGCCTTTCATCAGCTCGGCAAATATTGCTTGTGGTTTTCATGCCGGTGATGAAAAAACGATAAAGCGGACCATCGAGCTATGCAGCAAACATAATGTTGCGGTCGGCGCTCACCCTTCATTTTACGATAAAAAAAATTTTGGCAGAACAGAACAGGATTTGTCTGCAAATGAAATTTATGACATCATTATTCTTCAACTCAGAACAATCAATAAAATAGCAAATGAGCAAGGGAAGAAGTTATCGCATATCAAACCACATGGTGCATTATATAATCTGTCTGCCAAAGACCAGGAAATTGCAGCAGCTATTGCCCGGGCAGTAAAAGATTTTGATGAAGAGCTTCTTCTTTTTGGTTTGAGTGGAAGTTATTCGATCATGCAGGCAAAAGCTTTTGGGTTGAAAACAGCAGGTGAGGCATTTGCAGACAGATCTTACCAGGAGGACGGCAGCCTCACACCAAGATCGCAATCGAGTGCTTTGATCGAAGATGTCGATAAAGTTATTGTACAGGTTTTGCAAATGATAAAAGACAAAACTGTGACGACCGTAACCGGAAAAAAAATCCCGATCCTTGCTGAAACGATCTGCATTCATGGAGATGGGGAGCATGCGGTTGAATTTGCAAAAGCTATTCATCAAAAATTGAAACAACACAAGATTGAAATCAAAGCTCTCTAAATTCAGAATTTTTGGTGGTGTTGGTTTAGGCGCCGCTTTTTTGATGGCCAATTCATCTATCGGTCCTGGCTTTCTCACCCAGACTACCGTGTTTACGCAGGAGTTAATGACAAGTTTTGGTTTTGTCATTCTTGTTTCCGTGCTGATCGATATCGGCGCCCAACTGAATACGTGGCGAATATTAGCAGTGAGTGAATTAAGAGCGCAGGATATTTCTAATCAATTATTACCTGGTCTTGGATATTTTTTATCCGTATTGGTAGTGCTTGGAGGTTTTGCATTCAACATAGGAAACATTGCCGGTTGCGGGTTGGGGGTAAATGTATTAACAGGTCTTTCGTTTCAGCAAGGCGCCATTATAAGCGGTGTAGTTGCATTGATCTTATTCTGGATAAAAGAAATAGGAAAAATGCTGGATGGCTTTACCAAAACTCTTGGAACCTTAAAGATCCTCCTTACTTTATTTATTGCTTTCAGTGCTCATCCTCCATTATTAAAAGCCATTCACCACACTATACTTCCGGAAAAAATAAGCATGATCGCTATTGTCACCATTGTAGGAGGGACAGTCGGCGGATACCTGACGTTTTCCGGAGCACATCGCTTGCTGGATGCTGGAATTAAAGGAAAAGAGAATTTGAAAGAAGTAAATAAAAGTGCGCTAACAGGGATCATTATTTCTACTATTATGCGGTTTGTATTATTTCTTGCAGCTGTAGGAGTGTTAGCCCAGGGTGCCGTTTTAAATAAGGATAACCCCGCATCCACAATTTTTCATTTCGCCGCCGGAGAGATCGGGCTCAGGATCTTTGGTATAGTGCTTTGGAGCGCTGCTATTTCTTCAGTCGTGGGCGCTTCCTATACCTCTGTTTCTTTTTTCAAAACCTTCCATCCTTTGCTTAAAAAGCATGAGCGATTTTGTATTTCTGTTTTTATTGTTTTAACGACCTGCACATTTGTTTTGATCGGCAAGCCAAAAGAGTTGCTATTATTTGCAGGGGCCATCAATGGATTAATATTACCAATTGCTCTTTCGATCATATTGATCGCTGCCACTAAAAACAGGATCATGAAAGGATATAAACATCCTTTGTGGATGCAACTAGCTGGCTGGCTCGTTGTAGCGGCAATGAGTTTTATGGGATATATTACAGTAAAAGAAAGTCTCTCAAAATTATTTTAAAAAAAATCCCGCCATGTGGCGGGATCAATGATTTAGAACTTTATATCGGTTACATGACTTTTACGCCTGAAGCCTGGAAAACAATTTGTTTTTCGGATCCTTTGATCTTTTCAATTTCTTTTTTGCTCTTGCCGGCATCCTCTGCATAATGCTTGCGCATTTCCTCAGACACTTCTTTCACTTCTGCTTCTCCATCAACTACCACTGCTTTACCGATCAGGTCAACCGGCACAAGAAAACTATGGTTCTTTGCCTTCACCATCATGGACGAGCCATCTGCTTTTTCCAATTTCAACCAGCACCCTTCGGCACGGCAGACTTCGACAACCTTTCCGGTAATCTTTCCTTCGAATTTATTTTCTTTTAAATTCTGTTCAATTTTATCTACAGCAACGGGTTGACCCTCATCGGAAACTTTTCCATAAACAACTCCGCTTGCAGAAGGGGTGATCTGCGCCTGGGCAGCAAATGCTGAGATCAAAAATGCAGCGCAAAAGAATCGCTTTTTCATAATTAAAAATTTATTCTGCCGGGGCAGGCCGCAAATATAAACAATGAAACTGTGGGAATAAAACGGCGACCTTCCTGAAAAAAAACACAAAAATTTGCCCAAAACATTAGTTTAATATTGCTAAAATGCTTAGTTTCGATGTTTAAAAGTTTTTTAAACCCGGACTTCTCAAAACCTAACTTTGAATTATGGCAAAAACAGAAAAAACCACTGAAATGGCAACCAATAACAATAGTGAAAAATTGAAAGCACTGAAGTTAACGATCGACAAGATCGAAAAAGACTATGGCAAGGGCAGCGTAATGATGATGAATGAAAAAGGCGACTTTATCCAGGAAGTTGTATCTACCGGCTCCATCGGCCTCGATGTGGCTTTGGGCATTGGCGGGCTTCCCAGGGGCAGGGTTGTTGAAATTTATGGGCCTGAATCCAGCGGTAAAACAACAATTGCTACACATGTGATCGCCCAGGCTCAAAAGAAAGGTGGCATGTGTGCCATCATTGATGCTGAACATGCTTTTGACAGTGGCTATGCTCAAAAACTGGGGGTGGATGTTGATAATCTTCTCATCTCTCAGCCAGACTACGGCGAACAGGCTCTGGAAATTGCAGACCGCTTAATCCTTTCCGGCGCCCTGGATGTGGTAGTGATCGATTCAGTAGCGGCTCTGGTTCCCAAAAGTGAACTGGAGGGCGAGATGGGAGACAGTAAAATGGGATTGCACGCCAGGTTGATGAGCCAGGCATTGAGAAAACTTACTGCTACTATTTCCAAAACAAATACGATCTGCATTTTTATCAACCAGTTGCGGGAAAAAATAGGTGTGATGTTTGGCAATCCGGAGACAACCACCGGCGGAAATGCGTTGAAGTTTTATGCATCCGTTCGTTTAGATATTCGCCGCCTGGCGCAAATCAAAGACGGCGAGGAAGCAGTTGGAAACCGGGTGAAAGTGAAAGTGGTAAAAAATAAAGTGGCTCCTCCTTTCCGGAGTGCTGAATTTGATATCATTTTTGGTGAGGGCATTTCTAAAACAGGAGAGATCATTGATATGGGAGTAGAGTTGAATATCGTTCAAAAAAGCGGAAGCTGGTTCAGTTATAATACCGATAAGCTGGGACAGGGCCGTGATGCAGTGAAACAATTATTGACCGATAACCCTGAACTGGCCAATGAAATTGAAACCAAGATCAGGGAAAAGATAAAAGAAATGCAGGCTGCTTAATAGCGAATATTGTTTTAAATTTGATCAACGCCGTTTGCCATAGCAAGCGGCTTTTTTATTTTAAGGACCATAAAAATTTCACCATGGATATTCGAAAACTTGATGCAAGAAAAAGAGTGGCACTTGTGGCTCATGATAACAAAAAAGCAGAACTGGTTGAATGGGCCATCTATAATAAAACAGTTTTAGGCAAACATCGCTTATATGCAACCGGCACCACAGGAACTCTTCTTGAAGGAGCCCTGGATCAATCTATCAGTAAGTTTTTAAGTGGTCCGTTGGGCGGCGATCTGCAAGTAGGTTCAAAAATTGCCGAAGGGAAGATCGATGTATTGATATTCTTCTGGGATCCCATGGAGGCCCAGCCGCACGATCCCGATGTGAAAGCTCTGTTACGTGTTGCCGTCACATACAACATCCCTGTTGCCTGCAACAGGGCAACTGCAGATTTTCTATTAACTTCTCCCCTCATGCATGAGGGTTATGAAGCTATTCTGCCTGACTATACCTTATATCTGAAAAGAAAAATTTAGTTATGACTGTAACTCTTCGAAAATGGAAAAGATCAGATGTTGATGCCCTGGCAAAAATTGCAAACAACAAAAATATTGCTGATAGCCTGAGGGATCTGTTTCCCTTTCCTTACAAGAAAAAAGATGCAAAAACATGGATCGAGAATGTTAAGAAAGATGAGCCCCAGGCTAATTTTTGCATAGAAGCGGATGGCCTCGTAGCAGGAAGTATTGGTTTTGTTTTAAAAGAAGATGTTTACCGGAAAAATGCCGAGGTAGGTTATTTCATTGGCGAAGAGTTCTGGGGCAGAGGAATTGCAACAGAAGCAATAAGGCAAATTATGGAGCATATTCAAAATAATTTTGACGTCGTTCGGATCTATGCTGAAGTCTTTGAGCACAACATTGCTTCTATGAAGGCCCTGGAGAAAAACGGTTTTCATTTAGAAGGGATCCGGAAAAAAGCTGTTATAAAAAATGGCGTTATCATGGATGACTATGTCTGGGTAAAGCTTCTGAAATAACGAAGAAGACGGTCGTCCAGCTTACTGGCCTTTGTTTTGTACCATTGACGATAGATCTGAATTTTGAGAAAGATCCTTTCATACCTGCTAAGAGCGTTTATAATACTTGCTGCCATTTTTGTTTTGGTTTGGGTATTTTTTTTCGCATACCTGGCATTTAATAAGAATAAGATCATTTCGAAGATAAAATCTCAGCTTAACCAACAGATAAAAGGGAATATTAGCATTGGGGATTTGAAGCCTGATTTTCTTCATGCATTTCCTTTCCTGGCTATTAAGATTTCAGATGTCGTAATACGAGATTCCTTATGGAAGCAGCACCAACATGATTTTCTAAATACGCAAACGATCTATGTCAGGTTGAAACCATTTAGCCTTTTCAGTCAAAAACCTGCAGCAGGAAAGATCACTATTGAAAATGGAACTGTGTGCTTCTACACCGATAGCACCGGGCATTCGAATATTGTGAAAGCTGACTCTGCGGCAACAGGCAGCAAAAAAGAAATTCCCGATCTTCTTTTTGTAAATACAAGATTTATTATGCAGGATGAACGTAAACATAAACTGCATGATATTTATTGCGAGCGTTTAAAATGTGATATTGAGAAAGAACAAAATTTTACGAGATTCAAAATCAAAATACAAAGTATTGTTCACTGTCTGTCATTCAACACTGAAAAAGGAAGCTATCTGCGTGAGAAAGATCTTGAAGGCAAGTTCGAACTGATATGGGAAAATAAAAATGTTCTTAAGTTTAGTGACGTGGACCTAAAAATAGATCGGCAAGCTTTTTCTTTTAGCGGCAAACTGGCTTTTGATCAGCAAATATTTAATCTTTCTATTAAAACAAAAAAGATCGGTTATGAAAAAGCTTTATCTCTTTTGCCTGATAGCATTCAAAAAAAATTAAACCGCTATAAGATTGATCAGCCCATTCCTGTGCAGGCAAATTTCTCCGGGTCTCTTGCAGCCGGGACAATGCCATTCGTTACAGTAAATATTGAAACCAGAAAAGCTCATATCGTTACTCCTCCTGCCGAATTCAATAACTGTGCATTTGCAGCGAATTTTACGAACCAGGTTGTTGGTGGAAACCCGCCTTCGGATGAAAATTCAAAAATCATTTTTAAAGATTTTACCGGCGAATGGGAAAATATTTCATTGAAGTCGGATTCTGTTATTATAACTAATTTGATCCATCCTTTCATGAGTTGTGATGTCGGGTCAGCTTTTGATTTGACACAGTTAAATGAGCTTAGTGGTAGCAATACAATTCAATTCATGCAGGGGAAGGGCAACATGGCGATCCATTATAAAGCTTCTTTAAATAATGACTCTGTCCCTGCAACGATCAATGGAAATATTATTCTGAAAAATGTTGAGCTTAGTTATCTGCCCCGAAATTTTTCATTAAAGAATTGCAATGGAACGGTTGAGTTTAAAGGCCAGGATATATTCATCAAAAAACTATCTGCTATGGCAGGCAACAATCAGCTTCTGATGAATGGGTCCGTAGATAATTTGCTTACATTGCTCAACACACCGGAAAAACTAACAATTAACTGGAATATTTATTCGCCGGATCTTGACATCAATAATTTCATAGGTTATCTCGGTAAACAGACAACAGCAACAATAAGCAATTCATCTAAAAAAAGATTTTTTAAAATTGCAGACAAAGTGGACAGGATGCTAAAGAATGGAACGGCTAATCTTCGCATCCGGGCAGATCATGTTATCTATAAAAAATTTTCTGCTAAAAATATTTTTGCATCCATTTTGCTGCTACAAAACAAAATTGTGCTCAATGAAGCAAGCTTGACGCCCATTAATGGTTCAATTAGGGTAAATGGCTCTCTTACAGACGGGGCATATGCAAACATCCTCAATGTTTCAACAACTCTTGATCATGTGAATATTCCCGAAGTGTTCCATGCTTTCAACAATTTTGGACAGGATGCCATTACTGAAAAAAACATGAGGGGAGTCTTATCTGCCACTATCGTCATGTCTGCAGCATTAACTGATAAGGCAACTGTCGTTGAAAACAGTTTAACAGCCAAAATAGATTTCAATGTTCAAAATGGTGAGCTGATAAATTTTGAGCCTGTCCAAAAAATTTCTGAAACGGCTTTCAAAAAAAGAGATTTTTCCAATTTGCGTTTTGCGGAATTAAAAAACAGTCTGGAAATAAATGGATCGGCAATTAAAATTCCCAACATGGAAATCCATTCAAATGTATTCACCATGTTTGTACAGGGAATTTATGATGTAAAAAAAGGAACTGATATGAGCATACGATTGCCGGCGAGTAATCTTAAAAAAGCCAACGAAGATGTTGTTTTAAAAAATAAAAACAAACCGGGTCTGAGTATCAGGCTCCGGGCAAAAACAGGAGAGGATGGTAAATTAAAAGTAACCTGGGATCCTTTTAACAAGTCAGGAAAAGCAAACGCAGCTTCTAAAATCTCGCCTGTTCAACAATAATTATCAATAACTTTACAGGTTTCACAATTTTCTATGTCGTTCAATCTTCATGCACCTTATTCGCCTGCAGGTGATCAGCCCGATGCGATCCATCAATTGTCGGAAGGAATCCTGCATGACGAAAGGCACCAGGTGCTTTTGGGAGTTACCGGATCAGGGAAAACTTTCACCATTGCCAATGTGATTCAAAACGTACAACGACCCACTCTTGTGTTAACGCATAACAAAACCTTAGTGGCACAACTTTATGGAGAATTCAAACAATTTTTTCCCGAAAATGCTGTTGGATATTTTGTTTCTTATTATGATTACTACCAGCCGGAGGCTTACATGCCTGTGAGTGATGTCTACATTGAAAAAGATCTTTCCATCAATGAAGAATTAGATAAACTGCGACTGCAGGCAACGGCGCAACTACTGAGTGGTCGAAGAGATATCATTGTTGTAGCCTCGGTGAGTTGCATCTATGGTATCGGCAATCCATCTGATTTTGAAAATGGCATTGTGCGGATCAGCAAAAAACAAATGATCTCCCGTCAGGGCTTCCTTCATTCGTTAGTCAACTCACTTTACAACCGCACCACTCTTGAATTTAAAAGAGGAACATTTCGTGTAAAAGGTGATACCGTTGAGATCAATCTTCCTTATGTCGATTATGGTTACCGAATTATTTTCTTTGGAGATGAAATTGAAGAAATAGAAAGCTTTGATGTAACCACCGGAAAGAGATTTGGCCAAGTGGATCATGCAGCCATTTTTCCAGCCAATTTATATTTAGCGCCGAAAGATATGATGCAGCAGATTCTCTACGAAATCCAGGATGAAACAAATGCACAGATCGAATATTTCAAAGGCGTTGGAAAATTCATTGAAGCACAGCGGCTAAAAGAAAGAGTTGAATTTGATCTCGAAATGATCCGTGAATTGGGCTATTGTAACGGCATTGAAAACTATTCAAGATTTTTTGATCGTCGCAATCCCGGAACAAGACCTTTTTGCCTGCTCGACTATTTTCCCAAAGATTTTTTATGTGTGATCGATGAAAGTCACCAGACCATTCCGCAAGTGAGTGGTATGTACGGTGGGGACAGGAGCAGGAAATTGATTTTGGTCGATTATGGATTTCGGTTACCATCAGCATTGGATAATCGTCCTTTGAATTTTCATGAATTTGAGCGCATGCTCAACCAGGTGATCTATGTTTCCGCCACACCCGATGATTATGAGCTGGAAAAGACCGGTGGCGTCGTTGTAGAACAAGTTGTTCGTCCAACAGGGTTATTGGAACCTCCTATTGAAATAAGGCCAAGCGTTAACCAGATCGATGACCTGCTCGATGAAATCGATAAAAGGGTAACCAAAGGGGATAGGGTTTTGGTAACAACGCTTACTAAACGCATGGCGGAGGAAATGGATAAATATCTTCATCGCATCAACATCAAATCAAAATATATTCATAGCGAAGTGGATACTTTGGAAAGAGTGGAGATTCTCCGGCAATTACGGTTAGGACAGATCGATGTATTAGTTGGCGTGAATTTGTTGCGTGAGGGATTGGATTTGCCCGAAGTTTCTCTCGTTGCAATTTTAGATGCGGATAAAGAAGGTTTTCTTCGCAATGAAAAATCGTTGATACAAACATCAGGACGTGCCGCAAGAAATGTTGATGGGCTTGTGATCTTTTATGCTGATAAGATCACGGAAAGCATGCAAAAAACAATTGATGAAACAAACCGGCGAAGAGAAAAACAGATCGCTTATAATATTGAACACGGTATAACTCCAAGAACAGTTAAAAAAACTCAGGCTGATGTTTTTGCTTCGACTTCTGTGTTAGATGTAAAAGGTTATGATCCTAAAAATCCATATGCGGTGCAGGCTGATGAAGATATTGTGACTGTTGCTGCCGAAGAGCAAGAAATATATACCACCATTCCGCAAATGGAAAAGGCGATCAATAAGATCAAAAAAGAAATGGAAAAAGCCGCAAGGGACCTGGATTTTATGGAAGCCGCCCGTTTAAGGGATGAAATGTTTACCCTGCAAAAGAGATTAGAGGAAATGAAGAAATAGCTTTTCGTAATTCTACGAGCTGCCCCCGAGTGTTTCTTCTCATATTGAACGATTTTACTTCAAACTGGTTGCAATCCTTACATATCAATTTTAATTTAGCTATCGAAAGTTAAATTCAATATCACTAACTAAAAATCCAAACCGATGAAACGCAGGACAAGAAGAACGCTAAACTTCCTCGCATTTAATCTTTTATTCTTTTCTCTTTATCTGAATTTTATTCATAAGGATAAAGACAATAGTCTTGACCCGACATTAGTGCAGAACAATGCTGCGACTTACAAGGCAACAAATGCAACTGTGCCAGTTGTAAATACCCAGCTGAATGAAAAGAATGTTGAAACGGTTAAGACCATCAATTAAGGCTCTTAAGCAAAGCAGTTATCAATAAAAAAATACCCCGGGTAAGGCCGGGGTTTTTTATTTTATCTTCGCCAAATGGCCGATAAAAAATTATTCCTGCTGGATGCTTTCGCTCTTATCTTTCGGGCATATTATGCACTCATCCGCAATCCCAGGCTTACTTCAAAAGGCAAGAATACCAACGCACAATTTGTTTTCACCAATACATTGATCGACCTGATCAACAATCAAAAACCATCGCACCTGGCAGTTTGTTTTGACACGGCAGCTCCAACAGAACGCCATACAGATTTTGAAGAATATAAAGCAAATAGGCAAGAGGCTCCCGAAGATATTCTCGCAGCCGTGCCCGATATAAAAAGAATTTTAGAAGGTTTTAATATCCCGATCGTTGAGTTAGATGGTTATGAAGCTGATGATGTGATCGGCACATTGAGTAAGCAGGCAGCAAAAGTTGGCTATGAGGTCTTCATGGTGACTCCCGATAAAGATTATGGTCAGCTGGTTTCAGAAAATGTAAAAATTTACAAGCCGGGTTACCAGGGAAGTGATTTTGAAATTCTAGGAACAAAAGAAGTTTGCGAAAAATGGGGAGTGAAATCTGTTGATCTTGTGATCGATATTTTGGGTTTGATGGGTGATGCAGTGGACAATATTCCCGGTATTGCAGGCGTGGGTCCGAAAACTGCGACCAAATTATTAAACGAATATGGCAGTCTTGAAAACGTTCTGGAAAATGCTGACAGCATAAAAGGATCATTAGGCGAAAAAGTGAGGGCGGGAAAAGAAGCGGCTTTACTTTCTAAAAAACTAGCTACCATCATCACCCATGTTCCTGTTGAATTCCATGAAGAAAATTTTCGGTTGAAGGACTGGAATAAAGAAACGCTGAAAGATGTCTTTATTGAACTTGAATTTAAAGCGATCGGAAAAAGAATTCTCGGTGAAGATTTTAGCGTATTTGCTGGTGCTGCTCCGGCGCCGGCTGTTCAAACTGACTTGTTTGGAAATATCATAACAACCGGAAATGGCAAGCCAGACAAAGCAGCAGAAAAAAATGAAGAAGTAATTGAAGAAATAACCGATGCCATTGTAAAAGTCGATAAGAATATTCATAACTGCCCGCATGATTATAAAGTCGCGGACAATGATGCATCGATCAAAGACCTGGCAAAAGAATTAATGAAGCATAATGAGATCTGCTTCGATACTGAAACCACGGGGATCGATGCAAATGATGCAGAGCTTGTAGGTTTAAGTTTCGCAGTGAAAGATTGCGAAGGGTATTACATCCCCTGCCCTCCTGATCAAAAAAGGACAACTGAAATTCTAAAGCATTTTGCGACGCTATTTAATGATGAAAGCAAAGTTTGGGTGGGCCAGAATCTGAAATACGATATGCTGATATTGAAGTGGTATGGCTATGAATTGAAAGGAAAAATATTTGATACTATGCTGGCTCATTACGTGGTAGAGCCCGATGGGAAACGCAGCATGGACCTGATGAGCGCAAAATATTTGGGATACGAGCCTGTTCATATTGAAGAATTGATCGGGAAGAAAGGAAAGACGCAGGGCAATATGAGAGATGTGGAAATCGAAAAAATAAAGGAATATGCAGTTGAGGATGCAGACATTACCCTTCAACTAAAAAAAGTTTTTGTTCCGCTGATAAAAAAACATGAGGTGGAAAAAGTTTTCAATGAAGTAGAAAACCCGCTGGTAAAAGTGTTGACTGATATGGAATTTGAAGGAGTGAAAGTAGATGTGAATTTTTTGAATGATTATTCGAAGGAACTGGAAAGAGAAGCAAAGACCAGTGAAGAATCCGTGTACAAACAAGCAGGGGTTCGTTTCAATCTTTCATCGCCAAAACAATTAGGGGAAGTGCTTTTCGAAAAACTACAGCTGGATCCAAAAGCAAAGAAGACAAAGACCGGTCAGTATGCAACCGGGGAAGACGTGTTGATGAAGCTGGCAAACAAAAACTCTATTGCGGATGATATTCTTGCCTATCGGGAATACACAAAACTCAAGTCAACCTATGTTGATTCACTCCCCTTGCTGATCAATTCAAAAACAGGGCGAGTGCATACAACTTATGGACAGGCCGTTGCCGTAACAGGTCGTCTTGCTAGCAACAACCCCAATCTTCAAAATATTCCTATCCGTAGTGACCGTGGAAAAGAGATCAGGAAGGCATTCATTCCAAGAGATAAAGATCATGTGCTGATCAGCGCAGATTATTCTCAAATTGAATTACGAATTGTCGCAGCCATCAGTGGCGATCCGAATATGTGTGATGCGTTCAGGAAAAACAAAGACATTCACACAGCAACTGCGGCGAAAGTTTATAACATAGATGAAAGAGAAGTGACAAAAGAAATGCGTTATAAGGCTAAGAGTGTGAACTTCGGGATCATTTATGGCCAGGGTGCATTTGGCCTGGCGGATAATCTCGGCATTTCAAGAACAGAAGCAAAAGCCATAATCGATAATTACAAAAAAGAATTTCACGGCATCACAAAATATATGGACGATACTATCAATTTTGCCCGCGAGCATGGATATGTGCAAACGCTGATAGGAAGAAAAAGATGGCTGAGAGATATCAACTCTGCCAACTTCACTGTTCGCGGCTTTGCGGAAAGAAATGCAATTAATTCTCCTATACAAGGAACGGCGGCCGATATGATCAAGCTCGCGATGATCAAACTTCACGACGAGTTGAAAAAAAGAAAATTCAGGTCAAAAATGATCCTGCAGGTTCATGATGAATTGGTATTTGATACATTAAAAGAAGAGGTGGAAGATATCAAACCAGTGATCATTGAATCTATGCAAGCGGCAATGATGCTGCCCAATGAAGTTCCTGTTATTGCCGAAGCGGGTACTGGGGAAAATTGGTTGGAAGCTCATTAATAAGACTGAATTCTCATTTAGTAATTTTGAATGCAGCAAATAAATTTCTTCTGCGACTCTTTTCTTTGTTAAAATTTCTGCCCTTATAAAATTAACACTGCCCTGATCTAACTATGCAATCCAAAAAATATTATACCCTTATTAAGACCATTGCGGTCTTATCAATCCTGCTGGGGCTATTTGTAATAGCGGGTTGGATCTTTGATATCCAGGTTTTCAAATCTGCGACCCCCGGCTTTCCGAATATGAAATTTAACACTGCTGTTTGTTTTATATCGGTCGGTATTTCACTTCTTATGATGTTGAGTGAAAATGCCGTCAGTCTTCCCATTTCGAAATTTATTTCGTTGATGATCTTTCTTGTTGGTTTGATCTCGTTATCTGAGTATTTATTCCATTACAACTCTGGCTTGGACACTCTATTTTTTCACAGACCTTCATTAGCTCCCGATTCAGCCCGAATGGCTCCTGCAACATCATTTTCTTTTATGCTGATCGGAATCTCATTGTTTGCCTTAAGGTCACCGCAGAATAGAATTCGAACCATCATCCAGTATCTTTTACATTTTGTCAGCGCCATAGCCACTATTATCATTATCGGCTATTTGTATAGTGTACCCGCTTTTTACAAATTATTCCTTTTATCCTCCGTCGCTTTACATACCGGGGTCATGCTTTTTCTTGTATCCGCGGCGGCTGCGTTCTTCAATAGCGACAAAGGTATTGCAGGCTTATTCACCGGCAGGGAGATCGGCAATCAAATGGCGAGAGATATTTTTCCGTTTCTAATGATATTGATATTGATCACTGGATTTTTGCGATTGCAATTTTTCAGAACTCATACTGAGGCAATCGAATTTGGGATCGCTATTGTTACCACTTCTTTTATGATACTCAGCCTAATCATAATTGCTTTGACCGCCAAACAACTGAATAAGATCAATCGCAAAATGCTCCAGGCTGAAGAAAAACAAGAGAAGCTGGTGAAGGATGAGGAAATAAAAAAGAAAGAGATAATGGATGCCATCATCAATGCGCAGGAAAAAGAGCGTTACGAAATATCACATGAGCTGCACGACAATGTGAGCCAGGTTCTAACCACTTGTAAGTTGTTGATGGAAACTGCCGCCCAGGAAAATGATAATAAATTCATCCGGCTCAGTCGTGAACATTTGCAATTGGCCATCGATGAAATTCGCAACCTGAGTCACCAGTTAAATCCAGCTACATTAAAACACATTGGACTTGAAGGCTCTATTAATGATCTGATCGGAACAGTGAATAAAACCCGGAAAATCAAACTCACCCTCAGCTTTGATATAGGGAATATAGAAAATGTGAACCCAGATATCCAGCTTGCTTTGTTTCGCATCATACAGGAGCAGGTAAATAATATTCTGAAACATTCAGAAGCAAAAAAGGCAAGCATTGAATTAAGCGATGAGGATGAAAAAATAAAACTCAGCATCAGGGATGATGGCAAAGGCCATGATCTGACGTTCCAAAAAAACGGGCTCGGATTGCGAAATATTTTCAATCGAACAGAATTTCATCAAGGCCAGGCGAGAGTTTTTTCTGAACCTGATAAAGGATTTGAATTGCACATCCTGATTCCAAAGAAAAGCTGATCGGGCAAGGGTTTAAATAAGAACCCCCGCTCTCGCGGGGGCCTATTATCCTAAAAAACACAAAGAACTAAAAAAACTATTTTTCAATCACGATCAATTTTTTTGTTTCCAGGATGGCACCTTCTTTTGTTATCAAGGACACAAAATAACTTCCGCTAATGAGCTTGCCATTGCCCATTTGAATAATGGTGCGCCCATTCACTTTTTCTTGCAGGATCTTTTGTCCCAACACATTTGTTACAATGATATTTTCAACCGGTGCGATCGGGTTGAGGCTTATATAAAATCTTCCCGGCGAAGGATTAGGCCAGAGCAAGTTGATATATGGCCCCGGTTTGTTGCCGATAGCAATAACTTGAGAATAAGTAAAGCTGTTGTTGCTATTCACAAGTTTCAACCTGTAGAAACTTATGCCCGTGTAACTATTAGAATCATCGTCATTGTAGATATGCAACGCATAGCTGATCGTGTTGGGTACCTGCGATAAAACAGTATCCCTGTCAGTAAAATTAGTTTCATTACTCAGTTCTCTCTGCACTATAAAGTATTTCAAGTTCACTTCAGGTTGCGTTCGCCAGGTCACGTGAACGAGATCTTTATTAATTCTCCAACCCGTGAGCCACAATTTTGTTTGCAATCCTGCTTCGCCGGTGCCTGTGAGTTTTGTAAAAAATGAAGAATTTGAAATTGAGTTATAAAAAAGCCGGTTATTCACGCTGCTGTTCATTAAAATATTTCCTGTAGTTAAATAACCGGAATCGGGAATCAGTTGCGGCGAGCCCACATCCCACCCGGTATTAGTGTACTGGGCAACGTAGGCGTTTTGCCTGTTTTGGTTAAAGTAACTTCCTTCATCTGCATTGAGGTGCTGCAGAAATATTTCATCTTCGTCATTATCGGGATGAAATCTTTTTCCAATTTCCCAGGTTTTGTTTACAGATTTTGTACTGAGGTTTGTTCCCGATAGAGCATTTTGTTTCACACTGTCGAAAACCGTTGCATAATAATCATCTCCCTGGATATAATTGCTGCGAACGGCCATCGGCGTATAAGCATTTGCATGGCTGCCAATTGGAAAATCCACACGACCATCGGTGCTGGAAATATTTTCACGCAACAAATAACTGTTTCCGGGAGTATTATTCG
>Ga0134124_10001686_pt1 | contig 17776 bp, 16 predicted proteins | sample KB304_FD_96880 | JGI IMG/M metagenome (GOLD analysis project Ga0134124, IMG submission 96880) | Terrestrial soil microbial communities without Nitrogen fertilizer from Kellogg Biological Station, Michigan, USA - KB3-0-4 | ecosystem: Environmental > Terrestrial > Soil > Unclassified ...
CGGCGACGATCCGCTCGGGCGTGTCGAAGTCGGGCTCCCCCACCCCGAGGCTGATGACGTCGTCCATCGTTGCGAGGATGTCGAAGAAGCGCCGGATCCCGGACGGTGGCACGGCCCGGACGCGTTCCGACAGCGCGCGCTCGGCGAGCGGCCTGCGGGCGGGCGAAGGCGCTTCGGTGAGCGCTGGACGCGGGGTGGAGCCGGCGTCGACGGTCATGTCGGCAAGACTACGCGATCGTGGGGCGGCCGCAGGATCGCGTGCGGACGGGTGGCTGGCCGATATACCGTGGCGCGGTATACGCGATGCGGAATCCTTCCGACCAAAGGAGGCCGGCGACGGACGAAGAGCGGTACCGGGCGGCGGAACGGGACCTCTGGCAGTCGCTCGGGGCGCGACCCACGGAACGACGCCTCGATCTCCGGCAAAATCACGTCACCGTACGGCTCCAGGAGCTCGGTGACGGCGAGCCGGTCGTGTTCATCCATGGCGCGAACACGAGCGGCGCCAGCTGGGCGTCCCTCGCCAGCCGCCTGGACGGGTTCCGCTCGATCATCGTGGATCGGCCGGGGACGGGGCTCAGCCGACCGCTCGTGCCGGCGCTCGATCGCCGGAGCATCGGCCGGTTCGCCGATACCTTCGTCGTCGACCTCCTCGATGCCCTCGAACTCGAACGGGCGCATCTCGTCGCGACGTCGTTCGGCGGATTCATCGCCCTTCGAAGCGTGGCCGCTCACCCCGACCGCGTGAACCGGATGGTCCAATTCAGCTGGCCGGCCGGGGCGCCGAACTCGCGCCTGCCCGCCTTCATGCGGATCATGAGCATCCCGGTCCTCGGGCGCCTGCTGGCGGAGCTGCCGGCGAACGAGCGGACCGTGCGCATGGCGTTCGGCCGGATCGGGCACGAGGCGAGCCTCGACACCGGGCGGATCACCGAGCAGGACCTTGCGTGCTACCTCGCCCTGCTGCGCCACACCGATACGATGCGCAACGAGCTGGCCCTCGGTCGCGCCCTGATCTCGCCGTTGCGCGGCCTCAACCGGGTGGTCCTGACCGACGAGCTGCTCGCGACCGTCCGGACGCCGACCCTGTTCCTGTGGGGCGAGAACGATCCGTTCGGCGGCGTCGAGTCAGCGCGCCGCGTCGTCGGGCAGATGGCGGGCGCCGAGCTCGAGATGCTGGCCGGGGCCGGCCACGCCCCGTGGCTCGACGACCTCGACCGGTGCGTCCGCGCGACGGCCGCGTTCCTGGCTCGCTGAGGTCAGGCCGGCATCGGTCGCGGCGTGCCGCGCAGCAGCACTCCGGCGACCAACGGCCAGGGCGCCCCGATGCACGCGAAGAACACGACCGGCTCGATCCCGGAGGTCCGCAGCCAGTACCACGGGAGGAACAGGCTCGCTCCGAACAACGCCGTCGGCGCGGCCAGCGCCACGACGAGCAGGACGAGCGCCCACGTCGGCCAGGTCCCGGCCCGTCGCGCGCCGATCGCGAGGCCGACCGTCCCGAGCATGAAGACGACAGCGATCGGCAACATCCACGGCATCGGCGACCAGACCAGCCCTGCAACGATCGCGGTCCATCCGGCGGCGCGAGCCGCGACAGCGTCCCGCGGCAGGCCCTCGATGACCCGGTATAGCCCGAGCGACAGCAGGACGAACGCGAGGATGATGAACGGCAGCGCGGCCCCTCCGTCGCGATACGACCCGTAGTCGTCGTACATGACCGGCCCGGTGGCCGCGAGGACCACGGCGCTCGCGAACGCCACGAGGCCCAGGAGCGGCGCGAACCCGAACCGGTCCGAGACCCGCTCGGGGCGCGCCGCGGATCCCGCGAGCTGCGGATGGATGCGGGCGTCCAGGGCGCCCGCCACGATGTCCAGGCGGTCACGGAGCGACGGCGGGCGCTCGGCCAACAGCTCGGCGAACTCATCGCCGTACCGCTCGCGCCAGCGCTTCGGGTACAGGGACAGCAGGACGCTCATGACGGCTCCCTCCCGAGTCGCGCGAGACCGGCCTGGGCGAACGCCCGCAGGTGGTCGAGCTGCACCTGGAGGGTCGTGGCCCCGAGCGCCGTGAGCCGGTACGGCCGCCGGCGATCCTCGGGCTCGAGCGCCTCGATCAGGCCGCGTCGCTCGAGCCGGGCCAGGGCGCCGTACAGCGTTCCCGGCCGCATCGGGCTGCCGGTCGTCGCCTCGACGTCGGTCATGATCGCGTAGCCGTGCTTCGGCCCGTCCGACAGCGAGACGAGGATGTACAGCGCCGGCTCGGCGAACCGGCCGAGCTCGCCGAGCGGCTGATCCGAGGCTCCGGCGGGCTCTGCGGTTGACCGGCTCATCGAGATGCCTCCAGGGCGGATGACGCGGTCCGCAGCGGGCCGGTCGGCGCACGTATGCCGTTGTGCGTAGTACGCAACGCGATATAACCACGGACGCCCCTCGCCGTCAAGCCGCGATCAGTGGGCGCGTGCTCCGGCGAGCGCGGCGGCTCGTTCGGCCGGGGTGGGCTCGGCGGGGTCCGTCGTCAGGCCGATCTGGGTCGGCTCCTGGCGGCGCCACGACGCGCCGGCCGTCAGCCCCTCGAACCCACGCGCCAGCCGGAACAGCTCGAGCTCGGACCAGGCCGGTCCGATGAGCTGGAGCCCGACCGGCATCCCCTCCGACAGGCCGCACGGGATCGAGATCCCGGGCAGGCCGGCCATGTTGACCGGCAGGGTGCATGCGTCCGACAGGTACATCGCGACCGGGTCGGCCATCTTCGCCCCGAAACGGAAGGCGACGGTCGGTGACGTCGGTGCGACGAGGGCGTCGAAGCCCTGCTCGAAGAGGGTGTCGAAGTCCTGCTTGATCAGCGTCCGGACCTTCTGCGCCTTGACGTAGAACGCGTCGTAGTAGCCGGCCGACAGGGCATACGTCCCGAGCATGATCCGGCGCTTGACCTCCGGCCCGAACCCGCGGCCGCGCGTCGCGAGGTAGTTGCCGAGGACGTCGCCGTCGCCCAGGCGCGGCCCGAACCGGACGCCGTCGTAGCGGGCCAGGTTCGCCGATGCCTCGGCCGGGGCGACGATGTAGTAGGTCGCGAGGCCGTAATCGGTGTGCGGCAGGCTGACCTCCTCGACGATGGCGCCGGCGCCCTCGAGGGCGGCAACGGACTCCTCGATCCTGCGCCGCGAGTCGGGATCCATGCCGGCGACGAAGTACTCCCGCGGCAACCCGAGCCGCTTGCCCCGGAGTCCGCTCACCGCCTCGTCGTCGCCCGTCGGGAGGTGCAGGAGCTCATCCGGCACGGGCACGGGCGCCGAGGTCGAGTCGCGCTCGTCGCGGCCGGCGACGGCGTGCAGGAGCGCGGCGGCGTCGCGGACGTCCCGGGCGAACGGCCCGATCTGGTCGAGGCTGCTGGCGAAGGCGACGATCCCGTAGCGCGACACCCGCCCGTACGTCGGCTTGATCCCGACGATCCCGGTCAGGGCCGCCGGCTGGCGGATCGAGCCCCCCGTGTCGGTGCCGATCGAGAGCGGGGCGTGGTAGGCGGCCACAGCGACCGCCGACCCGCCGCTCGAGCCGCCGGGCACGGTCTCGAGGTCCCACGGATTGGCGACCGGACCGTAGGCGCTGTGCTCGTTGGACGAGCCCATCGCGAACTCGTCCATGTTCGTCTTGCCGAGGATCACCGCTCCCACGGATCGCAGGCGTTCGGTGATGTGGGCGTCGAACGGGGCGATGTAGCCCTCGAGGATCCGCGACCCGGCGGTGCACTGGCCGCCCTTGACCGAGACGAGGTCCTTGAGGGCCACGGGCACGCCCAGGAGCGGGTGGGCGCCGGGCTCGCGCCCCGTCAGGCGGGCATCGGCCGCGTCGGCCTGGGCGAGGGCGGACTCGCGATCGATCGACAGCCAAGCGTTGAGAGCGTGGTTGCCCGCCTCGGCTGCGTCGAGGTGGGCCTCGGCGAGGGCGCGCGAACTGACCTCGCCCGACCGCAGGCGGTCGCTCATCTCGTGGGCAAGGAGACGCGTGAGGTCGGTCATCGTCGGTCGGTCACCAACGGTGCGCCACGATTGGCGGCCCGGCGCTTGCTCACTCGCCGCTCAGGATCGGCGGCGAGACGATGTAGCCGCCCGCGGCGGCGGGCGCATTTCCGAGGGCTTCCTCGACGGTCAGGGACGGCGTGACGATGTCCTCGCGCAGGATGTTCTCGAGCTCGATCGTCTGGGCCGTCGGCGCGATCGCGTCCGTATCGAGCTCGGCGAGCTTCGTGTACTGGTCGAGGATGTGGTTGAGCTGCCCCTCGAGAAGCCCCAGCTCCTCGGCGGTCAGCCCGAGTCGGGCGAGGTGGGCGACGTGCTCGACGTCGCTGCGGGACAGGCCGGGCATGGCGCCGATGATATCCGACGAGCCGCACGCGACCCGGGCCCGCCTGGCGTCGTTCCGACCCGGGCAGCGCGCGCGGGGCAGCGTGCGAGGGACCTTGCTACGCTCGATCGGATGATCGCCCGGACCGCCCCGCGGAACACGCGAACCGCGGCACTCCTGCCCATCGTTCCGGGCGCATGGGCATGACCACGATCCGGGAGACCATCCGGTCGATGGGCGCCGGGGACGTCGATGAAGCGGCCGAGCTTCTCCGCCGCGGCGACTTCGGCGAGCGCCACGACTTCTTCGCGTGGGCCCTCGACCAGCCGGCGATCGCGCCGATCGTCGCCGAGGCCGGCGGGCGGATCGTCGCGACCGGAGTCGGCAGCGCGCACGGGCGCACGGGCTGGGTCGGCGTCATCTTCGTCGACCCGGAGCGACGCGGAGCGGGGCTCGGCCGGCGAATCACGCGGGCCGTGCTCGACGACCTCGAGGCACGCGGCTGCCGGACCCAGATCCTCATCGCGTCGCCGATGGGCCGCCCGATCTACGAACGCGAGGGGTTCGTCGAGCTCGACCGCCAGGTCCGCTTCGCGATCGATGGCCTGCCGCCGGACGACGGCGTGGCCGATCCCCGGATCCGCGCCTTCGAGGCCACCGACTTCGACACGATCGTCGCCCTCGACCGGTGGGCCACCGGCGAGGACCGCCTCGTGGTGCTCAGCGCGCTTGTCACGCCGGCCTCGACGCTCGTGGCCATCGACGCTGCGGGCGAGGTCACGGGCTTTCTGGCCAGGACACCGTGGCGCGGCGGCGCGCTGATCGCGCCCGATCCGGACGATGCCCTCCGCCTGCTCGAGCGACGCCGTCGCTCGACCGGTGTCAGCGGCCGGGCCGGCGCGGGCGTCCTCGCCTCGAACGCGGCCGGCCGGGACCGATTGCGCGGCGCGGGCTGGGAGGAAGAGCTCGGCGGTGTCCGGATGATCCGCGGCGAACCGCTCGACTGGCATCCGGAGGGGATCTTCGGCCAGTTCAACGGGGCCCTCGGCTGACGGGCTCCGGATCGCGCCAGGGCGCCGTCGGGTCAGGGCTGACGACGCGGGATCGCGTCAGGGCGCCGGGGTCAGGGCGGTGACCACGAAGATCGACCGGCAGCGGTAGCGGGCCATCTCCGCGGCCTCGTCGGATGCGGCGCCCGCCGCACACGATTCGGCTCCCGAATCCTGGAAGTGTCCCTCGACCACCCAGCGATCATTCGGTGGCACGTCGCAGGCCGTCCGGCCGGCAAGATCAGGATGGATGCGCGCATCGAAGGCGGCCGTGCCGTCGACGACGTGGATCGCCATGCGGGCCGGGGCCGCGAGCCAGTCGGTCGTGCTCGTCGACTGCGCGTCCGGCCCGACGCAGGTGACCGCGATCCGGGCCGTGGTCGCCACCCGGACGTCGCCGAAGCACGACGCGCCGCCGTCCGGGACACTCCCGGACGCGAGCCGCGCGAGATCGGCCACGTCGACGAACGCGTCGACCGGCGGGCAGCTGAGCGCAACCCCCTTGGCCCAGATCTCCCCGGTCTTGCTCGCGACCGCGATCCAGCCGACCATCGGCTCGCCGCCGGCTCGCGTCACGGCCGGGACGATCACCCGGTACCAGTCGTAGCCACTGCCGAGGACCGGGCCGTCGATGACGAACAGCCTGGTGCCCGTGTCGAGCAGCGGCTCGTAGCGCTCCGAGCTGTCGTCGACGATGGGCTGCGAGCGCACGCGCAGGTTCGGGGTGGTGGTGATCGCGGACGTCTGGAGGTCGAGCCAGGCGGGTGCCGGGGTCGCCGACAGCACGACGAAGGTCGTCCGGCAGCGCAGGATCGCATCGGTGACCGTCAGGGTCGACACCGAGGTTGGCGTCCCTTCGAGCTTGCACGTCGACGCGGCGGCGTCGTCGAAGGCGCCTTCGATGGTCGCCATCCGGCCGGCCGGAAGCTCATCCTCGGTCACCGAGCCGTTCGGATCGCGGGCCAGGAACAGCGGTGGCGTGACGCCCGACGTCAGGCTTCGTGAATCCGTGGTCACGAAGGGCCCGCCCGATCCGGCCAGCCAGGCCGGACCGCCGAGGCACGCCCCGACCGGATCCGCGGGGCACGGGGCGACCGGCTCGGACGATCCGACGAGCCCTCGGAAGGTGATCGTCCGACGACCGTAGCACGCGAGAGCCTCGTACCGGTTCATCGCGGCCAGCTGATCGACGCCTGGCCCGGGCGGACAGGCGAGCGTGGCCGCGGCGATCCACGGGGTTCCATTGATGTCGGCGCTCGCGACCCAGCCGATCGGCCAGGTCGCACCGGGGTCCGACGGTCGCCAGACCTTGACCTGGTACCAGTCGTGGTCCGTTGCGACGACCGGGCCGTCGACGACGAAGAGGCGGTCTCCGACGTCGAGGAACGGCTCGAACTTGATCGAGTCGGCGGCAATCCGCGGCTGCGATCGAAGGCGCAGATTGGTCGAGATCACCTCCGCGACGGAGTCGACGGCGATCGCGGTCGGCGGCCCGCCGGAGCTCGGATCGGCCGGCTGCGACGGCAGGACCCCGCGTTCGGAGGCTCGTGCGACCGCCGACGGCCCCGGCCCGACCGACTGGTCGACCGGCGGGAACTCGGCGATCGTCTTCGGCCGGAACAAGGCTCCCCCGGCCACCACGGCGACGAGGGCGAGCGTCGCGCCGATCACGAGCGCCGCCGCGAGGAGGAGGAACATCGGCGATCGGCTCTGCCGCACGCGGCCGGTTGCGACCGCGCCCAGGACGCGCCGCCGCACGACATCGGAGGGCTCGAGCACGGGCAGCTCGGCGAGGAGCTGGAACTGGCGGCGGTACGCGGATGCTCGCTGGGCGCACACCGGGCAGTCGTGGATGGCCTGGCGGAGGCGCTCGGCCTCCTCATCGCTGAGCCCGAAATCGATCGCGGCCGACGCAAGGAGCAGCTCGTCGTGCTCGTGGATCACGAGTGCACCCCTTCCCGGACGAGGTACACGCGGAGCTTCTCGCGGGCTCGGAACATCATCGTCCGGGTCGCCATCTCGCTCCGGCCGATGGCCTCGGCGATCTCGCGTCCACTGAACCCCTGGGAGGCCATGAGCAGTGCGGCGCGTGCGTCGCTCGGGACGGTCGCCAGACCGGCCAGCAGGACCGCATTCGTTTCCTTGCGCAGCGTGGGCACGTCGGCCGGTGCCTCGTCGGGCAGGCTGCGGACGCTGCTCAGGAAGCGCTGGGCGACGGTTGCCCGCCGTCCGCGGCTCGTGGCGAGGTTGGCGCACACGCGGAACAGCCACGCGGGAATGTTGTCCGGCGTGCGATCCGCGGCGAGCTCCTTGACGAGCCGCAGGAAGGACTCCTGGACGAGGTCATCGGCCACGTCGCGATCGCGGGTCATGCCGAAGGCGAAGCTCGTCAGCTTCCCGGCATGCTCCTCGAACGCGCGCATGACGACGTCCTCGCGAGCAGCGACGACGGACCGCGAGTCGACCGAAGCAAGTGACGGTTCGCTGGGGAGCTGCCGGATGGCGTAGACCTCCATGGCGCGATGACGTGCATCCCGTCACGTTGTTACCCCCCGGCGACGAGGATGATGCGCCGAGCCGTGACCGCCTGTCAGCCCGTCGTGACCGCCGTGAGGTTCATCGTCAGCAGGACGCCGGGCTTCGGCAGCTCGTGGACCCCGATGACGGTCCGCGCCGGCCGATGATCGCCCATCCGCTCGGCGTAGGCCGCGTTCATCGCCTCGAAATCGGCCATCCGCAGCAGGAAGATGTTGACGTGGACGACGTGGCCGAGGTCCGAGCCGGCGGACGTCAGCATGACCGCGACGTTGTCGAGGATCTGGCGCGTCTGGGCCGCCACGTCCGGCCCGGCAAGGTGGCCTGTCGCGGGATCGACGCCGGCCGTCCCGCCGATCGTGATCTGGTCGCCGACCCGGGCGACGTGGTCGTACGGCCCGATCGGCGTCGGGGTGTTCGGCGGCGTGCTCGTCTCGACCGTCGGCATCGGGCAGCTCGTCCGGCTCAGCCCGGACCCGTCATCCGCCAGAACGCCGCCGCGAGGCGGACCTCGGCCGCCCGTTCGACCAGCGGCCGATAGAGCGCCGCGACATCCCGGCCGCTCACCTCGATCGTCTCGACCCGTCCCTCGATGAGGAGCGTCGCCCGGACGCGTGCCTCCGCGTCGGCCGTCGAGAGCTCGACATCGTCGATCGCGATCCCGATCCCGAGCACGCGATCGAGGTCCTCGGCAAGCCGCTCGGCGAACCGTTCCTCGGCGTCGTTCATGTGTCGTCTCCGGCGTTGTGTCCGGCCAGGAGCTTCACGAAGCCGGCCGCATCGAGAACGGGCACGCCGAGCTCCTCGGCCTTCGCCAGCTTCGAGCCCGCGCCCGGGCCGGCCACGAGGTAGTCGGTCTTCTTCGACACCGAGCCCGATGGCTTGCCGCCGGCGTCGCGGACCGCCTGCTCCGCCTCGTCACGGCTGTAGCCATCGATCGTGCCGCTGACGACGACGGTCTTGCCCGCCAGCGGTCCATCGGCCGCCGGCCCGGCGCCGGCGGGACGCGGGGTCGGAAGCTCGGCCTCGATCCCGGCGTCGGCGAGGTCGTCGAGCACGCCCCGACCCGGGCCGTCGGCGGCGAACCAGGCGGCGAGCGCGGCCGACACGGTCGGGCCGATCCCCTCGATCTCGACGAACCGCTCCGGCTGCTCCGTGGCGACGGCCTCGAGATGGGCGGCGGCCCGGCGAAGCCAGTCGTCGCCTGCCGGGACCTCGGCAGCAAGCCACGCGGCCAGCTCGATCGCGGTCGTGAACCCGACCTGCGGGATCCCGAGACCCGCCAGCACCCGCTCCAGGGGCCGGCGGCGCGCCTTCTGGATCGAGGCATGGAGGTTCTCGGCGCTCTTCCGGCCGAATCGCTCGAGGCCTTCGAGATCCTCGATCGACAGCCGGTAGAAGTCGCCGCGGCGCTTGACGAGCCCGGTCTGAAGGAGCTGCTCGAGGACCTTCCAGCCGGCGCCCTCGATGTCCATCCCGCCCCGCCCGACGAAGTGCTGGAACTCCTGCGACACGCGGGCCGGGCACGCCAGGTTCGGGCAGTAGTGGCGGACCGCGCCATCGTCCCGGACGATCGGCGTGTCGCAGACCGGGCAGCGCTCGGGCATGACGAACGGCCGCTCCGTGCCGGTCCGCTTCTCGATGATCGGCCGGACGACCTCGGGAATGACGTCGCCGGCCTTCTGGAGGATCACGTGATCGCCGATCAGGAGGCCCTTGCGACCGATCTCGTCGAGGTTGTGCAGGGTCGCCCGGGTGACGGTCGAGCCGGCGACCTTCGCCGCGGTGAGATGGGCGACCGGGGTCAACGTCCCGGTCCGCCCGACGTACGGGACGATGTCCTCCAGGACCGTCTCCACCTGCTCGGGCGGAAACTTGTACGCGATCGCCCAGCGCGGGGCCCGGCTGACCATCCCAAGCCGCGCCTGCTGATCGAACCGGTCGACCTTGACCACGACCCCGTCGGTCTCGTACGGCAGGTCGTGGCGCTCGTCGCGCCAGGTCTCGGTGAAGGCGATGACGCCGTCGATGTCGAGGCCGGACGTCCGGTTCGGGTTCACCGCGAAGCCGAGCGCCGCGAGTCGATCGAGCGCCGCCGACTGGCTGGCGATCCCGGTCGCGGACGTGCCGGCCTCGTCATCCTCGATCAGCTGATAGGCCCACGTGCTGAGCTGGCGGCTCGCGGTGACCTGCGGATCCTTCTGGCGGAGCGAGCCGGCGCCCGAGTTGCGCGGGTTCGCGTACAGGGCGAGGCCGGCTTCCTCGCGCTCGGCGTTGATCCGGGCGAACTCGGCCTTGGGCATGTAGACCTCGCCCCGTGCGTCGAGGCTGACCTGCTCCGCCAGGCGGGCCGGGACGCTCCGGATCGTCCGGAGGTTGGCGGTGACGTCCTCGCCTGTCGCCCCGTCGCCGCGGGTGGCGCCCTGGACGAAGCGACCTCGTTCGTAGCGGAGCGTGATCGCGAGGCCGTCGATCTTGAGCTCCGCGACGTAGGCGAGGTCCGGTGCCGGCTCGGGGGCCGGCGGCAGGCCGAGGCCGCGGCGGACGCGCGTGTCGAAGGCGCGCAGCTCGTCATGGCTGAAGGCGTTCGACAGGGACAGCATCGGCCGCCGGTGGCGGACCTCGTCGAACGTCCCGGCCAGCTGGGCCCCGACCCGCTGCGTCGGCGAATCCGGCGCGACCAGGGCCGGCCACGCGGCCTCGAGGGCGACGAGCCGGCGGAAGCGCTGGTCGTACTCGGCATCGGTGAGGACCGGCGCATCGGCCTCGTAGTAGGCGCGATTGGCGGCCTCGATCTCGGCGGCAAGTGCCGCATGGCTTGCCGTGGCCGTGGCCTCGTCGAGGGCGGCCGCCTCGGCGATCAGCGCTGGGTCGACGGGCAGGCCGTCCAGGCCGAGCGCGGACTCGTCCGCGATCTCGCTGGCAGACGCCTCGACAGCGGTGTGATCGCTCATCCTCGACAGGATACGGACTCGGCAGCGGGGATCGCCGAAATCGCATTCGCAGGGCCCTCAGTCACGGCGAGGCGAGTGGTCATACCCAGGACTTGATAGGCTCTCGGGACCATCGAGCACTCGATCGAGCCGGCCTCGCCGTTGCCGGAACCGGAGGTTCGGACCGTGGGCGACGCGTTCTTTCCCGAGGTGACGGGCCGGATCCCGTTCGGCGGCCTCGACTCGACCGACTCCCTGGCCTTCAAGGTCTACGAGCCGGATCGCATCGTCCTCGGGAAGCGGATGGAGGAACACCTCCGGATCGGTGTCTGTTTGTGGCACTCATTCGCCTGGGACGGCCGCGACATGTTCGGTGTCGGGACGCTCGACCGGCCGTGGCTCGACCCGTCCGCCGAGCCGATGCCGGCCGCTCGCCGGAAGATGGCGGTGGCGTTCGAGTTCATCGAGAAGCTCGGCATGCCGTATTTCTGCTTCCACGACCGAGACGTCGCGCCGGAGGGCAATTCGTTCGCCGAGTTCCGCGACAACCTCGACGCCCTCACCGAGGACGCGCTCGGGTACCAGGAGCGAACCGGGGCCCGACTCCTGTGGGGCACCGCCAACCTGTTCACCCATCCCCGCTACCAGGCCGGGGCGGCAACCAACCCGGATCCGGAGGTCTTCGCGTACGCGGCCGCCCAGGTCAAACACATGCTCGAGATCACCCAGCGGCTCGGCGGCATGAACTACGTCCTGTGGGGCGGCCGCGAGGGCTACGACACCCTCCTCAACACGGACCTCAAGCGGGAGGGCGCCCAGCTTGCGCGGTTCCTCCACCTCGTCGCCGATCACAAGCACCGGATCGGCTTCGAGGGAGCGCTCCTGATCGAGCCCAAGCCGCAGGAGCCAACCAAGCACCAGTACGACTACGACTCTGCGACGATCCACGGCTTCCTCGTCCGGAACGGCCTGGAGCACGAGTACCGCCTGAACATCGAGGCAAACCACGCGACGCTGGCCGGGCACTCGTTCCACCACGAGGTCGCCTACGCGGTGGCGAACGGCATGCTCGGCTCGATCGACGCAAACCGCGGCGATCCCCAGAACGGGTGGGACACCGACCAGTTTCCGAACTCCGTCGAGGACCTCGCCCTGCCGATCTACGAGATCCTGCGCGGCGGCGGCCTGACTACCGGCGGCTTCAACTTCGACGCGAAGCTGCGCCGCCAGAGCACCGGTCGCAACGACCTGTTCCACGCCCACATCGGGGGCATCGACACCCTCGCCCGAGCCCTCCTGGTCGCCGCCGATCTGCTCGAGCGCGAGACGCTCTCGGCACCGCTCGAGGCGCGCTACTCCGGCTGGAACGGCACGCTCGGGGCGGCGATCCTCGATGGCCGGGAGACGCTCGCGTCGCTCGAGGCCAGGGTCGCCTCCGGTGAGATCGATCCCAGGCCGGTCTCCGGCGGGCAGGAGCGGCTGGAGAACGCCGTCAACCAGGTCCTCTGGGCCGCTGACCGGGGCGCTGCCGTCGGGTCGGGCACCGCGCGCTGACCCGGCGAGCCGAGGTGGCCCACGTCCTCGGAATCGACGTCTCGACGACGGCGACCAAGGCCGTCCTCGTGGATCCGTCCGGCGTCGTCGTCGGAATCGGGAGCGCCGAGTACGCGTACGAGGTCCCCCAGCCGCTCTGGAGCGAGCAGGATCCGGAGCTGTGGTGGACGGGCGCCGTCGCGGCCATCCGCTCGGTCCTCGCCTCGACCGGGGTCGCGGGCACGGACATCGCCGCGATCGGACTGACCGGTCAGATGCACGGTGCGGTCCTGCTCGACGCCGCCGACGCGGTCCTCCGCCCGGCGATCCTGTGGAACGACCAGCGGACGGCGGCCGAATGCGACGCGATCCGGGCGGCGGTCGGTCGCGAGCGCCTGATCGCGATCACCGGCAACGACGCCCTGACCGGGTTCACCGCCCCGAAGCTCGTCTGGGTTCGCGACCACGAGCCCGACGTCTGGCGGCGGGTCGCCCACCTCCTCCTGCCCAAGGACTTCGTCCGCCTCCGGCTGACCGGCGAGCACGCACTCGACAAGGCGGACGGGGCCGGGACGATCCTGTTCGATCTGGCCGCCCGGGACTGGTCGCCGGTCGTCCTCGGGGCGCTGGGGATCGACCCGGCGTGGATGCCTCCGACGTTCGAGGGTCCGATGCCGACCGGCGGCGTGACCACGTCCGCCGCCGCCGCCACGGGGTTGCGGCCCGGGACGCCGGTCGTCGCCGGCGGCGGCGATCAGGCGGCGAACGCGGTCGGAACCGGGGTCGTGTCGCCCGGAACGGTCGCCCTGTCGCTCGGCACGTCGGGCGTGATCTTCGCGGCCACGGACCGGCCGATCTTCGAGCCGGCGGGCCGGGTCCACGCGTTCTGCCACGCGGTCCCGGATCGATGGCATCTGATGTCGGTGATGCTCTCGGCGGCCGGCAGCCTGCGCTGGTTCCGCGAGGCGCTCGCCCCCGACCTGTCGTTCGCGGACCTGGTCGAGGCCGCCGGAGAGGTCCCGGCCGGCAGCGACGGGCTCCTGTTCCTGCCCTACCTGACCGGTGAGCGAAGCCCGCACCCGGACCCGCTCGCCCGCGGGGCGTTCGTCGGCCTGACCGTCCGCCACGACCGCCGCCATCTCACCCGGGCGGTGCTCGAGGGGGTGGCCTTCGGGCTGCGCGACGGGCTCGACCTGATGACCGCGGCCGGGATGCCGGCGCCCGGCGAGATCCGCGTCTCCGGCGGCGGCACGTCCAGCGCGCTGTGGCGGCAGATCCTCGCCGACGTGCTGGACGCGGAGATCGCGACCGTCAACACGACCGAGGGCGCGGCATTCGGAGCCGCCCTGCTCGGTGCCGTCGGGGCAGGCTGGTTTTCCACGGTCGATACGGCCTGTGCCGCGCTCGTGTCGGCGACTCGCGTCGCGGTTCCCGGCGCCGACGCGGGCGCCTACGCCGAGCGGCACGCCGCCTATCGAGAGCTGTATCCGGCGCTCTCTCCGACGTTCCGTCGCCTTTAGCGTCCGACGGCGCCCGCGGTCAGCCGCGGAGCTCGAGCTCGGCCAGCTCCTTCTGGGTGACCTCGTCAGGCTTCTTGCCGAGGATGATCATGCCGAGCACGGCATCCGGGTCCGTGTCGGCCTTGTTCACGGTGTCGACGACGCGCCCGTGGTACATGACGCTGATCCGCTCGGACAGGTCGAAGACATCGTGGATGTCGTGGCTGACGAGGAAGATGCCGATCCCCTCCGCCTTGAGCTGGCGAATGAGGCTCCGGACCTGCTCCGTCTCGGCCGGCCCGAGAGCAGCCGTCGGTTCGTCCATGATCAGGATCCGGGCGTTGAAGTGGACGGCCCGCGCGATCGCGACCGACTGGCGCTGGCCGCCCGAGAGGGAGCGGACCGGCGACTTGAAGTTCTTGAAGTTCGGATTGAGCCGGCCCATGACCTTGCGCGTCGACGATTCCATCGCCGATTCGTCGAGTGAGCCGAACCGGGTCGTCAGCTCGCGGCCGAGGAACATGTTCGCCGCGGCATCGACGTTGTCGGCGAGCGCGAGAGTCTGGTAGATCGTCTCGATCCCGTAGGTCTTGGCGTCGCGCGGGTTGCCGATCGTCGCCGGCCGACCGTCGATGACGATCTCGCCCGAATCGGGTGGACGGGCGCCGGACAGGGCGCGCATCAGCGTCGACTTGCCTGCGCCGTTTCCGCCGACGAGGCCCATGACCTCGCCGGGTCGCAGGTCGATCGACACGTTGTCGACCGCGTGGACGCCGCCGAACGCGATCTTGATGTTCCGCATCTCGACGAGCGGTGCGGACCCGGTGGCTGTCATGTCCGTGCCTCCGCTGCTCATCGGGTCGACCGCCGGCGGAGCGCCGAGTCGAGGAAGACGGCCGCGACGAGGACCACGCCGACGACGATGTCCTGGGTCGGCGAGTCGATGTTCAGGAGCTGCATCCCCGATCGGAGCGACTGCATGACGACGGCGCCGAGGATCGCGCCCGGGATCGTCCCGATGCCGCCGGCGAACGAGGTCCCGCCGATGACCGCCGCGGAGATGACGTCGAGCTCGGCCTGGACGCCGAGGCTGGTCACCCCGGCGTTCAGGCGCGAGGTCTGGATCGCGGCGCTGATCGCGCACAGGATGCCCATCAGGATGTACGTCTTCACGATCGTCATCCGGACGTTGATGCCGCCGAGGAGCGCAGCGTCCGGGTTGCCGCCGATCGCGAACACATACCGGCCGAACCGGCGGCGGGTCGCGATCACCGTCATCACGATCGTGACCGCGATCATGATCAGGACCGGGAACGCCACGCCGACCGGGATCTGGAGCCCGCCCTCCGGCTCGGTGATGTTGTGGTCGAGCGCGTACTGGTGGGCGAGGCCGGCCGGCCAGAAGTAGTTGTTGGCGATCCAGACCGCGCCGAGGACGGCCAGCGAAGCCGCGCCGATCACCGTCACCAGCGCCCACGTGGGGCGGACCGGGAAGCCGTACGCCCGGCGCTTGCGGCGGCTGGTGACCACCGACCAGGCGATCGCCGCGCAGGCCGCGATCCCGAGGATCCAGCTCGGCCACTCGCCGAGCGAACCGACCGGGCCGCCGCCGATCAGGGCGAAGTTCTTGTCCATCGGGGCGATCGTCTGGCCCTTCGCGTACAGGAAGAGCACGCCGCGCCAGACCAGGAAGCCGCCGAGGGTCACGATGAATGCGGGCACGCCGCCATACGCGACGATGAAGCCCTGGAGGGCGCCGACGAGGATCCCGAGGGTCAGCCCGATCGCGAGCGCCACGAGCCACGTGTAGGGCTGGTCGAACCCGAGCCCGAGGCTCTGGGGGATCCAGATCGCCTGGACCATCGCCATCGTGTAGCCGACGAAACCGAGCAGCGAGCCGACCGACAGGTCGATGTTGCGCGAGACGATGATCAGGACCATGCCCGTGGCCATGATCGCGACCGACGAGCTCTGGACCGACAGGTTCCAGAGGTTGCCGGTCGTCAGGAACTTGCCTTCGGACAGGAAGTTGAAGCCGACCCAGATGATGGCGAGCAGCCCGATCATCCCCAGGAGCCGGGTGTCGATCTCGAGCGTCGAGATCAGCTCGCCGACCGACCGGCTGGAGCGTTCGCGTGCCACCCCCTGGGTCGGGGATGCCTCAGTCACCGCCACGCCTCCCTGGATTCATGCGAGGAATGGAGTGCGCCCTGCGCCGCGGAGGTCCGCGGGCGCAGGGCGCTTGATGGCGAAGAGGTCGTCAGCCGGGGATCAGCCGCAGACGTCCACCGTGCCGGCCTTGACGTCCTTGCACAGTGCGTCCTTGGTGATCCAGGTCGCGTCGAGGACGTCCTTGAGGTTGGCCTTGGTGATCGGATCGGCCTTCAGCAGGATGCCGCTGACCTTGACGCCGCCCGGCGTCGTGAACGGCGCGGCCCCGGAGATCGCGTCGACCTTCGTGCCCTTGCAGAGCGCCACCGCGGCGTCGCCGGCGGTCTTGCCGAGCAGGCGGGAGTCCTTCCAGACGTCGACCGTCTGGGTTCCGAGGGCGACCCGGTTGAGGGCGGCCTGATCGCCGTCCTGGCCGGAGACTGCGACCTTGCCGTCGAGGCCCTGGTCGTGGAGCGCGGCGATGACGCCGCCGGCCATGCCGTCGTTCTCGGAGAGAACGGCGTCGACCTTGTTGCTGTTCTTCGTCAGGAACTGCTCCATCTCGGTCTTGGCCAGTTCCGGCTTCCAGTCGTTGGTGTACGTCTCACCGACGTTCTTGATGTCGCCGGAGGCGACGGCGGCCTTGATGATCTCGTCCTGACCGCCGCGCAGGAAGTCGGCGTTCGCATCGGCCTTGTTGCCCTTGATGAACACGTAGTTGCCCTTCGGGACGGCCTTGAAGACCTCGCGCGCCTGCATCCGGCCGACTTCGACGTTGTCGAAGGTGGCGTACAGGACGGCGGGATCCTCGATCAGGCGGTCGTAGGCGATCACGGGGATGCCGGCGGCCGTGGCTGCCGCGACGGACGCCTTGATGGCGGTGCCGTCCTGGGCGAGGATGATCAGGACCTTGGCCTTGCTGGTCGTGATCAGGTTCGTGACGTTCGTCGCCTGCGTCTCGGCCGACGACTTGGCGTCGTTCGAGACGTAGGTCGCGCCGGCGGCGGACAGGGCCGCCTTGATCGCGGGCTCATCCCACTTCGCCCAGCGCTCCTCGGTGTAGTTGTTCCACGAGACGCCGACGACGCAGCCGGTGGCCGAGCCACCGCCACCGCCGCCGCCGCCCGACGGAGCCGGCGTCGCGGTCCCTCCGCACGCACTCAGCACCATGGCGCTCGTCGCCGCGATGGCGGCAACCTTCCGACTGAAGTTCATCCGGTTCTTCCTCCTCTGGACATCCCGCTGATCTTGACGGTCGATATCCCGCGCTAGGCTACTCTCCTCCTCACGCCGTTGGTGGCGGAATCGCGCGCTGTGCGTGTGGAATCGGACGGAGCCTCATGCGGAGGCCCGCTCGAGCAGCGTGTCGCGCGGCCGGAGCCAGCGAGCCGGGTCCGCGAGCAGCGGCTCGAAGGCCAGCTCGGCGGCGCCGAGCAGGGGCGCATCGCCGCCCAGTGCCGAGGGCGCCAGCCCGACGAGGTCGCGCGGTGGACGGAGCGCCCGCTCGTCGAGGACGGCCTGGGCGGGCCGCTCGATGAACGGGTAGAGGTGCTCGAACAGGCCGCCGAAGACGACGAGCCCCGTGTTCAGGACGTTGACGAGGCCGGCCAGGCCGAGCCCGAGCCAGCGGCCCGTCTCCTCGAGCGCCGCGAGCGAGACCGGGTCCCCATCGGTCGCGGCGGCCAGGAGCGCGTCGACCTCGGAGCGGCCCCCGTCGGTCGGCCGTCCGGCGC
>Ga0134124_10001687_pt1 | contig 17771 bp, 14 predicted proteins | sample KB304_FD_96880 | JGI IMG/M metagenome (GOLD analysis project Ga0134124, IMG submission 96880) | Terrestrial soil microbial communities without Nitrogen fertilizer from Kellogg Biological Station, Michigan, USA - KB3-0-4 | ecosystem: Environmental > Terrestrial > Soil > Unclassified ...
TCGGCATCAAGATGGAAAAGCGACCAAGCTCGGAATTAAATGTTGTGGCCAATTGTTCTGAGGGAGCGGATTTGTTCGGAGCGGATTTGTTCGGTGGTGCGCTGGCGTTTGGTTGACTATGCTCCTGACTGTAAGCTAAAGCACATATCGTTAATAACAATAAAGAAACTGCCAAACACCTCTTCATTTGAATAATCCTCCGCGGAACCTGGGTAGTGCACTATGACTTTATCGCTTATACATATGGGTGATTTATGAGTCAATCAATTCTTGAGAGAGCAGCACGAAATTGAAGAAACGTTACGTCGCGCGAGTTTCCATGTCTGATTAATGGCTGGTAGATGTCCTTGTCTGAAACACAAAAAGTCCAATCATCCCAAGTCACTCCTCTCGTTGCCATCATCGGTCGACCCAATGTGGGTAAGTCAACGCTATTCAACCGTCTGATTGGGGAAAGACGTTCGATTGTTGGGGATGAGCCGGGAATCACGCGTGATCGAATCTATGGAGAGGTTGATTGGGGCGGCGTGATGTTTTCTTTGATCGACACAGGTGGGATCGTTCCGGACGACGACGCAGTGATACCAACAAACATCTTTAAGCAGGCAGGCGTCGCAATTGAAGAGGCCCAGGTTCTGGTCTGGGTGGTGGATGCGCGAAAGGGAATTACTCAGCTGGACGAAGAACTCGCTGGACTGTTGCGCGCGACAGGCAAACGGGTCTTGATTGCAGCAAACAAAGCGGACTCTGCAACGCTTGAGAGTGAGCGCGCTGAGTTTTATCAATTTGGCTTTGACGAAGTTCTTGCGGTTTCGGCAGAGCAGGGAATTGGCGTTGGAGAACTACTCGACGAGGTTGTGAAGTTGTTGCGCGAAGAGCTGTCAGAGATCAATGAAACTCAAGCTGTCGAAAAAACCAGGGAACTACTGTTAGCAATCGTCGGACGACCAAATGTGGGGAAGTCGTCGTTATTGAATCAGTTGCTTGGTGAGGATCGCGTCATAGTATCTCCAGTTGCCGGCACGACACGCGACGCCATTGATACTGTGTTGGAAACTCCGGAAGGAAGACTGCGTCTAATCGATACGGCCGGTATTCGACGAAAAGGTAAGACCGATGAGATGGCAGAAAAGCTTTCGGTTGTGATGGCGCGAAAGAGTTTGGAGAGGGCCGACGTCGCTATCGTCATCGTAGATGCCGTTGAAGGTCCGACCGCTTTGGACGCGACAATTGCGGGCTACGCACTTGACGCAGGATGTTCGATCATTCTTGCAGTCAATAAGTGGGACGCTGTCGAGAATAAGAACACGAGTACTCCATTTGAGTTTGAGCGCACTTTGCGAGATCGAATGAAGTTTCTTGAATGGGCTCCCGTCATTACTATCTCGGCCTTAAGCGGACAACGAGTCGATAAAATTCTGCCGCTTGTACACAAAGCTAACGAAGCTCGCCATCGTCGTATTCCAACCGCGCAGCTTAACGACTTTTTTGAGAAGGCTATCGCTCAACCGCGCGGTGGTGTGGCGCCTGCCCCCGCAAAGGGAGGTGTCTCGCGTTTGCGAGTGCAGTACCTCACGCAGGTCGGACTGCGACCGCCGACGTTTGTTGTTTTTACTGCCGGTGGCAAACCGGGTCTTCATTTTTCCTACGAACGTTATCTGCTGAACCGTTTGCGCGAAGAGTTCGATTTCTTCGCTACTCCGCTCCGGATAATCGAGAAGCACAAGAGAAAGAAGAAAGGGAACTAATGTCGAGAGTTCTTCTGTGCGACGATAAGAGAGTTGATGACTTCAAACGCGACAAGTTTTGAACCTGGAACTACACCGGCACTTCGTTTTGAGATCCTGGCAACCGACGGTGAGGCTCGCACCGGACTCCTTACTACTAGACGTGGGGTCATCGAAACACCAGTCTTCATGCCCGTAGGAACCGCTGGCACAGTTAAGGCAATTCGCTTCGAAGAACTCGAGGCGCCAGACCTTGATGCGCGAGTCATTCTCGGAAACACGTATCACCTTTGGTTGCGTCCCGGTGTCGAGATCATCAAGGCCTGTGGAGGCTTGCATCGGTTTATCGGATGGAATCGCGCACTCCTAACCGACTCAGGGGGATTTCAAGTTTGGAGTTTGGGCAATTTACGGAAGATCTCTGAAGAGGGAACTGAGTTTCGCTCGCACGTCGATGGTAGTCTGCAGTTCCTTTCACCTGAAGTATCGATGGAAGTCCAGGCTGCGCTGGGTTCGGACATTGTTATGGTGTTTGACGAGTGCGTACCTGGTAACGCCACGCACGACGAAACGGAGAAGAGTGTTGGTCTCACGGCCAGGTGGGCTCGGCGTTCGCGCGCGGCCTTTGATGAATTGCAACTGACTGGTGCTGATACCGGACGTATGCACGCAGATGGGTTGCGTGGAACGCAGGCGCTGTTTGGGATTGTCCAGGGTGCAGGACACTTGGATTTAAGACGACAAAGTCTTCAACAAACAGTCGAAATCGGGTTCGATGGTTACGCGATTGGCGGCCTCAGTGTCGGCGAGGAAAAGTCAGTGATGCTTGATGTGCTTGACGACCTGACTCATCGAATGCCCGGCTCCAATCCCCGTTATCTGATGGGCGTCGGCACACCCGAGGACTTAATTGAAGCCGTCGCACGCGGTGTTGACATGTTCGACTGTGTCTTACCTACTCGAAACGGTCGAACTGGTCAGGCGTTTACCTCGTCTGGAAAGCTCAACATCAAAAACGCGCGCTGGGTTCAGGATTCCAGGCCGCTTGATGAGCTCTGTAGTTGTTTAGTTTGTCGTCGTCACACGCGTGCATATCTGCGGCATTTGTACCTGGCGGGTGAGATGCTGGCGAGTATCTTGTTGACCCATCACAACCTAGCGTTCTTCCTTGACACTATGCGACGTGTAAGGCAATCTATCCGGTCTCGCGATTTCCCTAAATTCCGACGAGAGTTCACCGAGCGGCTAAATGCGAATGGTGAATAGTGATTCGCGAGCTGTCCCTTCTGCTTGTTCGGTCATTGATTTTTGATTCCCTATCGAAAGAGTCGCGCTCGCGTCCTTCGAGCTAATTTAAACTAATGGCAACTTTTCTGATCCTTTTTCAAGGCGGCTTGGGTGGTCTGGCTGGCATACTGCCAATCGTACTAATCATGGGCGTCTTCTATGTTTTGTTGATTCGTCCTCAGCAGAAGCGTCAGAGGCAACTTCAGGAAACCATCTCAACTCTTAAGCTTGGGGACCGCGTAATCACGAACGGCGGTATTATTGGAGTGATTACAAAGGTTCGCGATACGAGTTTTGAAATTCGAAGTGCAGAAAAATCCATCCTGGAAGTCTCCCGCACTTCCATCGCCGGCATCGACGAAGAAGAAAAGAAATAGCCATCAACAATTCTTGTAATGAAGAAAAAGAACCTGCTTCAGCGCGCAATCATTATCGCAGTGGTCACACTGCTCGGTCTGTACATCGTAATAGGTCCACGCCATCGACCCTCCCTTAAGGACTTCGGCTGGTCAGGGATTAAAGCCACTCTCGCGTCCAATATTCATCTAGGTTTAGACCTCAAAGGTGGTTCTCACCTTGTTATGCGCGTCAAAACCGAAGAGTTTTTGAAGCATCTGACGGAGGGCAATGTTGTTGCCGCAGAGAATGCAGCAAAGGATGCTGGTTTCGATGTGAAGTCGGCCCACGCTGAAACCGGTAATGGAAGCTATCGAGTGGTGGTCGAGGCTGCTGACCCTTCCAAAGCAGAGGACATCAAAACTGCTGTCCAGAAGAAGGTCGAACTTGGTGACACATCGGTTTGGACTTACGCGCAATCGGGAAATCAACTGACCTGGTCGATGACCAACTCTGCACAAAGGTCTCTTGCCGACAATGCGGCTACTCAGGCTAAAAATATCATCGACAGTCGTATCAATGCCCTTGGAATCACCGAACCACTGTTGCAGACACACGGCTCTCAAAGTTCGCATCAGATACTTCTGCAGATGCCAGGTGTGCAGGATCCGGAGCGAGTCAAGAACCTCTTGAAGGGAGAATCAAGACTCGAACTTGTCCATGTTGTCAGTCCTCCCAGTCCTGCGCCGAGTCAGACTTATGCAACTGAAGCGGAGGCGATCAACTCGGTATCGAGCGGTGGAGCTCTGCCGGCGAATCGTCGAGTTCTAAAGTACGTCGAGCGAATGGATCCAACTTCGACTACGGAGGATCAGTCCCGCGAGAAAAGAACAAAATGGGTGGTTGTTGAAGCACCCGCCATTATTGATGGCAGTGAACTGCGAAACGCAACTGCGGTCCCGTCACGAGCGGGGGGTACCCAGGATTTCGAGATTAACTTCTCGCTCAAGAAGAACGGCGCTGATAAGTTTGGCGCGTGGACAGGCTCCCATATTAATGAATACATGGGAGTGGTCTTGAACGACGAAGTTCAGTCCATCGCTTTTATTAAGTCTCAAATCTTTGACTCAGGACAGATTGAAGGTCGATTCACGAAGGAATCGGCGGATGATCTGGCTTTGACTCTTCGCTCGGGTGCTTTACCGGCTCCGATCGAATACCTCGAAGAGCGTACGGTTGGACCCAGCCTGGGACAAGACTCAATTAACGCGGGAGTCCGGGCTTCCGCAGTAGGGCTCGCGCTGGTTGTTCTCTTCATGTTGATTTACTACCGGGGTTCAGGCATCAATGCGGTTGTTGCGTTGATCCTTAACATGATTCTGATGATGGCTGGCCTCATCTTGTTCGGCGCGACGCTCACTTTGCCGGGTATCGCCGGCATAATTTTGACGATCGGTATGGCGGTCGATTCCAACGTGCTGATTTTTGAGCGCATTCGTGAGGAGTTGCGAACTGGAAAGACAATTCCTTCCGCGGTAGATCAAGGCTTTGGCCGCGCATTTATTACGATTATCGATACGCACGTCACAACGATCATTTCGTCGTTATTCTTGTTCGTATTTGGAACCGGACCTATTAGAGGATTCGCCGTAACGCTGGTGATTGGACTGCTCGTGAATCTGTTTTCCGCGGTCTACGTGTCGCGCACGATCTTTATGTGGGAACTGGGACGCAAAGAGAAAGTCGAGTCGCTTAGTATTTAAGAGAGCCTTTGTATGATTCAATTTTTTAAAGATGTTCGGATCGATTGGTTAGCCAACCGGCGTTGGTTCATTGGTATTTCGGTTCTGTTAATGTTGGGTGGTCTCTTCTCCGCCGTTGGTCGTTGGGCGACCCACCATCAACCTTTCAACCTCGGTGTTGACTTCAAGGGCGGCACCGTTGTCACCGTTAAGTTCAAACAACCTCCTGCGGCTGAGGTGATACGTTCTGCGTTGGTAAAACAAAACGTTCGGGATGCGATAGTACAGGCCACGGACAAGCCCGACACCCTTTTGATTAAGCTTCCGTTGGAAGGTGAATCTCAAGCAGAAGTGGAAACAGGTAGAGCGTTGGTGAGGGCTGCTCTAAATAGTTTTGGCCCCGAAGCGAAGCCTGATTTGCATCTCATGGGAGATCCGAATGGCGTTTACGAAATCGTTGGTACGGACGCCGTTGGTGCCGTCGCAGGCGCTCAACTCCGGAACAAGGCTATCGCCGTTACTCTTGCAGCACTGGTAGGAATTCTTCTCTACATCGCTTTGCGTTTCGAGTGGACATATGGCGCTGCCGCAGTGATCGCTGTATTTCACGATGTTCTCGTAACTCTTGGATTTTTCTCGATCTTTCAGTGGGAAGTTAGTCTTACTGTTATCGCGGCGCTCCTCACGTTGGTTGGATTCTCCGTCAACGACACAATTGTTGTGTTTGACAGAATTCGGGAGAATCGTCGTTTACATAGGCGAGACTCTTTGTACAAGGTCACGAACGATTCGATAAATCAAACCCTTTCGCGCACAGTCATAACCTCGGGCCTCGTGTTTCTGTCAGTCTTAGCAATGGTCTTGTTTGGCGGCGAAGTTTTGCGTGGCTTTTCCCTGGCATTGCTCGTTGGAATAATCTTCGGTACTTATTCCTCAGTTGCAATAGCAAGTCCAATTATGGTCTGGTGGGAGCAACGAATCGAAGCTGCCAATCGTGCAGCTGCCCTTACCTTCAGCAAACCAAGCCGCAGCGGTGTTCAGTCGCAATCAAACACGGCAGGTCCAGGTCGAGATGCGATCGCACCTCAGGCTGGTAAGAGATCGCGCGGCGCAAGTCGCGTTTGAAGTTTCGGTTCTCCTTCGAGAATCTGTTGAGTTAAGTGTCTCTTTGTCGTCTTTGCGCTTGACTTTGAATTGGTCTGCGGCTTAGACTGCGGCCGTTGCTGGCCAATTAAATAACTCAAAAGTCGACCCTGCGTTTGTGTAAAAGTAAAGTGGGCGTGGCGGCAGTCTGTTGAGCAGGCCAGCGAGTTACTATTCTCGCACAGCGGCTTTCAAGTCTATTCGGTGTGCTCAAATATCGTAGGAGCTGCTGTTTTCCCCTTTCATCTTGACGGAACTCAAGCGCGCCTAGGCATTCGACGTTTGAGGAGTAGTCAAGCTACTTACAGTTCGTAACCCCTGATCCATTTGGCGCCGGAAGTGGAGGACTATATTAGATGTTCGATAATCTCGTTGAGTCCAGTTCGCATAAGGATGATATCTCGCGGAAAGGCTCATTCGTTGTCGCAACTGCCTTAATCTATGGGGTGTTGTTGTTGGCGTTTTTCGTTGCCGGTATTTACTGGTACGACAACCACCTCGGTGAAATGGAACTCGAGTTAACAACGCTCGTTGCTCCAGTTCCCGTTCCGCAACAGCAGAAAGAGGAGCCGAAGCAAGAAGCCAAGCCCGTCAAAGTTGAGCAGAACGTGGATGTGCGCAAGGAGCTTATTGCAGATGTAACGCGAACCGAGTTGGTCCCGAAGGAAGTTTCTGCGAAGGCCAGTGATATTCCGCCCGTTCGGAAAGGCGTCACGACCGTTCTGGGATCAGAAAACTCGAGCTCCGCTGCACCGATGCCAGCTGGTCCAGGAGCCGGTACCGTTGTTAGCGCACCAACCAAAGTTGCCATTGCCGATGAACCGCCCCCACCCGAGGCTAAGCCAACTCCGCCACGGGCGCCAATTTCAGGAGGCGTTCTTAACGGCAAGGCCATCAGCTTACCAAAGCCAGCGTATCCGCCGATTGCCAGAGCTGCTCACGCAGCGGGTACCGTGGTTGTTCAGGTGCTGATCGATGAGAACGGCAACGTCGTTTCCGCTCACGCTGTGTCGGGACATCCTCTTCTGCAGGCAGTAGCAGTTGGCGCTGCTCGTCAGGCGAGATTCTCCCAAACCAAGCTGTCGGGTCAGCCAGTTAAAGTTACCGGAGTGATCCAGTACAACTTCGTGGCTCAATAACTGCGGAGAGCACTTGTCGTGTCGCCGCGGGTTCCGTACGGCCGTCCCGGCTTCTCTGCTTGCTATCAATCTAATTTAACTCTTTGGAGGGGTTACCGTGACAATTCTAACCAGTCTTTTCGGATTATTGCTGCTTCTTCAAGAAGCTGCAGCCAGCCCAGAGGCGGGGGCCTCTAGCGCAAACACGTTCACGCTAACAGAAATGGTGAAGAACATGGGTGGCGTGGCTATCGCTGTCGTTATCGTGTTGCTCATCATGTCGGTCTATTCGATCGCGATCATGGTTGAGCGCTACTTGACCTATTCGGCAGCCAAGAAGCAGTCTCGAGAGTTTGCACCACGTGTGGCGCAGGCACTTAAGAATGATCGCATCGAGGAAGCGATCAATATCAGCGACAAGCACCGCAAGTCTCACTTGGCGATGGTTGTCAGCAGCGGCTTGCAGGAGTTTCGTGCACACGAAGCTTCGAGCGATATCTCGGGTGACGAGATCGATGCTTCGAAGCGCGCCCTTCAACGAGCGATCGCGATTAAGACAGCCGAATTCAAGCGCGGGCTTTCGGGCTTAGCCACGATCGGTTCGACAGCTCCGTTCGTCGGACTGTTCGGTACGGTGTTCGGAATTATTAACGCTTTCCGCGGAATGAAGAACGCTGAGTCAGCAGGTATCGCCGCTGTGGCGGGAGGTATTTCGGAAGCACTCTTCACTACAGCACTCGGTTTGTTGGTCGCCGTGCCGGCAGTTTGGCTCTTCAACTACTTCACCGGCAAGGTCGATGGTTTTGTGGTTGAGATGGATAACTCGGCTTCAGAATTGGTCGACTACTTCATCAAGAACCGAACGAAGCAGTTGAAGCCATAGTGAACGCTTGAGACAACAAACAGTGCAGCTCGCGTGATGTTTGTGTCGCGCGAGCCTTAGTTACCGAGCGTGGAAAGGAAGTTTAGTCATGGGAATGTCAGGTGGAGGTACCGGCGGGGTACAGTCTGAAATTAACGTCACGCCGATGGTCGACATCATGTTGGTTCTGCTGATCATCTTCATGGTGGTCACACCGTTCTTGCAGCAGGGCATCACTGTTGCACTCCCAAAGAACATGAACAATCCTGATGTTGACCCTAGGATTATTAAGGAGTCGTCAGTGGTGATCTCTATACCAAACGACGGCGAATACTACCTTGGTAAGAAAAAGATCCAAAAGGAAGAACTCGCCGACAATGTCGATAAGATGTTGAAAGCAATCAAGAATGAACAGGATCGCATCGTCTATATCAAGAGTGGTGTCGGCGTTAGTTATGGTGACGTGGTGACCGTTATCAATGAAGTCAGAAAACTGGGCGTGGATAAGATAGGCTTGGTTGCTGACAAGAAAAAAGGCGGAGCCCCTGCTCCCAAGACTACCTCGTAACTACGTCAAGGAGAACATCAGATGCAGTCAGCAATGGATACAGAGACACACGAGAAAAGAAGTCTTAGCACTGCGGTTCCGTTCATTAATGTCACTCCGCTGATCGACGTGTTGTTAGTGCTACTGATCATCTTCATGGTCGTCACTCCGCTTAAGCCTAGCAGGTTCCAGGCCGACATCCCGACGCAGCGCGATCCAAATGAGGACTTGAGCAAGCTCAAACCGAATCCGCTCACCTTGGTTGTTTCGATCTCACCTGATTTACAAATCAAGCTGAATCAGGACGCTCTCGGATCAGTCAATGATACAACTCCTTTGGCCCAAAAACTGGCGTTGACCTTTGCTCAACGCAAAGAACAACGTGCTTATAAAGTGGGAATGGAAACACGTTCCGACGTTAAAGAAGATGATCGCATCGAGAAGACCGTTTTCGTTAAAGCGCCTCGTGCAGCAAAATACGGTGACGTGGTCAAAGTTATCGATGCAATCAAAGGCGCCGGCGCGAATCCGGTTGGTTTGCAAGTTGACGATTTACCGTAGTCAAAAAAAACGAGATTAGTCTGGTCTCGGGATCGCCCAGAGGCATTGAGCGTGTTGCTGATCTCAATAAATTGGAGTCACGGATAAATGAAACTCTCTCAAACCAGGATCGCCATAATTTTGGCGGTCCTTGTTGCCACTAGCTCCGGCTGCGGAGTTATCAATCGCATTCGAGCCAAAAATCAGCTGAACGAGGCTGCTCGCACCTATCGCGAAGGCAAGTTTGTAGAAGCTGAGCAGCATTCCCGCCAGGCCGCTGAGCTGGATCCCGATAACAAGACTGCACCAATGTTCATTGCTCGGACGATACACGCGCAGTATCGACCGGGTGTGCAGACTCCGGAGAATATCGCTATAGCTCAAAAAGCAATTGAGGCCTACCAGCAGATCCTAAATAAGAATCCTAAAGACGAGGAAGCTTATAAAGCCATCGCGTATCTCTACGGAGCAACCAAGGCGGACGACAAACTTCGACAGTGGATCACTGCCCGCGCAGCAAGCGATGCTACGGACCCGGAGAAACGTGCCGAAGCTTATATCGTATTGGCGAGCAAGGATTGGGACTGTTCCTTTAAGATCACGGAACTTCCAAGTAATAAAACGACAACCGTCGATACAAGCAACAACAAGGCAACGGTTTCCTATAAGAAGCCAAAGGATCAAAAAGACTTCGACACCGCCCAGATGTGCGTCAAGCAAGGATTGGGAGAGGCGGAGAACGCCATTAAGTTTGATCCAAATAACGAGTCAGCCTGGTCATACAAGACCAACCTTCTCTTAGAGGCCTCAAAGCTAGCTGAGATGGATGGTAAGTCTGACGTGAAGCAGGAATATCAAAAGCAATACGAAGTTGCTCTGAAGAGGACGACGGAATTGAGTGCGGCTGCCCAAAAGAGAAAGGAAGAAGAGGAAGCTCGCCAGTCAGCTTCACCTCCTAAGGGTTAAACTCATATCGCTCGCATTGCCGAAAGGTGGTGTCCGACTTCAAGTCGCGACACCACCTTTTTGTTATACTTCTAGAGAATTCAAATGATTCGAATAGAAGATATCGTGGAGAAAGTTGCGGTCAACCATCCATTGGCTGACCTCGATTTGCTGCGTCGCGCTTATCTTTTTTCGGCACGCGAACACAAGGGGCAGAAACGCGCATCGGGTGAATCCTATCTCGTCCATCCACTCGAAGTCGCAAATATCCTCGCTGATATGAAACTGGATGAAGTGTCTGTCGCGACAGGCCTATTGCACGACGTTGTTGAAGACACTTTGGTCGATCTCGATACGATTCGACAGTATTTTGGGGAAGAAATCACCCACCTGGTTGACGGACTCACAAAGATTGCACAGATCAGCAATATCTCCCGTGAGGAACAGCAGGCAGAGAACGTCCGGAAGATGTTGCTGGCCATGGTCGACGACGTGCGCGTTGTTCTTGTGAAACTAGCCGATCGACTGCACAACATGCGTACGCTTCAATATCTGAATCCTGAAAAACGTAAACGGATCGCGGAAGAGACCATGGAGATCTTCGCGCCCATCGCGCATCGTTTAGGGATGGGTAAGCTTCGTGGTGAACTCGAAGATCTTGCTTTCCGTCACATGTATCCGGACGACTATCGCGAGTTGGCTGAACAGCTGGAGAAACGACGACCTGAGAATGAGTCGTTCTTGAAGAATGTAACGGCCCGTATCGAAGAGAAGATGAACGAGGCTGAAGTGCCGTTCGTCCTCGTTGAAGGCCGCGTGAAACGTTTGTATTCAATCTGGAAAAAACTGAGACGACAACGGATTAGTCTCGATCAGGTCTACGATCTCGTAGCTGCCCGAATTATTACCCCGAACGAGGTTCGACATTGTTATGCGGCATTGGGGGTCGTGCATAACAATTGGAAACCTGTGCCCGGTCGAATCAAAGATTGGATTGCTACTCCTCGTGACAATCTCTATCAATCTCTGCACACCTCGGTGATCGGATCAAACGTGCAATCATTTGAAGTGCAAATTCGCACTGAAGAAATGCACCACATAGCAGAAGAAGGAGTTGCTGCGCACTGGAAATACAAAGAAGGGAAACGTGGTGCCCACGATGATGATCAGGCTCTCCAGGCACTGCGCTCACTTGTTGAGTGGACCCAGGAAGTAAAGGATTCCAAAGATTTCCTTGATTCTTTGAAACTCGATCTCTACCCGAAAGACGTTTACGCGTTCACTCCGATGGGTAAGGTTATTCAGCTTCCGCGTGGTGCGACGCCAGTGGATTTTGGCTACATGATCCACTCTGAGGTAGGCAATACTTGCACGGGTTCGCGAATCAATGGTCGGATGGTGCCACTGCGCACGCAGATTCAAAATGGTGATGTCGTCGAAATAATCACCAGCAGCAACTCGCATCCATCTCGAGACTGGCTGAACTTCATCGTCACATCTCGTGCACGAAACAGAGTTCGTCACTGGGTTGCGGAGCAGCAACGAGCCGAATCAATTGAGATTGGTCGCAAACTCTTCGAAAAGGAAGCGGCCAGATTTCAATTGTCTCCCAAGAAACTCTTAAGTGATAACGACAAGGAGATGAAGCAGGTCGCAAGTGATTATGGTTATGGTCGCGTCGACGATCTGCTTGCTGCGATCGGCTATGGAAAGCTCGTTCCGCGTAACGTTATCGCTAAGTACTTGGGGCCCGAACAATTCGAACAACTCGACAAGCAAAAGGAATCCAGGATTCGGAGTGGCGTTCGCGCGGTAAAACGATTAATCAGGTTGGGTGATGATTCGATTTTAGTCCGTGGCGTTGATGACCTCATGGTAACTCGAGCTCGTTGTTGTAACCCTCTTCATGGCGAAGAAATCATTGGCTACATCACTCGGGGCAAGGGAGTTGCCGTTCACACTAAGCGCTGCAAGAACGTAGATCAGCTGATGGTGAACCGTGAACGGATCGTCGAAGTCGAATGGGCCGGCCGCCCTGAAAAGACTGCTTATGCCGTCAAGCTGTTAGCTATAACTGAGAATCGCACCGGCATGATTGCGGGCATCACTGGGGCCATCTCTGACATGAAGACAGGGATTCGCGATGCGCGCGCCTCGGTTGCCAATGACGAGCGAGGACACATAGAAGTTACCGTCGAAGTTTTTGATGTAAAGCATTTGGACAAAGTTATCGGTTCGATCAAAGGAGTTCCTGGCGTCCTCGATGTTGAGAGGATGCAGGGAATGGTTTAGGCTTCCCAGCTTTTCCCTTCAAGAGAAGTTTCTGCTAGAATCCCGCCTTTGTTTTCGACAGCAAAAATAAGGTGATTCTCCCTGTGAAGGTACAAGTTCAAACAGAGAATGCCCCGGCAGCAATCGGGCCCTATTCGCAGGCAATCCGTGCGAATGGCTTTGTTTACGTTTCTGGTCAGATACCGATCGACCCACAGACTGGAGAGTTCGTTGCTGGTGGAATCCGTGAACAGACTGAACAAGTTTTAATAAACTTGTCCGCCGTGCTAAAGGCTGCAGGGAGCGGATTGGAACGAGTTGTGAAAACCACGGTGTTCTTGGCCGACATGAAAGAATTCGCAGCGATGAACGAGGTCTATTCCAAGTTTTTTAATAGCGAACCGCCGGCACGCGCCACGGTTGCTGCGGCGGGGCTGCCAAGAGACGCAAGAGTTGAGATAGAGGCAGTGGCGCTGACTCTGGAATAAATGAAAAGGACCGGCTCACGTTAATGAACCGATCCGTTGATGGCTGTTGGTTAGTACCTAGGCTGCTTTCGACACCTTCCCGGCTTTAATACAGCTGGTGCAAACCTTCATCCGCTTCGCTCCGCCTTGAGGTTGCTGGACTCGAATGGACTGTAGGTTTGGGTCAAATCTCCGGGGCGTGCGATTGTTCGCATGTGAGACGTTATTGCCGAATTGAGGTCCTTTGCCGCAGACTTCGCAACGTTTGGCCATTTTTTTAATACCTCCAGGGAACTTAAGTGCTTTATGAATTTTTACGGCCCCATATAGACAGCGATCTGGCCGTGATCAGAATCAAGGTTTATAACAAACGCATTTCTGAGTCGTCAAGCAGCGGGATCTCGCTGACCGAAGGTTCGACTTCGTGGCAATTAATTAAAGGAGCAAGATAAAGTGCGCAAATTGGCAAAAGTTGTTGTTTTTCTTACGGGCTTAGCGTTGTTGGCGGCCGTTTTTAGTGGGTGCAGTTCATCGGGGACTGAGGCGAGCGACACCACTGTCGCCGCGACTGTTAATGGTCACAGTATCCTCCTCAAAGAGGTCGAGAGAGGAGTTACTCAACAGACTGGCGGAAAGCAGTCACAATTATCGCCCTTGGAGTTGGCCCAGGCTCGTCTGCAAGTTCTCAGTAATCTCATTCAGCGCGAGGTTCTCTTTCAGAGGGCGGAACGCGAGAAGTTGTTACCGACCGAGGACGAGATCGACGGCGCTATCAATACTCAAAAACAACAGAGCGGCATGACGTCGGAAGACTTTGAAAAAAGCTTAAAGGAACAGAACCTGTCGCCGGAGACGCTGCGAGAAGAAGCGCGCAAAGATTTGGCAATAGCAAAGCTACAAGACAAGTACAACAGCAAGATCAGCATCAGTGACAAGGAAGTCGAAGACTACTACAACAACAATCGTCAACAGTTTGTGAATGCTCGAGGCGTCGCGCTGGCGATGATTATGGTGGATCCCGCCGATAACGCTGCCCAGGGAATCGTCAATGATGCGAAGAGTGATACAGAAGCCAAGCTGAAGATCGATAGCATCTATCAACAGCTTCAGGGTAAGGCAGACTTCGCAACGGTAGCGCGAGCAAAGAGTGAGGACTTTAACACTCTGGCACGAGGTGGTGACATTGGTTTTGCGAGCGAAGAAGACCTGAAGAACAATGGTTTTCCTCCGGAGTTGGTGACTAGCTTCTTCGGTTCGATGCAGGTGGGAGACTACACACAACCAGTGCGCTTTAACAGCGGTAAATGGTACATCTTCAAACTGGCTGACAAGCGACTCCAAACTGAAAACCTTACACTCGAGAGTCAGGGTGTGAGGCAGAAGATTACGCAGGGCCTGACGGACCAGCGTAAGCAGATCTTGAATGCCGCGCTGCTTGAAGTGGCAATCAATGAAGCTAAAATCGCAAACAACCTGGCGGCGAATATGCTTAACAATCCAAGCAACCTCGGTCTACGTCCGGCAGCTCCAGGTTCGCAACCGGCAGCTACGTCAACTCAGCAGCCATCGCCCGCTACTACGAATTCGCCTGCGGCCAGCAAGCCTTTAGGTTCTCCCAAGTAAGTAGGGCCCAAACTTCTTTGCGGGTGTTGGAGGCTAACGCAGCTCCGCACCCGCTTAGTGTTGTAGTGAATTAGGAAATGTTGCGAGCTGGAAAAGCAGGGCTACTCGCCCGCAGGTAACCACTCGCCTTACTAAGAAGCAAAGTCACCAAAATGTTGTTCCGCCTATCAGACGTATTTAAGTCGTATGGAGTCCAGGATGTACTCCGCGGCGCGTCTTTGCAGATAAACCCCGGAGAGCACGTTGGGCTTGTTGGCCGTAATGGCGCGGGAAAGAGCACAATCTTTCGGTTGGTGAGAGGTGAAGAGTCTGCTGATAAAGGAGAAGTAATTAAGGCACGCGGTGTGCGACTCGGACTATTAGACCAACATGTACACTTCGAGGCCGGTTCGACTGTTCATGAATCTGCGCTTGCGGCATTCGGACATCTGCAACAGATCGAGCACGAAATGCACGAGCTTGAGCATGAAATGTCGGAGCCTGGCGCAGACCTCGAAAAAGTTCTTGAACGGTACAGTGATCTTCAGCATCAGTTCGAGCATGAAGGTGGTTTCGAATACACCGCCAAAGCGGAGGCAATTCTGCTCGGGCTTGGTTTCGACAAAGAAACATGGTCTATGGAAACGTCGAAGCTTTCGGGTGGACAACAAAACCGTCTGGGTCTTGTGCGATTACTGTTGGCAGCCCCGGATGTTTTGTTGCTGGACGAGCCTACGAACCACCTCGATGTTCATGCCGTGGAGTGGCTGGAAGAGTTCCTCCAGTCTTATCAATCTGCTTACGTCATTGTCAGCCATGATCGCTATTTTCTGGACCAATCATGTCGACGAATAATCGAACTTGAGAACGGAAAAGCCTCAAGCTACACAGGTAACTACTCCTCATTTCTCATTGAACGCGAAGAGCGACGTGAAGCTCAGCAACGAGCTTATGACAATCAACAACAGCTAATCGCCAAAACACAAGAGTTTATTCGGCGAAACCTCGCTGGACAAAAGACGAAGCAAGCCAAGTCACGCCGTACGATGTTGGAGAAACTCGAGCGGGTAGATGCAGTACGGCGTGATCAATCGTCGGGAGACTTTCGTCTTCAGGCCATTGAGCGAACCGGTAATCATGTTTTGACTGTTACTGATCTGACCGTTGGGTATCCTGACAAATTATTGGCGGGCACAATCTCATTCATCCTGCGACGTGGTGAATGTCTCGGGATCATTGGTCCGAATGGTTCCGGCAAGACTACATTTCTCCGTACCATACTGAACAAGGTGGCCCCTCTAACGGGCGAAGTGAGATGGGGCAGTAAAGTTCAAATCGGTTATTACGCGCAACAACTCGATGACTTGGATGATCGGAACGAGATTATTATGGAACTACGTCGCGTTGCGCCGTCTAGTGCAACGGCCGGCGAACTTCGATCATTTCTCGCAAAGTTTCTGTTTACTGGTGATGACGTTTACAAGCACGTTCGAGATCTTTCGGGTGGCGAGAAGGGAAGGCTCGCACTGGCGAAGCTGATCTACTCGCGGGTCAACGTTCTTGTTTTGGACGAGCCCACCAACCACCTGGACATTCCATCACGTGAGGCCCTGGAAGAGGCATTGTCGGCTTACGAAGGAACGATCATTACTATTAGTCATGATCGTTATTTCCTTGATCGGGTCGCAACGCAGATCCTGGCATTAGACGGCGAAGGTAAAGCGGAACACTACGATGGTGACTACACTGAGTATCACGATTGGAAACTAGGTGGTTCTCAACGCGAGTCCCCGGGGGGATCAGATCATCAAAATCTTGTGAGCCTGACACCTGAGAATGTTGCAGCGGACACAACCACTGCAGAAGAGTCAACGAAGAAGGCCGCACTTGTTCCCAAGAAGAAGCCAGGTGTGAAGGTCGTCAAGAAGAAGCGAGTAGAAGGAAGAACCGCTGACCTGGTTGAGGCCGACATTGCAAAAGCGGAGCAACTTCTCGCTAGTATCTCGGAGGAGATGGGAACTCCCGAAGTTGGCCGAGATGCTGGGAGACTCAAAAGACTTAAGAATGAGTATCAACAGACTGAGACTCGGTTGCGCGTTCTATACGAGGAGTGGGATCGCGTAAATGAGCATCAGGAACCCGCAAACGTCTGAGGTACCATTGGGATTCCTTAGTCGGTCTTCCCAAATCTCGGGTTTGGTATTCCACTGTGGCTCGATGGCTTCTAAATAGACCCGACGATTCAGCTTGTAGGTGAACCTGTTCATAACGTGCTAAGTCGGGTTAAGCAGAACTCTGATGTGAGAAGTGAAGATCAGAGCGCAACCATGTCGGTGGATCCCTTGCTTGACACTGCTACAAGCGCTTTGCTACTTTCGCCCGTCGTTATTGATCAGTTAATTGACCCGCTTTGAAAACCATTTAGGCGCGTAGCTCAGGGGTAGAGCACTACCTTGACACGGTAGGGGTCTGGGGTTCAAATCCCCACGCGCCTACCATATAAATCAATAACTTAGCTCCTCCATCCTACATTTCCGTTACTCCAGATTACGCCATTACAATCAAGAAATCGGACGATCTCACGCTAGGAACCTCAGTCCTTATATATAGTCGCTCTTAAATAAGACTTGTCGGGTCGGCGATTGAAACCCTCTTTACCGTTCTATCCTCGCTTTCGCCCGTATCATCACTCGGGAAAGTTTCCTCTTTCGGTTCGCGGGCGCCCGCTTTATAGCATCAACGTTATGCGGCTATCATTTGCTTAGACCGATCAATTGGAAAGTGATTAGCACTTATCGATTGAGCTAGTTGGGAAGATGCTGATCTCGAAGAGCTCCTTGTATCGGCCAGCAACGACAAGTACTGCGGAACTGCGAAAGCTTATTTTGGCTAAGGCGATGTTGCAGCTCTAGCAGATACGATCCGAGGATTTCCAAAGACCATCTCCCGAGTGGAAGTTTTTGAAGGGGGTGGTAATGATGGTCCGCAAGCGAAGCTCGAGCTGGCTTATCAACCGTTAGTTCCGTCAATCGCAGCGGCGATCGACTTCGATGAGTTAAGAGCATGAGATGGAACATTCTCACAAGGGTTTTTCAGGTCTTCAAAGTAAAGTTTGCAGCCTTCATCATGCTCGGTTCACTTACCACTCCGCTCTTTGCTCAAACGCAATCCAACACGCGAGAGA
>Ga0134124_10001688_pt1 | contig 17769 bp, 13 predicted proteins | sample KB304_FD_96880 | JGI IMG/M metagenome (GOLD analysis project Ga0134124, IMG submission 96880) | Terrestrial soil microbial communities without Nitrogen fertilizer from Kellogg Biological Station, Michigan, USA - KB3-0-4 | ecosystem: Environmental > Terrestrial > Soil > Unclassified ...
AGCCAGCGAGACCTCTTTCACGAACGGACATTCTTCAATTCAATCGATAGTTTTCCTAAGCCTGTAATAGCGATGATCAACGGTTTCTGCCTGGGCGGAGGTAATGAACTTGCCCTTGCATGCGACCTGCGAATCTGCAGCGAGGGGTCGCGTTTTGCGCAGCCGGAAATAAATCTCGGGATCATTTGCGGCGGCGGCGGCACCCAGCGCCTGACGAGGATGATCGGAGAGGGGCGGGCCATGGAAATGCTCCTGACCGGCGATATGATAGACGCGGAGACGGCGCATAGATTTGGGTTGGTAAATCACGTCTACCCAAAAGACGAGCTCGAAGCGAGAACCATGGAATTGGCGGAGAAGATTGCCGAGAAAGCACCTATAGCTCTTCGGCTTTCGAAGGAGGCGGTTAAATTTGCATCGAGGTCAAATCTTGACGAAGGACTCCGACGCGAGGTCGATCTTTTCGCCATTTGTTTTTCGACCGAAGATAAACAGGAGGGGGTCGCGGCTTTTCTTGAAAAGCGAAAACCCGTATTTACCGGCCGTTGAAGCTCGGCCATATATCGTCTGGAACAGCGAAGGCAAAAGCGGTGAGGTAGCGCGTTCAATTTCATTATGGTCGAGAAGAATATATGAATGTAATTGAGGGAAATGCGGCCTACATACCGGTCGACGATTTTAAGACGAAGATCCAGGGTTGTCTGGACCTGCTGGAAAGCAAGGCCAAGGCCCACACCGGCTGGCTGACGCTCTACAATCTTAAGATCAGGGCGGCCGCCATCAGCGGGGCAAATTTTGCGGACACGGCCATCGATATCGCGGCCCCGACATTCAATGCTTCCAAGACCTGGTTAGCGAGCGTCCTGGTCCACGAATCGGTCCATTTCTGGCAATACAAATCCGGTAAGTATAAGGCGGGTGTAGAGGCCGAAAAAGAAGCTAATAAACATCAGCTCTGCGTGCTCATGCTTATCGGAGCATCGGCCGCGGAGATTGCTTATATGAAGACGCAGGACGGCAGCCACGCCGACCTCGACGGTGACGGAAAATATACCGAGAAAGACTATCGCAAGCGAAAGTACTAGCTCCTGCAGGCGAATATTTTCTCACGGCGAGCGGTTTGATTTGCAAAATATCAACTGGTATATTCTTCATTCGCGTTTTTGCCGCGTCTCGACACGCGGTATTTCAAAAAAAGGGGACGTAGCTCAGCTGGGAGAGCGCATGAATGGCATTCATGAGGTCAGGGGTTCGATCCCCCTCGTCTCCACCAAAAAGATCTATTGAAGAAGGCAAGCCCATTGTGCTTGCCTTTTTATCTTGATTTGCCGATTTTCGGAAACCGGCTCCGTATTTCTACGTAGGAATACGTAGAAATACGGATAGACAAAGTGTTGAAAACCCGTTTAGATAGGTATTTAAGATTAACGTTGCGTTCTTCATACCGGATTTACTTTTCAGCGATGCCCAAAACGTATTGTGGCTACGAGAACGAACAACCGCACCCTTAAATGTGTACTTTCCTTTAAATAAAGCTAGGTAAAGCGTATAATTCGGGTATTGGATTGGTATTTTTGTTTACGTTAAGTACGTCAGTTTACGTAACTCCCATGCAGAAAAAATCGTAAGCGAACGATTCGGCGCAAGCACCTGTTTTCCAAGCAACTCCCGAGGTGTAAAATGCGATCCGCTTTTCCCCACGGTATATTTTTCACAATAGGCGCAACCGTCTTCGGCGTCGCGGTCATTGTCGCCGGGGTATCGTGTGCGCTACCGCACACTGAGCCGTCAATAAATATTTATCATTTGATTTCGCATCTTCCTTTATTGTTTGCTGCAATTCCCGTCTTTCTGGGCTCGATATTATTAAAAGACGATGTGATCGAGATCGATTCGGTACGTGCCGAAAACGAGCACTTCATCGAACAACTCACGCGCACTATACCGGATATCCTGTATGTCTATGACTTCGATGACAGGCGCGTTGTTTACCTGAATCGCCAGGCCTCTATGATACTTGGCTACCAGGACTGGGAGATGCGGGATGTAGGCGAGTCGCGCGTCGAGCATTTGATCCACCCCGATGACTACGCAAAGCGGTTCAGATGGTTCGCTCAGTGCAACAAACTTTTGGGGGACGAAGTGTTTGAACACCAGTATCGTGTTCGACACAGCAGCGGTGACTGGCGCTGGCTTCGAAGCCGGGAAGTGGTGTTTAAGAGGAACTCCTCCGGACAGGTTTCTCAGATCCTCGCAGTCGCACACGACATTACGGAAAGAAAGCATATCCAGCGTGAGCTGATAGAGAGTAAGCGGCGGACCGCTTCGATTCTTAAGGCTTTTCCGGATCTTATGTTTGTGTACGACCGGAATGCTAACTATATCGACTATTACGCGAGGGATCGCAGCCAATTGTTGGTGCCGCCGGAAATGTTCCTCGGGCGAAATATTCAGGAGATATTGCCGCCCGATCTTGTTGGTCCGATCCTTGAGACATTTGAAAAAGCAAGAGTTTCGATCGATGCCCAGCGTGCAGAATACACTCTCAATATCGGCGGGACCGAGAACTTTTACGAATATCGCGTCGTTCGCAGCGGCGATGGCTTTCTCGCGGTCGTCCGGAACATTACCGAGCAAAAAAAGGCACAACGCGCGTTAGCAGATAGCGAGCGTCAGTTTAGGGATCAATATCGAGGTATTCCAATAGCTACCTATACCTGGGATTGGGATCGTGTAATAGGGGATTTTGTCTTAGTTGATTACAACGACGAGGCTTTTTGTGCGAGCGATGGCCGTGTTAAGAATCTCGTTGGCGTATCTGTGTCTGAACAGTTCAAGAATTCCCCTGAGGTCGTTGAAGACTTTAGCCGTTGTCGGCTGAAAAATGAGACGGTGGTCAAGCACCTGAGTCGGGAGTTTTTGTTCGGAACGGAGAACAAATATGCCAAGGCAACCTTTGTTCCGGTTTCTCAGAACTTGGTCATGGTGCACGCCGAGGATGTTACCGAGCGTAGAATAGCTGAAGAATCTCTGACACGGAGTGAACTCTTTAGCAGGAGCATCATTGAAAGCAGTAATGACTGTATCAAGATACTTGATCTCGACGGCAACCTCCTTTATATCAATGCGCGTGGATTAGAGTTATTGGAAATGGGGGACGACTCGTGCCTTGGGTCGGAATGGCTGGGCTTTTGGAATGATCTCGACCGTGCGGATCTGCGGATAGAGGTTGCTAAGGCCAAGGCCGGCCAGATCGGACGCTTTCAGGGAGCAAATCCGACGGCTCGCGGAACTAATAAATGGTGGGACGTTTTGATCAGCCCGATCATGGATGAGAAGGGCACGGTCGAGCGGCTGCTCGTCGTTTCGAGGGATATCACCGAGCAAAAATTCGCGTCGGAAAAGTTGCTGAAAAAGGAAAAATTTTTCCGTTCCTTAATTGAAAATACGCACGACATCATCGACGTTCTGCGGCTCGACGGAACCATCATGTATGAGAGCCCGTCGGTCGAGACTATCCTCGGGTACACGCCTGACGAGAGGATAGGAAAGAATTGTCTCGATTATATCCATCCTGACGACAAGCCGAGAGTCACTGAACGATTTATGGACGCGGTCGGGAGCAATAGTTCGCAAGCTGTCGAATACCGTTACCTGCATAAGTCGGGTGGATATGTTTATCTCGAGGTTATTGGACGAGTTTCAACCGACGAGAAGGGCGAGCCGATTGTCATCGTCAATAAGCGTGATATCAGCGACCGGAAAGCGATGGAAGCTGAATTGAGCAGGTCCGACGATCTTTATCGCAATGTCGTGGAGACTCAGAACGAGCTGATATGCCGCTTTCGCCCGGATTCGACTTTGACGTTTGTGAATGAGGCATATTGTCGTTTTTTTGGAAAATCACGCGATGATCTCGTGGGCACTAGGTTCCTCGAATTGATTCCAGAGGAGGCTCATAGGGGAACCGAAGAACTTTTGCGAAAGCTTGTGGATGATCATATCACTGTTTTTAATGAACATGAGGTCCTTCAGCCCGATGGCAGCATCGGCTGGCAGCAATGGGTGGATAGCGTGATCCTGGATCCGAATGGAAATGTTATTGAAATGCAGGGGGTAGGTCGCGACGTGACCGAACAAAAGCGGTTTGAGAAAGCGCTTTTGGAAAGCCAGGCGAAATTGCGAACCTCCGAGGATCTCTATCGAAATGTTGTTGAAACGCAGAACGAAATGATCTGCCGTTATCAGGCCGACTCGACTTTGACGTTCGTCAACGAAGCTTATTGCCGATATTTTGGCAAGTCGCGAGAGCAGTTGATCGGCAGGCCGATCCTGGACGTAATTCCCTACATCAGTCATGCCCAGAGTCTCGAGAACCTTGGCCGGCTGTTTGAAAATAAGGGTGATCTTGTCGTCGAGCGCCCTGTGATGCGTCCGGATGGAACCACAGGCTGGACCAAGTGGACAAATTACCCGATGCGAGATGGCGAGGGAAATGTCGTCGAGATCCAGAGTGTAGGACGCGATGTAACCGAACAAAAGAGATTCGAGAAGGCCCTTACGGAAAGCGAGGAGAAGTACCGGCGTATTGTAGACACAATGCTCGAGGGAATTTGGGTGGTCGATGCCGACATGCGGATCACTTTTGCGAATGAGCAACTTGCCGGGATGCTGGGATACACGCTTGAGGAGCTGATCGGACAGCCGGGCCACAATTTCTTTGATGATAAGTCCGACAGCCGGACCCGGGAGATCAGGGAGAAACGTGTCCAGGGGATCAGTGAGCACTACGACTCACGGATGCGCCGCAAGGATGGTTCGCATCTTTGGGTGCTCATTTCCGCCACGCCGATCCAAAGCGACAGCGGCGACTATCTAGGCGCTCTGGCGATGATCAGCGACATAACGGAACGCAAACGAGACGAAGCGGACCTGCGGGAAGCCGGGGAAAGGATGCGCATCGCTTCCGACGCGGCCAACATTTATACATGGGAGATCGAGGTTCCGACGGCAAAAATAACGCTGTCATCAAATGTCGAGCGCGTACTTGGTTTTGACTTGCCTGCTGATTTTTCACAAATTACCGAAATTTTCCACGAGGATGACCGTGACGCGCTCGCGGCTGATTTTCGGAAGTCAATGGACGGCGAACTCGCGGAAGGATTTTCTGATTATCGGCTGGTTAATCCAAGTACGGGTGAGATCACATGGATACGGGCGAAAGGCACTTTTATCAAAGAAACGAAGAATCGCCCGGCGAGGATAATCGGTATAGCCCAAAACGTGACGTCTAGTAAATTGGCGGAGGAAGAACTGCAGCAATTGGCGGCCCGGCTGCTTACTTTGCAGGACGAGGAGCGGCGGCGACTTGCTCGCGAGCTTCACGATCAAACTGCGCAAAATCTGGCAGTTCTTGATCTCAATCTCGCTTCGATCAAGAAGCTGCTTTTGCCGGAGCAAGAAAAAGCTTCAGCCTTGGTAGACCAGTCGGAAAATCTAACTCAACGGTCGTTGAGGGAAGTACGTACCATCTCATATGTACTTCATCCGCCTTCCCTCGATGAGAGAGGACTTGTATCCGCTATTCGTTGGATGATCGAGGGCTTCTCGAGCCGATCCGGAATTCGTGTGGACTTTGTTCAGAATACGGACATCGGCAGACTGCCCCTGGATGTCGAAACTGCTCTTTACCGGGTTGTTCAGGAAGGGCTTACAAATATTCACCGTCATGCTAAAAGTGACAGCGCTCACATCGAACTCACCAGAGAGATAGACAAAATCATTCTGGTAGTTAAGGACGAAGGTTGCGGATTTCCTGAGACGGCCTTTGATCCAAGCGGAGATGGAGCCCAGTCGCTTGGCGTCGGCGTTCGAGGTATGAGGGAGCGACTACGTTTGCTCGGTGGATGGTTAGACGTCAATTCTAGCGAAAGCGGTACTACTCTAACTGGGATCGTCCCAATTGCTGCGGAATGATCTATGATCAGTATTCTACTGGCCGATGACCACGATTTGATGAGGCAGGGGATTCGTACCCTGCTTGAGATGCAGCCTAACTTCGAGATCTGTGCAGAAGCGCGTGATGGAGTCGAGGCTGTTGAGAAGGCGATCGAAAATCGGCCCGATGTCGTCGTGCTCGACGTCTCGATGCCGCGCGACAAATACGAGCTCAACTCCCCGACACGAGGATATTGATCTTTACGGTGCATGATACCAATGAAATGGTACGTGAGATGCTTGTGGCGGGAGCCCACGGCTACATCCTCAAATCCGACGCCTCGACTCACCTTGCTGCTGCAATAGAAGCTGTTTCACAGAGCGACCTTTATTTCTCGTCGGGGATCTCAAATGTCGTGATGGACTCGATGATGAATTCCGGCGACTGGAAAGGCGACGAGATGTCGGATCCGCCGCTGACCGCTCGCGAAATAGATATTGTTAAACTTCTCGCCCAGGGTAAAAGCAACAAGGAAATAGCAACCGCTCTTTTCATAAGCGTGAGAACTGTAGAAACTCATCGACGCACCATACATCGTAAACTCGGTTTTAACTCACTTGCCGAACTTGTCAGATATGCGATCCGGCATCATCTTGTCCGGCCTTAAACCAGTATTTTTGCGTAGCAAATCACGCGCTTCGCCTGATACAAATCCCCGACCAAAATTGCGATAAATACCAAATCTAGGGTATTTCGATTTTCACCCCTTCTCTATACCATTCCTAAATAAGTCCGCAATCAGGCGCCACACAAAAAGCGCAAAAAGAGGTGAACCCGGTGCCCTCCTTGTGAATTTAACGGGGAATCAAACTGTCGAATGCGGCTGTCATTCAGTGATCAATGACCGAGGCGTCATTCGAAGAGGCGGAACAAGGGATGACAAAAAAGGCCGGGTTTCGCGAGAGAGGACCCCTCTGATCGTAACGTCAAATTTGTAGGCGGAGGATCACTGGAAATTTTCTCTGACAGGAGAAGTGTGTGGCAAGAAAACCAGGCATTTATGGCCTCTTCGAGGAAGGCGAAGAGTATTCGGCCCTCGCATTGCAGGTCAATAGAAGAGTTTCAAAAGTTTCGCTCGCCCTCGTCCTGAGCGTTTTCACGGGGCTTGTGATGTCGGGCACATCGCAGGGTGAGCGGTTAGGTCCCGGGACGACGATTGGTTTGTTTGCAGCTGTTGTCGTCTCGGGATTTTTGTATCGGAAACAATAGAAGGGCGGCCAAAGTATTTGATGTAGTGTCAATGAGCCGCGCTTGAACGCGGCTCTTTTTCGATTGAATGGCAAATGCTGTTTCCAGTTTGCAATAAGGGGGGAGTATGCAAAAGGGAGTTGTCAGACAGTTCTGGAGGGTTTTGGTCGGAGTGATCGTTTTCTGCCTTCTTACGCAATTCATGATGTGCCTGAGAAGTATTACGAGCAGTTTCCGAAAGGATGTGGCTGCGACAGATAAGCATTAGCATCTCCCGCGCTTTTGAACGTGAGATAGGACAAAGCGTTTTTGACAGATCGATCAAGGGTAGGTGTTGGTCTCCTTAAACTTTCGAGCAAGGGGTAGGAGAAACGTAAAGCAAGGGAAGGCGGTCGGGCCCGCCTTCCTATAAGCCTCGGGTTAGACATGGAGCATTTGGCCGCCATATTTGCGATTTCGTTGCTGGCCGCGATGGTGGTGTGCCTCGAACTTGGACGACGTTATGGTCTGAAAAACCTTGTCGATGAACCGGAAAAGGCAGCAACAGGCAAGCGGATCGTCGAGGGCGCATTCTTCGGGCTACTCAGTCTTCTGATCGCATTCAGTTTTTCGGGAGCAGTGTCGCGGTTTGATCACCGCCGAGAGCTCATCATCGAAGAAGCGAACGATATAGGCACGGCATATCTTAGGGTTGACACACTCGCTCCTGAGGTGCAGCCGCAGATGCGGGACCTGTTTCGGGCGTATCTCGATTCGCGCATGGCGGTTTATCATGCGATACCGGACCTCGAGGCGGCGAAGCAGGAGATCGCACGATCGACGGATCTGCAGAACCAGATATGGCACCTCGCCGTTGAATCGACGCGTGTTCCCGGTTCGCACCCCAACGCTGGAATGTTGCTGCTAAACGCGCTCAATACAATGATCGACATCTCGAACACGCGCGTGTGGGCGGCGCTAACACATCCGCCGGTGATCATCTACGGGCTTTTGTTTGTGATAGCCCTGATCTGCTCATTTATTGCGGGAGGCAGCCTCGCAGCCGCAAAGTCGCACACCTGGGTGCACGCGTTGGCGTTTGCGCTGCTTACATGCGTGAGCGTTTTCGTGATCCTCGAGATCGAATATCCGCGAATTGGTTTTATCGCTATTGAGAAATATGACGAGGCGCTGACCGATGTCAGAGCAAGTATGAAGTAGGTTTCGAAGCGAATTGACGGGGCGAATTTTGAAAAAGCGGGACCGCTCGAAAAATAAATATTTTCCAGCGATGCGATATGAATTCAAACACTCGAACAAACCGAAAGAAGGTAGTGATGATCGGGATTCTTCTCGCGATGCTTTTTTCGGTCATATGTGCATTGGCTCAGCCGCGCCGCAACAAGAGCAAAAAGGAGGCGGCGCAGAAACTTCAATCGCGGTTCGGTCTTACAAATCAGCAGATGCAGGAGTTGAGTCCCGTTATTCAACAGGAGATCAAAAAGCTTCAGAACGTATATGCCGCATACAACGACCAGGACGATGAAGAGTTCATGCTTGGTTGGAGCGACCCCGGCCTCTGGTTGAAGTTGAAAAACGATCGAAAGGAAATGGAAGCCGGGATGAAAGGCTCTTTCACTCCAACTCAGGCCGAAGCCATGCACAAAACGTGCTCGAAGATGGAAAACGAAATGCTCTCGATGCTTCTGGATGATCAGATCGCTTTGCTTAGCGACCAATTGGAGCTGCGTCCTGAGCAAAGCGACCAGGTAAGCGCGATCATCGCCAGGAGCAATAAGAAGAAGCAAGATCTCCTGTCTGTATCCACAGCGCAATCCGGCGCTGGGGCGTTTCAGGAAAGGGTGAACGCGATATCGGTGGACGCGGAGAATCAACTCGCAAAGGTCCTGACCCCCGAGCAGCAGACCGACTACCAGGATCTAAAGAGACGAGCGGATTCCAAGAGGCTGCGGTTTTGGGCCGCAGTCCCGTCCGGCGGCGACTCACCAACGCAAGGCGCGGACGTTGCGGGCAGCGGCACGCCGAGTCCGGCGGCAAATGGTCAGGGTAAAAAAGGGGGCGAATTTGTTATCGCTCCGATACCAGTGATCAACCCTACGCTGGAGAACGGATTAGCGATCGGCGGCGGATACATATTCCAACTGGACAAGAACGACCGCGTTTCCCGCCCATCGGTCGTCGGAGGGCTCTACTTTCGAACGAGCAACGGCAGCACGGGCCTTTTTGGCGGCGGATTGCTCCATTTGAAAGAGGACCGTTTTCGCGTTTCATTTGCGGCCGGGAAGGCTGACATAAACATTAACTTTTTCGGCATTGGAACAGCGGCGGGAGATTCAGGCATTTCCATACCGTTGACACTTAAAAGTAAGGTCCTTCTTCTCGAGGGCCTCGTTCGCCTCCACGGCAAGTGGTATCTCGGCCCCCGGTATCACATTCTGAAAATGAATGCTTCGATCAATGCTGAACGAGCCGATGTTTCGGGGAACGCAAGCCCCGTCATTCCGCCGCTCGATGTAAAACTTCGAACGGCCGCCATTGGACCACACCTTAAATACGATGGCTCTAATGATCAGTTTTATCCGACCGCCGGGACCATCTTTGACCTCAAGACCAGTTTCTATGGCAGCCTGGTCGGTGGAAACCGCACTTATCAGGCATACGAGCTTTCTTACAACAAATACACGAGCCTTAGTAAAAAACAAGTCCTGGCGCTGCGGTTGGCGGGATGCTCAGAATACGGCAAGCCGCCATTTTACGACCTTTGTACATTGGGACTCAGAGGTTATGAGGCAGGACAGTATCTCGACCGCAACATGATCTCAGGGCAGATAGAGTTTCGCCAGGATTTGTTTTGGCGTCTCGGGATAGTTGGTTTTGCGGGTGTAGGATCAGTCGCACGCGAGCTGGACAGGTTTGCCTCGGAAAAAGCATTACCCAGCGGTGGTGGGGGCATACGACTCCGGTTGACGAAGCGGAATCACGTTAATCTTCGGGCCGACTATGCTTGGGGCAGGAACAGCAGTGGTTTGTATTTGGGGGTAACCGAGGCTTTTTGACGAAAGGAATGGGCAACATGATTACGCCGTACACATTCGGAAAATCTCTCGCTTCAATATCGATCATTACGGCTGTCATATTTTTGCCGCTGGTGAATTTGACCATGCGGGCTCAGGCGACCCAACAAGCTCAAGACAGCCAGCTCTCGGAGAACCCTTTTCCCCGGACCTACCAACTGACAACCGGAACCGCTGTCTTGTATCCGCCGCAGGTCGCAAGCTGGGATGATCAGAAGCATGCTATTGCGTGGTCTGCGGTCTCTTACGAGAAAGCAGGAGCTAAAGAGCCCGCGCTAGGGACGATCAAGCTCGAGGCTGAGACTTCGGTTGCGCTTGATGACCGATTGGTAAAGTTAAGTCCGGCTAAGATCACTGAGATAAATTTCAGAACTCTGACGCGGGAGGAGACGCAGGGCTTATCAAATGAACTGCAGCGGTCGATCTCGCAAGAGGATCAAAGCCTTTCACTTGACCGCGTTCTCGCTGCGATCGACCGAAGCCAATTGAACCCTAAAAACACTAATGCCAATGGCCTGAGATCGGAGCCTCCGAAGATCTTCTACAGCTCTAAGCCTGCGATATTGGTTGGCTTTGACGGAGACCCCATATGGTGCCCGATCAAGGATGTAGATCTGAAATATGCGGTTAATACGAACTGGGACGTATTTCAGTATCCGCCAACTAAGACATTTTATCTTCGAAATGACACGAGCTGGCTTAAAGCTTCGAACATTGAAGGGCCGTGGAGTCCCGCCGGAATGCTTCCGCCGAGTTTTCTAAAGCTTCCTCCAGATGACAATTGGAAAGAAGTTAAGGCACATGTGCCCGGAAAAGCAGTTGCTCCAAACGCACTCCCGACGATCTTTGTATCAAAGGACCCCGCTGAGCTCATCGCGGTCCAGGGGCCACCTAAGTATCAGCCGGTAACCGGCACATCGCTGCTCTGGGTTAGCAATACAGAAAGCGACCTGTTTCGCAATGGTCCAACAGGCCTGTTCTTTTACCTCGTTGCCGGACGATGGTTTTCGGCCGCCGATCTGAACGGGCCATGGATGTTTGCCACGCCAAATCTGCCGGCGGACTTTCAAAAGATCCCGGTCGAGCATGAGCGCTCGCGCGTTCTCGCGTCCGTACCCGGGTCCAATCAGGCGGCTGAGGCGGTGCTGCTCGCCTCAATTCCGCAGACCGCTCGCGTAAACGTAAAGGACCTTCAGGCTCCCGAAGTCATGTACCAGGGCGGCCAGCCGCAATTTCAGCGGATAGAGAATACCCAGCTCGAGCGCGCAGTAAACACCGACAAGGACATCGTTAAATACAACAACACGTTTTACATGTGTTATCAGGGCGTGTGGTTCGTCTCTTCGAGTCCTACCGGCCCATGGTCGGTGACGAAAGAGGTTCCATCAGCGATCTACGGGATACCGCCGAGCTCTGCGTCCTATCACACGACCTACGTTACCGAGGTTCAGGACGACAACCCCAACGACGATTGGGTGACTTTCGCCGCAGGCGCGGGCTACATGGGAATGATGATCGGTTGGGGCTGTGCCATTTGGGGCTCTGGTTGGTACTACCCGCCTTACTACTGGTACGGCGGTTTCTACCCACCCTACTATTGGTATCCCCGAACGTATGGATTCGCCGCCTGGTACAACCCATACACAGGGACTTTTGGACGAGGTGCCGCAGTTTACGGACCGTTCGGCGGAGCGGGCGCTTTTGCGGCATATAATCCGCGCACCGGTACTTATGCGCGGGGTGCGTCGATATACGGTCCATACGCATCACGCAGTTTCGCACAGGCTTACAACCCGCGAACTGGAACGTATGCGCAAACGCGGCAAACCAGGGGTATCTATGGAAATTGGGGGTCGAGCGCCGTCGTTCGCGGAGATAACTGGGTGCGAACCGGGCATATAACCAACCGTGTAACAGGCACGACCACACGCGGGATTAAAACAAGCGAGGGCGGTGGAGCTATTACGAGAAAAGGTGAGAATGGCCGCACAACAATTGGCAAGAGCGGGCGAACCGGAGATGTATATGCCGGTCATGACGGCAACGTATATCGAAAGCAGAACGGCGAATGGCAGAAATGGGATAACGGCGGCTGGAACGACGTGAACAAGCCTGAACCGAAGCGAAATAAAAACAGCAGTCGCGATACGCAAAAGATCGATCCCGGAACAATGGAACAGCTCGATCGCGACAGTTCCAAGCGAAAGGAAGGGAACACGCGGACAAAAGATCGGAATACGTACCAACAAAATCGCGGTGGCCGCAATTCTGCGGGTAGTTTTCGCGGCGGCGGATTCCGGGGCGGAGGCTTTCGGGGCGGCGGACGACGCAGATGAGATTCTCGAATGGAGGGTAGATGGACGCAGCAGCGATCCTGGTAATCGCATTGCAGGCCAGCATTTTTGTCTCAGTGCTTAGCTACGGGATGCAGTCCAGCGTTGCTGATTTCCTGTATTTGTTTCGCCGGCCGGGGATGCTCATCCGAGCGCTCATCTCTATGAACGTGGTGATGCCGCTATTTGTGGGCATCGTGGTTGTGTTGTTTAGGCTCGACACGGTTGTCGAGATCGCGCTTATCGCATTGGCCTGCTGCCCCGTTCCCCCTATCCTTCGCAGTCAGGCGCTCACATCCGACAGCCAGCGGTCGTTCGCTTTTGGATTGCTCGCCGCATCCGCGCTGCTTTCACTGATCATTATCCCAGTGATCTTTCGGATTTTTAACTCAGTCTTTCAACGACAAGAACATTTTTCGGCACTCGGTGTGCTGAAGGCGATCTTGATCACGGTGATCCTGCCTCTCGTCATCGGGATCGCGATGCATCACTTTGCCAGGGCTTTGTCCGACCGGTACGCCGTCGGGATCGGAAGGATCGGTTTTCTCCTACTGATCGTCGCCTTTTTGCCTATGCTTATTAGCCTGCTCGGTCCAATGTGGTCGCTCGTCGGAAACGGAACGATCATGGCTCTAATTGCCTTTGCATTGGTCGGCGTGACAGCGGGACATTTTCTTGGAGGGCAGGATCCTGCCGACCGTACTGTCCTTTCATTGGCGACTGCATCCCGACATCCCGCGATCGCTGTAGCCCTTACATCGGGAAATATGATCGAGGCACAACGGAAAAACGCCGCCGCGGCGATAGTCCTTTATTTACTGGTAAGCACGATCGTCGTCGGGCCATATCTCAACTGGCTCGGAACTTATGAGGCTGAAAAGGAGCGGCTTAGTGAAGCATAGGAACCGTGACAACAAAACGGAACCCAAGAGGATCCGTGATGACACCGGCCCTTACAGCCATAGATCGAAATTCTCACATGATGCGAACAGTTAGAGAAAAAAACGCTCCCTACCGATTAAGCGGTATTCGCCGGATCTCCCATGCGCGCAAGCGGCCGCTTAACCTTGCGGATTTCTTTGGCGAGGTTCCCGCAAATCCTGAATTATGCGAGCAGATCTTTCGCGCGTTTGCCAACATCGACGAGCGCACCAATAGAACGCTTACCGAGAACGAGGCGTTCGCTCATGGTGTGCTGGCTTTTATTTATATGTATCCGAGTGTCGAAATGGAGTGTGCTTTGGATCAGTATGCCTTTCCCCAAGCAACCGACGAGCCGTCGCTGGCAGAAGGATGGAACCAACTACGCGTAATGCGTCCGCGATCGGGCGAAGAAATATCGCACGAGGAATGTTCAGATCACCATGTGGTGATGTGCGGGGCTGCTTTGGACCTGAGCGAGGAACCGGTTTTGCTTTACACGCCGGATATTAACAGCCGCTATTTCTCTTACCAATTCATCGATGCACACGCAAACTCCTTTGCCTATATCGGAACGCGGGCGACACAGGGTCGCGAGGGGATCTTCGCGATCGTCGGACCTGGTTGGCGCGGCAAATTGTCCAAAGGATTGAGCTGGATCCAATCGCTAACACCCCAAAACTTGTTGGTGGGACGGATGTATGTTGCCGACCGGGACGAGGTCCCGACCGCTCGCGAGATATATTACCGTAGCACCCTCGCGCCCTTTAGTCGCTTTTCAAAGGAAATCGGCAATGACCTTTCTATTTTGCCGCCGCCCATTCCGCGGCGTTCCGATCTCTCGGGATCGAAGTGGTTTGAGATCGCGAACCGGGTTTTGAACGACAATCCTCCACCTGCCTGCGAAAACGACATGATCTCATTATTTGCGCATCTGGGGCTGGGCCCGGGCTTTGATTTTCGGGCTATATCGCTAAGCCCGGCTGTCCGATCCGGCCTGAAAAGGGCGATTCCCGTCGCCAGAAGCCAGATCAGTCAGTATTCGGAAAATATGGGTGAGTTAGTGAATGGATGGCGCTTGACGCATCTGAATCGTAGCATTCGCGAAACCAACTATATGGAACGCGCGGCGATCGCTTTTCAATGCCTGACGCAGGGATCTGCCGAAGAGATCATTTATGCAGACTGCAAAACGGATCTTCAAGGCCGGTTGCTGAGCGGATCAAAGCGATATCTCTTGCGCTTTGCAAAAAGTAAGGAGCCGCCGGTGAAGGGTTTCTGGTCGCTTACCCTCGGCGGTTCGGCAATTCACTCGAACATCGGTAGCGAAAGTTCCGCAGCCAACGATGGCAAGAGCCGCCTTAAATACGAGATCGATGGCTCGTTGGAGATCTATGTGCAGGCGGAGAGTCCAGGTCTCGATAGAGAAAGTAACTGGCTTCCGTCGCCGCAAGGAAAGTTTTCGCTGAAATTGAGGATGTATATCCCTGGCGATGAGGTGGTAAGCGGAGTCTATCAACTTCCGGGAGTGGAGTGTCTGTAGCGTCGAATCATTGGTAGTGAAACTACATGAATAAGAGAAATTGGAGATGAAGGAGATCGTATGAAGATCAAACCAATTTTACTTATGTTGTGGATCAGCGTTGCGGCCCTGAGCGTTTACGCTCAGTCCGAAAAATTTTCGGCCCTGGGTTATCTCCCGAGTGGCGCAGGGATGAGGATGGTCGGTGCGGGAAGCACAATGAACCTCGATCTGTACATCGACAGATATTCGACGAATCAGGAAGCAAATCTGCTCGCGGGCGCCCTGATCGAAGGCGGTAACGACGCTTTGCTCAAGAGTCTGGAAAAAGTGAAGCGCATTGGAAAGATACAGCTTACGGGCAGGGTGGGTTTCTACGATTTGAAGCTTATTCGGTCACGGCCCATTAGTGGCGGCGGACGCCAGATAATTGCCGTCACAGATCGTCCTATAAGCGGGTTTGAGATGTACGCGGGGAGCAGATCTCAGGACTACAACTTTGGAGTTATTCAGATCGTACTCAAACCTAATAGCAAGGGAAAGGAACGAGGCACGGGAACGATGATCTATGCTTCCAAGATCAAATTGATCAAAGGAAAAACTATCCAGATAGAGAATTATGGCGTCAGCCCACTGCAGTTGCGCAATGTTCGCAAATGGTAGGTCTTCGCAGTAAACACGAGAAAATGTGAGTTCCTGGGTAAACGGCGGGGGCGGTTCCTGAGTAGATCGTCGAAGCTGGTAAATACAAGAGAGTGGACGAAATCGCTCGCCGAAAGAATTATGCCTACAGATTCGATAATTTATAACATTCCCGCGGAACTTATCGAAGGATACCGCGGCCGGCGGATCATCGTCCGCGCATACGATCCTGCCAAACTCGTTAGCAGTCTATCGGGGCGAGGGCTTGAGAACCTGCATTTCGTCCAAATCCTTACACTTGCGGCCGATGCGACTGCGTTGGCGGCCTGGGGGGAAGGTGTTCCGATCGACTTGGTAATGTACGAACCGGAGGTCGAGCTCGCACGGCTTCACAATCACGCAAAACTCCTCAATAAACATCCTGTAAGAGTCTCAATTCCGGTCCGTCGAGGCTTGGCCGATGCCATAAAAGCCGCCATATCGCTGCAATTCGCTGTGCGGCTAACTGTTGGCCAGCCGCGGAGTGACGAGATCGCTCAGATGCTTGAATCGTTGAAAATATACCTGGAAAAATCTGCAGCCGCTCAGCCCGTCGAGTTTTATCAGAGCACTATGCAGGCAATTTTCCGCCACACGGATGAAAATCTTTGGGCGATTCAGGAAGAGGATCCCGCGAAGTATAGATACGTAACCTCCCAGGGACAAGAGATCATTTCGCCTCGATTTCTCGAAGCACGCCCCTATCCTGGAAAACGGCTTGATTCATTCGTTACAGACTTTCACCAATCGCTGATTAAGGAGCGTCGCGAGTGCTCTCATTGCGAGTTTGTGGATCATTGCATGGGCTATTTCAAGTGGCCCAACAAGGATTTTATCTGCGCGGGCGGCGTGCGAGAGCTTTTTTCCCGACTCAAAAATGCCGCCGGTGACCTGACGTACGACATGGAGGAATACGCTTCGATGAAAGGAGGAATGCGGTGATAGGGAATCTCTATCGTGAAAATATCTATGATCCCAACACTCCAGACATCAAGGTCCCGCGGCGCGTTATTAAGGGCGCGCCGCATCTTTGCGTTCCAAACTATTGCCGCCGCCACCGTCCCGCAGCGAGGATGGTGCAGGCTGTTGACACTCAACGTGTCATCTGGGATTTCGCTGCGTAACTTAGGCCGTCAGCATGAAAAGCAGCGGCTAACTTTATTCGAACACACAAAAAAGGGAGGAATGAAATGAAACACGTACTTACAGCTTTAACTGGCATTTTTGTCGTCGTCCTGGTTCTTTCGGTACCACGGATAAAGGCACAGGATGAAGACATGCATCAGCTCTTGAAGCAGTTGGAGGACGATACGGACCGCTTTAGCAAAGAGCTTAATAAGGCTTTGGATTCGAGTCCTCTGAACGGCACTAACACGGAAGACGAAATCAACGGCTACGTAAAGGCATTCGAGGAATCTACTGATCGTCTAAAGAAGGACTATGAAAAGGAGCAGGACCATCGTGTGGCGGCGCACGAGGTCGTTGCCAGGGCGAAAACCATAAATACTTTTTTAAAAAATCACCCGTTGAACGAGACGGTAACAACCGACTGGGTGACAGTTAGAACTGACCTTAATCGCATCGCCAAGTTAGCCAAGGTGAAACTTGAATTCTAGGACGCGCAGCAGGAGATCCCTTTAGGTTCTCGGGCGACAATCCACCCTCGGAGAGCGGCTATGGAAGACATCTTTAGAGTCGTGGCGCGATACATCGCGCTGCATTGGAGACAGTTGCTGTCCTTGTCATAGCATGCGGCGGCGTCCGGGCTGTCATCAACCCTTTGGTCGGTGGCAAGCTGATCCCGAAAAAAACCACTTTCAGGCCGAAAAGAGGCATGGGTACACCTCGGTGTACAGGGCTCCTTATCGGCCTTGAATTTGAACTCGGGGTAGACATTATACGTTCCGGCGATCAGCCTACTTGGGAACAGCTTGGACATCTCGGGTCCATCGCCGTGATCCGCACCTGTCTCAACTACTTCCTTGAAAAGGATGTTGAAAAATATGCGGAGAGCTCGGAAAACGAAAGGCGGCGAGCAGTCGAGAACCCTGC
>Ga0134124_10001692_pt1 | contig 17737 bp, 7 predicted proteins | sample KB304_FD_96880 | JGI IMG/M metagenome (GOLD analysis project Ga0134124, IMG submission 96880) | Terrestrial soil microbial communities without Nitrogen fertilizer from Kellogg Biological Station, Michigan, USA - KB3-0-4 | ecosystem: Environmental > Terrestrial > Soil > Unclassified ...
ACCCGGGGTCGCGGTATGCGCGTGCAGGCGAAGCCCATCGGCGTCGTGGCGAGCTCGGAGCGCATTGACGGGATCGCCAGGCGCTTCCGGAGGTTCGGGGACGTTCGGTAGGAGCTGGCCGTCGGGACGGCGAAAGCGAAGCTCGCCATCCGGTTCACGATCGACCAGGTAGCCCTCCTCGTGGACAGCGCGGTGGTGCCGGCGACAGAGCAGGGCCAGATTCGAGAGCGTCGTCGGTCCCCCGTGTGCCCAATGCCGGATGTGATGGCCCTGGCCAAAGCGGACGCCGCAGCCCGGGAAGCGGCAGCCGCGGTCGCGATGATGGAGCGCTCTTCGTAGGACGGGCGGAATCGTGCGCGTCCGGGCGCCGACTTCCACCAGGTTGCCGTCGTGGTCGTGCCGCATCACCACCCGCCTGGCGTCGCACGCCAGGCGCTGGGACGTTCCCGCGGGAACGCGCGCGCCGTCCTCGAGGACCGACTGACCGGGCGCATCGGCGTCTGCCAGGACCTCGGCGTCGACGTGGATCACGACCTGATAGCGCTCGCCTGGGGCGCCGGGATCGATCCCGTGATGGAGGGCCGTCTCCGCGAGGAGGGCCAGCGCATCCGCTTGCTGCTGGACCATCGTGGGCGGATCGGCCTCCGGCTCTTGACGGCGAGCCTGCTGATACAACGTCTCGCGGGCGGCAGCGAGGGCCTGCACGAGCAGCGCGCCGACCTCCGGGGTCAGCCGGCCTCGGATGATCACCGTACCGTCACTGTCCGGATACACGTGCACCGCCCGACTCGCGTGCTGCCGGGTCGCCTCGCGGGCCTCGGCCTGGCGGTCCACTCGACGCCAGCCACGGACGATACGTTCGACGTGCTCGGCTGTGCCGGCCCGGCCCACCGCCAGCAACCGCTCCTCGGTCTCGGGCGTGGCCACGCGGGTCAGGGCGCGGACCTTGGCGTAGGAGAGCTCGCCGCGGGCCAGGGCCTGGGCCAGCAGCGGCAGCATTCCCAGAGCTCGCGCCACTCGCACGTGCTCGCGGGCCGCGGTGGGGGAGAACCCCACGCGCCAGGAGAGCCAGGAGGCGCAGGAGCGGAAGCCAGAGTTCCAGCCCGCACGATCGTCGAACTCGCGGATGAGATCGAGGAGACGCGCGGTGGCCGCATCGAGGTGGGCGGACAACTCCGCGATCTCGTCGCCCAGGCGGTCGAGGTCCGATGAGGACATCTGCATGACGAGCCCCCTTGTGCTGGGGCGACTCTATACCCGGGTCTTCAAGCCTCCTGGGAGGCGCGACAGGCGGCGATCGCGAGGGGATCAAGATTTTCGCGACGCCGCTGGCGATGCTGGTGTTGGCGGGCTCCCGCGCGCCGCAGGGCCCGCATTCGCGCGGCGCTGCGGACACGCGGCGACTGCCCACGCCGAAGGCTGTCAAGCGAAAAGCTCGCGTGACTTCCGGTATTGGATCTCAGCTCGCGTCCAGCGGGTCCGTCGCGTCGGGCCCGATCCACTGAATCGCGGCGCCGGCGCCCTTGACCGCCGTCACCTCGATCTCCACGACCAGCTCGGGGCGCGCCAGGCCGCTGATGCGGCAGCCAAGCGACGTCGGATGGCTCTTCGCGAACGGCGCCGGGCCCTCGCCGTGTGCGCGGTTCTGCCGGGCGCCTTCCACCGTGAACGTGCGCCGGCGCACGACGTCGTCCATCGACGCGCCGGCTTGGCCGAGCGCCCAGCCGATGGTGTCGATGGCCAGGTCGTACTGGCGCGCCCAGTCGCCGGCGGCCTGCACCTCGCCCGTCGACGACACCGACGTGCAACCGCTGACGTAGACCTGATCGCCCACCGCCACGGCGCGCGCGTAGCCGCGCGGCTTCTCACGCATGTGCTGCGTGTAGATGTCGCGCCGGGTGCGGGCGGCGCCGAGCACCGCCTCCGCCTCGATCTCGACGAGGAGCTCCGGGCGGACCAGCGCCGGGATGCCGAGCAGGGTGGACACCGGGCGCACGTCGCCGAGCGCCTCGACGAACGCGCGGGTGTACTCCGCGCTCTGCCCGAGATCGGTCAGGTACGTCTTGGTGTAGACGAGGTCGCCGGGCGCGCCGCCCGCCTCGGCCAGCGCGTGGAAGATCGTGTCCATCGTCGCGCGGGTCTGGCGGTACATGTCCCCGACGCCCTCGATCCCGCCCACCTTGAGGGCCGTCGAGCCGGAGATGAAGACGCGGTCGCCCACGCGCACGGCGCGCGAGTACGCGTACACGCCCTCGAGCGGACCGCCCGAGGAGATCCGCTGCGCCGACGTCTTCGCCCCGTCGACCGCGTCCAGCTCGATCTCGATGAGCTGCTGGGGCCGGGCGAGGCCGTCGACCTGCACCAGCGTGGCCGCCGGCCGGGCGTCGCGGAAGTAGCGCGCGATCGCCCGCGCCGCCGCGTCGCCGACGGCGATATCGGTGACGTAGACGCGGCTGCGCACCACGTCGGCGAGGCCGCCGCCCGCCTTGCCCATGCTCCACGCGGCGATCTTCATGATCGCGTCGACCTGACGGGCCACGTCGCCCTCGCCGCGGACGTTGCCCTGCCGGTCGATGGCGGTGGTGCCGGACTGCAGCACGGTGTCACCGACGCGCAGCGCGCGCGAGTAGTGGGCGACCGATTCGAGCTGGCGGCCGGAGGCGACGTTGAGACGGCGTGGTGATGTCATGCGAAGGAGAGTGCGTCAGACTCCAGGACGCGTCAAGACGCGGGCGACGCGCCGGAATCCGGCGAGCGCAGGCCGCGCAGGCTCCAGATCGGCACGGGGCGGGCCAGGCCCTTCAACGTGATCGGTCCCATGTCCTCGGCCTCGATCATGTCCTCCACGGCCGCGGCGACGCGGGCCGAGATGAGGATCTGCCCGCCGCCGGCCTCGCTGCACAGCCGGGCCGCGAGGTTCGTGACCGTGCCGATCGCGCCGTAGTCCAGGCGGCCCTCGAAGCCGATGGCCCCGATGGTGGCGTAGCCCTGGGCGATGCCCACCTTGAGCGCCAGGTCCCAGCCGCGCTTGCGCCATCGGGCGGCGAGGCCGTCGATGAGGTCGCGCATGGCGACGGCCATGCGGATCGCGCGCTCGGCCGGGTTCGGAATCTCGACCGGATCGTTGAAGAAGACCATCATCCCGTCACCGGTGAAGCGCTCGAGCGTGCCCTCGTGCGCGAGGATGAGGCGGCCCATCTCCGCGTGATATTCCCGGAGCACGCCCATGATCTCCTCGGGCTCGGCCGTCTCGGCAAAGGCGGTGAAGCCTCGGAGGTCGACGAACACGACCGTCACGTCGCGCCGGTGGGTCTTGAGGGGATCCTCGGCGCCGCCCGCCACGATCAGCTCGGCGAGCTGCGGCGAGAAGAAGCGCTTGAGCCGGCCCAGCTGCTCGAGCTGGGCGACCTGCTCGGCGACGCGCCGCTCGAGCGTCCGGTTCCACTCGGCCAGCTCGCGGCGATGACGCGCGTCCTGGTCGTGCAGGCGCTTCTTCTCCAGGCAGGCGCCGATCCGGGCCTGGAGCAACACCGGCTCGAACGGCTTGCCGAGGTAGTCCTCGGCGCCGAGCTGGATGCATCGGACCACGCTGTCCATGTCGTCCAGCGCCGAGATCATGAGGACCGGGATGTCGCGCAGTGCGGGATCGGTCTTGAGCTGCTGGAGCACGGCGTAGCCGTCGAGGTCCGGCATCATGACGTCGAGGAGCACGAGATCGACCGGCGAGGCAGCGAGCGCGGTGAGCGCGGGGCGCCCGCCGGCCGCGGTCAACACCTCGTAGCCCTGGCGCCGGAGGCGGCGGGCCAGCATGTCGCGGTTGTCCTCGTTGTCGTCCACGACCAGGATCACATCGCGGCGCTGGGCTTGCTGATCGGCGCCCGATCCGGCGCTCGGCGTCTGCTCCGCGCTCTCTCGAGCCGGCGCCCCGCCACCCTGGCCCAGGAGCTCTCCGAGGCGTTCGGTGGCCATCCGGATGCGGTCCAGGTCGCCGAGCAGGGAGACGGCGCCGGTCTCCGACGCCCGCCGGTGCAAGGCCTCGCCCGCCGAGCGAATGCGCGCCAGCGGCGGGCCGAGCGTGCCGCGGGCGGCCCTGAGATCGGGTGGCCCCGTGTGGCCCCGGGCGAGCACCTCGTTCAGCAGGGCCAGGAGCTGGCGCGCATCGCCGTGGAGCGTCGTGAATCCCGCGGTCAGGTCGGCCTCGTCGCCGTCCTTCAACTCGTCCAGGAGCAGCTCGGTGTAGCCGATGATGTGGTTCAGCGGCGTGCGCAGCTCGTGGCGCAGCTGCGCGGCGGGGTCGATGCTCACGCGCCGGCCGCCCGGCCGAGCAGCGCTTCGATCTTCTCCAGCAGCCGGGCGAGGTCGACGGGCTTGGTGTCGAAGTCGTCGCAGCCCGCCGCCATCGCCTTCTCGCGGTCGCCGGACATGGCGTGGGCGGTGAGCGCGATCACGGGGATCGCCCGGGTCTCGGGCGCGCCCTTGATCTGGCGGGTCGCTTCCCATCCGTCCAGCCCGGGGAGACTCATGTCCATCAGGATCAGCGCCGGCGCCTCCGAGTGGGCCATGGCCACGCCCTGCTCGCCGTCGAGCGCGATCGCCACCTCGTAGCCGCGCCGGACGAGACGGCGGGACAGCATGTCGCGGTTCATCTCGTTGTCCTCGACGAGCAGGATCTTGGGCATCAGGCCCTCGGCCTCCGGCGGGCGACGCTGGTCGCCACGAGCTCGCGCACCTCGGCCAGCAGCTGCTCGCGGCCGTGTGTACCTTTCTGGAGAATCTTCTGGACGTAACCGTTGAGCCGCTCGCGATCGTCGTGCGACAGGTCGCGGGCGGTGATGACGATGATCGGAATCGCGCGCCAGGCCTCGTGGCGGCGGAACTCGGCGACGAACTCGAAGCCGTCCATCTCCGGCATCATCAGGTCGAGCAGGATGACGCTCGGCGACGCCTCGCGCAGGCGCTCGAGCGCCACCCGGCCGTTCTCGGCCTCCACCACCGTGTAGCCATCCGGCTCGATCATGCGCCGGAAGAGCTGCCGGACCTCGGCGTCGTCGTCCACCACGAGCACCGGGAGGTCGCGCCGGTGGTGCTTCAGCACCGTCACCAGGCGCTCGCGGTCGATCGGCTTGGTGAGGTAGTCGGAGGCGCCCAGGGCGTAGCCGAGGTTCTTGTCGTCGACGATCGTCAGCATGACCACGGGGATATCGGCGACGCTCGGGTCGGCCTTGAGCGCGGAGAGCACCGCCCACCCGTCCATCCCGGGCATCATGACATCGAGCGTGATCGCGTCCGGTCGCAGCTCCCGGGCCCGTCGCAGGCCCTCCTCGCCGCTCGGTGCGGTGACGACCCGGAAGCCTTCCCGGGTGAGGAAGCGCTGCATCAGGTCCCGCACGGCGGCCTCGTCGTCGATGACCAGCACGGTGCCGAGACCGGGGGGGACGCGATCCTGGGGCGCGGCGGGCGCGGCCGGCTCCGTGACCGTCTCGGGGACGACCGCCGGCAACCGGATGGTGAACGTGCTGCCCCGGCCCGCCTCGCTCTCGACGGTGACGTCGCCACCCATCATCCGGCAGAGCCGCCGGCTCAGCGCCAGGCCGAGACCGGTGCCGCCATACCGGCGCGTCGTGGCCGCGTCGGCCTGGGTAAACGCCTCGAACAGCCTCGCGAGCTGCTCGGGCGTCATGCCGATGCCCGTATCGCTCACGCCGAACACGATCCAGGCCTGACCATCGACGGCTTCCCGGGCCACCGTCAGCGAGACCGTCCCTCGTTCGGTGAACTTGCAGGCGTTGCTCAGGAGGTTGAAGAGGGCCTGGCGCACCTTCGTCAGATCCGCCCGCATCGTGCCGATCTCGTCGGGGCACCGCACGTCCAGACGGTTGGCGTTCTTCGCGGCCAGCGGCTGGATCACGGCGGCGATGTCGTGAACCAGGCGAGCCACCTCGAAGCTCTCGAGATACAGCTCCATCTTGCCGGCCTCGATCTTGGAGAGGTCGAGCACGGCGTTGATCAGCTCGAGCAGGTGCTTGCCGGCCGCGTTGATCTTTCCGAGATCGTCGGTGAACTGCTCGGCTCCGAGATCGGCGGCGTCCTCCTGGAGCATCTCGCTGTAGCCGATGATCGCGTTGAGCGGCGTGCGCAGCTCGTGCGACATGTTGGCCAGGAACTCCGACTTGTGGCGGTCGGCGACCTCCAGCTGGCGGCCCTTGTCCTCGATCTCCCGGAACAGCCGCGCGTTCTGGATGGCCAGTGCCGACTGGCTGGCGAAGGTCTTGAGGAGATCGACGATCTGCGGGGGAAATTCGCCGGGCGTCTTCTTGGTGACGGTGAGACCTCCGACGAGGTGATTCTCGCGCAGCAGCGGAATGCCCAGGAGGGCCCGCGTTCCCGTCTGCAAGAGGACATCGCGGAGTGGGCCGCTGTAGGCCCCCGGCTCGGCGATGTCGGCGATCTGGACCGGCTCGAGCGTCACGGCCATGCGCCCGGCGACGCCCTCGCCCCGCCGGATCGGCGCCCGCCGAGCCACGTCGACCACTTCGTCCGCGAGATTGTGGGTGGCGCGGAAGAGGAGCTCCTCGGCGCGTTCGTCGTACTCGTAGACGGTGCACGACTCGGTGCCGGCGAGCTGGTTGGCCCGGGTGACGATCGTGCTGAGCACGGTCTCGAGGTCGAGCGTCGAGCTGAGGGCCTGGCTGACCTCGCCCAGCGCTTGCAGCTCCTGGACCGAGCGGGTGAGCTCGCCGGTCCGGGCCTGGAGCTCACTGAGGAGCCGCGCGTTCTCGATGGCGATGGCCGCCTGATCGGCGAAGGTCTCCATCAGGGCGACCTGACTGTCGGTGAACGGCCGGACCTCGAGTCGGTAGATGGTGATCACGCCTAGCAGCTCGTCCGCCCTGAGCATCGGGATCGCCAGCAAGGTCCGAATGGGTTCTATCGCTCGCGACCCGTAGGTGTACTCAGCGTCGGCCTGAGCGTCGTGAACGTGCATGGTGTGCCGCTCGAGGGCGGCGCGCGCCGTCGCGCTCCCACGGCCGAGCGCAATGGGATTCCCCTCGAGGAAGGCCCGTAGCTCCGGTGATGCGTTGTGGGTCACCACGGCTCTCAGACGTTCACCCTCGAAGCGCCAGACGATCGCGCGTTCGGCCTCGCACAGCCGGATCCCGTTCTCCGCCAGCGTCTCGAAGACCGGCTGCAGATCGAAGGTGGAGCGTCCGATCACCTTGAGCAGCTCGCTGGTTGCCGTCTGCTGCTCGAGCGCGACCCGCAGCTCGCTGTTGCGCGACTCGAGCTCCTTGAACAGGCGGACGTTCTCGACCGCAATGACGGCCTGATCGGCGAAAGTCTGCAGCAGCGCGATCTGAGTCTCCGAGAAGGGCCCCGGCCGCCCGCGAATGACGACAATCGCGCCGATGGGGCTTCCCTCGCGCAGCATTGGCACGGCGAGTACGCCCCGGAAGCCGCCGGCCCGCCCGACGTGCTGCGCATACTCCGGATCGGCCAGCACGTCCTCGACGTGGACGACGGCTCGCGTGAGGATCGCGCGCCCGGACATCATGCGGCGGTCCGGGCGCATGGGAAACGCTTGCCGGAGCGCCTGGAGCACCTCCGGCGTGCAGTTGTGATGAGCGGCGAGGGTTAGCAGCTCGCCATCGAAGCCGTGAGCGGTGCCGTACAGCCCACCGCACAGGCGCACGGCCCTTTGCACGATGGTATCGAAGACCGGCTGGACGTCGGTCGGCGACTGACTGATCACGCTCAGGATCTCGGCGGTCGCCGTCCGCTGCTCCAGGGCCTCGGTGAGGTCGGCGTTCTTCGTCTGGAGCTCGCTGAGCAGCCGCGCGTTCTCGATGGCGATGGCGGCCTGATCGGCGAAGGTTTCCATCAGACCGATCTGACTGTCGGTGAACGCCCGGACCTCGTGGCGGTAGATGATGATGACACCGAGCAATTCGCCGGCCCTGAGCATGGGGATGCCGAGGATCGTCCGGTATGGATCCACCAGAGCGGACCCGTAGGTGTACTCCGGATCGGTCCTCACGTCGTGAATATGGATCGTGCGCCGTTCGAGGGCCGCTCGCCCGGCGCAGGTGGTGCGCCCGGGCGCGAACGGATGTTGCTCGATGAAGGCGACGAACTCAGGTGAGGCGTTGTAGGAGACCACCAGGCGCAGGATCTGGCCATCGAAGCGATAGACGAACCCACGCTCGGCCGAGCACAGCCTGACCGCGTTCTCGGCGAGCGTCTCGAAGACCGGCTGGAGGTCGAAGTTGGAGCGGCCGATCACCTTGAGCAGCTCGCTGGTCGCCGTCTGCTGCTCGAGCGCAACCCGCAGCTCGCTGTTGCGCGCGTCCAGCTCCGTGAACAGGCGGACGTTCTCGATGGCGATGACCGCCTGGTCCGCGAACGCGCGCAGCAGCTCGACCTGACGCGTCGGGAACAGCCCGGGCTGACGGCGGGCAACGGTGATGGCGCCCAGCGCAACGCCGTCCTTCAGCATCGGGACGGACACCTGGGCTCGATACCCCATCACGACCGAGAGCTGTCGAGATATGGTCGCGTCGTGATCGAGGCCAATGTCCTCGGACTGGACGACGGCCCGAGCGAGGATGGCTCGCCCCGACATGCTGTCGCGGGTGGCGCGCCTGGGGAAGGCGCCCTGGAGAGTGGCCAGGGCGTCGGGGCCGAAGCCATGCTGAGCCATGTTGTGCATCAGCTCCCCATCGAAGCGGACGGCATTGGAGAAGACCCCATCGCAGAGCCGGCGGGCGTGCTCGACGATCACCTCGAAGACCGGGGTGACGTCGGTCGGCGAGCTCGAGATGACGCGCAGGATCTCGCTCGTGGCCGTCTGCTGCTCGAGGGATTCGGTGAGCTGGCTGTTCTTGGCCTGGAGCTCGGCGAGCAAACGCGCGTTCTCGATGGCGATGGCCGCCTGGTCGGCGAAGGTCTCCATCAGGGCGATCTGGCTGTCCGTGAACGACCGGACCTCGTAGCGGTGGATGAGGATGACGCCGAGCAGCTCGTTCGCCCTCAGCATGGGAATCGCAATCACGGTCCGATACGGAGCCAGGCGCTGCCCCGCGTACGTGTACTCGGGATCGGTCCGGATGTCGTGGATCTGGACCGTGCGCCGCTCGAGGGCGGCCCGTCCCGCGCCGCTCCCCCGGCCGGGTGCGATCGGGTTCTGGTCGGCGAAGGCTCGCTCCTCCAGCGAGACGTTGTAGGAAGCCACGAGTCGAAGGACCTCACCGTCGAAGCGGAAGATCAGGGCCCGCTCGGCCTCGCACAGGCGGATGGCGTTCTCGGCCAGCGTCTCGAAGACCGGCTGGAGGTCGAACGTGGACCGGCCGATCACCTTGAGCAGCTCGCTGGTCGCCGTCTGCTGCTCGAGCGCCGCCCTCAGCTCGCTGTTGCGAGAGTCCAGCTCCTTGAACAGGCGCACATTCTCGATGGCGATGACGGCCTGGTCGGCGAAGGTCTGGAGCAGGGCGATCTGCTTGTCGCTGAAGGGCTTGACCTCGGCGCGCCAGACCCCGATCACGCCGATGGGCTGCCCCTCCCGGAGCATCGGCACGCCCAGGATGGTGCGTATGCCGATGAGCCGTCCGGGGGCGGTGCGGTAGACGGGATCCGTTTCGAGGTCCCTCGCATGCACGGCTTGCCGTTCGAGGATCGCTCGCCCCATCACGGTGTCCGGACTCGCTGCGCGCGGATACTGCGCGCGCCACGCCGACACGACGTCCGGCGAGACGCCGTCGGCGGCCGCGACGTTGAGGCGGTCACCCTGGAGGATGAATACCGCGCTGGTTTCCGCGACGCTCAGCGTCTGAGCGCTCGAGACGATCGCGTCGAAGACGGGCTGAACGTCGGTCGGAGAGCTGGAAATGACGCGCAGGATCTCGCTCGTCGCCGTCTGCTGCTCCAGGGCCTCGGTGAGGTCGGTATTCCGGGCCTGGAGCTCGGTGAGCAGTCGGGCGTTCTCGATGGCGATCGCGGCCTGGTCGGCGAAGGTGGCGACGAGGTCGAGCTGCTTGTCGGTGAACGCGCGGACCTCCGTCCGCCACATGAAGAACAGGCCGATCAGATCGTCCTGGCGCAGCATGGGGACGGCCAGCACGGTGCGGTAGCCGCCGGCCCGCTGCGCCTCGTGCTGCTCCCACTCGGGATCGGCCAGAGCGTCGACGATGTGGACCGTCCGGCGCTCGATGGCGGCCCGCCCGATCGCCGAGCCGCGTCCGGGCCGGATGACGTTCCGCCGCCAGAACTCGCCGAACTCGGGGCTGGCTCCATATTCCGCGAGAAAGCGAAACACCTCGCCGTCGAACCGTGCGATGAGCGCCCCCTCGGCCGCGGCCAGCCGGGTGGCGTTCTCGACGAGGGTCTTGAGGACCGGCTGCAGGTCGAACGTGGAGCGGCTGATCACCTTGAGCACTTCGCTGGTCGCCGTCTGCTGATCGAGCGCGATCCGCAGTTCGCCGTTGCGCGCCTCCAGCTCGGTGAACAGGCGGACGTTCTGGATGGCGATGACGGCCTGGTCGGCGAAGGTCTTCAGCAGCTCGACCTGGTCGTCGGCGAACCGTCCCGGCCGGGCGCGCGCGACCATGATGACGCCGATCGGGGCGCCGTCCCGCATCATCGGGACGTACAGGCCGCTGCGCATGCCGACCGCGCGGGTCAGTCCTCGGGGCCGGTACTCCGGATCGGCCTCGACGTCGGGGATGTGAACGATCGTGCGCTCCAGGATCGCCCGGGTAGAGCCGTGGTCGCGGCTGGGGGGCGTCGGATAGAGGCGACGCACTTCTTCGAGCGCCTCGGGGGAGAAGTTGTACTGGGCGACCTGGTCGATCAGCTCGCCGTCGTACTGGAAGAGCGCGCTGAAGAGCCCCTCGCACAGCCGGACCGCGCTCCTGACGATCGTGTCGAAGACCGGCTGCACGTCGGTCGGGGAGCTGGAGATGACGCGCAGGATCTCGCTGGTCGCCGTCTGCTGCTCCAGCGCCACGGTGAGGTCGGCGTTCCTGGCCTGCAGCTCGTTGAGCAGGCGCGCGTTTTCGACGGCGATCACGGCCTGGTCGGCGAACGTCTGGAGCAGAGAGATCTCCACGGACAAGAAGCCGCCGGCGCGATCGCGCGTGACTCCGATGACCCCGACGACGTCGTCTCCCCGCAGCATCGGCACCGCCACGAGCGAGCGAAAGCCACGCACCCTGGCCTCCTCGCGGAAGCGCGGGCCCCAGGCCGGATCGGTATCCGTGTCGGTGATGTGCTGAACGGCGCGGGTCAGCGCGCTCCGTTCGGAGGGGTTGTGCTCGGTCGGGCGACGCGGCGCCTCGTCCTGCTGCATGACCGCCTCATTGCTCCCGGGGAGGCCACCGCGTGACGCCGCCCGGCGGAACAGCTCGTCCTCGTACCGGAACACCGCGACCGACCAGGCGCCGAACAGCCGCATGGCGCTGTCGGCGATGGCCTCGAACACCGGCTGAACGTCGGCCTGGGCCTGGCTGATCGCCCGGAGGATCTCGGCGGTGGCGGTCTGACGATCGAGGGCCCCGGTGAGGTCGCGGTTGCGCGCCTCCAGCTCCTTGAATAGCCGCACGTTCTCGACGGCGATGACGGCCTGATCGGAGAAAGTCTCGAGGAGGGCGACCTGGCGTTCCGTGAAGAGTCGCACCTCGGTGCGGCGGAGCTGGATCCAGCCGATCGCGGCGCCCTCGCGCAGCAAGGGAACGCAGAGTATCGTGCGGAAGCCCATGTGCCGCGCGTTCTCGCTGCTCTGAGGAAACTGGTCCCCCTCGGCCTGCATGTCCGCCACATGGATGGTTCGGCCGTCGAGTACCGATCGGGCGCCAACGATCCCGCGCACCAGAGGAAGCGTGAACACCCCGATCGCTCCGATGGGGATCGACCCGTGGTGGGCGGCCAGACGGAGACGGTCGCTATCGAGGAAGAAGATGGCTGTGTCGAAGGCCTCGCAGAGCCGAGCCGCGCTCTCCACGACCGTGTCGAGCACCGGCTGGATGTCCGTCGGTGAGCGGCTGATGACGCGCAGGACCTCGCTGGTCGCCGTCTGCTGCTCGAGGGCCTCGGTGAGGTCCGCGTTCCTGGCCTGCAGCTCGTTGAGCAGGCGCGCGTTCTCGACGGCGATCACGGCCTGGTCGGCAAACGTCTGGAGCAGCGCGATCTCCGCGGAGGTGAAGCCTCCGGCCTGGGCCCGGGTGACCGCGATCGCGCCGACGGCATCGCGTCCGCGGAGCATCGGCACCGCGACGGCCGATCGGAAGCCGCGCTCGACGGCCTCCCGGCGGAACCGCGGATCCCAGGAGGGATCCGTGGCCGCGTCGAGGATGTGCTGCACGCTCCGGGTCAGCACGGTTCGACCCGAGAGCGAGCCCGGGGTCGGGCGGTGCGGGGCCCGGCGCTGCTCCATGAGTGCCTCGGCGCTCCCCGGCACGCCGCCTCGCGCGGCGGCCAAGCGGATGAGATCGTCCTCCTGGCGGAACGCCCACACCGAGGCCGCCCACGCCCCGAGCAGGCGGATCGCACTGTCGGCGATGGCGTCGAAGACCGGCTGGATGTCCGTCTGGGCCTGACTGATGGCCCGGAGGATCTCGGCGGTGGCGGTCTGCCGATCGAGGGCGTCGGTCAGGTCGCGGTTGCGCGCCTCCGCCTCCCTGAACAGGCGGACGTTCTCGACGGCGATCACGGCCTGGTCGGCGAAGGTCTTCACGAGCTCGATCTGAGCGATCGTGAAGGGCTTGACCTGCCGGCGGCCGCAGCCGATCACACCGATCGGCACGCCGTCCCGCAGGATGGGAATGCCCAGATAGGTCCGATACGGTGCGGCGCGCTGGAGCACCGCCAGCGTCCGTGGATCGTAGTCCGGGTCCGTCCGGACGTCCTTGATGTGCACCGGCCGGCCTTCGACGAAGGCCCGGCCGATGATGAAGTCCCGCTGGGGCGGCCGCGGGAAGAGGCTCTGATACGCCGCCGTCTCCTCCGGCGACATGTTGCTGATCGCCACCAGATGGAGCAGCCCGCCGTCGAACCGCGCGACGGCGCTGAACTCCGCGTCGCAGAGGCGGGCCGCGCTGGCGACGATGGCCTCGAACACCGGTTGGACGTCGGACGGCGAGGCCGAGATCACCTGGAGGATCTCGCTGGTGGCCGCCTGCCGCTGCTGCGCCTCGGCCAGCGTCTTCTGGAAGCGCGCCACCTTCGCCCGCTCCCGGGCGAGCGATCTCTGCAGCGCTTCGACCTGGGCGGCGAGCTCGGCTTTGGTGATCAACTCCATCGATCAGCTCCGGGGCGGGCGACGGTCGGACAATGCCGCGAGCGTAGCCTCCGGCTGAGGCCTGGTCAAGAAAGGAGCCGGAGCGCCTCGGCCTTGCGGCGCTCGGTCTCCGTCACCACGCGGGCCCGGGCCAGCACGACCTGGGCGCGCTTGTACACGGGCACGTCCACCATCTTGCCGTCGAGGTTGATCGAGGCGGTGCCGCGGCGGACGCCGTCCTCGAAGGCCTGCACCACACGTCGCGCGTGTTCCACCTTGGCAGGGTCGGGCGTGAATACGCGGTTCAGGACGGTCACCTGGTCGGGATGGATGCAGCCCGCGCCCTCGCAGCCGAGCTGACGCGCGCGCTGGGCGGCGCCCTCGAACGTGGCGAGGTCGCGGAACCCCGCGATGCTGCCGACGAGCCCGGTGGGTTGCACGCCGACGACCTTGCAGACCGTGACGAGGTGGGCGACCGGGTACAGCAGCTCCATGCCGTCCGCCGAGGGCTCGACGCCCAGCTCCAGGCAGTAGTCCTCGACGCCGATGCTCATGGTGGCGATGAGGTCGCTGGAGCGGGCGATCTCCTCGAGCGCCAGGAAGCCGCGCGGCGTCTCGATGGCGAGCGACAGGCGCACGTGGCCGGGACCGACGCCGCGGGCGCGCTCCAGGCGATCGACCTGCGCGACGATGGCCTGGATCTGCGCCGCCGTCTCCGCCTTGGGGATCGACAGGCCGTCGAGGCCGGGGTGCACGGCGGCGTCGATGTCGTCGGCGATCAGGGCGGGGTCGTTGTTCACGCGCACCAGCACCTCGGCGCCGCCACGCCCGGCGACGGCCAGGGAGCCCGGGACGAGCTTCCGGGCGCTGGCTTTCTCCTGGGTCGGTACCGAATCCTCGAGGTCGAGGACGATGGCATCGGCGCCGCGGGCGTAGGCCTTCTCCACGAAGCGGGGGACGTTGACCGGCAGGATCAGGGACGAGCGGCGCGCGCGCGGGAGGGCCATGGTCAGATGACGCCTTTCTGGCCGAGCGCGGCGATGCGCTCGTCGGAGTAGCCGATGCGGGCGAAGATCTCGCGGTTGTGCTGGCCGACCGCCGGGGCCGGCGTGCGCAGGCGGCCCGGGGTGCCGCTGAGCCGCGGTACCACGTCGTGCATGGGCACCTCGCCCATGTCGGCGTCGGGCGCCTCGACCACGATGCCGCGCGCCTGCACGTGGGGATCGTCGAGGAACTGGCCGATGTCGTACACGGGCGCGGCCGTGACCTCGGCCTCCTCGAAGAACGTGATGGCCTCGGCCAGCGTGCGCTGCTTGATGAATCCGCCGACGATGGCGTCGACCTCCTCCCGGCGCTTCACGCGCTCGGTGTTGGTCTTGAAGGCCGGGTCCCGGTTCAGGTCGTCACGGCCGATGGCGCGGAACAGCCGCTCGGTCATGGCCTGGGTCGAGGCGGAGATCGCCACCCAGCCGCCGTCCTTGGTGGCGTAGACGTTGCGCGGCGAGGTGCCCTCGGAGGCGCTGCCCACGCGCTTGCGGACCTTCTTCGAGAGCTTGTAGATGGCCGCCTCGGGCCCGAGGATCGAGAAGATCGACTCCAGCAGACTGACGTCGATGACCTGCCCGCGCCCACCGTTGACCTCGACGTTGCGCACGGCGATGACGGTCGCCATGGCGCCGGACAGCCCCGCGATCATGTCGGCCATGGCCAGCGGCGGCAGCACCGGCTCGCGGTCCTCGAACCCGTTGCGCGAGGCGAAGCCCGACATGGCCTCGACGAGCGTGCCGAAGCCCGGGCGCTTGGCGTACGGTCCGGTCTGGCCGAATCCCGACACCCGCACGACGACCAGCCGGGGATTGCGCTCGAGCAGCGCGTCGGGCCCGACGCCGAGCTTCTCAAGATAGCGGTAGCGGAAGCTCTCGATGAGGACGTCGAAGTGGGCGGCGAGGTCGAGGATGATGCCGGGTGCCTCCGGCGCCTTGAGGTCCAGCGTGATGCTCTTCTTGTTCCGCGCGTAGACCTTCCAGTGCACGCTCACGCCCGCCTCGCGCCAGTCGCGCAGGGTGTCGCCGCGGCCGGGCGACTCGACCTTCACGACCTCGGCGCCGAAGTCGGCGAGCTGCAGGCTGAGCATGTTGCCGGCGACGAGACGCGAGAAATCGAGCACGCGGACGCCGCGCAGCGGCCCGGCGGCGTCCGGCTCGAACGGGTGCTTCGGGATCGGCATCGGCGTCTCCTCCGAGGGGCCAAGTGTACTGTGGCCCGAGGCGGCGCGTCAGCGGGACGAGGCGGGCGCGGGCAGGGCGGCGAGCGGGCGGGCCGGCGGCGTGGTCACGATGGCGCGGCGGCGTGCCAGGGCGGCGGCGACGGCGAAGACGGCGTAGAGCACCGATGCTGCCAGCGTCCAGGCCGAGGACGACAGGCGACCGTCGGCCAGCTGGAGCGCGAAGACGAGGACCGGACCGACGGCCAGCACGGCGCGGATCGTCACCGGCGAGGCCAGGGCCACGCCGATCTGGTTGACGTAGTTCGGCAGGACGATCAGCACGAACGACGCGACGGCGACGCCGGCGAGCACGCTCGGCGTGACGCCGGAGATCACCGGCGTCGGCGAGGCCAGGGCGAACGCTGCAGCCAGCACGATGGCGCCCGGGAACCGCAGCGCCAGCAGCGTGGCCGGGCGCTGGCCCGTGTCGTTGAGTGCGCGGCACAGCAGGGTGCTGATCGAGATCGAGATGCCGCCGGCGAGGGCCAGCGCGATCCCGAGCGCGGCGGCCGGCACCGGCTGGATTCCGAGGCCGGAGAGCCCGCTGAGCACGACGGCGGCAGCGGTGACCAGCGAGGCCAGCAGCCCCAGGTGCAGCCAGCGCTCGGCGCGGCTCAGCGTCGCCCGAGCGGAGCCAGGCACGAGACCGTCCAGCCAGCGCACCGAGAGCGGGCCGATGCCGTAGAAGAGGACCTGCACGAGCGCCGGCTCGATCGTCTTCAGCGCGAAGAAGAATGACATCCAGGCGAAGCCGGTCGTGGCGTTGATCCAGAAGAGCTGGGCCGGGCGCCGCACCAGGGCGCAGAGGCCGCCGCGATCACGCACGAGCGCGTTCGGCAGGAAGGCCAGCGAGCAGAGTCCGAACGCCATCAGGGCGACCAGCAGAGGATTGACCCGCTGGAAGAGGCCCCCGAGGTACACGTCCCGTACCGCGGTGGACACGGCGAAGGCGAGCGAGAGGAGGAAGCCGGCGATCTCGGCGTTGCGGGGCGCCCGACTCGATCTGGCAGTGAGCATGGTCGCTCGGGTATACGCACCAGGCGGTCGGAACGGGTGGAGTCAGCTGCGCGGCACGCCTACGGGTTCTTCACGCCCATGCTGGGCGCTCAGGGGGTGGGGCCCGTCTCCATGATCCCGCGGATCTCGGCCACGCTCTTGCCCTCCAGCCCTAGCCGATCGAGGTTGCGTCCCTCGGCGCGGAAGTCCCGGCGCAGCATCGCGGACGTGAGCGAGATGAGGCCGTCGATCACCGGAGTGCCCACGCCGGCGACCCGGCCCAGGCTCGACATGGCGACGAGGCCGCACGGCACGTCCTCCACGACGTACTTGTGCTGGAGCGACGGCGGCGTGGGCGTCCACTGGTACGGGCCGGTCGGCTCGTGCGTCAGGCGGTGGAAGGTCTCACGCAGGGAATCGCCGCCGAGCCCGTAGGTCTGTCGCAGCCACTCGTGGATGCCGGGCACGTGCACACCGAACGCTCGGGCGATCGCGAGACGCTCGGCGTCGAGCGCCTCCAGGAGCGTCACGAGACTCGGTGTGTAGCCCTCGGCGTAGAAACGATAGGCGTTGCCGCCGCCCTCGAGGCGTCCGATGTTGCCCACCATGTTCGCGACGTGGAGGGTGGCGTTCATGTTGGTGAGCCCGGTCGTCAGGATGCTCGGGGCCGCGATCGCCTGGGGAAACGCCGGACCGAGCCTGGCGTGGACCGTGTCGATTCGCCGCCCGGGCAGGGAGGCGATCTGCAGGAAGCGCTTGACGATGGTCATCCGCACGCGCGTGGGCTCCGGCCAGCCGAGCGAGTAGGGGTAGTTGTCCATCTCGGCGACGTCGACCGCCGCGCGGCACCCGGCGGCGCGCAGCTCGCGGCGCACGACGAGCGAGCCGCCGGTGCCGCCCTGGATGAGCAGGATCGTCTGGCCGTCTCGGAGCACGGCGGCGAGGCCGCGCGCGACGTCGGCATGGAAGTGACTGCCGGTGACCACGATGATGACGTCGGCGCCCTCCATGGCCGGCGCGAGCCGGGGCGTCACGAGCTCGAGGGGGGCGAAGCCCTGGACCAGGCCCTCGACGTCCAGGCCGCCGCGCTCGCGCACCTTGGCGATGCGGGCGTCGTCGACGTCGTGCAGGCGGAGCCGGTAGCCCTGGAGGCCGAGGTTCGCGACAAGCGCGATGCCACCCAGTCCCGCGCCGATGATCGCCACCGT
>Ga0134124_10001693_pt1 | contig 17733 bp, 21 predicted proteins | sample KB304_FD_96880 | JGI IMG/M metagenome (GOLD analysis project Ga0134124, IMG submission 96880) | Terrestrial soil microbial communities without Nitrogen fertilizer from Kellogg Biological Station, Michigan, USA - KB3-0-4 | ecosystem: Environmental > Terrestrial > Soil > Unclassified ...
AATGGCGGGCGGCACGTCGCGCCGCTGTTTGCAGGCCTCACGGTGTTCGCCTGGTCGGAAGTGCTGGCGACCGCCGAACTGCCCGGGCGCAAGGACGTCGGCGCATTGCGCCTGCGCACCATCGCGACGAAGGATCAGCCGTGCACCGCCTACCCGCTCAAACAGGGCGACGATTACGACCCTTCTGTCATTCTCGATCTGGACTATTGGGTGATGATGCCGCGCTGATCGCGGCGCTACGCGCTCGCCTTCAGATGATCGACCAGTTGCCGTGCGTAAGGCGGCAGCACGGCGACGTCGCGCACGCAGATGGTCAGCTCGCGCGTCGCCCAGGCGTCGGACAGCCGCACGGCGCTGATCGCCATGGTGCGGGCCGCGCGCTGCGCCGTCGTCTCCGGCACGATACCGACGCCGACATTGCATTCGACCAGCCGGCAGATCGCGTCGAAGCTGCGCAACTGCACGCGAAGGCGGATAGCGCGGCCGATGCGGCTCGCCTTGTCGGCGAGGAAGCGCTGGATGGCGCTGGCGCGGTCGAGACCGACCATGTCGTATTCGAGCACCTCGGTGAAGCCGATGTGCGGGCGGTTCGCGAGCGGATGGGTCTTCGCAACAACCAGAACGAAACGATCGCTGCGGAACGGGAAGGTGTGCAGCCCGCCGTAATCCACCGTGCCCGCGACGATGCCGATGTCGGCCGCGCCCTCCGCGATCAGGCCGACGATCTCGTCGGACAGCCGCTCCTCCAGATCGACGCTGATGTCGGGATAAGTGGTGAGGAAGGAGCTTAGCGTCTCCGGCAGGAACTCTGTGAGCGCATTGGTGTTGGACAGCACCCGAACCTGCCCGGCCTGCCCGCTCGCATAGGGGGTAAGATCTTCTTGCATACGTTCGGTCTGCGCCAGGATGTTGCGCGCGTGCTGCAACAAAGTGCGCCCGGCCTGCGTCGGCACCACACCCTGGCGTCCGCGCACCAGCAGTTCGGTGCCGAACGCCTCCTCCATCTTGCGAATTCGCGTGGACGCAGCCGCCAGCGCGAGATTCGAACGTGCCGCGCCATGCGTGATGCTGCCCGCCTCGACGATGTGGCGAAACAGACTCAGGTCAGTGAAATCGTACCGCATTGACTGGCAGCCTTCTTTTTTTGCGAAGGCAGGCTACGCAAAACACATATTGCAGCTTGGGAAACTGAGGTCCAAGCTTCGTAATTGATGAAGTAGCCGGTTTTGGCGGCCGGTCAAGTCCAAAGCGATTTGATCGTCATCGCTTGCGAACCGGGGGGCATCGAGGCGGACCGCTTGGCCGGCTGTAAAAAGACTGTCGGTGGCAGATCGTTTTGATTTCCCTCAATGGACATGCGACTGCGCTCGTGGACAGTATCCGACAGAACCGGCCGGCAGCGTCATGTGCGGCTGGTTTTGAGCATTCTGGAGATTGACGATGGCCGAGCTTGAGGCGGGAACGACGGCGGCACGACGGCCGCGTCCGCTTTCTCCGCACATTCAAGTCTACAAGTTCATGCTGAGCTACGTGATGTCGGGCTTTCATCGCGTCAGCGGCTTTGTGTTGTATTTCGGCGTGCTGCTGCTCGCCTGGTGGCTGGTCGCCGCCGCGGCCGGGCCGAATGCCTACGGCAACTTCGAATGGTTCATTGGCAGTTGGATCGGCAAGCTCGTGCTGCTCGGCTACACGTGGGCGCTGCTGCATCACTTTCTCGGCGGCATTCGTCACCTGATCTGGGATCTCGGCTATGGCCTTGAGCCGTCCGAGCGCGAATTTCTCGCGCTCGCCACGATCGTCGGCTCCATATCGCTCACCGTTATTGTGGTGGTGATCGGCTATTTCGCCATGGGAGGCCCGCGATGAGCGAAGCCCCGCGTCTGCTCACCCCCATGCGCCGCGTCCGCGGTCTCGGCGCGGCCCGCAGCGGCACCGCCACCTTCTGGCATCAGCGCATCACGTCGGTGGCGGCGATCCCGCTCACCATCGCCGCGATCGTCGTCGCGATCTCGCTACTCGGACGCAGCCACGCCGCGGTCGTCCAGGTTCTCGGATCGCCGCTGGTCGCGATCATCATGATCCTGTTCGTGATCAACTCGCTCTATCACGCATATATCGGGCTACAGGAAATCATCATCGACTACGTGCACGAGGATAAGCTGAAGCTCGGTGCGCTGATGGCGAACTTGTTCTTCGTGTTCACCGTCGCGTTCGCCTGCGTCTTCGCCATTCTCAAGCTTTCGTTCGGGGTCTGACACGTCATGGCGAAAAGAGAGAAATCGGCCAGCACGCCCGCCGCACCGGCGGCCAAGGGCCATGCTTACCCAATCGAAGACCACAGCTACGACGTCGTCGTAGTCGGCGCCGGCGGCTCGGGCTTGCGCGCGGTGGTCGGCTGCAGCGAGGCGGGCTTGCGCACGGCTTGCATCAGCAAGGTCTTTCCGACCCGCTCGCATACGGTTGCGGCGCAGGGCGGCATCGCTGCCGCGCTCGGCAACATGGGCGAAGACGACTGGCGCTGGCACATGTACGACACCGTCAAGGGCGCCGACTGGCTCGGCGACCAGGACGCCATCGAATACATGTGCCGCAACGCGCCGGCCGCCGTGTATGAGCTCGAACACTGGGGTCTGCCCTTCTCGCGCCGCGAGGACGGCAAAATCTATCAGCGCCCTTTCGGCGGCATGACCACGCATTACGGCAAGGGCACCGCGCAGCGCACCGCCGCGGCCGCCGACCGCACCGGTCACGCTATGCTGCACACGATGTACGGCCAGGCGCTGCGCCATTCGGCCGAGTTCTACATCGAGTATTTCGCGCTCGACCTGATCATGGACGAGCAAGGCCGCTGCCGCGGCGTGGTCGCGCTCAACATGGACGACGGTACGATCCATCGCTTCAGCGCCAACATGGTCATCCTGGCTACCGGCGGCTACGGACGCACCTACTTCTCCTGCACCTCGGCGCACATCTGCACCGGCGACGGCAACGCGATGGTTTTGCGCGCCGGCCTGCCGCTGCAGGACATGGAGTTCGTTCAGTTCCATCCGACCGGCATCTACGGCGCCGGCTGCCTCATCACCGAGGGCTCACGCGGCGAAGGCGGCTACTTGGTGAATTCGGAAGGCGAGCGCTTCATGGAGCGCTACGCCCCGTCGGCCAAGGACCTCGCCTCGCGCGACGTGGTCTCGCGCTCGATGACCATCGAGATCCGCGAAGGCCGCGGCGTTGGCAAGAACAAGGACCACATCTACCTGCACCTCGATCATCTCGATCCGAAGGTGCTGCACGAGCGCCTGCCCGGCATCTCGGAAAGCGCGCGCATCTTCGCCGGCGTCGACGTCACACGCGAGCCGATCCCGGTGCTGCCGACCGTGCACTACAACATGGGCGGTATCCCCTGCAATTATCACGGCGAGGCGCTGACCAAGAAGAACGGCGACGCCGACACCGTGATCCCCGGCCTGATGGCTTTGGGCGAGGCCGCTTGCGTGTCGGTGCACGGCGCCAACCGGCTCGGCTCCAACTCGCTGATCGACCTCGTTGTGTTCGGCCGCGCCGCCGCGCAGCGCTGCGCCGAAGTGCTCACCCCGGGCGAGAAGCAGGCTGAACTGCCGAAGGACTCGGCCGATCTCGCGCTGTCGCGTCTCGACAAATTCCGCAATGCCTCCGGCGGCACCCCGACCGCGGCGCTCCGCCTCAACATGCAGAAGGTGATGCAGACCAATTGCGCGGTCTTCCGCACCGGCGAGGTGCTGGAAGAAGGCCAAAAGCTCATCCACGAGGTGCATGGCGGCCTCGGCGACCTGCGCGTCACCGACCGCGGGCTGATCTGGAATTCGGATCTGATCGAAACGCTCGAACTCGACAACCTGATGGCGCAGGCCGTCGTCACCATGGACTCGGCGGCCAACCGCACCGAAAGCCGTGGCGCGCACGCGCGCGAGGACTACCCCGAGCGCGACGATAAGAAGTGGATGAAGCACTCGCTGTGCTGGATCGACGGCAAGGGCAACGTGAAGCTCGATTACCGGCCGGTGCACACCTACACCCTCACCAACGACATCGCCTACATCGAGCCGAAAGCGCGCGTCTACTGACGTCCGTCGCAAGCTGAAACACAACGCGGATCGCCGACATGGTCGAATTCACACTGCCGAGAAACTCCAAGGTCACGGAAGGCAAAACCTGGCCGCAGCCGGAGAAAGCCACCGACGTCACCGAGTTCAAGATCTACCGGTGGAATCCGGAGGACGGGCAGAACCCGCGCATCGACACCTATTATGTCAACCGCGACGACTGCGGACCGATGGTTCTCGACGCGCTCATCTGGATCAAGAACAACGTCGATCCGACGCTGACCTTCCGCCGCTCCTGCCGCGAGGGCGTGTGCGGCTCCTGCGCGATGAACATCGACGGCACCAACACGCTCGCCTGCACCAAAGCGATCGACGACAACAAGACGCCGGTGAAGATCAGCCCGCTGCCGCACCAGCCGGTGGTCAAGGACCTGGTACCCGACCTGTCGAACTTCTACGCGCAGTACGCCTCGATCAAGCCGTGGCTGCAAACCGTTACGGCTACTCCCGAGAAAGAGTGGAAGCAGAGCTACCAAGATCGCGCCAAGCTCGACGGCAAGTACGAGTGCATCTTGTGCGCCTGCTGCTCGACCTCATGCCCGAGCTACTGGTGGAACTCGGACCGCTATCTCGGTCCGGCAGCGCTGCTGCAGGCCAATCGCTGGGTGCAGGACAGCCGCGACGAGGGCACCGGTGAGCGGCTGGATCATCTGGAAGATCCGTTCCGGCTCTATCGCTGCCACACCATCATGAACTGTTCCAAGGCCTGCCCGAAGGGTCTCAATCCGGCGAAGGAAATCGCCGAGTTGAAGAAGACTTTGGTCGACCGGCAGCTCTGAAGTTCCCCATACTACTCCTGGCGGCGTGGCGGAAAAGCAACGCTGCGTAGGACGCTCGTCCCGATTCTAGTGCGGAACGGGAACCGCTTTGCGCGCTATGTCGTTGATACAACATGGAACATCACGAAGAGCGCATCTGGGACATCCTCGAAAAGACCGGCGTCGGCATGCTGACCACCCAATTCGGTGGCGGCATGCGCGCGCGTCCGCTGGAGGCGCGTCCCGATCGGGACGCCGGCCTCATCCAATTCGTCACCGATGTGCGCGGCCTGAAGGACGACGAGATCGCCGCCAGCCCCGACGTCTGCTTCACCGTCATCGACGACAACGACCAGGCCTACCTGTCGATCACCGGGCGGGCCGAAGTGGTGCGCGATCCGGTGCTTGCGGCCAAAATCTGGAAACGGACCGACGACGTCTGGTGGCCGAAAGGCGCCGACGATCGCAACGTCCGGGTGCTGCGTATCGTGCCGGCGCTGGCCGAGTTGTGGGACGGGCCCGCCAGCGCCACGGTCGCCGCCTTCGAATTCGCCAAGGCGCGCGCGACTGGGCAGAAGCCCAATCTCGGCGAAAACCGCAAAGTCCGTGTCGACATGAGGTGACCCCTCACTATCGGGGCAAGTCCGGCTCGGAGAGAATAATATAAAATTACAACTTTGGCTTGATCCGGTTGTAGCCCTGGCGCAATCTTTCGCCACGGGGGCTCCCGGTGCGTCAGTATCAGCGATGGTGTGCGTCTGCCTGCCTGCTTCTGTGCGCGGCCTGCGCCGGGCCGAGCGCCGAATTCCCTGCGCTGCCAGCCGACGACGTCAAGGCGGAGCAACGCCGCCAACAGATCGCGCAGATTCGCGATTATTTCGAGCAACTCCACCGGCTCGACACCGTCGCTTTCCGCCTGCGCATCGCTAATCGCGCTGATTGCAAGGATCGAGTTGCGCCGCAGATCGGTCTCATCGCAGCAACGCCGCAAAGCCTGCCGCGCAAGTACCGCTCTTTTTCAGCCGAGGCACTGCGCTTGCGCTGGGTGCGCGCAACGGTCGTTTCAGTTGTGGAGGGATCTCCCGCCGGCGTCGCCGGCATCGTCGACCGTGACGAGTTGATGACCTTCAACAACGAGCCGGTGCCGGTGACGGCAACGTCGGCGTGGATCGACAATTTTTTACGGAAGAACGGCGACAAGCCGGTGCAGGTCGTGTTCAAGCGCGACGGCGAAGACCATACGGTCGACGTGACGCCAGTGACGGGCTGCCGCATTCCGGTTTACATGGAAGTCGATGCAATATTGGATGCGCACACCGATTACACAAAGATCGTCATCAATACTGGTATCATGCGCCTTGCGCGCACTGACGACCAACTCGCCGCCATCGTTGGCCACGAACTGGCCCATGTGAACATGGGGCACTATCGAAAGAAATTTCAGAACGAAATGTTGGGGCAGTTTGGTGGCGCCTTGATAGACGGCGGCTTGCTGCTTGGCGGCGTCTATAGCGGCCGCACGTTCACCAATTATCTTGGCGCAGTCGGCACGCTGACATTCAGCGTCGAATTCGAACGTGAAGCCGATTATGTCGGCGCTTACTACGCAGCGCGCGCCGGCTACAGCATCGCTGGCGTGGAAGCCGTGTGGGAAGCGTTCGGACTAGAAATGCCAGCTTCCCTAACGGTCGCCACCACGCATCCAATCTCAGCCGTCCGCTTCCTGCAGATGCGCAAGACCGCCGAGGAGATCGCCGACAAGCAGCGTCGCGGTGCGCCTCTGGACCCGGAGTTGAAGTCGCGTCAGGTCGACACCACGCCTCAGCGCGAGGACATGCGCTAGCGGCCGGAGCGGCGGCGCGCCGCAGACGGCGTCAACCCTTCATTAACCGCGTTCGCGAGTTTCGCTTATGAGCGGCGCGTGCTCTGCAGACGGCTGCGCATGGTGCTGCCATCGTCATTGCGACGCGTCAGGCTGAGCGAGGCGCCGGAACCGAAGCCCGCGCGTCCATCGGAGGCCGGAGCAGCAGTCCGCGCCGAAAAGGCCTGCGGTTTCGGTTGCGCCTGCGGCTGCGGCATCATCGTCTTTGCTGCCGGTTTAGGCGTGGTTTTGAATGTCGCCTGCAGGCGCGCATCGAAGCCGGCATCGCTGGCCCGAAGCGTGTTCTTCAACTTGTCGCACGCGTCGTCGCAATTGCCGGTAATGATGTAGCTAGGCACGGCAGCCTCCCAAAGTGATCCCAGGCGTCATACTGCCGTAAGCCCTTTAAAAACCAGCGTTTTGGATCATTAAACTTTGAACGAAATGCCTCCGGGCAGGCCCCTTAGGCGCATTTGGAAGCAAGGCACAGCTTTTCCAGCTCCGGAAATGGCTTGTAGGCGGCACGGCCGCATTGCTCGGGGGTCGCCTCGATGAGCTGGTTGAGACGCCCGCCGAAGAAATAGGCGATGCGGACCTGCTGCCCGATGTAACGGCGGTTGAGATCGCGCGGATTAAAGCGCAGGCACACCACGTAGCGCTGGCTTTGCCCGGCGGCGCGCAATTCCGGCTCGCTGATCGACGCCTCGCGCACGTTGGTGGGATCGTCCAGCGTGCGCGTCAGTGTATCGAGAATTTCCTGCCTGTAGTTCGTCGGCGGGATGTTCGGCTCCGGTTCGGCTTCCTTCTTGTCCAAAGAGCAGGCCGCCAGTGCGAAGCTCAGCACACAAACCGCGACGGATGCCTTGCCCATCGAAGCCCCCCGTTCGATTTCAGTCGAGCTTGAGCCGCCGCCGGCGCTGCCCGAGCGTGCGCAGCCGCAGCGCATTGAGCTTGATGAAGCCTTGCGCGTCCTTCTGGTCGTAGGCGCCCTTGTCGTCTTCGAAGGTGACCAGCGTCGAGGAATAAAGCGAGGCCGGGCTCTCGCGTCCGGTGACGATGACGTTGCCCTTGTAAAGCTTGAGCCGCACCTCGCCTTCGACCATCTCCTGCGACTTGTCGATCAGCGCCTGCAGCATCTCGCGCTCCGGCGAGAACCAGAAGCCATTGTAGATGAGCTCCGCATAGCGCGGCATCAGCTCGTCCTTGAGGTGGCCGGCGCCGCGGTCGAGCGTGATCGATTCGATGGCGCGATGCGCCTGCAGCAAAATGGTGCCGCCGGGCGTCTCATAGACGCCGCGCGACTTCATGCCGACGAAACGGTTCTCGACCAGATCGATGCGGCCGATGCCATTATCGTGGCCGAGCTTGTTGAGCTTCGCCAGCAGATTGGCCGGCGACAGCGGCTCGCCGTCGATGGAGATGGCGTCGCCCTTCTTGAAGCCGATGCGGATTTCGGTCGCCTTGTCCGGCGCGTCCATCGGCGAGATGGTGCGCTGATAGACGATGCCCGGTGCTTCCTGCGCCGGATCCTCCAGCACCTTTCCTTCCGAGGACGAGTGCAGCAGGTTGGCGTCGACCGAAAACGGCGCCTCGCCTTCCTTATCCTTGGTGATGGTGATCTGGTGGTCGCGCGCGAATTGTAAAAGCTCTTCGCGGCCCTTGAACGCCCACTCGCGCCACGGCGCGATGATCTTGATGCCCGGCTCGAGCGCGTAATAGGTCAGCTCGAAGCGTACCTGGTCGTTGCCCTTGCCGGTGGCGCCATGACAGACCGCGTCGGCCCCCACTTTGCGAGCGATCTCGATCTGCTTCTTGCCGATGAGCGGGCGCGCGATCGAGGTGCCGAGCAGATACTGTCCCTCGTACACCGTGTTGGCGCGGAACATCGGGAAGACGAAGTCGCGCACGAACTCCTCGCGCAGGTCTTCGATGAAGATATTTTCGGCCTTGATGCCGGCGCGCAGCGCCTTCTCGCGCGCGGGCGCGAGCTCCTCGCCCTGACCGAGATCGGCGGTGAAGGTCACCACCTCGGCCCCGTAGGTCGTTTGCAGCCACTTGAGGATGATCGAGGTGTCGAGGCCGCCGGAATAGGCAAGCACGACTTTCTTGATACTGGGCTGGGACATGCGCGAACCGGCCGGCGGCCGTCCTTCAAAAGCTTGAAAAGCGCGCGGACTATAGGGCGAAAGCCTCCTGGCGCAAGGGCTTGGCCAATGCGGGGCGTGGCCGGCCGGCGCCAGCTTGCTAAAGTCGCGGCCATGTCGAGGGTTCTTCGCCTGCTTCTGGCGGTATTTCTGCTCGCCGCGGCAAGCGCGCAGGCGCATGAGATCGACGCGACGCAGGTGAGGCTGACACTGCATCGCGACCACACCTGGACCGCGGTCATACTTGCCTTCCCGCAGACCCTGGCCAACCTGCTCACCGCCGAAGCCGGCGAACCGCAAACTGGCCGGCTCAGGGAAGACGAACTTCGCCAGCTATTCGAGCGGCACAGCCAAGCGCTCACCCGCCACATCGAGGTACGCTTCGATGGCGAGCTTTCACCTGCGGCAACCGTATCGGTTGGGGACATCTGGCTCGCGCCCGACCTCGAGCATAACTTCGTCGAACTGCGCGCGACCGGCAAAATGCCCGACGAAGCAAAGACCGTGAGCTGGCGCTACGGTCTCGTCTTCGCCACCTATGCGCTGCAACTCGCAGTCGGCGATGGCCAGGCGGAGACCCATTGGCTGCAGGGCGACATCCGCAGCCGCCCGTTCCCGATCGTTCACGTACCGGCAACCCGCCTCGACATCGGTTGCAATACCTTTCGCTTGGTTTCCGCCACATCGTGCCGGAGGGGCTCGACCACATCTTGTTCGTGCTCGGCATCTTCCTGCTCACCATGCGGACAAAGCCGATCCTCGTGCAAGTCCCCGCCTTCACCGTCGCGCATTCGGTGACGCTCGGGCTCACCATGTACGGCATCGTTTCGCTATCCTCGCGCATCGTCGAGCCGATGATCGCGCTCTCCATCGCCTACGTAGGCATGGAGAACATTCTCACCTCGCGGCTGACACCGTGGCGGCCGGTGCTGGTGTTCTGCTTCGGGCTACTGCACGGCATGGGCTTCGCCGGCGCGCTTGCCGAGCTCGATCTGCCGCGCAAAGAAATCTTGCCGGCATTGATCAGTTTCAACGCCGGTATCGAGCTGGCGCAACTCACGGTGATTGCCGCCGCTTATGTCTGCGTTGTGATGTGGATCCGAGACAAGCCGTGGTATCGCAGCCGCTTTGTCATCCCGGCATCGGCGCTCATCGCGACTACCGGCTTGTTCTGGACTGTGCAGAGAATTACTGCGTTCTAACGTTCGTCATTGCGAGGAGCGAAGCGACGAAGCAATCCAGAACGACAACGATCGTGCCAGCCGCTCTGGATTGCTTCGCCCTGCGGGCTCGCAATGACGGAATCGGCTCTACGTCACGTCCTGGAACACTTCCATGTCTGCATTGCCGGCAAGCACCATACGCCAGCCTTGCAGAAAGGTGCGCACCATGGGATCGCTGGCGAGCTTCTGCCGGCTCAATTCAAGCGCGGCATGCGCCTCGTATTCAATCTCGACCAAAATCTGTGCCGGATCGTCGACGTTCTGCAGCACGCGGAAGCCCTTGCCGCCGAGGTTCTGATAGAAAGGCGCCGCGCTGCGGATGAGCGCCAGCACCTGCGCCGGCTCGCCCATCGCCCGCATCCTGATCTGCAGGACACGTCTGATGCCTTTGTCGTCGTCGGCCACCGCGCTACCTCGAATCGTCGTCGCCACGCGGAAGCTTAGCGCACGAACGGCCCCGGCCGTGATTATTTCTTGTTCCGGCCGAACAGCCGCAGGACTAATTGGTGGCCGGGCATCGCGATGCGCTCGATCCCGCGCTCAACGCCCTCGTCGGACAGCCGCGTACGCGGCCAGCGGTAGATCAGCCCGTGCATGAGCCAGATCACCAGAAACGAGAACACGCCGGCGAACACCACGTCGGACACGAAATGCGCGCCTGCCATCACCCGCATGACCGCCATGCCGGTGCCGAGCGCGAGCGCGCCGGCATAGGCGAGCGCGCGCCACTGCGGCGGCGCGAGCGACGCCGGCGCCAGCGTCCAGAACGTACCGGCCACGTCGCCCGAGACAAAGGCGCAATTGTTGGGGCATTCGCCGCGCGGGTCCCACCAGGGGACAAAGCGCTCGCTGCCGCCGAACTGCTGCACGTCGATGGGCCGCGAACGGCCCCAGTGATCCTTGAGCGTGACGTTGACCAGCAGCCCGGGACCGAACGCCATCGTGGCGATCAGAAACAGTACGGCACGGCCGGACATCAACAGCTTGCGCCGCGGCAGGATCAGCTTGATCGCCAGGGCCAGCACGGCCAGCGTGACGATGATGGTGCCAATCCAAAGCCCGATATTGCGGGCCCACATCAGGATCGGCGAAATGCGCCAGCCGAAGACGTTGTCGTTAACGACGACCTTGTGGAAATGCGCAGCGACCGCCAGGTCGAGTTCGGGATAGAGCCCGAACACGAGGCCGACGATAGCGGCGATCGATAGCGCGACGATCAGTCCGGTGCGGTTCATCTCGGCGCTTCGTCTAGCTGACGCTTATGAAAATGGAAAGCGAGGCCCCCACTCCGTTGCGCTATAGTCCACACATGCCCGCGCCCACCCTCGACTTCTGGTTTGAATTCGCCTCGACCTATTCCTACCCGGCGGCCATGCGCATCGGCGCGCTGGCACAACCGGCCGGCGCCGCCTTGCGCTGGCGGCCTTTCCTGCTCGGGCCGATCTTCAAGGCGCAGGGCTGGGACAACTCGCCCTTCAACCTCTACCCCGCCAAGGGCCGCTACATGTGGCGCGACCTCGAACGCGTCTGCGGCGCGCTTGGGCTGCCGTTTGTGCAGCCGGCACAGTTTCCGCAGAACAGCGTGCTGGCCGCACGCGTCGCCCTGGTTGGGCTGGCGCAAGGATGGGGCGAAGATTTCGTCCGTGCTGTCTACGCGGCCGAGTTCGGCGCCGGGCGCAACATCGGTGAGCCGACGGCCATCGCGGAAATTCTCTCTGCGCTCCGGCGAGATGCCGATGCGGTGATAGCAGAGGCAAACTCGGACGCAATCAAGGCGCAACTGCGCAGCAATACCGACGAAGCGGCGCGCCTCGGCATTTTCGGCGCGCCGAGCTTCGTCACCGCGCACGGCGAATTGTTCTGGGGCAACGACCGCCTGGAAGCGGCGCTGGCCTGGGCTAGGCGCTAGCGTGATACTCTCATCATTGCGACCCCGAGCGGAGCGAGGGGGAAGCAATCCAGAGCCACAAGTTCATAAGACTGGATTGCTTCGTCGCTTACGCTCCTGGCGATGACGAGCTGCGTTCCCGCCAGCGCCCTGCCCTGCGGCCAGCGATCAACCAGTAGGTGAGGCCGAAGGCGATGCCGCTCGCGCCGGCGACTTCCATGTCGCGTGAGATGATCGGCGGCGCCCGGTCGATCGATTCTTCGTAGCGGCCGAAACCGGCGCCTTGATAGGCGAGCAGCGTGAGCGCAGCGCCGCCCAATGCGTAGATCAATACCGAGCGGATGGAGAACGCCTCGGCGATGAGCACCGCGATCAGCGTCGGCACGAACAGCGCCACCGCCGTCATGCCCGATGCGACGAAGGCGGCGCCCCAGAACACCAGCTTGCCGAACGGATCGCTCGAGACTTCATGCCATTGCGTGCCGAGCAGGCCGAAGCTCCACACGATGCCGGCGACAAGCGTCGCAAGCCAGAGCGCGAATAGAATAACCAGGATGCGGCCGAGAAATGCCATGAGCGCCTTTCACCTCTCCCTCCGCGCGGGGAGAGGGAAGATTAATCAACCATCGCCATGGCGCGCAGCGCCATGCGCTCGCGCGCCGACAGCTTCTCGCTGGCGCTCTTGAGCTGACCGCAAGCGGCAAGAATGTCGCGCCCGCGTGGCGTGCGCACCGGCGAGGCATAGCCCGCGTCGAACACGACCTGCGAGAATTTTTCGATCTGCTCCCAATCGGAGCATTCGTATTTGGTGCCGGGCCAGGGATTGAACGGGATGAGATTGATCTTGGCCGGAATGCCCTTGAGCAGCCGCACCAGCGATTTGGCGTCCTCGAGCGAGTCGTTGACACCCTTGAGCATCACGTATTCGAACGTGATGCGCTTGGCGTTGGACAGGCCCGGATAGTTGCGGCAAGCCTGCATCAAGTCGGCGATGGGATATTTGCGGTTGAGCGGCACCAACTCGTTGCGCAGCGCGTCGTTGGTCGCGTGCAGCGACACCGCCAGCATGCAGCCGATCTCGGCGCCGGCGCGCTCGATATTCGGCACGACGCCTGAGGTGGACAGCGTGATCCGCCGTTTGGAGATCGCGATGCCCTCACCGTCCTGCACGATCAGCAGCGCGTCGCGCACCGCGTCGAGATTGTACAGCGGCTCGCCCATGCCCATCATCACCACGTTGGTGATGCAGCGGTCGCCTGACGGAATGACGCCGTCGCTCGGCCGCGTGCCGCCCGGCCAATCGCCCAAGCGATCGCGCGCCGCCATCACCTGACCGACGATTTCATCCGCCGTGAGATTGCGCACGAAGCGCTGCGTGCCGGTGTGGCAGAACGAGCAGGTGAGCGTGCAGCCGACCTGGCTGGAGACGCAGAGCGTGCCGCGTTCGGTGTCGGGGATGTAGACGCACTCGACTTCATGCGGGCGCTCGCCTTGGATCTCGCCCGGCAGTCGCAGCAGCCATTTGCGCGTGCCGTCGACCGAGACCTGCTCGGCCACGACCTCCGGCCGCGCCAGCGTGAAGTTCTCCGCGAGCTTGGCCCGCAGCTCCTTCGACAGACTGGTCATCTGCTCGAATTCGGTGAAGCCGCGGAAATAGATCCAGTGCCAGAGCTGCTGCACGCGCATCTTGCGCTGGCTCTCCGCCACGCCGACGACGCCGAGCACGGCGGCAAGCTGCGCGCGCGTCAGCCCGACGAGCGACAGCCTCTCGGGCGCCACATAGCGCTCGAGCGGCGTCTTCTCGACGGGTGCGGTCGTTTCCTGGTGCAGCGACATCAATAGCTCTTTGTCATCGCCGGGCTATCCCGGCGATCCCTGTACACGGGCACAGTCTATCTAGGCGGGATCACCGGGTCTCGCCACCGGTGATGACCCCTACGGGGTCATTTGCACTCCTCGGCCACCTTATCCAGCGCCTGGCCCATGCCCTTGAGCGAATAGGTGTCCGTCGTCTTGGTGCCGAGCGCGGATTCGGACTTCACCACAAGGTCGGCGCCCTTGCGCATGGCGTCGACCATCTGCGCCTCCTCGGCGGCGTTCTTCACCCAGGCGCCGTCGTTCTGCGTGTAGAGGACGTAATTGGCCGAGCCGACCGCGGCGGCGGCTTCGTGTCCCGGCTTCTGCGCATAGCCGACGATGACCGAGACCTCGTTCTTCACTTTCTCCGACGGCCGCGTGGAGACGAAGGCATAGGACGGATCGCGCTTGCGACCGGCCGGCTCGGTGGCGGCGGAGGTCGGCTTCGACAGCGCGAAGCAAATCTTCTTGCCGCCCGGGGTCGCCTTGTAGGCGCCCCAGTCGCCGAACTGACCAAGCAGAACCGCCTGGTCTGCGGGATTGGCGGTTTTCTTCTGCGCGGCAGTCTGCGCATAAGCGCCGCTGGCCAGCGCTGCGGCCAGCACAACAAGCGCATTACGAAGTATGGTCCTGAGCATCGGGCCACCCGGGCTTTATCTGTTATTGGAAGAGGCCTGCAAGAATCGCTGGATATTAGCCCATTACGGGCGAAAATCGGCAATGTGAAGGCGTGATAATCCCAACCGCCAGGGACGGTTAACGCATGAAGGCGCTGCTCTGCAACCAATACGGCCCGCCCGAGACCCTCACCGTAACTGATGTTCCCGCTCCGGTCGCGGCGGCGGGCGAGGCGGTGGTGCGCGTAAGAGCCGCGGCACTGAACTTTTTCGATACGCTCATCATTGCCGGTAAGTACCAGCACAAACCTCCTTTTCCCTTCTCCCCCGCCGCCGAATTCGCCGGCGAAATCGAAAGCCTCGGACTCGGCACGACCGGTTTCAAGCCGGGTGACCGCGTCATTGGAAATATCGGCTGGGGCGCCGCGCGCGAGAAGGTCGCCGTACCGGTCGCCAAGCTGGTGCCAATGCCGGAGGGGCTCGACTTCGACCGTGCCGCCGGCCTCACCGTCACCTACGGCACGACGCTTTATGCGCTGAAGGACCGCGCGCGGCTCAAGGCCGGTGAGACATTGGCGGTGCTGGGCGCCGCCGGCGGCACCGGTCTGTCGGCGGTCGAGATCGGCAAATTGATGGGCGCGCGCGTGATCGCCTGCGCATCCTCGGACGACAAGATCGCCTTTACGCGCGAGCACGGCGCCGACGCCGGCGTGAACTACGCGACCGGCGATCTCAAGGTCGCGCTGCGCGAGCTCACCGGCGGCAAGGGCGTCAACGTCGTCTACGATCCGATCGGCGGCACGCAGGGCGAAAGCGCGCTGCGCGGCATGGATTGGGCCGGACGGTATCTGGTGATCGGCTTTGCCGCCGGCGACATGCCGAAGCTCGCGCTCAATCAGGTCTTGCTGCGCAGCTACGACGTGCTTGGCGTTTATTGGGGCGCGTGGGTCGAGCGCGATCCGGCCGGACATCGCGCCAACATGCAGCAGCTTCTCAACTGGGTCGCCGAAGGAAAACTGCAGCCGCATGTGCAGGCGGTCTATCCGCTCGAGCAGGCAGCCGATGCGCTCAAAGCTCTCGCCGCGCGCAAGGTCATGGGCAAGATCAATTTGCGGCCTTAGAGCATGATTCCGAAAAGTGTGCAGCGGTTTTCGGAAAAGATCCTGCTCAAACAAGGCGCGCGATCTTGTCCATCGCCTCGGCGAGCTTGATGTCCAGCTCGGTGACGCCGCCGGCATCGTGTGTCGACAAAGTGACCTCAACCTTCTTGTAGACGTTGAACCACTCGGGATGGTGATCCATCTTCTCGGCGACCAGCGCCGCCCGCGTCATGAAGCCGAAGGCTTCGTTGAAGTCCTTGAAGGTGAAGGTTTTCGTGATCGCGTCGCGGCCGCTCGCCGCCGCCCAGCCAGACAGCTTGGCCAAGGCCGTTTCGCGCAAGTTCTGGCTCAGTTTCTGCGCCATGTCGCACCTCCGTTCGCAATCGAACGCGCGGCCCTCGTAAAGGGTCCGGCTCGATATTAGCTTAAGCCTGCGTTTCTTTGTTTGAGCATGATCTTACCCGAAAACCGCTGCGCACTTTTCGGGATCATGCTCTCGTCCGCCGGATGAGGCTCGCTATGTCCTGGTCGTTAAATATTGGACGGGTGGCCGGCACCGTGGTGCGCGTCCACCTCACCTTCCTGCTCTTCCTCGCCTGGATCTTCGCCGCCAGCTACGCCACCGGCGGCGCCGCCACGGCGGTGGACAGCCTGCTGTTTCTGCTGCTGCTGTTTCTGTGCGTGCTGCTGCACGAGTTCGGACATATTTTTACCGCGCGCGCCTTCGGCGTGCCGACGCCCTTCGTCACCTTACTGCCGATCGGCGGCGTGGCGCAGTTGGAGCGCATCCCGGAAGAGCCGGGCCAGGAATTCCTCATCGCCATCGCCGGACCGCTGGTGAACGTCGTCATCACCATTCTCCTGGTGCTCTTCGCCGGCGCGCATCTGACGTCGAACGCGGCCGCTGCCGTCGACAACATGCAGATTCCGCTGGTCGACCGGCTCGCCGCGGTGAACCTGTTCCTCGCGCTGTTCAACATGATTCCGGCCTTCCCGATGGACGGCGGCCGCGTGTTGCGTGCCCTCTTGGCAAGCCGTTTCGGCTATGTGCGCGCGACCGAAATCGCGGCATCGATCGGCCAGGTCGTCGCCTTCGGCCTCGGCTTTTTCGGCCTGCTGTACAATCCGATCCTCATTTTCATCGCGATCTTTGTTTATCTCGCCGCGTCTTCAGAAGCGCACATGGTGGCGCTGCGGGCGGCCTCGCGCGGCGTGCCGGTGAGCTACGCCATGATGAAGCAGTTCATGACGCTGGCGCCGGAAGCCCATCTCGACGAAGCCGTGCAGGCGCTGTTGCAGACCGGACAGGGCGAATTCCCCGTGGTCGACGCCACCGGCCGGCCGGCCGGCGTGCTCGGCCGCGCCGACCTGATCCGCGCCATCAAGACGCTCGGGCCGGACGCGCGCATCGCCAACGCCGTAAACGCGGAGCTGCCGACCATCGGCCATCGCCTGCCGCTCGATCAGGCCTTCAAGCTGCTGCAGGAGAAGCAGGCGCCTGCCGTCGGCGTCACCGACGGCAGCGGCCGGCTGGTCGGGCTGGTCACGCACGAGACCATCGCCGGCATGATCATGCTGCAGGAGGCGTTGCCGCAGGGCTTGCGGCTCGGCCCCTGGAGCCGCCCGGCAGGGGCTTAACCGCATTGCCGAGATGCCGGTTGCTTCCGGCCGCTCCCTGACTATATTGCGCCGCAATAGCGTCGTAGGTCCCGCAGGATTGCCCCCTGGCAATCCTGTCGCTTTTTGGAGCCGGTTTCCTTACACGAGACCGCTTGCCAGGGCCGCGCTTGCTTTCAGGACTTCTAATGGACCTTCGTAACATCGCCATCATCGCGCACGTCGACCATGGCAAAACCACTCTGGTCGACCGGCTGCTGCAGCAATCCGGCGTCTACCGCGCCAACGAGCGCGTGGTCGAGCGCGCCATGGATTCCAACGACCTCGAGCGCGAGCGCGGTATCACCATCCTGGCCAAGGCGGCTTCGGTGGAATGGAAGGGCACGCGCATCAACATCGTCGACACGCCGGGCCACGCCGACTTCGGCGGCGAGGTCGAGCGCATCCTCAACATGGTGGACGGCGCGCTGGTGTTGGTCGACGCGGCCGAGGGGCCGCTGCCGCAGACCAAGTTCGTGGTGTCGAAGGC
>Ga0134124_10001694_pt1 | contig 17730 bp, 15 predicted proteins | sample KB304_FD_96880 | JGI IMG/M metagenome (GOLD analysis project Ga0134124, IMG submission 96880) | Terrestrial soil microbial communities without Nitrogen fertilizer from Kellogg Biological Station, Michigan, USA - KB3-0-4 | ecosystem: Environmental > Terrestrial > Soil > Unclassified ...
AGCGTTTCCATCAGCTTGGCGCGCTCTTCGCCCATCGAGGCTTCGACCACCGCGCGGCGGCTCAGCACCACGTTGTTGCGCTTGCGGTCCAGCTTGATGACCTTGAACTCCATGGTCTTGTTCTCGTAGGGAGACAGGTCCTTGATCGGTCGGGTGTCGATCAGCGAGCCGGGCAGGAAGGCGCGGATGCCGTTGACCAGCACGGTGAGGCCGCCCTTGACCTTGCCGCTGGTGGTGCCGGTGACGAACTCGCCGGACTCCAGCGCTTTCTCGAGGCTCATCCAGGAAGCAAGGCGCTTGGCCTTGTCGCGCGACAGGATGGTGTCGCCATAACCGTTTTCGATGGCATCGATGGCCACCGACACGAAGTCGCCCACCTGGACTTCGATTTCGCCCTTGTCGTTCTTGAACTCGTCGATCGGCACGTAGGCTTCGGACTTGAGGCCGGCATTCACGACCACGAAGCTGTGTTCGATACGCACCACTTCGGCGGTGATCACTTCGCCGGTACGCATCTCGGAGCGTTGCAGCGATTCTTCAAACAGGGCGGCAAAAGATTCAGACATTAAGTTTCCTTGCACGTCACGCAGGTTTCCAGCCGCCAATGCAAAATCGCGAACGGCTGTTTCTAGGACTGGGACGGCGGTTGTTGCGGCAGCTGCCGCGGGTTACGTTGATGAACCATACGGCCTGGGCGCTGTCGCGCGAGAGGGGCCATGTGGGCCTGCGACCTTTCTCAGGCACCGCCGGAGAAAGGCTGCTTGCTTTCCCACCACCGAAGCACCTGGGCCACCGATTCTTCAACCGATTGGCTCGAGTTATCCAGCAGCAGGGCGTCTTCGGCAGGCTTGAGCGGTGCGACCGCGCGGGACGAGTCCCTGGCATCACGCGCTTCCAAGTCCTTCCGAAGGCTGTCGATTGTAGTCGAAATACCCTTTGAAATCAATTGCTTATGCCGGCGCTGCGCGCGCTGGGCGGCGCTGGCAGTGAGGTAGACCTTCAGCGGCGCATCCGGGAAGATGACGGTCCCCATGTCGCGTCCGTCCGCCACCAGCCCCGGCAGTCGCCGGAAGCTGCGTTGCAAGGCCACCAGGGCCGTGCGCACGGCGGGCAGCGCGGAAACCCGGGAGGCGTTCATGCCCGCTTCTTCGGTGCGGATGGCGTCCGTTACGTCATCTTTCCCCAGCAGCACGCGGCCGGCGAGAAATTGGACCGGTAGCGTCTGCGCCAATGCTGCGATGCTGCGCTCGTGCGTGGCGTCCAGCTCGAGTCCAGCCCGGACAGCGGCCAGTGCGGTGATCCGGTACAAGGCGCCGGAATCCAGGTAGTGGTAGCCCAGCGCCTGGGCCACCTGCGACGCCAACGTGCCCTTGCCGGACGCCGTGGGGCCGTCCACGCAAATGACGGGGATCGGAGAGCGCGTTCGCACCAGCGAGAACAGTGCTTCGAAATAATCGGGGTAGGTCTTCGCCACGCACTTGGGGTCTTCGATCCTCAGCGCCACGCTGTCCGGATTGAAGGCCGCCAGCGAGAAACACATGGCGATCCGATGGTCGTCGTAGGTGTGGATGCTGGCAGGCTTCCATTGCATCGGCGGTGTGATGCCGATGAAGTCCGGCCCCTCGTGAACGGTCACGCCGAGCTTGCGCAATTCGCAGGCCATGGCGGCGAGCCGATCGGTTTCCTTGACCCGCCAGCTGGCGATATTGCGCAAGGTGCTCGGGCCATTTGCGTACAGCGCCATGACGGCCAGGGTCATGGCCGCATCCGGAATGTGATTGCAGTCGAGGTCGATGGCCCGCAGCGGCCACGCGCCGCGCGAAACGTCGAGCCAGTTGGCGCCGCCCCGCACGTGGGCACCCATCAGCCGCGCCGCATCGATGAAGCGGATATCGCCCTGGATCGAATCCTCGCCCACGCCGGTGACGCGCACGCCGGAACCGGGCTGCGCGGCGATGGCGCCGAGCGCCACGAAATAGCTCGCGGATGAGGCATCGGCCTCCACGTGGATGCTGCCGGGCGACTGGTAGCGGCTGCCGGCGGGGACGACGAAACGCCGCCAGCCCTCACGCTGCACCGCGATGCCGAAGCGCGCCAGCAGGTTCAGCGTGATCTCGACGTAGGGCTTGGAGATCAGTTCTCCGATGACTTCGATCGTGATGTCGCGCTTGGAAGCCAGGGGCAGCGCCATCAGCAACGCCGTGAGGAACTGGCTCGAGACGTCGCCCCGCACCCGGATCGGTGCGTCGAGCAGCAACTGCGGCCGGCCGATGCGCAGCGGCGGATAGCCTTCGGTTGCCAGGTATTGGACCTGGCAGCCCAGTTGGCGCAAGGCATCGACGAGATCGCCGATCGGCCGCTCATGCATCCGCGCGACGCCACTCAGCTCGAACTCTCCGCCGATCACCGCCAGTGCCGCCGCCAGGGGCCGCATCGCGGTCCCGGCGTTGCCCAGGAACAGCCTGGCAGGCGAGGCGGAGGGCCGGCCGCCCAGGCCCGCGATCTCCACGGCCGCACCGTCATGCTTGACGCCGCAACCCAGCACGCGCAGCGCCTCGAGCATGACGCGCGTATCGTCCGAATCGAGCAGGTCATGGACCGTGGTGGTGCCCGCGCTCAGGGCGGCCAGCAGCAGCACGCGGTTCGAAATGCTCTTGGAACCCGGCAGCAGCACCGTCCCTGCGGCACTATCCAGTGGCGGAATGTCCAGGAACTCGGCGGAGAACATCAAGGCTGCGGGAAATTCCCGTCACTTCCTGGACGCACCCATGCGCCATTGGGCTCTGGCCTCACTGGCCTGCGCGATCAGCCCCTCCAGGGCTTCGGCCTCACCCTTTTCGATGAGCTCTTCCATCGCTTGCAACGTGCGGTGGAAGATCCTGGCCTGGGCCAGCAATTCATTCTTGTTGGCCATCAGGATGTCGCGCCACATCTTGGCGTCGCTGGCAGCGATGCGCGTGAAATCGCGAAAGCCCGGTCCCGCCAGCGAAAGGTAGTCCAGGCCCTGTGGCTGCGCGGCGATGCTGGTGATCAGGGCAAAGGCGATCAGGTGAGGCAGGTGGCTCACGGCCGCGAAGGCGGCATCGTGGGCTTCCGGCGCCATTTTCAGGACCTGGCAGCCCAGGGCTTCCCATACGGCAACTGCCTGCTGCAACTGGGCCCCACGGGTGCGTTCGATCGGCGTGAGGATGACCTGCTTGCCGGTGTAGAGGTCGGGGTCGGCGTGCTCGACACCCGAAACTTCCTTGCCCGCCACCGGATGGCAGGGCACGAACGAGCCGACATGATCGCGCAGCACACGCCGCCCCGCGTCGATCACGTCGCGTTTGGTCGAACCCACGTCCATGATCAGCATGTCGGCGGTGACCAGATGCCTGATCGCCTTGAGTGTCGCTTCGGTGGCCGCCACCGGTACCGCCAGCAGGACGATGTCCGCTCCCGATACCGCCAGCAGCGCAGAGGGCGCTTCCACATCGATCACGCCCATGGCGCGGGCCCGCTCCGTCGTGGAGGGTGACTTGCTATAGCCGACGACGCGCTTGACCAGCCCGGCGCGCTTGAGCGCGAGCGCGAACGATCCCCCCATGAGGCCGCAGCCGATCAGACCGAGTTGCTCGAACATATCGTTGTGATTTGAGTGTTCCCCCTTGAGGGGCAGGCGCCCAAGGCGCTTCGGGGGTGGGTCATCTTAATCGCCGACAGGATAAGTTCCCAGCACCTTGTAGAAGGCGCACAGGGACTGCAGATCCTTGAGGGCCGCGGCGACATTGGACTGCGACGGGTGGCCTTCGACGTCGATGTAGAAAAAGTATTCCCACTGGCCCGAGCGCGCCGGACGCGACTCGAAGCGCGTCATCGACACGCCGTGGCGCTTGAGGGGCACCAGCATGTCGTGCACCGCGCCGGGCCGGTTCGGCACCGAAACCACCAGGCTCACGCAGTCGCGCCCCGACGCCTGCGGCGCGTCGAGGACCTGCGGCAGGCAGATCACCGCGAAGCGCGTCCGGTTGAAGGCATCGTCCTGGATGGCGTGGGCGGCGATGTGCAGCCCGAATTCGCTGCCGGCGCGCTCGCTGCCGATGCCGGCCCAGGCCGGGTTGCCCGCCGCCAGCCGCGCGCCTTCGGCATTGCTCGCCACCGCCCGGCGCTCGGCGCCGGGAAGGTGTTTGTTCAGCCAGTTCTGGCACTGCGCGAGCGCCTGGGGATGCGCCAATACCACCTCGATGCCGTCGATCGAGCCGGACAGGCGCAGCAGGTGATGCCGCACCAGCAGGCTGACCTCGCCGACGATGTGCAAAGGTGAGTTCAGCAGCAGGTCGAGGGAGCGCGTGACGACGCCTTCGCTGCTGTTTTCCACCGGCACGACGCCGAAATCGGAAGTGCCTGCGGTCGCGGCCTGGAACACCTCGTCGAAGCTGATGCAGGGCACATGCTCGATGCTGGAGCCGAAGTACTGCACCGCCGCCTGCTCGCTGAAAGTGCCGGCCGGCCCCAGATAGGCGACGCGCTGCGGCGCCTCCAGCGCGCGGCAAGCCGACATGATCTCGCGCCAGATGCCCGCCACATTGCTGTTCTTGAGCGGTCCCGGGTTCGCCGCCTCCAAACCATTGATCACCTGGGCTTCGCGCTCGGGCCGGAACACGGTCGAACCCTCGGCGCGCTTGATCTCTCCGACCTCATTGGCCAGCGCCGCGCGGCGGTTCAGCAACTGCAGCAGTTCGCGATCGACCGAATCGATCTCGGCGCGCAGCGTGCTCAATTCGCGGGCCATCAGGCTTCGCCTTCAGGGCCTGCGCCGTCCGCGGCGTCTCCTTCCGACTCGGTGGCCGCCGCGTCGTTCTCGACGATGCGTTGCAGCCCGCTGAGCTTGGAGCCTTCGTCCAGGCCGATCAGCGTCACGCCTTGCGTGGCCCGTCCGAGCTCGCGGATTTCGCTCACTCGAGTGCGCACCAGCACGCCCTTGTCGGTGATGAGCATGATCTCGTCGTCCGCATGCACCAGGGTGGCGGCGACGACCTTGCCGTTGCGCTCGCTTTGCTGGATCGCGATCATGCCCTTGGTGCCGCGGCCGTGGCGGGTGTACTCGGTGATGCCGGTGCGCTTGCCGTAGCCTTTCTCCGTGGCCGTGAGCACGCTTTGCTGCTCGTCCTCCGCCACCAGCATGGCGATCACGCCCTGGCCCTCTTCGAGCATCATGCCGCGGACGCCGCGGGCGGCCCGGCCCATCGGCCGGACGTCGTTTTCGTCGAAGCGCACGGCCTTGCCGCCGTCGGAAAACAACATCACGTCGTGCTTGCCGTCGGTGAGCGCGGCGCCGATCAGGTAGTCGCCTTCGTCCAGGTCGACGGCGATGATGCCCGCCTTGCGCTGGTTGCTGAATTCGTCCAGCGCCGTCTTCTTGACTGTGCCCATCGAGGTGGCCATGAATACGTAGTGGTCGGCCGGGAAGCTGCGGAATTCGCCGGTCAGCGGCAGCACGACGTTGATTTTTTCGCCGTCGGCCAGCGGGAACATGTTGACGATCGGGCGGCCGCGCGAGCCCCGCGAGCCGGCCGGAACTTCCCAGACCTTGAGCCAGTACATGCGGCCGCGGTTGGAGAAGCACAGGATCCAGTCGTGCGTGTTGGCGATGAACAGCTGGTCGACCCAGTCGTCTTCCTTGGTCGCGGTGGCCTGCTTGCCGCGGCCGCCGCGCTTTTGCGCGCGGTATTCGCTCAAAGGCTGGCTCTTGATATAGCCGGCATGCGACAGCGTCACCACCATGTCGGTGGGCGTGATCAGGTCTTCGGTGGCGAGATCCTGGGCGTTGAGTTCGACGACGCTGCGGCGCGCGCCCAGCTTGGTCTGGCCGAACTCGTGCTTGAGCGCGGTCAATTCCTCGCCGATGATCGCCGACACCCGCGCCGGCTTGGCCAGGATGTCCAGCAGATCGTCGATCTCGGCCATCACATCCTTGTATTCCGCAACGATCTTGTCCTGCTCCAGGCCGGTGAGGCGCTGCAGACGCATCTGCAGGATTTCCTGCGCCTGCGTGTCGGAAAGTCGATAGAGCCCGTCGCCGCCCATGCCGAACTCGCGCTCCAGCCCGTCAGGCCGGTAGTCGTCGGCGTTGATCATGCCCCCGTCGGCACGGGTGCGCGTGAGCATTTCGCGCACGAGCTTGCTGTCCCAGGGCCGGCTCATCAGCTCGGTCTTGGCAACGGGGGGCGTCGGCGCATTGCGGATGATCGCGATGAACTCGTCGATGTTGGCCAAGGCGACGGCCAGGCCTTCCAGCACATGGCCGCGCTCGCGTGCCTTGCGCAACGCAAACACAGTGCGGCGCGTCACCACTTCGCGGCGATGCTGCAGGAAGACCTTGATGAGGTCCTTCAGGGTGCACAGGCGCGGCTGGCCATCGATCAGCGCCACCATGTTGATGCCGAAGGTGTCCTGCAACTGGGTCTGCTTGTACAGATTGTTCAGGACGACCTCGGGCACTTCGCCGCGTTTGAGCTCGATCACCAGGCGCATGCCGGACTTGTCGCTCTCGTCCTGGATGTGGCTGATACCCTCGATCTTCTTTTCGTTGACCAATTCGGCCATGCGCTCCTGCAGGGTCTTCTTGTTCACCTGGTAGGGCAGCTCGTCGACGATGATGGCCTGGCGCTGGCCCCGGTCGATGTCCTCGAAGTGGCACTTGGCGCGCATCACCACCTTGCCCCGGCCGGTGCGGTACCCTTCCTTGACCCCGTTGATGCCGTAAATGATGGCGGCAGTCGGGAAATCCGGAGCCGGCACGATCTCCATCAACTCGTCGATGGTGGCTTCCGGGTTGCGCAGCAGGTGCAGGCAGGCATCGACGACTTCGTTGAGGTTGTGGGGCGGAATGTTCGTGGCCATGCCCACCGCGATGCCGCCGGAACCGTTGACCAGCAGGTTGGGCAGCCGGCTGGGCAGCACCAGCGGCTCCCTTTCGCTGCCGTCGTAATTGGGACCGAAGTCGACCGTTTCCTTGTCGATGTCGGCCAGCATCTCGTGCGCGATCTTGGCCAGCCGGATTTCGGTGTAGCGCATCGCGGCAGCGTTATCGCCGTCCACCGAGCCGAAATTGCCCTGGCCGTCGACCAGCATGTGGCGCATGGAAAAATCCTGCGCCAGCCGCACGATGGTGTCGTAGACCGACTGGTCCCCGTGCGGATGGTATTTGCCGATCACGTCGCCGACGATGCGGGCCGACTTCTTGTAGGGGCGGTTCCAGTCGTTATTGAGCTCGTGCATCGCGTACAGCACGCGCCGATGGACGGGCTTGAGGCCGTCCCGCGCATCAGGCAGTGCGCGGCCCACGATGACGCTCATCGCGTAATCGAGGTAGCTGCGCCGCATTTCCTCTTCGAGACTGATGGGCAGGGTTTCTTTGGCGAATTGGGTCATGAGGGGGAGGAGGAACGCCGCGCGAAGCCTTTGATTTTAACGTTCCGGGGCTTGTCGCGATCCAGCAACACAAGTTTGGAATCAGGTTTTGTCCTACGTGGCTTCACTCCTTATGCCGTTGATTGTGTAAAGACGTGTGGCACAATCATTTCACGCTTTTGGTGATGGTCACCTTAAACGTCGTATTCACGCAGCACGGCTGCGGCTTTTTCCCCCTAAGAGGAGAACCATGAAGAAACTGAACAAAGTGGCGCTGCTGTTTGCCGTCGCGTCGCTGGCATCAGCGGCCGGCGCGCAAACGCGGGTGACCGCAGCCGATGGTGGCAACCGGATCGACAACTGGGTCAATGCTTCCGGTGAGCTTGTTTGGAAGAACGGCACAAACCAACTGTGCTGGCGCGACGCCAACTGGACGCCCGCCACTGCCGCCAAGGACTGCGACGGCGCGCTGGTTCCGCCGCCACCTCCGCCGCCGCCGCCCGCTGTGGTCGCTCCCCCGCCGCCGCCCGCAGTCGCACCGCCACCCCCGCCGCCGCCGCAACCGCCGGCCGCCACCAAGGTGACCTACGCAGCCGACGCGTTCTTCGACTTCGACAAGGCTGTGCTCAAGCCCGAAGGCAAGGCCAAGCTGGACGACCTGGTCGGCAAGGTCAAGGGCATTAACCTGGAAGTGATCATCGCGGTCGGCCACACCGACTCGGTCGGGACCGATGCCTACAACCAGAAGCTGTCGGTTCGCCGGGCTGAAGCCGTCAAGGCGTACCTGGTTTCCAAGGGCATCGAGAAGAACCGCGTCTACACCGAAGGCAAGGGCGAGAAGCAGCCGGTTGCCGACAACAAGACGGCCGAAGGCCGCGCCAAGAACCGCCGCGTGGAAATCGAGGTGGTCGGTACCCGCGCCAGCCAATAAGGCTTCGCCAAGGTGCTCGACGCTTGCGTCGCGCCTGCGCTAACAACTGCGCGTAGCGCTTGTTAGGCGCAGGCAAAAAAAGGCCCCGCGAAGCGGGGCCTTTTACTTTGGTGCCCTGCGGGCGGCACAATTACGACCTATGACCGAAACGACCGCCTCCACTAACCCGATCAACGCCGACCCGGCCGAGCTGGCCAAGTTTTCCGACCTCGCCCACCGATGGTGGGACCCGGAGAGCGAATTCCGGCCCCTGCACCAGATCAATCCGCTGCGGCTGGACTGGATCAACTCGCTGGTACCCCTGGCCGGCAAGCGCGTGCTGGACGTTGGTTGTGGCGGCGGCATCCTCGCCGAAGCCATGGCGGGCAAGGGGGCCCAGGTAGTGGGCATCGACCTGTCCACCAAGGCGCTGAAGGTAGCGCAGCTGCACGCGCTGGAGGCCCGCACGACGAACCTGGAGTACCGCGAGGTCAGCGCCGAGGCGCTGGCAGACGAGCAACCGGGCAAATTCGACGCGATCACGTGCATGGAAATGCTCGAGCACGTGCCGGACCCGGCGTCGGTAGTTCGGGCGTGCGCCACGCTGGTCAAGCCGGGGGGCTGGGTCTTCTTTTCGACCATCAACCGCAATCCAAAGTCGTTCCTGTTTGCGATCATTGGTGCGGAATATGTGCTCAACTTGCTGCCCCGGGGTACCCACGAGTACATGAAGTTCGTTCGCCCGAGCGAGCTGGCCGGTTACTGCCGCGGCAGCGGTCTGGAACTCGAGCACACCCGGGGCATGCAATACAACCCGCTGACCCGGCGCTACTGGCTGTCTGGGGATACCAGCGTGAACTATCTCTTCGCGACGCAGAGAACCTGATGTTCAGCAATATCGGGGCGGTGCTGTTCGACCTCGACGGTACCCTGATCGACAGCGCTCCCGACCTGGGCGCTGCTGCGGACAAGATGCGGGTGGCCCGCGGCATGCCGTCGCTGCCGCTCGAACAGTATCGCCCGATGGCAGGAGCAGGCGCTCGCGGGATGCTCGGCGTGGCTTTCGGCATGACGCCGGACCATCCGGACTTCGCCGAACTGCGCGAGGAATTCTTCGTCAACTACGAGACCTGCATGACCGAACGCACCTACGCGTTCCGGGGCATTCCCGAACTCATCTCGCAACTGCTGGCCCGAGGGCTCGCCTGGGGCGTGGTGACCAACAAGTCGATGCGCTTTGCCGGGCCGTTGACGCGCGGAATGAGCTTGTTCGCCACGGCCGCCACGGTCATCGCCGGCGACAGCACAGCCTACGCCAAACCCCATCCGGCGCCACTGCTCGAAGCGGCCAGGCAGCTCAGGCTCGAGCCGGGCCGCTGTGTCTACGTCGGAGACGACGAGCGCGACGTGCTCGCTGGCCGGGCTGCCGGAATGGTGACCGTGGCCGCAACCTACGGCTATCTCGGCGGTAATCCCGATGCGCTGCGCTGGGGCGCTCATGCCCACATCGATACCCCTCTTGAATTACTGGCCCTCTTGCATTCCGAGGCCAAGGCCTAAAATAGCAGTTTGGGGCTGCACTGGTTTCGACGTGGGTTCGGACGCGCGGCAGGGCATGTCGAGCTGAATGCGCTCGTTAAACTGATTCAAACAAAGTAACTGCAAACGACGAACGTTTCGCACTCGCCGCTTAATTGCCGGTGAGCTTCGCAACAGCAGGCCTGTGGGCTGGGCAAGGGTCTCTTCGGAGGTCCAGGCTGCGAAGATAATTTCATGGGCTGGTCCTGGGTCGGGTAACTTGGCACAGGACGAGAAAATAGGTTGCTGGCGTTCTGTGTAGCGTGCCGCTGCGCGACACAGGAGGCGAGACTCAATCAGACGGCTACACATGTAGAACTGTGCGAAGAAGGCTTGCGGACGCGGGTTCGATTCCCGCCAGCTCCACCACTTATTGAAAAAGCCCAACCATTCCTGGTTGGGCTTTTTCTTTCCGGAAGCGCCACTGCGAGCGCCCGGCCCTCGCGTCGGACAACGCGAGGGCCGTCGGATCGATCAGCGACTGGCGATGAAGGCCGCCAGGTTCGCCTTGTCGGTGGCGGACAGCGAGGCCTGGAAGCCGGTCATCGGTGGAAGCGCAAAAGCCGCCGTCAGCCCTGCCACGGTGCTGCCGTTCTTGACGTTCAAGTTGTTGGTGGCCGGATCGGGGCCATGACAGCCGGAACAGTTTGCAGCAAAGATCGGAGCCCCCAAGGCGGCCGGAGCTGGCGCCGGTGCCGGAGCTGGCGCTGGTGCCGGCGCTGGCGCCGGAGCAGGCGCTGGTGCCGGAGCAGGCGCAGGTGCCGGAGCAGGCGCAGGTGCCGGAGCTGGAGCCGGAGCTGGCGCAGGGGCCGGTGCCGGAGCAGGCGCTGGTGCCGGAGCAGGCGCAGGTGCCGGCGTCGCGGTCCCGTCGGTTGGGGTAGCGGTGAAGGTGCCTTTGTCACCGTTGGCCGGACCGGTCAGAGTTCCGCTTGCGGTGCCGTCGGCGGCGAGCGTGCCGGTCAGGACGACCTTGCGGTCGTCGCTAAGTTCGATAGTCAGATTCATCGCACCGTTGGCGCCGATGGTTCCACGAACTTCAAGGCCCCTGGCATCGTTGTCATCTTCCTCTTTCCCTTCCGACTTGCCATTGCGCCTGGTGGCGCGGAAGTCGGAAATCAGCGCGCTCATGTCCGCACGGAACTTATCCATGCGCTGAGTGAACTGGGCTTTGAACGTTGCCAGCGCCGCCTTCTGCGCCGCGCTCGGCCCATCGGAACCGGACACCGTGCCGTTGTCGAGTGCGGCCTTCAGTTGGTCCGACAAGGCCTTGATGTCGGCGCGCAGTGCCACCTTCAGGGCCTTGCGATTGGCTTCGAATTGCGCCTTCAGATCATTACTGGTGGGCACCGTAGAAGTCGCATCGGGAAAGAAACGCCCTTCAACTTCGGTGGTGACCTCGTCATCGCTCTCGCCCATCAGATCCAGCCTGCCATTGAGCGTCAGGCCGGCGCTCGGGCCGCTGTCGACCTTCCCGGCGAAGGTGAAGCTCAAGGCTTGCTCTTCGAGCTCTGTCCTCCCGTTGCTTGAGGGTACATCGGCCTTGACCGACATGACCGCCGCGGATTCGAGTACCTGCACCGAGGGTTGGCTCAGGGCGGAGGAGCCGCTGTCGCTCCCGCCGCCACAACCAAACAGCACGGCGGTCGCCAACCCGATCGCCGATGATCGAAAGTATGAATCCAGAAGAAGTCGTTTACTCATAAGGTGGCTCCTGATGTCGATTTCGAAAGAATCGGCACGTCGCGGTCGGGGCCCGGTCAAGAATGCCCTGCTGCCGCAAAGGCCTGCGGGTGAACCTACTTCAATTTTTCCGGCCGGCCGGTCACCGAGTGTTGTCAGGTGTTTTTTACTCAGTTCGTCCGCCCGAAACACGTTCGCCTGTCCGGTGAAACCGTCCGGCAGATGGCACAAGCAGAAGCCGAATCGCCGCAATTCAAATGGTGGGCGACCAGGCCGCGCAGGCCCCCAACTTGTGGCGCTGATCACACAGCTTCTTCCCAGGCCGACGCGATGTGCGGCGCTTTGAACGGCCGGCGTTTTTTTCCCCTCTACAATTCGCCAGGAGCACGACGCGTGCAGGCATATCTCAAGCCCGCGCTAATCGCGCGACCGTTCCTACCCATGTCCCGCTGGTTGAGGGGTCTTTGGGCGCAGACCCCGGCGCACGGGATTGGCAAGAGTTGATCGGAGGCATCTGTTGAAAAAAATGTCGTATCGCCCATTGCTTTCATTGGCGTCCCTGTGTGTTTTCCCCGCAGTGCTGAGAGCCGAGCCGCCGAACCTGTTAGAGCTTCGCGCTTCGGCGGGGGTGGAACACGACACCAACGTTCAGCGTGCACCGTCACAGGAGCAATCGGACAATATCGGCGTGCTATCGGTTGGCGTCAAACTCGACCGCTCCTATAGCCTGCAGCATTTCAAGGCCGACGTCGAAGCGAGCAGGTACAACTACAGCAGCCACTCCGACCTGAACTATTCCACTCTCAACTACAACGCGGCCTGGGACTGGAAAGTCACTCCTGCGCTGCACGGCGTGCTGAGCGCCGAGCGCCGCCAGTTCCGCGACATCAGCGACAGTACGGTGCCCGGGGTAACTGAAATCGGCCGGCGTACCCAGCGTGCCGAAGTGTTCGAGGGAATCTACGACATCGACGGCGTGTGGCGCGCGCTGGCCGGCCTCACGCGCACCAGCAGCAGCACCACGGTGCCCATCAGCTGGGACGCGAGCCCCACTATTCGCAGCGCCCGCGTCGGAGGAGGTTACGAATGGGCCTCGGGCTCGTCGCTGTTTGCACGCTTCCGCCACGGCGACGGCGAATACACGGCACCGCTCTCGACGGCGGTCTCGGCCGATTTCAAGGAAGACGAAGCCGAGCTGGTATTGAAATGGATACTGACCGGCAAGACCACACTCGACGCCCAGCTGGGCCATTTGAAGCGCACGCATAGCGGCGTTCCGGCTCGCGACTTCAGCGGCCCGGTCGGTAATGCCACGGTCACCTGGAACGCCACCGCGAAGACCAGTGTCCTGGCCGGCGTGGCACGATATCTGGGCAGTTCGGGGCTCGATACGGGTGGCCACGTCGTGAGCGACCGGATCTTCGTCGGTCCGGTCTGGAAGGCGACAGCGCGCACCTCCGTGAACGCCCGCTACGACCGCATCACGCGCAGTTGGCGCGATATCACGCCCGGGGCGCCGGAAAACGGTCGCCGGGACGTCGTTGAGGCCACATCGATCGGCGTCGATTGGGAACCGCACCGCATCGTGACGGTTTCGGCCTCGGTGCGTGGTGAGCGCGTCAACTCGAACGCGATCGGTACGAGCTATCGGAACACCGCTGTGGCCGCCGCCGTGAAAGTGGCTTTCTAACGCCCTGTCCGCAAATATCCGCGCGCTGGCCGGCCCGATACGGACCGGCCCGAAGGGCCCTAACATGGAGCCTCCTCTTTTCGGGAGGTCCACTGTGCGAATCGCCGTTTCCTGTGCCGCGCTGCTGCTGGCCGGCTGCTCCGTCTTGTCGCCCGAGGCTTTGACCTTCGATCCGGCCCGGCCGGTGCCGAAAGCCAGCTTGCCTGGTCCCGAGCTTGCCGCGCTGACCGACCGCGTCGCCGAGCTGCAGTTGGAACGCAACGGCATCCGGGACCGAATCGCGGGGGAGCCCGACATTTGGCAACGCCAGCGCTTGTACGAGCAATTGCATGGGGTCGGGATGAAATTGTCGCCACTGGAACGCCGGCTCGCGACGTTGGCCCACGCCCGCTAACGTCAGTTGGCCGACTGCCGGGTGGTCGCGCAAGCGGCCTTCAACAGCGCCCGCCGCGACGATGCCGGCACACTGTCGAGCACTGAAGTGGGCACACCCACTTCCGGGGAGGCAATGTCCGCTCCCAGCAGCGAGCCTTTGCCGTTGGTTTGGGCGAAGTAGTCGGCGCTCGTCAGGGTTATGCGGTGGCGCTGGCAGTCGAATTGCGCGTTGGCGACGAATGAGCGGTAACGAAAGCCGGCGCCATGAGGCTGCAGCAGGTCGAAGGAAACGCGGATCGTGCCTTCACCGCCACGGCCGCGCGCGCGAACCGTGTCCAGGTCGACTTCGACGCCGGTCCCAGTCCCGTCCCCGCCAGGGCTCGCCACAGCGAACCACTGCTGCGCGCGGCCAGGAATGCCAAGCAGCAAGCCTGCAACGAGACAAAGATACCTGATGCGTGTCAGCATTGTTATCAGCGGATAGTGCTTCAGAGCCCCGGAAGGAGGATGAATTCGCGTGAGGATGAAGCAAGTGTTGCGCCATGCTTGAGATACTTGAGGCCATGCAATTACAGGACATCCTGTTTTCCCAGGGCTTCGGCACTCGCCGTGTCTGTGCCGGACTGATCCAGCAAGGCCAGGTCGCGGTCGCCGGTCAGCGCATCACGGAGGCTACCGCGGAAATCTTGCAGCAGGATTTGCACTTTTGTGTCGGCGGCATCGAGTGGGTGTACCACGAGAAGGCGTACATCATGCTGCACAAGCCCGCGGCAACCGAGTGCTCGCGCAAGCCTTCCGCGTATCCGAGCATCTATACCTTGTTGCCGCCGCCGCTGCGGCAACGGCCGCAGAAAGCGGCAGTGCAGGGCGTGCAGGCGGTGGGGCGGCTGGATCACGACACGACGGGCCTGCTATTGCTGACGGATGACGGCCAGTTCATCCATCGCATGAACTCGCCGCGGCGCCATGTGCCCAAGGTCTATGAAGTGGGTTTGAAGCATGCGCTCGTGCAGCGGCAGCTGGAGGCGTTGCTGGAGGGAGTGGTTCTTGACGATGATCCGCGGCCGGTGCGTGCGGCTGCCTGCGAACGCACCGGCGAGCGGCAATTGCGCTTGACCCTTACCGAAGGAAAGTACCACCAGGTCAAGCGAATGATTGCCGCCGTCGGCAACCGCGTCGAGGCGCTGCATCGCTCGCGAATCGGCGGCCTGGCGTTGCCGGAGGACCTGCCGGCGGGGCAGTGGCGGTGGCTTGGCCCCGCCGACTTGGCGGCGCTTGAACCGCTCAGGGCAGCTTCGCCAGAAACTCGACTATGAGCTGGCGTGTTCTGTCCGGCTGGTCGCGGTGCGGCGAATGACCGCATTGCGGCAATAGCTGCCAGGCGAAGGGGCCGCGTGTCGGCGCAATGCCCTCGATCTGGTCCATGGTGCCGTAGGGATCCTCCTCGCCCTGGATCGCCAGTACCGGCGCCTCGATCCGGCGGCATTCGGCCCGGATGTCGAAATCGCGGAAAGCGGGGCTGAGCCAGATGTCGTTCCACTGCCAGAAGGCGACGTCGACGTCCGAATGATGGCGCTCCAGCTGTTGACGCAAGCCGCCCGACTTGTACGCCGCGCGCACCTTCGTGATCGATTGAACTGACAGATCCTCGACGATCACATGCGGCGCCAGGACCACACACGCCGTCACGGGGAAATCGGCCGCGTGAAGCAACGCGATCGTCGCACCATCCGAATGACCCAGGAGCACCGGCGCCTGCACATCGAGCTTGCCGAGCAGCTCGGGCAGAACGTCCAGCGCCTCGCGATGCAGGTAGTTGGGCCCCAGGCGGCCGGCACCGCGCACGTCGGGAACGGGATCGGACCGGCCGTAACCGCGGCGGGAGTAGACGAACCCGTCCCGGCCGGCCGCGGCGCACACGCTGGCCGGCCAGTCGCGCCACATTGAAACGGAGCCGAGCCCTTCGTGCAAGAAAATGACGGGAGCTCGCCGTCCACCGGCGGCAGCGGGCAGGCGCTGCACTTCGAGCCGGACACCGTTGACATTGACCATTTCCATCCGGCCATGTTACGTGACTCGCGCGCGGCGACTCGTGCGGCGTCGTGCCGGGTTATGCTGATCGCATGGGCCTGCTCCTCGATTCGTTCTGGCGCGCGGCGGCTTACTGCCTCCATCCGCGGGTCATCGCGCTTTCCTTTCTGCCGCTGGCAATCATGGTCGCGTTGTCACTGGGGCTGGGCTACTTCTATTGGGATGGCGCGCTGCAATGGGTGCGTGCGGCGCTCGAGTCATCCGATCTCATGAACAGCGTGTGGGACTGGTTGCAGGGCGTGGGCGCTGGCAATCTGAAGACGGTGGTGGCGCCGCTGATCGTGATCTTCGCGGTCACGCCGTTGATCGTGCTGCTGTCACTGCTGGTCGTGGCCGCGCTCATGACACCGGCATTGACGCGCCTGGTGGCCGAGCGGCGCTTCGCTCAATTGGAGCGCAAGCACGGCGGCTCCCTGGCAATGAGTCTCGCGTGGTCGCTGGGATCCACGGTCCTCGCGCTGGTGGCGCTGGTGGTCTCGCTGCCGCTGTGGCTGGTGCCTCCGCTGATCCTGGTGCTGCCGCCGCTGATCTGGGGCTGGCTCACGTACCGGGTGATGGCCTTCGATGCGCTGTCCGATCATGCAAGCAGGCAAGAGCGTCGCGAGCTGTTCCGCCGGCACCGGATGCGGCTGCTGGGGATCGGGGTGCTGACTGGGTACCTGGGGGCCGCACCCAGCATCCTGTGGGCTTCGGGCGCCTTGTTCGCGGCGGCCTTCGTCATCCTGGTGCCCGTCGCGATCTGGATCTACACGCTGGTGTTCGCCTTTTCGTCCTTGTGGTTCGCCCACTACTGCCTCGCGGCGCTGGCAGCGTTGCGCGCTGAAGCGGACGCCTCGCCGGCCGCGCCCCCGCTGCCTCCGGCCGCCGCTGCCCCCGCGCCGTTAGCATTGGCGGATGACGCAAATTTCCCCCCCGGCTGAAGCGCGCGAATTCGGGCTGATCATCGTCGGCGACGAAATCCTCTCGGGCAAGCGCGCCGACAAGCACATGCCCAAGGTGATCGAACTGCTGGCGGCCCGCGGCTTGCAGCTCGCCTGGGCCGAATACGTGGGCGACGCCCCGCAGCGCATCACTGCCACGTTGCGGCGCGCTTTCGCTTCGGGCGACGTCGTGTTTTGCTGCGGCGGCATCGGCGCGACGCCCGACGACCACACGCGCCAGTGCGCGGCCCAGGCGCTGGACGCCCCGCTGGAACTGCACCGCCAGGCCGAGGGCCTGATCCGCGAGCGCATGCAGGACATCGCGCGCGAGCAGGGGGTTGCCTATGAGCCCGACCGGCCCGACAACATCCACCGGCTGAACATGGGAGTCTTCCCGAAGGGCGCGCGCATCATCCCGAATCCCTACAACAAGATCCCTGGATTCAGCGTCGATCAAGTTCATTTCGTGCCTGGCTTCCCGGTGATGGCCTGGCCGATGATCGAGTGGGTTCTCGACGACCGGTACCGCCACCTGTTCCGCCAGCGCTCCTACGCCGAAAAATCGGTGATAGTCTTCGGCTCGATGGAGGCCGCGCTGACGCCGCTGATGGAGCAGATCGAGCGCGATCATCCCGGCGTCAAGGTGTTCAGCCTGCCCAGCGTCGATGATCCCAAGTACGGACGGCATATCGACCTGGGCGTGAAGGGCGATCCGGCGCGAGTCGAGCCCGCTTACAGGCAATTGTTGGCCGGCCTGAGCGCCCTGGGTGTCCGCTTGGGCCCCGAGTTGGTGCGATAGGGGTAGGGCACCAAAGCGGTGCAATTGCTGCGCCGCACCAGTTGAGGGCGCTGCTCATCAAAAGAACCGGGCTGCTGTGCCGGAAAAGCGCTCAAGATCGGAGACAATCGCCGAGCTTCGCAGCCTGTTCCATGCACCAGCTGTGGCATAGAAACTGCATCCGAATTTCAGTCCAAATTTTCAACAACCATCCAACCAGGAGATAGCTGATGGCAGCCAAGAGCGTCGCAGACGTGATGAAGATGGTGAAGGAAAACGAAGTCAAGTTCGTCGACTTCCGTTTCTCCGACACCCG
>Ga0134124_10001695_pt1 | contig 17721 bp, 24 predicted proteins | sample KB304_FD_96880 | JGI IMG/M metagenome (GOLD analysis project Ga0134124, IMG submission 96880) | Terrestrial soil microbial communities without Nitrogen fertilizer from Kellogg Biological Station, Michigan, USA - KB3-0-4 | ecosystem: Environmental > Terrestrial > Soil > Unclassified ...
TGATGCTCGGTCTGGGGCCGGGCGCGCTTTAGCGCGCTTCGTCAACTAGCTCGTCGCGGCTGTTTGAACGGAGGGGCCTTAGGGCCCGTAGTGAGTTCCGCGACGCCGACCCCAGGCCGAGCAGCAGCGCAGCGAAGTCGACGCGAAGCGGCGACCGCAACAGCGTGAGCCCTCGCCGGGTACCGCCTGCCGCGACGCGAGGATCAGCGCATGCAGCCACTCAGAGCTTCCCATTACCTCGCGCGTAATTGCCGCCATGACGTGGCGCCCTGATCATCGTTGCAAGGGTTCATCGACAACGGAGGTTCTCATGAGCGACACCGGCCTGATTGCCATCGCGTGCGGCTTGATCATCGGACTGGGCGCGATCGGCGCGTGCCTGGGCATCGGCACGATGGGCGGGCGCTTCATCGAAGGCGCGGTGCGCCAGCCTGAACTGATGGAGCCGCTGCAGGTCAAGATGTTCCTGCTGGCAGGGCTGATCGACGCCAATTTCCTGATCGGCGTGGGCGTAGCGATGATGTTCGTTTTCGCGAATCCGTTCGGCGCGTGACGCCACGCTGGAACCCCTCGCGCTAGAACCACTCCACCAGCCCGGACTGCTGCGCGTTCTGCGGGTTCGAACCCGCGTCGCGCACGCGTTGCAGTGCTTCTTCGGTGGGCAAGCCCAGCGCCTTGAGCACGCATGCGGCGGTGCTGCCGGTGCGGCCCATGCCGGCGGCGCAATGCAGCAGAACGGCATCGCCGTTTCGCAGCGCGGCGGCGATCTGCTGCACTTCGCGCCGGAACGCCGCGGGCTCTTCGGGCACGCCGAAATTGGGCATCGGCAGGTTCAGCCAGCGGAACGGCACCGTGCCCTGAACGACCGCCGCATGGTAGGCGGGGGACAGCTCCGCCAGTTCGCTGCGCGGCGTCAGGCACACGACCAGGGCGAGCCGCGTGCGCTGGGCCTGCGCCTCGAAAGCGCTCCAGGATTCGAAGCGGCCGGGCATCGACCCCAGCCAGAGCGAGCCGGATACCTGGGCAGGCAACTTGACGGGACGCAGACCCATGGCGCGATTGTGCCCAGCCCTCGGGCTAGGAGCCGGCGCTGCCGCCGCGCTGATGGCTCACACCGAATTCGCTCACAGCGCCCGCCTGGTTGCCCCAGGACGTGCGGATATGGCTGATCACGGCGGCTACGTCGGCATCGCTGAACACCGTTGCGTAGGGCGGCATGCCGAAGGGCCGCGGGTTGCCGGCCGTGGCCGGCGCAAAGCTGCCGCCGAGCACCACCTGAACCAGATTGGCCGTCACTGGCAGGGTCACTGCGCGGTTGCCCGCCAGAGCGGGGTAAGCGCCCGCCACGCCTTCGCCTTCGTCGCCATGGCATTGCGCACAATGGTCGCGATAAAGTTTCGCGCCGCGTTCGGCCGTCGCCGAGCTGATCTTGACCGGCGGCTGCGCTCCCTTGGCCGGCGCCGTGCCCTGCGGCAAGCTCTTGAGGAACACGGCCATCGCGCGCAGGTCCGCCGGCGCAAGATATTGCGTGCTTTGCAGCACGACCTCGGCCATCGGCCCCAGCACCGCCCCGCGCGGCGCCACTCCGGTTTGCAGCAGTCGCATGATTTGCGTCAGGTCCCAATCGGCCACGCCCGCTTCGGCGGGCGAAGCCAGCGATGGCGCATACCAGTTCTGCATCGGTATCACGCCGCCGGACAGGTCCATCATGTCGCTGCTCGCGCCCATCGCATTGCGGGTCGTATGGCAGGCGCCGCAATGGCCCAGGCCCGCGGCCAGGTAGGCGCCGCGATTCCATTCGGCCGATTGCGCGGGGTTGTCTTCATGCCGGCCCGGCGTGAAAAAGAGCGCGCGCCACAAGGCCAATGCGGCTTGCGTGCTATAGGGCCAGCGCAAGCGATGCGGGGTGTTGGGCCGATCGACCGCGGGCAGGCTGCGCAGGTAGGCGTAGATCGCGTCGGAGTCGGCGCGGGTGACGATCGTGTAGTTCGGATACGGAAAGGCCGGGTACAGCAGGCGCCCATCGCGCGCGCGGCCATTGTGCAAGGCGCGCCAGAAATGATCGGCCGACCAGTCGCGCAGCCCGGTGGCGTGCGGCGTCAGGTTGCTGGCGTAGACCGTGCCGAATGGGGTATCGATCGCCCGGCCCCCGGCAAAAGGTGCACCGCCACGCTCGGTATGGCAGCCTGTGCAATTGCCCGCGCGCGCCAGGTAGGCTCCCCGCGCCACGGTTTCGCCAGCCGGCGGCGTGAGCGGGGGCGCGTCGTGGATCTTGTCCTCGCCCCGCAAATTGAGGAACAGCACCAGTGCCAGCAGCGCCAGCGCCATGACCAGGATCGCGCCGATGAGCCGTCTCATGGCTGCTGCCTTCCGGCCGGCAGCAATGCGCTGCCGCAAGCGATGGTCGGCGGCCGGGGAAGCGACTCCACCGGCGTGGCGGGCGAAGGCAGCGGCTGCGCCGCCAGCCAGTTGGCGACCGCGTTGAGATCCTCAGGCGTCAGTTGCCGCGCGATCTGCGCCATGCAATCGGGCGCATGGGCGCGGCGCTGCCCGGTCCTGAAGGCGCCCAGCTGCGAATTCAGGTAGTCGCGGGAAACCCCGAGCAGGCCCGGCGTATTTGGCTTGACGCCAGTCAGCGCCGGCCCGTGGCAATGCGCACAGGACGGCATGCGCTTCTCCGGGTCGCCTTCGCGAGCCAGAAGCTGGCCGCGCTCCAGGACGGCGGCGGGAACCGTCGGCGCGCGCGGGGCGGAGTAGGGCAGCTCGAGCGAGGCGAAGTGTTCCGCGATTTCCAGCAGGTAGGCATCTGACAGCGGGTCGAGCAGGCGCGCCATCAGCCCGTAGTGCCGGCGGCCGTCGCGGAAGTTCAGCAGCTGGTTGTACAGATAGCCGGCCGGCTTGCCCGCGATGCGCGGGTAATAGCCGTCGGGTCCGGCGCGGCCTTCCTTGCCGTGACATGGCGTGCAGGCGAGCGTGCGCTGAGCCATGGTGTCCTCGAAGGCCGGACGGGCTAGCGCGGACGCTGCGGCCATCGCGAAAAGCAGGCAGAGCAGGCGCTTCATGATGTGCCGACTATGCCACCGGAACCGCCACGCCGCGCGGCAGTCCTACAACCCCGCCGCAACGGCCCGCCTACAGTGCAGGCAGCAACACACTGGAGAAAGCTCATGACCACCCAGCCGACCGCTCCGAAACCCGAGGAGGGCAAGCCGCAAGCGCCCGACCCTGCGGATGAGAAAGACGGATCGAACGCCGTCGAACACGAGCCCGACCCCAAGGCCAGGCCCATCCCGGATGGTGAGCACAAGTATGTGCGTCGCAGTCCGTTCACGACCGGCAACGATTGACGGGCCCCGGGTTCACTCGCCGGGAAGCACGAAGTTGCGCGGCCGGCTCAGCACGAGGTCCGATTGCGCATGCGCGATGCACGGCAGGATCCAGCCTTCCGCCTTTTCTTCGGCCGACAAGCCGGGCCATTGAATGCGATAGCGCACCTGTCCGCTGAGCAAGCGGCACATGCAGGTGCGGCAGGTGCCGCCGCGGCAGGCACTGGGTGGGCGCAGGCCAGCCAGCTCCGCCGCCGCGAGCAGTGGCCGGTTCGAGTCGGCGACGAAACCAGGACCGCCGGGTTCGAAGCGGACCGTAAAGCGCCGCGAAGGCGCATCGTCGGAAGGCAGGGGCGCCAGGCCGCTGTCGGTCATGGCCAATCATAATCAGCAATCCGAGAACCCAAATCGATCTATGTCCAGCTACCAGGTTCGCCCTGCAGTGTCCGCCGATGCCGAACAGGTAGCCGTCGTCCACGCCAGTTCTTCCCAAGCGGCTTATGCAAGCGTGGCGCCCGAGGCGCACCAGAACTTGCCGCTCGACAAGCGCCGCGCCTTGTGGCGCGAGGCGATCGAGTTCGGCGAGCCGCTGGTGCAGGTGGTACTGGAAGCCGGACGGGTGATCGGCTTCGCCGGGTTCGATCGATCGCGCGATCCGAAGTCCAGGCCGACCACCGGCGAGATCTGGGCGTTCTACGTGCTGCCCTCGCACTGGGGCCGCGGCGTCGGCCTGGCCCTGTGGGATGCCACCCGCGAGGCTCTCGCCGAGGAAGGCTGCAACGAAGTGACGCTGTGGATTCCGCTGTGCAACGAACGGGCCTTGCGTTTTTTCGAACTCGCCGGCTTCAAGCGCGAACCGGGCACCGCGAAGACGGCCGTGGTCGGCGGTGTCAAGGTCGAGGAAATACGGCTGCGGCGCGGGCTCGACTAAGTCCGCCGAATCGGGAGCGCCATGGCATCGAGCCTGCTCGCGCTGCTGGACGACATCGCCACGATCCTCGACGACGTGGCGCTGCTGTCCAAGGTGGCGGCGAAGAAAACCGCCGGGGTGCTCGGCGATGACCTGGCACTGAACGCGCAGCAGGTGACCGGCGTTTCGGCTGATCGCGAGTTGCCGGTCGTGTGGGCTGTGGCCAAGGGATCGCTGGTCAACAAGGCGATCCTGGTGCCCGCGGCGCTGGCCATCAGCGCGGTCGCGCCGTGGGCCGTGACGCCGCTGCTCATGATAGGCGGAGCGTTCCTGTGCTACGAGGGCTTCGAGAAGCTCGCACACAAAGTCCTGCACAGCCGCTCTTACGATGAAGCGCACCATCAGGAGCTGGAACAAGCCCTGCTCAACCCGGAGATCGACCTGCGGGTCGTCGAGAAGGACAAGATCAAGGGCGCCATCCGCACCGATTTCATCCTCTCGGCCGAAATCGTCGTGATCACGCTGGGCACCGTTGCCGACAGCGCGTTCGCGGTCCAGGTTGCGGTGCTCGGCGCAATCGCGCTGGTGATGACGGTTGGCGTCTACGGACTGGTCGCAGCGATCGTCAAGCTCGATGACTTTGGCCTGTACCTCGGTGGCCAGGCCCACGCGGCTGCGCGGTCGGCCGGGGCGGCCATCCTGCGCGCCGCGCCCTGGCTGATGAAGGGGCTATCGGTCGCGGGAACGGCGGCGATGTTCCTGGTGGGCGGCGCCATCCTCGTGCACGGCGCCGCGCCGCTGCGCGAGGCGCTCGAGCACTTCGCGCAGGGCGCGGGTGCGGCATTCGGCATGCTGCTGCAGCTGCTGCTCGACGCGCTGGTAGGTGTGGTCGCGGGCGCTGTCGTACTTTGCGCGGTCAAGTTGGTTCAGCGCGTGGCGCGCCGCAGGACCGCTCAGGGCAGGCGCTTGTGAACGGTGCGCCGCAACTGCAGTGGACCGAAGGCGGCGAGCCGCGCGCCGCGCGTTGGCGCTCGGAAGCGGGTGTACCGCCACCCAAGCGGGTGCTGGCGGTGGACGACACGCTCACTGCTGATGCTGCTTACCGGCTCGCCAGCGAAGGCACGGCACTGCTGTGGCGCAGCGACTTTCAAAACGCGCGGCAACTGCTGCAGGCGATTGGCCGGCGCGCCGACCGCAAGCCGCGTAAGCCGCCCGCGCTGCCCGCATCGGCCACCGAGGCGTTCCACCTGCATCGGCAAGCTCAGGGCCAGCGATCCCGCACGCTGGGCCGCCTGCTGATCGCACTGGAAGGCGACTACCGTATCGCGCTGCCGCGCGCGCCTGACCTGCGTCAGGCCTGCCTCGAGGCGTGGGGGCCGGCCGACGGACAGCGTTCGGTGGCGTCGCTGCGCGAACTGCTGGGCCTGGTCGGCGCGCACGAGTGGCGCAAGAAAGGTGTGGAGATTCCAGCGCTCGGCGCGCCTCCCGCGAATCGAATTCATCCGCACTATGGCGTGTTCTCGCCGGTGCGGGGCGAATACCTGGAGCTGGTGAGCAAAGTGCCGCTGCCTTCGAAAGATCTGGCCTTCGACATCGGCACCGGCACCGGCGTGATCGGGGCGATGCTGGCGAACCGGGGCGTGCAGCGGGTCGTGGCAACCGACCAGGACCCGCGCGCGCTGACCTGTGCCCGCGAAAACCTGGCGCGGCTGGGCCTGCAGGACCGGGTGGAAGTGCTGCAGGCCGACCTCTTTCCGCCCGGCGCCGCGCCGCTGGTCGTGTGCAATCCACCCTGGCTGCCGGCGCGGCCGAGTTCGCCCCTGGAGCGGGCGATCTACGACGAGGACAGCCGGATGCTGCGCGGCTTCCTGGCGGGCCTTGCGGCTCACTTGGCCCCGGGCGGCGAAGGCTGGCTCATCCTGTCGGACCTGGCCGAGCACCTGGGTCTGCGCAGCCGCGAGGAGCTGATGGCACTGATTGGCGCGGCCGGCCTGCGGGTGCTGGCGCGCAGCGATGTGCGGCCGAGGCACCCGAAAACCGCCGACACGCAAGACCCATTGCATGCGGCGCGCGCGAAAGAGGTGACCTCGCTGTGGCGGCTGGTGGCTGTAGCTGCGCCGGCCCAGGCGTAGGCGAGCTCCTACGCGATGAGGCGAGATCGGCGGATACCCAAGCGCAGGCTCAGCGGTAAAGATAGGCTCTACGAGAACCGAACGGAGCGTTTCATGGCCGAGTCGTCCCAGCAGCCTCATTCCTATAGCCAGCCGGGCGCGGCCATGCCGGCAACGGGCGCGCCGCCGCGCTGGCTGCGCGTCGAGGATGACCTCGCACTGGGTTGCGAATCTGCCTACCCCTCGTTGCAGATCGAGCAGTGGCGACAAGAAATCCCGCAGTCTTGCCCAACCTCATCCTGAGCCGCGCGAGACGCAAATGGTGACAGCGCGGGTCCTACAAGCGCTGCCGCCAAAGCCCCACTTCCGGCGCGGGACCCGCCTCCTAAGGTGAAAGACAGCCGGCGATCGCCGGCCGTTTTCCTTCCTACCTTCCCTGCGGCGGTGTCACCTGCCGCTGAGGGCATTCCATATCAAGGAGTACCGATATGAACACAACGAAGAAAAGCTTGACCATCCTGGCTGCGGCGGCGTCTTTGGCCGGCGGCGTGAGCCTGGCAGTTGCCCAGGGTTACGGCAGCAGCAGCGGCGGAAGCGCCGGCAGCACCGGCACCCAATCCAGCAGCGCCCCGAGCGCCGGCAGCGGCGGTAGCAGTGGCACGCAGGGCGCCAGCGGTGCCAGCAATACCCCAAGCACTGGCGGCAGCAGCACCCAGAGCATGGGCGCCGGCGCGTCTCCCAGCGCGTCTCCCAGCGCGTCTCCCAGCACTTCACCCAGCTCCTCGTCTGCGTCCAACAGCAGCGACACGAGCACCAGCTCCAGCACGACCAGTTCCGACACCACACAAGCCCGCGCGGCGCAAGCCGACCGGAACTAGGCGCAACTGTGCCCCATCGAAGCCGGCTGGCGGCTCAGATGGGGTTTGCCGTTTGAGTGCAGCAGGGCCGGCCAGACATGAAACCGTCGCAGGCGTCCACGCATCCCAGGTCCGAATTGCTCGATTCGGTCCAGAAGGGGCTGGTACTCGGCACGGCGGTGCTCGCGCTGCTGTTGCCGCCCCCAGGCAGCAATTACCGCAGGCCACCGGCTGAGCCGGCCCGCATCCAATCCGAACCCGAGTATCGGCCGGCGCGGCTGGCCGAATTCGGCCAGGTAGTGCCTACCCCGGACGTGCGCCACGTCGCCAATTGGACGGTGTACGCGCGCGACCACCAGGACAAGTCCTTCATCATCGTGGACAAGAAGGACGCGAGAATTTACGTGTTCGACCCGGCCGGGCGGCTGCAGGCTACCTCGCCCGTGCTCCTGGGATCGGCGATCGGCGACGACACAGTGCCTGGAATCGGCGACAAGCCGATCGCGCAGGTGCTGCCGCAGGAACGCACGACGCCGGCCGGGCGCTTCGTCGCCGAAATGGGAATGAACATGCGCGGCGAAGATGTCGTCTGGGTCGACTACGACGCCGCAGTGTCGATGCATCGCGTGCTCACTACCAAGCCCGCCGAGCGGCGGCTCGAGCGCCTTGCCACGCCGAGCGTCGAAGACAACCGCATTTCATACGGCTGCATCAACTTGCCGCGCGACTTCTACGAAACCGTGGCAGCACCCACCGTCCGCAATGGCGGGGCCATCATTTACGTGCTGCCCGAAACGCGCACACCGCAACAGGAGTTCGGTTCCTACGACGTCCAGCCATCCTGAGCGTGGCACAGCGGTGATTCGGCGTGGGCGTAAAAAACCCCACGGCGTGTCTGTTACCGTTACAAACCTTGTGCCACCGTAACCGCGCTTGATAGCATTGCCCCCGCTGAGCCGGGCCGGTGCCCGGCGGCCGCGCTCAGAGGCGCGCATGACGGGGGATTTGGATGGTTCCGGCGGGACGGGTGTTGGGTGCGGCCGCATTGTGGGCGCTGATGGGGTTGGGGCAGGCCTTTGCTGCCCGGGACGCGATCGTTGACTTCGGGGCGCAGCGGCCGTCGGCGGATGCGCGCTATATGGCGCAGTGGGTGCTGCAGTCGGGTGACCATCGTGGCCGGCCATTCGTCATCGTCGACAAGAAGGACGCACGTATCTACGTGTTCGAATCGCGTGGGCGCCTGGCCGGTGCCTCGGCCGCGCTGCTCGGTCAGACCGTGGGCGACCGATCCGCGCCGGACGTTGGCGAACATACCCAGCAGGGCATCGTTCCGGTGGCGGAACGCACGACGCCATCAGGCCGGTTTGTCTCCGAGCCGGGAACCAATCTCGACGGAGAGCACGTGGTGTGGATCGACTATCGCCTGGCTCTTGCATTGCATCGCCTTCGCCCCGGCGCGGCACGCCAGGACCGCGAGGCGCGCCTGGCATCGGGCAAGGCGGCTGATCACCGCGTGTCGCTGGGATGTGTCGTCGTTCCGGTAGCCTTCTATACCGACGTGGTTCAGCCGCTGTTGGGTCGCAGGCGTGCAGTGATCTATGTGCTGCCGGAAGAAGTATCCGTGCGCGAGACCTTCAACTCGCTCTGATCAGATCGCCTGCTCAGTCACCGGTCCGGTTTCAGTCTGTGTTCGTCTGTGTCCAGGGCAGGCTTCGTCTTACAGCGATTCATGGTCCGAGCTGACGCGCCGATTTCGCAGCGCTTATAGCCTTGAAATAGCTGGCGATTCGGCCGGCGATTCACCCACAAATTCAAGGAGTCTCCGAAATGACTGTATCGACCCCGTTCAAAGGCGTGCTCGCCGGTTTGGCTGCCGTTGCCTTAGCCGCTTTTGCTCAAAGCACACCACCCAGTAGCTCGAAGGACCCGGCGGCCGGCGCCCAGACACCACCCGCGGCGACTGGCGAAAGCAGCACAAACAAGAGCCCTGCCGCCGGCACCAGCAGCACCAGCCCAAGCACGGCTGCTGGCAGCAGCTCCAGCACGCCGAGCACCCCATCGGGCAGCTCGAGCACCGATTCCAGCGCCGCGAGCAGCGGCAGCACGCCTGGCAGCAGCAGCACGATGGGCGCGAGCGGCGGCTCGTCGACGACCACCACTACTACCACCGATACCACCAAGACCGATACCAATGTGGCTTCGGACAAGACCAAAGGAATGCGTACGGACCGCAACTGAGTTCAGGCTGTCACACGATAAAAAAACCGGGCGGCGCCCGGTTTTTTTTCGATGGCGGCGCGCTCATGCCGAACGCCAGTGGTTCTCGGCCACGATGCAGCCGCTGATGCGCCACGTGGCATCGGGCTGCTGCTCCAGTGCGAATAGCGCCAGCCACGACTTCGACTCCCTGTCCTTGATTTCCACCAGCTGCAGCACGGTGCCGTCGTCCACCTCCGCCTTGTGGAACGTGATCGATTCGGGCCGGTAGACCATCGGATAGGCGCCGCGCACCATCGCGAGGAATCGGCCCGAGCTGCCGATCGCCTGGCGCACCTTGGGCGTGGCGGTGTCGAAGGCGCGATCCGCATCGTCCGCGGCGAAAGCCTCCAACTGGGCCGAGATCACGGCCTGCACTTTCTGGGCGTCGGCATCGGAAAGCGGCGCGGCGGCGGCCCTGGGCGCGGCCGTCGGACCCAATGCGATGACAAGTACCACGAAAAAGCGAATGAAGAGCGAGTTCATCTGGCGTTCCCGGTGCTGACGAGCCAGAGTACGCTGGCGGCGCCGGTGCGCAATGTAGTCCGAAGACGCTGCGGGCCGTCGGACGCCGCAGCCTCTTGCTCCAGGGGACGGTGGGTGCGAGGCCGTGGCACCCGCAGTCGCCGCCCGCTGCTGGCGGCGATGCAGCCGGGCCCACTGGACAATGTTCGTGCGTTTCACGCCAGCGTGGAAAGCCTGATACCTGTCTTTGTAGCGCGGAGCCCGGCCGGCACGCCACAGTGTGGGACCGCGCGGCGCCGTGCGCAAGCAAGCGGTCAGCTCGACTGCGTGTAGGCAGTTTCCGGCAACCGGAGCGCAGGCTCCTACCCGGGCTCGGCAAAGAAAGCGTCGAACCCGCCGGCCGGCTCGTAGCGGCCGTTGCGGAAATGCAAGCGGGTGGGTGCCGGAAGCGCGCGCTCGCGCATCGAGTGCCGCTCGTCCCCCGGATAGCAGACGCTGCGCATTCCATCGTGCTCGAAGGGCTCGGGCTCGACCAGCGGAGGCGGGCGCAGGCGCGCCTGCGCCAACGCAGCCGACACATCGGGGTGCCGCGCCAAGTGCGCCAGGCCGAGGATCTGGGGTGGGGCGAGCTGCATCCGGCCGTCCCAGTATTGCTGCAGTGCCGCGCGCGGCGATAGCCACATGCTGTCGGTCGCCTCGTGGTTGTCATGGCGCGGCATCTGGCCCGCCGGCACCGAGGCCAGAAAAAATCGCGTGTCGAAGCGCTTGCGGCTGACCCCGCCGATCAGCGGCGTGATCCAGCGCGACCAGGGTTGCAGCCGGCTGGCTTCGAGCCGCAGGGACATGCGCGCCAGCAAGTCGCCGAAGGCCAGGCCCTCGCGCAGCAACTGCCCCGCCGATACCGCTTCCGGTGCACCCGCGCCGCGCGCATACAGCACCCCGGTTTCCTCGAACACCTCGCGCAGCGCCGCCACGTACAGTGCGGCGGCGGACAGCTCATCGAGCTGCGGCTCGTTGAGCGCTGCATGCAGCAGCGCGGCCGGCGCGTCCAGGCAGGCTTGCATATCGAGCCGCATGTCGCTCACGTCGACCTTGCCGCCCGGAAATACGTGCGCTCCCCCCAGCACTTCGGAAAGCCCGTGGCGCTTGATCAGGAACACCTCCAGGCCGCACGGCCCATCCCGCAGCATCACCACGCTGGCGGCTGAGCGCACCTGGATACCTGCCTGAAGATCGTGCAATTCCATGGGCGAAGGCTAGCAGAGAGAGAGAGCCGTGAGCGCTTGCCGATCACCTGCGCGTCCCCCGGCAACGGCTATCGGTTGCCGGCCTTTTGCTGCCCCATGCGCTGCAGGATCAGCTGGCGCGTCGCGCGCACGTCCGACGCGAACGGACTTTTCGGATCGGCGGCCTTGTCGATTTGCGCCAGCGCCTCGGCATGGCGTCCCTGGTCGGACAGGGTCTGCGCCAGGTTGTTCAGGACGATCACCGACTGCGGGTGCCGTTGCCGGGCCTCGCGCAGCACGGCAACGGCATCGGCCAGGGCGCCGCGGGCGTGGTACTGGTTGGCCAGCCCGATCGCCGCCGCCAGATTGTCGGGCCAGCGCTTGAGCGCGGCGGCATAGGCTTGCGTGGCCGCATTGCCCTGGTCCACTCGCGCCATCGCGAGCACGGCGGCCATCCATCCTTCCTCGGTGGCGGTGACGGGTATGCGATCGGGCGGCATGGCCACCATGGCCCAATGGCCGCCCTTGATCCAGATGCGCTCGAAATAAGTGAACGGCATCTTCTCGCGCGCCAGCTTGCCCGAACGCAGGTAGACGGTGCCTGAGGGGTAGTCGAAGCCGTTGACCACCGCGTAGTGCCATTGCGTGAACAGCGGCCCGACGTCCTGCAGCACCACGACCGGATTGCCTGCGGCGACCTCACGCAGCAAGTCGGTGTAGCGTGGAGCGAGCTGATATGAAACGCGGCCATAGCGCCGCGGCGTAGCCAGCATCTCGATCTGGAGGCTGCCCTGGCGCGACGGCAGGTACACCTGTTCCACCAGGGCCTCGGGCGTGACGGAAACGCCGCCGTGCGACAGCACCGTCGCCAATGCGGCCGGGCCGCATTGATACTCGTCCTGTGGAAAGAACGGCACCGCCGTCCATTCCACGGTCTGGGGCACTCCTTCGGGCCACTGCGTGCGCAGGCTCATGGTCTGCGGCACGAGTTGCGCGCACCCTGCCAGCCATGCCAGCAGAACGGCGCAGCAAACGCCCGCGCCGAAGCGGGCCAGGCGGCCCGGCCCCCTCATGCGGCGGATCCGCCGGTCACTTGCGGAAAGCGAAATACCAGACCAATGCGGCAACCACGACGATCGCGAGCCAGCCGGCGCCATCAATGCCGCCGGCCGGTGCGGTTTGCATGTCCTGGGCCAGCGCATGCACTTCCTGGTCAGTCATGGCAGCTACGCGCTGGCGTGCCATTGTCGGGTCCACGCCCTGGGCCTGGAGCTGTGCCGCGGTCTCGGCGCGATTGAGCACGCTCATCACCAAACCACGTTCGGTCTGCGCGGCGCCTGCGGCGAGCGCCTGATCGGCGCCGATCAGGCCGGCATTGGCGGTCTGGAATGAAAGCGCCAGCAGGGAAACGACCAGAGCACGGCATGTCATTTTCTTCATCGTTGATGTCATCTTCAGGCTCCTTGGGATAGTTGAGGTGAACAAGCGCCGGCGGCAACACCCTCCATGGCGCCGAGCCAATATACGCGCGTGCGCGCCGATTGTGTGCTGTTTGTTCGAGTCAGCCACCGCGCTGCCCGACGGCCGGTCACAAAAAAGTACAAAAAACGGCAGGGCCGCTTCAGGCCCGGTGTGCCGCGCGACAATCCGTTGATGCAGCAACAACAATCGCCGGACTTTTCCAGCGGTGCCGCCTACGTGCGCGGCGAATATGTGCCGATCGGGCAGGCCTGCGTGCCCATCACGGACTGGGGCTTCCTGCGATCCGACGCGACCTACGACGTCGTCACGGTGTGGGAGGGCGCTTTCTTCCGGCTGGACGCGCACCTGGAGCGCTTCTTCGCGAGTTGCCGCAGTTTCAGGCTGGATCCGGGCAAGACCCGCGAAGAGATCACCGCTGTCCTCGAGCGTTGCGTCAGCCTGTCGGGTCTGCGCCGTTCCTATGTCGAGATGATCGCGACGCGGGGCCAGCCGCCCTGGGGATCGCGCGATCCGCGCCAGGCGCGCAATCAGTTCTACGCCTTCGCGGTTCCGTACGTGTGGATTGCCAATGAAGAGCAGCGCCGCCAAGGCCTGGACGTTGTCGTGAGCATGGTGCAGCGCATTCCACCGCACAGCGTCGATCCGACGGCGAAAAATTACCACTGGAACGATCTCACGATGGGACTGCTCGGCGCGCTGGACGCAGGGGGCGACACTGTGCTGCTGACCGATGCCGACGGCAACGTGGTGGAAGGACCCGGCTTCAATATCTTCGCCTTCAGCCGCGGCGTCCTGGTGACGCCCAGGGAAGGTGTGCTCGAGGGCATTACCCGCCGCACCGTCATCGAGATCGCGCGGTCGCAGGGTGTTCCGGTTGAGCTGCGCGCGCTGTCAGCGGATGAGCTTCGTGGCGCGCAAGAAGCTTTCCTCAGCAGTTCGGGCGGTGGCGTGTTGCCGGTGAGGAGGGTCGATGGAAAGCCCGTTGGCGCAGGCCTGCCCGGCCCTTTGACGCGTCAGCTGATCGAAACGTACTGGGCCTGGCACGGCGACCCGCGCTACAGCACCCCAGTGCGCTATTGAGCGCCAAGCCGTCGGCGCTACCGGTCGCGCGGCTGCACCTTGTCGCGCTCGTCCGATGCAGGCCCGGCGAGATTTGTACTTTCGAGCGCGGGCTTGGCGCAGCCCTTGCAGCCGGCGCATTGGCCGCAGCTGGCCTGAGTGGACAACGTCGCTCGCAGCCGTTGGCTCTGCTGCTCGCCCAGGCCACAGCCACGGGCCAGTGAAGCCAAACCGCTGGCAGCGCGGCGCCGAGTACCGGCCGGCATCAACATCCAGGCACTGTAGAGCGCGGCGGCAAGGACGACCAGTGCGACGATGATGTGTTCGACCATGTCAGAGCGCCAAAGCCAGTGCGGTGCGGTAAGTGACGAATGACGCGACATAGGCCAGCGCGAACAGGTACCCGGCCATGAGCAGCGGATAGCGCCACGAATTAGTCTCGCGCTTCACCGCCGCCAGGGTCGAGATGCATTGCGGGGCGAACACGTACCAGGCCAGCAGCGACAACGCGGTCGCCAGCGACCAGCTCGCGCCCAGCATCGGCGACAGTTGCTCGGCTACCTTGTCGCCGGCGGCCGAGAGCGCGTACACGGTGCCCAGCGCACCCACCGCCACTTCTCGCGCCGCCAGGCCGGGTATCAGAGCGATGCAGATTTGCCAGTTGAAGCCGATCGGCCGGAACAGCGGCTCGAGTGCCTGGCCCAGCATGCCGGCCAGGCTGTGCTGGATGGCGGCTCCCGTGGCGCCGGCCGGCGGCGCCGGGAAAGTGGAAATGAACCACAGCACGATCATCAGCGCCAGGATGATGGTGCCCACCCGCTTGATGAAGATGTGGGCGCGCTCCCACAGGCCCTGTGCCAGGCCGCGCGGGCTCGGCAACCGGTAGCTTGGCAGCTCCATCAACAGCGGCGCCTGCCGCGTGTTGCGCCGCAGCCGTTTGAAGCCCCAGGCTACCCCCATCGCGGAAACGATGCCGGCGAAGTACAGGGCGAACAGCACCAGGCCCTGCAGGTTGAACCAGCCTGCCACCTGCCGCTGGGGAATGAAGGCGCCGATCAGCAGAGCGTAGACCGGTAGCCGCGCCGAACAGGTCATAAGCGGGGCGATCATGATCGTGACCAGTCGGTCGCGCCAGTTGCTGATGGTGCGGGTGGCCATCACGCCGGGAATGGCGCAGGCGAAGCTCGATAGCAGCGGAATGAACGAGCGGCCCGACAGGCCGACCGAGCCCATCACCCGATCGAGCAGGAACGCCGCGCGGGGCAGATAGCCGGAGTCTTCGAGTGCGAGGATGAAGAGGAACAGGATCAGGATCTGCGGCAGGAACACCAGCACACTGCCTGCGCCGGCGATCACGCCGTCCACCAGGAGGCTGCGCAAGACCCCTTCGGGCAGCGCCGATTGCAGCAGCGCACCCAGGCCCTCCATCCCCGACTTCACGGCTTCCATCGGCCACTGGGCCCAGCTGAAGACGGCCTGGAACATGAAGAACAGCAGCGCGGCCAGGATCGGCAAGCCCCACAACGGATGCAGCACCACGCGATCGATGACATCGTCGAGGCGCGTATCCACCAACGGTTCGCGCACCACCACCTTCAGGATGCGGCGCACTTCCTTTTGCGTCTCCAGCACGTCCTGCACGTCGGATGCTTTCCATTGCACCGGCCCAGGCCGGCCCGTGGCCACGTGCGAGTCCAGCAAGGCAGCCAGCGCCTTGGCGCCTTCGTGGCGAACGCCGACGGTTTCGACCACGGGCACGCCGAGCTCACGCTGCAGCGCTTCGCGGTCGATCTGGATGCCGCGCCGATGCGCAACGTCGCTCATGTTCAGGGCGACGACGATCGGCAGGCCGAGCTTGCGCGCCTCCAGCACGAGGCGCAGGTTGAGCTTGAGATTGGTGGCGTCGGTGACGCAGACCAGCAGCTCGGGCGCGCTCACGTCGCGGCGTGCGCCGGTGACGACGTCGCGCGTGATCGCCTCGTCGATGCTCAGCGGGTTGAGGCTGTAAGCGCCCGGCAGGTCGAGCACCCGCACCCGCCGCCCGGACGCGGTGCGAAGCAGCCCTTCCTTGCGCTCGACGGTTACGCCCGCGTAGTTGGCCACTTTCTGGCGGCTGCCGGTCAGCAGGTTGAAAAGCGCCGTCTTGCCGCAATTCGGGTTGCCCAGCAGGGCCACGTTGAGATCGAGTGTCATGGCGTGCATGGCTTACGCCTTGTCCACGGAGACCAGGGCGGCCTCGAAGCGCCGCAAGGCAAACGTCGTGTGGCCCAGCCGTACCGCGATGGGCTCGTCGCCCGGCTGGCCACGGGCGATCACGCGCACTTGCTCGCCCGGCAAGAATCCGATTTCGATCAGGCGCAACGCCAGTTCGCTATCGTACGCATCACGCGCCGGCAACACTTCCGACACCGTGGCCTGCGCCCCGGTAGGCAAACTGCTCAGAAGAACGGCTGTCATCTCACTCCCGCACATCAGCCCGACAAGGCTGGCGGGAATGAGAATAGTTCTAAATTAGATTAAGAAACATGACGCCGCTCAAATGTCGGCCAATTAACGTTGACCGGCAGGAATAGCACGACCGTGCGATTCCTGCCGGTCAAGCCGGCTATTCGGTACTCGTTGGAACGTCTTTTCGCAGGGTTTCGCGGGCCCTGTGCTCGTGGCGGTCGAGCTTGCCCAGGGTGTGCTCCAACAGGTTGATCAGCTTCTGGGTGGCACCGCGAAAGGCCAGATCCTGGGACTCCGCATGATGCTTTACCGCCAGCGGCTCATGCCCGTTGAGCCGCGCCTCCATCATGCAGCGTTTGTCGGCGGCCCCCTTGACGCCGTTTTCGTCGCTGAGCTGTACCTCGATCCGGGTGATTTCCTGGCGGAAGCGCGCCAGCATCTCGTTCAGGTACTGATCGGCCCAGCGCTCCAGTGTCTCCTTGTTCTCGATGCCATTGCTCGTGTTTACTTGGACTTGCATTGCGAGGGGCTCCTTTCGTTCCTCTATACCAGTGTCGGGGCGGATGCGCTGCCGTCGTGTAGGAATTTGTCCCGCGCCGCAGCCGGACCGCCCGGTCTGGACCATTGTGGCGGCCCGAGCCTGTATGCTCGCCGTTCGCTGGAGAAATTCATATGGCCGCGCTTGAAATCATCGAAACCGAAACCGGGCCGCAACCCGTCGCGACCATCGTCATATTGCACGGCCTAGGGGCGGACGGCAACGACTTCGTGCCCATCGCCCAGGAACTCGACTTGAAAGCGATCGGCTCCGTGCGGTTCGTGTTTCCGCACGCCCCGGTCATGCCCGTCACGATCAATAACGGCTTTCGCATGCGGGCCTGGTACGACATCCTGGGATTCGGCGCCGGCTCGAGGGAGGATGAGACGGGGCTGCGCAAATCGATGGCCGAGATCGAGGAGTTGCTGGCGCGCGAAAAGAAGCGCGGGATGCCCGCGGATCGCATAGTGCTGGGCGGCTTCTCGCAAGGCTGCGCCCTCGCGCTGATGACGGGCGTGCGGCACAGGCAGCGGCTTGCCGCAATCGCGGGTATGTCCGGCTATCTGCCGCTGGCGACGACCACCGCGGCCGAGCGCAGCGATGCCAATGCTCTGACGCCGATCTTCATGGGACACGGCCGGCAGGACGAGGTGGTGGACGTGGGCCGCGGCCAAGCCTCACGCGACGCGCTGAAGGCACTCGGCTACGAAGTCCAGTGGCACGACTATCCGATGGGGCACTCGGTGTGCATGGAAGAGATCGAGGATCTCGGCCGCTGGCTGGTCAAGGTGTTGGCTTAGGGAGCCTGCGCGGCAGAGAAACGGGCCTGCGCCGGGGCTTGCAATCGCGCCAGGCTAGGCGCAGCCGAGGCCGTGTGGTCGATCCACACTAGGAGGCTGTAACAACGCATGGCGCGATTGCAAGCCCCGGCCCGTAGGGTTGGGCCTGCAAGGGGGCGCATGCGTTGTTACGGTCACGGGTCAAGCCGTCCAGGCTTGACCCGCGCCCGCGCCTAGCCTGCGCCCCCTTGCAGACCCAACGCA
>Ga0134124_10001699_pt1 | contig 17700 bp, 18 predicted proteins | sample KB304_FD_96880 | JGI IMG/M metagenome (GOLD analysis project Ga0134124, IMG submission 96880) | Terrestrial soil microbial communities without Nitrogen fertilizer from Kellogg Biological Station, Michigan, USA - KB3-0-4 | ecosystem: Environmental > Terrestrial > Soil > Unclassified ...
CGCGTGGCCAGAATGGAGTTGGCCGCGTACTTCGACAGCTCGGCGCTGGCCGTGTCCATCATCATGATCGGCGCGCCGGTCCGGGTGAACGGCGCATACAGCTCCCGCATCAGCGCGGCCGCACGGTCATCGCCGGGGTCGACGCCGATCACGACGCGATCGGGCTTCATGAAGTCGTCGACCGCGGCGCCCTGCTTCAGAAACTCCGGGTTGCTCACGACACTGAAGGGCTGCGTGGTCTGCTCGGCAATCGCCGCGTGGACGCGTCTGGCCGTTCCGACCGGCACGGTACTCTTGTCCACGATCACCGTGTAGGTCTTCAACGCCTGGCCGACGGCCCGCGCGACCGCGAGCACGTGCTGAAGATCGGCCGAGCCGTCCTCGCCTTGCGGTGTCCCGACCGCGATGAAGACGATCTGCGACGCCTGAACGGCCGCCGGGAGGTCGGTGGTAAACATCAGCCGCTCTTCCGCCACGCTGCGTTTGACAATCTCCTCGAGCCCCGGCTCGTAGATCGGCATCTTCCCCGCGCGCAACGTCTCGACTTTGGAGAGGTCCTTGTCGACGCAGGCGACTGTGTTTCCGGTCTCGGCAAGGCATGCTCCGAGCACCAGACCGACGTACCCGGTTCCGACGACGGCAATCTGCATATCCCTCCACGATACTGGGGCGGCCAGTCCCGAACAAGAGCGCCGGCCCGCCAGGTTGCGCGGGCCGACGCGTTCCGACTCATTTAAAGTGGTTGAAGCGCAGCGACACCGCGATCGCGGTGTGCCGCTCGCGCTCGATGTTCGCGTTCGTCCCGAACGCCGCGATGTCCACCGAGAATCGCCGGCTCAGGTCGAAGCCCACGCCCGCGGTCGGATTCCACTTGCTGAAGGTGTAGCGCGCGCCGCCTCGGACCTCCATGCGCCCGACACGCCGCTCGAGGCCGGCGTGAAACGACTCGCCGCCGTAGCCATGGCCGACCTCTACCGCCGCCGACCAGGCGTCGGCGTAGTACGCCACGTTGCCCCGATAGTCCACGGGGAGTTCGACGCGCACGTCGCCTGCGGCAATCGAAGACGACTTCACGAAGTCGCTGTTGCCCGATGTGAGGCTCAGGAGCGTGTAGCTCGTCTGCTCGACGCCGCTCCAGTTGATCCGGTTGCCGAGTCCACTCGCGCCAAATCCGACTTCCCAGCGATCGACGACGGCGCCGACGCCCACGTCCATTGAGAACCCTCGGCCGTCGGTCGCATGCTGGTGGTTGAGGAGGATGTTCGACGCGTCGATCAGCAGGCCGTTGGCCGCGGTCCGCAGCGTGATGGCCATCGCGTCGTTCTCGTACTGAAACCCGTGCAGGTAGTTGTAGTTCGCCGCGACATAGAGCCCTTCACGCGCCGTACCGGATCCGATGCCGGATCCCCACGCGAACCGCCCGCGATAGCCGCCGGTGATCGCGAGCGCGACCTGGCCTTCGTTCGCGTTGGTGATGGGAAACGACGCGTTTGCCACGTTGACACCGGTCGTCAGCACGCCGGTCAGGCCGGGATCGAACGCCGCCGAGGTATGGACCGAGAGATAGGGACCGGCGCCGATGTAGACGCCCTGGAAACTTCCGCGCTCGCCTTTGACCAGCTTGATGGTGCCGCCGAAGTTCGGCGAGGCCAGACCCTCGGAGAGAAGGTCGTTGGCCGGCACGAAGCCCCTGTATCGCGACAAGTCTCGGCTCAGCGTCGCATTGCGGATGTCGGAGACGAAGAGCTCTTCGCCGGTGTTGGCCTGGCCGCGGTTGAGCGAGTAGTGCACCGGGCTCGCGGCGTACTCGAGGGCCCGCACCGGATCGAAATTGGTCGAATCGGGATTGTAGATGCTGACGTCCTTGAACACCTGGATCAGTCCGAACGGCAGCACGATCGACGTGTAGTCGCGCTGCTCGGCGATCATCTTCGTCGACAGATTGCCGGTCGCGCCGACGCCACCCATCGCGATGTCGCGGGCGTCGAAGCTCCAGTCCTGTGCCCGCGCCGGCGCTGGCGTCGATATCGACAGCGCGGCACACACACCGGCAATCGCGACGCACACACGAATGCTCATACCGTCACTCCTGTTATTGTCGGGTTGTCCTGATGAACTCTTTTGTCGGCGGGATACTGGGTTCGCATTATTGAGACCGGTACGCCGGACTGCGGTACACTGCCCATGCGTCCGTGGCTCACATCGCACTTCCCGAAGGCCTTCCCGGTATCACAGGCGGTTTCGCGTTCCGTCCCGAGACGGCAAAGCCGATGAGCGAGCCGTCGGCATACGATGAGATGGGCCGTCGAATGGCACACAACGGTTATGTCCAACGTCCGTAATTCCCCACCCCTGCATCTGCCGGCCGTCGAGTCCGACGCGAATCACGAGCCGGGGCCCTATCAGAAACTGATTGCCGACGCAAAGCGCAGCGGCGTCGAGTACTCGAAGATCTGGGAGCTGTTCGCGTTCAGGAACGAGGTGACGGTCCACCTCGCGCGGTTTTCGCACGGGGTGATGCGTCAGCCCGCGTCGATCACCCCGGCGATGCGCGAGCTGATCGCCGCGTACACCTCGTACCAGAACGAATGCGGCTTCTGCACCAAGGCGCACGCCGCGACCGCCGCCGCACTGCTGAACGACGAAGCGCTGGTATGGCAGGCGCTTCGCGACGTCGACCGCGCTCCCCTCAGCGAGAAAGACAAGCTGCTGCTCCGGTTCGTCGGGAAAGTGACGAAAGATCTTGCCGCCGTCCAGGCCGACGACGTGGCGAGGCTGCGCGAGGCGGGATGGGACGACGAGGCGATCTACTTCGCCATCACGGCGTGCGCGCTCTTCAACTTCTACAACCGCTGTATCACCGCGACCGGCGCCACCGAGATGTCCGAAGACGCCCACCGCCAGCAGGGCGAATCAATCGCCTCGCGCGGGTACGCCCGCGAGTAGCCGCAGGTCTGCATGGCCCACATCACCCTGCCACCCGACTTGCCAGGCATCAGAGGCCTCATGGCGTTTCGCCCGGAGACGGCGAAGCCGCTCAACGAGCTGGTCGACGTGCTGCTGCGCGGACCGCATTCGCTCTCACCAGGCGAGCGCGAGCTGATTGCCACGTACGTGTCCGCGCAGAATGACTGCCGGTACTGCCAGACGATTCATGGCGCCATCGCCGCCCATCATCTCGATCATGACGAGTCGCTCGTGCTCGAGGTGAAACGTGACTTCGAGCACGCCGCGATCTCTGAGAAGCTCAAGGCGCTTCTCGTGATCGCCGGAAAGACCGCGCAGGGCGGAAGGCAGGTCACGGCGGCAGACGTGGCCCGTGCCCGCGACACCGGCGCAACCGACGTCGAGATTCACGACGCCGTGCTCATCGCCGCCGCGTTCTGCATGTTCAACCGCTACGTCGACGGCCTCGCGACGTGGGCTCCCGACGATCCGGCCTTCTACCGCCAGCGTGCGGCCATCGTCGCCGAGCACGGCTACGCCGCGGCCGCGGCGACGCCTTCGCGGGACCCGCGCTCAGACCGCTGATTCGAACGAGCCGCCGCCCCCCTCGAGGCGCGTCAGCCGCTGTTCGTGCGAGGCGATCGCCTTCTTGAGCTCCGGGAGGCTCTCGATGAGCGAGAGCGCCCGCTTCGCCCGCCGGAAGTCCTCGATGGCCGGCGATCCCAGCACGTACTGGCCGTCGGGAACGTCCTTCGTCACGCCCGCCTGCGCGCCGACGACGGCGCGAGCTCCGACGGTCAGGTGTCCCGCCAGACCGGCCTGCCCCGCAATCGTCGCGTAGTCGCCGAGCACGCACGATCCGGAAAGACCCGCCTGCCCCACGATGATGCAGTGGCGTCCGATGAGGCAGTTGTGACCGACTTGAACGAGGTTGTCGATCTTGCTGCCGCGTCCAATGCGCGTGACGTCGAGCGCCGCACGATCGATCGTCGCGTTGGCGCCGATCTCGACGTCGTCCTCGATGACGACGCGCCCGATCTGCCGGACTTTACGGTGGCGGACCGGCTCGTCGGCCGGCGCGCCGGATGCGGCGGCGTGCTCCTGGACGTAGCCGAAGCCGTCGGCGCCGATTACCGCTCCGGCGTGGACGACGACGCGGTTGCCGATCGTGACGCCGGAATAGATGTGCACGCCCGCGTGGATCACGCAGTCGTCGCCGATCGACGAACCACGACCGACCGTCGCGCCGGGATGGATCTCGGTGCCGCGGCCGATCCGAGCGTGGTCGCCGATGTATGCATGAGGGGCGATGCCGGCGCCGTCGCCGATCGTGACGCCGTTGCCAATCGCCGCCTGCGATGACACGCCCTCGAAGGTCCGCTCGAACGGATGAAGAACGTCGAGGGCCTGCGCCACCGCGAGCGAAGGCTGGCGCACGCGAATCGCCGCCATCCCCGCCGGCGGCTCGACGCCGTCCGGCACAATCGCAGCGCTCGCCTTCGAGGACGACAGCGCGTCCGCGTACTTCGGCGACTCGACGTACACGAGGTCGCCAGGCTGGGCGGAGGCGAGCGAGGCGACGCGTGACACGACGCGATCGGCGTCGCCAATCGCCTGACCGCCGACATGTGATGCCAGCTCACGGACGGTAGCTGTTCGGCTCATAGGCCGACAAGTCTATCGCGCCCGCGTGGCGCGTCGCAGGGCGCGAAAGGCCGAGAGCATTTCCGCGTACGAGAAGTTCGCGTTGCGGCCGCTGGGGTTCGGCAGGACGAACACACGCGCGCCTTCGAGGGCCTCCCGCTGCAGCCCGAGCGAGACGTGCTCCCCCGGGCGCACGTCGAAGAGACTGCGGAACGCCGTGACGCCGACCAGCGCGACGATCCGAGGCTTGTAGCGGCGAATCTTCCTGCGGAGCACGCGCGCGCCGGCGACGTACTCGTGCGGCCGCAGCGTGTCGATGCCGGGCGTCATCCGCGGCACGAGGTTGGTGATGCCGTATCCCCAGTCCGGAAGCCGATCGTCGTCTTCGGCACGGATGCGCTCGGGCACGAGCTTCGACTCGTACAACAGCGGCCAGAACCGGTTGGAGTAGCCGGCGAAGTGGTGGCCGATGGCCTCCGACCGCTGCCCGGGGTTGATGCCGACGAACAGAATGTCGAGGCCAGGTTTGATTCGATCGCGCAGCACGTGCGGGCTCGGGCCCGCATTCTACACGTCGCGCTGCGACAACCTCCAGAACGCAAACGACGCCGACACGAATCCCGATTCCGAACGGCGCGGAGACATCTCGCGAATCCAGCCCCGTATATACTCGGCGGATGCAGTGGCTCTTCAAGGAAGAACCGTCGAACTACAGCTACGAGGCGTTCGCGAAAGACAAAAAAGCCGTCTGGAGCGGCGTGAAGAATCCGGTCGCCCAGCGCAACCTTCGCTCGGTGAAGAAGGGCGACGCCGTCTTCTACTACCACACGGGAGACGAGAAATCCGTGATCGGCATCGCGAAGGCGGCGTCCGACGCGTATCCGGATCCGGACGACAAGACCGGCAGCGCTCACGTCGTCGACATCGTGCCCGTACGAAAGCTGGCGCGTCCCGTGACCCTGAAGGAGATCAAGGCGGATCCCTTTTTCCGGGACTTCGCGCTGGTGAGAATCTCGCGGCTGTCGGTCATGCCGGTCACCGACGCGCAGTGGACGCGGATCGAGAAGCTCGGCGGCGCGCCGTAGTCAGGCGATGCCAACGACCGCGCTCCGGCGCTCCATGATGATGGTGTCGCGCCAGATGCCGTGGTGGCACGCGATGCGTTCCCGATAGCCGACCTCCCGGAATGCGCAACGCCGCTGGAGCGCGCGGCTCGCGGCATTCTCCGGGAACGTCGCCCCTTGCAGCGTCCAGATGCCGTGCGACTCGGCTGAAGCGATGACGGCTTCGAGCAACGTGCGGCCGACGCCGCGTCCGCGCCATGCCGAGGCCACGTAGATGCCCACCTCGGCCACGCCGGCGTAGCACGCCCGCCTCGACACCGGCGTCAGCGCCGTCCATCCGATCACGGCGCCGTCGCGCGCCACGAGGCGCGAGTGGGGGCAACGTGCAGCGTCCCACTCTTCCCAGGACGGGGCCTCCGTTTCGAACGTGCCGTGGCCCGTGGCAATCCCTTCCTCGTAGATCGCCCGAACGAAAGGCCAGTCGGCCGGGCTCATCACGTCGATGTGCATGTCCTCATGCTAGGGCGGCTCGAGTCTTTCGAGAAATGAATTGTTGTGATACGAATGATTCGCACATGGAATTCAACGTCGAGCACCTGAGAACCCTCGCCGAGATCGCGCGCGACGGCAGTTTCTCGCGCGCCGCCGCACGCCGCCACCTCAGCCAGCCGGCGGTGAGCCATCACATGCGTGACCTGGAACGCCGCGCCGGTACTCGGCTGCTCGACCGCGTGGGTAGGACGGCCGTACCGACCGAGGCGGGCCGCGCCCTGCTCGTCCACGCCGCGCGCGTATTCGACGAGTTGAAACACGCGGGGGAAACGCTGCGGCTGATGCGCGGCGAACTGTCCGGTCCCCTGCGCGTCGGAACCGGCGCGACGGCGTCGACATACCTCTTTCCGGCCATCCTCGCCCGCTTTCATGCGCGCCATCCACGGGTCGACGTCCGGGTGATCACCGGCAACAGCCAGGGACTTGCGCACGATGTCCTGAACAACACGCTGGACGCCGCCCTCGTGACCCAGCCGGTCCGCGGGCGCGGGTTGTCGACGACCGCGCTCTTCGCCGACAGCCTGGTGGCGATCGCCGGCCCTCGAACCGTCTCGCGGACCTCCGCGTGGACCCCCGCCGACTTCCGGGGAATTCCGCTGGTGCTCTACGAGCCCGAAGGCTCGACTCGCCGTTTGATCAACGACTGGCTCGGCCGCGCGCCGGGGCTGAAAGTCGCCCTCGAGCTGGGCAACGTCGAAGCGATCAAGCGGACGGTGCAGGCGGGCCTCGGCGTGTCGATCGTTCCGTCGCTTGCCGTGCGCGATGAGATTCGGCTCCGCACGCTCCGGGTGTGGCCGTTACGCCCGGCGCTGCGGCGGGAGCTGGCCGTCGTGGTTCGGCTCGATCGGCGCACACACCCTGTCATCGCGGCGTTTCAGGACGCGATGACGGCGACGAGCGATGGGCAGCGAAAGCGGACCGGAAAACGGGCAGCAGAAGCGTAACCGCGACGACGACCGCCGACCAGCCGAGCGCGAGCATCGAAAAGCGCATGTGCTCGTACAGATAGCCGCCGAGCGCGGGGCCGGCGAGCAGACCCACGGCCCAGACGGCGTTGTACAGCCCGTACGCCGTGCCGAAGGATCCAAGGCCGGCTTCCGACGTCGCGTCGGCCATGAAGGTGAGCGACGGGGAGCCCACGATCGCGAACGCGGCGGCCTGCAGAAGGCAGAGCACGACGGCGGACGGGAAGCTCCACACCTGCGCGATGAACGGCAGCACGCCCGCCGAGGCCAGCAGGCCGATTCCCGAGAGACGCCGCGCGCCCCACCGATCGGCCATCCGGCCGACGAGCGGATGAAAGAACGTATTGCCCAGCGCCGCCGCGGCGAACACGGTGCCGACGCGCGCCGGACCGATGTGCAGGCTGTCCTGCAGGTACAGCACGAACAACGGCTCGAACATCGTCATCGTCGCCGCCATCAGCAGCACGACGACGCTGCAGGTGAGAATCTGGGGAGTACGGACGAGCCTGGCGATCGGAACCGGCTCGCGCGACGCGCGATGTTCGGGCAATCGAAGCCACGCGAACGCGGCGATCGTCAGGATCGCCATGCCCGTGACGAACAGGAACGGCAGCCTGATGCCGCCGGCCTCGTAGAGCCAGCCGCCGATCGACGGGCCGACCATGTACGCGACGCTGGTGCCTCCCAGGATGATTCCGGTCACCCGTCCGCGCGTCTCGGGAGGATAGAGGTCGGCGATCAACGCGAAGCCGACCACCCACGTCGTCGCGTCCGCGGCGCCTTGAACCAGGCGCGCGGCGAAGAGCGCCGGCAGCCGCTGCGCATAGGCGAAGAGCAGCGTCGCCCCCGCGAGTGCGGCGAGCCCCACCAGCATCGGCGTGCGGCGTCCGATGCGGTCGGAGACGGCCCCCATCGGCATCGAGACGACGAGCATGGTGGCGCCGAAGCTGCCGAACAGCAGACCGATGATCGCCGGCGACGCGCCGAGCCGCCGGCTGAGATCCGGCAGCACAGGCACGGCGACGCCGAGAGCGACGATGTCGGTGAACGTCGCGGCGGTGACGACGGCGACGGCGACCGCGCGCGATTCACGGAGCGACATTGGCGGGTCGTGAGTCGCGTCCGCCTTTAGGCGAACCGTCGCTTCAGATAGAGGCAGCCGAGCGGCGGAACGGTGAGTCGCAGCGACTGAGCGAAGCCGTGCGAGGGGACGGGATCGCTTCCAATCTCCCCGAGGTTCCCGACGTTGCTGCCGCCGTACACCTCGCTGTCGCTGTTGAGAATCTCGGCATAGCGTCCGGGTTCGGGCACGCCGATGCGGTACTGGTATCGCGGAACCGGCGTGAAGTTGAAGATCATCACGACGAAGTTGCGGCGAGCCTGCGCGAATCGAATCATCGACACGATGCTGTTCTCGTTGTCGTTGCAGTCGATCCAGCTGAAGCCGTCGGGGGTGAAATCGCACTCGTGCAGCGCCGGTTCGGATGCGTGGAGCCCGTTCAGGTCGCGCACGAAGCGTCTGAGCGCCGCGTGGGCCGGGTCGTGAAGGAGATGCCAGTCGAGGCTGCGGTCGTGGTTCCACTCACGCCACTGTCCGAACTCGTCCCCCATGAACAGGAGCTTCTTGCCCGGATGTCCGTACATGTAGCCGTAGAGCGTCCGCAGGTTCGCGTGCTTCTGCCACACGTCGCCCGGCATCCGATCGAGGAGCGACCGCTTTCCGTGCACGACTTCGTCGTGAGAGAACGGCAGGATGAAGTTCTCGGTGAACGCGTACAACATGGAGAACGTGATCTCGTTGTGATGCCAGCGGCGGTGAACGGGATCCTCCGACATGTACTGAAGCATGTCGTGCATCCAGCCCATGTTCCACTTGTACGTGAACCCGAGGCCCCCGAGATGAACGGGCCGGCTGACGCCGCCCCACGATGTCGACTCCTCGGCGGCGGTGATCGACCCGGAATGTTCTCCGTGCGTCAAGCGGTTCAACTCCTGGAAAAACGCGATCGCGTCCAGGTTTTCACGCCCGCCGTACATGTTCGGAATCCACTCGCCTTCCTTGCGTGAGTAGTCAAGGTAGAGCATCGACGCGACGGCATCCACCCGAAGGCCGTCGATGTGGTACTGCTCGAGCCAGAACAGCGCGTTCGACAGCAGGAAGTTTCTGACCTCGTTTCTTCCGTAGTTGAAGATGAGGGTGCCCCAGTCCTGGTGTTCGCCTTGGCGCGGGTCGGCGTGCTCGTACAGCGCGGTCCCGTCGAAACGCGCGAGCCCGTGCTCGTCTCTCGGAAAATGCCCGGGCACCCAGTCGAGAATCACCCCGATGCCGGCCAGGTGACACGCGTCCACGAACTGCTTGAAGTCTTCAGGCGGACCGTACCGGCTCGTCGGCGCGAAAAAGCCGAGCACCTGATAGCCCCATGACCCCGAGAACGGGTGCTCCATGACAGGCAGCAGCTCGATGTGCGTGAAGCCGAGCTCCTTCACGTACGGCACCAGCCTGTGCGCGAGCTCCGCGTACGTCAGGAACCGGTTGCCTTCTTCGGGGATTCGCGCCCACGACCCGAGATGCACCTCGTACACCGCCATCGGGCGCCGCAGCCAGCCGTCGTGTTCGCGCCGGAGGTTCATCCAGTCGTGATCGCGCCACGCATAGTTCGACACGTCGCGGACCACCGCGGCTGATTGCGGTGGAACCTCGAACGCGAAACCAAACGGGTCGGTCTTCTTCAGGAGCTCGCCGCTCTTCGCCCGGATCTCGAACTTGTAACGCTCCCCGTCCTGCAGATCCGGCATGAAGATCTCCCACACACCCGACGGCACGAGCAGCCGCATCGGATGCACGCGGCCGTCCCAGCCGTTGAAGTCTCCGATGAGGCTCACACGGTCCGCGTTCGGCGCCCAGACCGCGAAATGGACGCCCGTCGTGGTCCCGACGGCGATCCGATGGGCGCCGAGCTTTTCGAACGCGCGATGGTGGGTGCCTTCGTTGAGGAGGTGCAGATCGTAGTCGGTCAGCACCCGCCCGTAGCGATAGGGGTCGTCGACGTCGAGGACGTGCCCCGCGTGATACGACACGCGCAGGCGGTAGCTACCCGCGTCCTCGACCTGCGCCTCGAAGACGCCGTCGCCGACCATCCGCATCGGAACGAGCCGATCGTCCGGCAGGCGAATCTCGACCGACTGCGCGGCGGGCTGGATGGTCCGGATGACGAATCCGCCGCGCTGGCCCGGATGTGGTCCGAGATAGCCGAAAGGATCGGACTGGATTGTCTGGTGATCCGGTGACGTGGTGATTGATTTGGTGATTGATTCAGTCATTGATCGCGCCGATCCAGATCACGTCACCAGATCACTCAATCGCCAGGTTCGCGATCACTTCTCAACCGCAGCTGTCTTGATGTAGTCGAGCTTCGGGAAGTTCGCGAGCAGGAACTTGTTGCCTTCGGCGGCGATGCGGCCCTGCTGGTTCTGTGCCGCGGCTCCGTACTCCGCGTTCAGCATGTCGACCGCCTCCATGCCTTCGACGACCTGGCCGATCGGCACGAAGCCCTGCTTGTCGAGATAGGAGTTGTCCTTGTAGTTGATGAACAGCTGTGTGCCACGGCTGTTCGGCTGGCCCGTCGTTCCGTACGTCAGCATGCCGCGCACGTTGCTCTGCTTGCCCAGCGGGTCATCGTTCAGTCGTGCCTTCTCCCACGCGGCGTTCACCGCGGGATCGCCGTTGATGCCGAACTGCGCCATGAAGTTTGGGATCACGCGGAAGAACCGGACGCCGGTAAAGAATCCGTTCCGCGTCAGGTTGTAGAAGCGATCGACGCCGAGCGGCGCCCAGTCGCGGTGCAGCTCGAGCACGACCGGTCCTTTGGTGGTGTCGAACTTCACCTTGAACAGCTCCGGCGCCTTCGCGGTGAGCGACGAAGGTGTCAGCAGCCGGTTCGGCCCGGCCGCTCTCGGCGCGGCGGGCTTGGGCGCGGTTTGGGCGCTGATGACGGCGACGGTGCCGAGGATCAATGAGGAAATGAGGAACAGACGACGCATACGCGATCTCCTTTTCAAAGTAATCACCGCGCTTCGATCTACGGAATGTACATCGTTCCCTCGCCGGCGAGCACCGACGCTCCTCCGACCCTCACCCTCTGAATCTCGCCACCCTCGACTGTAATCGAAACGTGGACGTGGCTCGGGCGCCCCATCTTGACGCCTTGCAGACTCAGAATCGACCGCGCAGCCGGGGCCGTGACCACTGCGTGGCGTACGAGGTAGCAGCCGAGCGGTCCGCTCGCGATGCCGGTGGCCGGATCTTCGATGATGCCGGCCTCAGGCGCGAACATTCGGCTGTACACGGTCGCGTGGTCGTGGCCACGCTCCTGCGAGAAGAAGAACAGGCCTCTGGACCCATCCGGCAAAGCGTGCACCAGTTCGTCGTACACCTTCAGGTTCAGCACGGCGCTGTCGACGGCCGCCCTCGTGGTGATGGGCACCATCAGGAACGGCACACCGCACGAGACGACTTGCACAGGCAAGCGTGTGTCGGCGACCACCGATTCAGAAATGCCGAGCGCCGCCGCCACACAACCCACATCGGCGAACGGCGCGGAAAACGTCGGCAGCAGCTGCGTCATCCACGCGAAGCTCAGCTCGTCGTTTCGCCAGTCGAGCTCGACCGGGACGGCCCCGACCCCCAGACCGAACACAAACTGCTTCCGGCCCGGCGCGATGACGCCCGAGCGCGCCAGCGCGAACGTACTGCCGATGGTGGGATGCCCGGCGATCGGTATCTCGGCCGACGGCGTGAAGATCCGCATACGCACGTCCGTGTCGGCGCGCTCGGCCGGCAGCACGAACGTCGTCTCCGAGAAGTTGATCTCGCGGGCGATCGCCTGCATGGTGTCCGGCGCGAGTCCGCGGCCGTCCAGAAACACCGCGAGCTGGTTGCCGCTGAACAAACGATCGGAAAAGACGTCGAGATGCAAATACCGATATGATTTCATCCGCCAAGTGCGGGCATCACCCCTCCCGCCGGAGAGAGCATACCAATGTTGTACGCGCATTTCACGACGACCGAAGGCAACTTCACCGTTCAACTCTTCGAGGAGCAGGCGCCGAAGACCGTCGCCAACTTCGCGGGCCTGGCGGAAGGCACGAAGGAGTGGACCGATCCACGCACCGGAAAGAAATCGAAGACGCCCCTGTACAACGGGACGATCTTCCATCGCGTGATCGACGGCTTCATGATCCAGGGCGGCGATCCGCTCGGCCAGGGTACCGGCGGCCCGGGCTACAAGTTCGAGGACGAGTTCCATCCGAAGCTGCGGCACGCGAAACCGGGAATCCTCTCGATGGCCAATGCCGGTCCGAACACGAACGGCAGCCAGTTCTTCATCACCCTGGTGCCGACCGCCTGGCTCGACAACAAGCACAGCGTGTTCGGCGAAGTCGTGAGCGGCATGGACGTCGTCCAGAAGATCGGGTCGGCGGCGACGAGCAAGCCCGCCGACCGCCCCCTCAAGCCGATCACCATCGAGTCGGTCACCATCGAGAGGAAATAGAAGTTAGAACTTGGAAGTGAGAACTAAGAAGTGAGAACTAAGAAGTGAGAACTAAGAAGTGAGAACTAAGAAGTGAGAATGTCGGTTCTTTCCGTGCTTCAAAGTTCTCACTTCTCACTTCTAAGTTCGGAGTGCCAGCCTGGGGGCGGCAGCCTGGAGTTCCAGCGCGTCCGCGGCGCGACGGTCGTGACGCGGGCGGTGGCCGCCAGTCCGCTCAGGCTTCTCAACCCGAGGAACACCGGGACGTCGGCGTGGGTGTACACCGCGACGTACGGCGGCGGGCTCGTGGGCGGCGACGCCCTCGCGCTCGACGTCGACGTCGCCGCCGGCGCCTCGGCGCTGCTTGCGACACAGGCGTCGACAAAAGTGTACCGATCGGCGTGCGGCGCGTCTCAGCGATTGCGCGCGCGCGTGGGTGACGGTAGCCTGCTCGTCTTGCTGCCCGATCCGGTGACGGCGTTTGCGGGTTCGCGATATACACAGGAACAGCACGTCGACCTGGACCCAGGCGGCTCGCTCGTACTGGTCGACTGGATGACCGCCGGCCGGGTGGCCTCGGGCGAGCGCTGGGGATTCGACGGCTACACGAACCGGACAGCCGTGCGGCGCGCCCGTACGGTGCTGCTGCACGACGCCGTCTCGCTCGACCCGGCGGACGGAGACGTCGCGCGGAGAATGAGCCGGTTCAACTGCGCCGCGACCGTCATCATGACCGGCCCCGCCGTGTGCGCGGCCGCGGCCCGTCTCGCCGGCGAGATCGGCGCGGCGCCATTGACGCGGCGCTCCGATCTGCTGATGTCTTCGGCGCCGCTTGCCGGCGGCGACGACGGAACGCTTTTGCGCGTGGCGGGGCTCTCGGTCGAGCAGGTCGGCGGTATCCTGCGGCGGTTGCTGAACTTCATACCTTCGCTGCTCGGAGACGATCCGTGGAGTTGCAAGTTCTAACTTCTCAGTTCTCACTTCTGAGTTCTCACTTCTAAGTTGTATGCATCTGACCCCACACGAACTCGACAAGCTGACGCTCCATCAGGCCGGCTTCCTCGCGCAGAAGCGCCTCGCGCGCGGACTCCGCCTGAACCATCCGGAGGCCGTCGCGCTCATCGCGACGCAGATCATGGAGTTCATCCGTGACGGCCGCCGGGTGGCGGAGCTGATGGATTTGGGCCGGCGCTTTCTCGGACGCGGCGATGTCATGGACGGCGTCGCCGAGCTCGTTCACGAAGTCCAGATCGAAGGCACGTTTCCAGACGGCACCAAGCTCGTCACGGTCCACAATCCGATCGTCGCCGAGCATGGCGATCTGGAATTGGCGCTGTACGGGAGTTTCCTTCCCGTTCCGGTCCGTCGCGCCGAAGTGGAGCGAACGCGGACGGACGCGACAGGCGATGCGCGACCGGGCGAAATCCTCTGCGCCGGCGGCGACATCGTCGCGAACGAGGGCCGCGACACGGCGAAGCTGTCCGTCACCAACACCGGCGACCGGCCGATTCAGGTGGGCAGCCACTATCACTTCGTCGAGACGAATTCGGCGCTGATGTTCGATCGCAAGGCCGCACACGGCATGCGGCTCGACATCCCCGCCGGAACGGCGGTCCGCTTCGAGCCGGGCGAGACGAAGACCGTGCCGGTGGTCGCCATCGCCGGCCGCCGCGTCATCCGCGGCGGCAACAACTTCGCGCGAGAGTTCGAATAATGTCGCACCGTCTTTCCCGCTCTCACTACTCTGCGATCTTCGGTCCCACGACCGGCGACCGCATCCGCCTCGGCGACACCGGGCTCGTCGCCGAAGTCGAGCGCGACCACGCCGTGTACGGCGACGAGTGCAAGTTCGGCGGCGGCAAGGTGCTGCGCGACGGCATGGGCCAGGCCACGGGCGTCCCCGAAGACGAGGCGCTCGATTGCGTCATCACGAACGCGCTGGTGATCGACTGGACCGGCGTCTACAAGGCCGACATCGGGATCAAGCGCGGACGCATCGCCGGCATCGGAAAAGCCGGCAACCCCGACGTCATGGCCGGCGTCACGGCCGGGATGGTCGTCGGCGTCACCACTGAAGCCATCGCCGGCGAAGGCCTCATCGTCACGGCCGGCGGGATCGACACGCACATTCATTTCATCGCTCCACAGCAGATCTTCACCGCGCTCGCAAGCGGCGTGACCACGTTCATCGGCGGCGGCACCGGTCCCGCGACGGGCACCAACGCGACGACCTGCACGCCGGGCAGCGGTCATCTGCGGCTCATGCTCGAGGCAACCGACGCGTTTCCGATGAACTTCGGCTTCACCGGCAAAGGCAACTCGTCGGCGCCGGAGGGGCTGGTGGAGCAGATTCTCGGCGGCGCCATCGGGTTGAAACTGCACGAAGACTGGGGCACCACGCCGGCGGCCATCGACGCGTGCCTGTCGGTGGCCGAACGCTACGACGTCCAGGTGACGATCCACACCGACACGCTGAACGAATCCGGCTTCGTCGGCGATTCGATTGCCGCGTTCAAGGGCCGGACGATTCACACGTATCACACCGAAGGCGCCGGAGGCGGCCACGCGCCCGACATCATTCGCGTCTGCGGTGAGCCCAACGTGCTGCCCAGCTCCACGAACCCCACGCGGCCGTACACGGTGAACACCCTGGACGAGCACCTCGACATGCTCATGGTGTGCCATCACCTCGACAAGGACATCGCCGAGGACGTCGCGTTCGCCGAAAGCCGCATTCGCGGCGAGACAATCGCGGCCGAAGACGTGTTGCACGATCTGGGCGCCATCAGCATGATGTCGAGCGACAGCCAGGCGATGGGCCGCGTCGGCGAGGTCATCTGCCGGACGTGGCAGACGGCCGACAAGATGCGCCGCCAGCGCGGACGGCTCGCCGGCGAACAGGGCGACAACGACAACCAGCGCATCCGCCGCTTCATCGCGAAGTACACGATCAACCCGGCGATCGCGCACGGGATCTCGCACGAAGTCGGATCGGTCGAAGCCGGCAAGCTCGCGGATCTCGTGCTGTGGCGTCCCGAGTTCTTCGGCGTCAAACCCGAGATGGTGATCAAGGGCGGCTTCATCGCCTGGGCGCAGATGGGCGACGCGAACGCGTCGATCCCGACGCCGCAGCCCGTGCTGATGCGTCCGATGTTCGGCGCGTTCGGCCGCGCGACGGAGGCGATCTCGCTGGCGTTCGTCTCGCAGGCGTCGCTCGATCAGGGCGTCGCGAGCCGCTACCGGATCGGCAAGCGGCTCATCGCCGTCCGCGGCTGCCGCTCGCTCGGAAAGCAGGACATGAAACTGAACGACACCCTGCCGGCCATCACCGTCGATCCGGAGACATACGTCGTCACGGCGGACGGCGAGGTCCTGCGGTCCGAGCCGGCGGCGGTGCTCCCGCTCGCGCAGAGATACTTTCTGTTTTAGATTGGAGCATTCGGCGACCCAATCACCCAATGAGCACATCCACTTGGCTGGTGTGGCAGCTGGTCGACTCGGCGTTTCCAGCCGGAGGCTTCGCCCATTCGTTCGGGCTCGAGGCCGCATGGCAGCAGGGCGAAGTCACCGCGGCTTCTCTGCCGGCGTTCGTCCACGACGCCGTCGGACAGGCGGCGCGGAGCTCGCTTCCGTTCGTCGTCGCCGCGCATCACGATCGGGCGGATGTCGCGGCTGTCGACGAACGATACGAGGCGTTTCTGCGTAACGCCGTCGCCAACCGGGCCAGCCGCGTTCAGGGGCGAGCCTGGCTCGCCACCGTGGAGCGATCGTTTCCGGGTCCCTCCATGCGCTCGCTGTGCGAGGGGATCCGGTCGCAGGCGGGACCGAAACATTTCGCGCCGGTGTTCGGCGCGACGCTGCGGGCACTCGGCATCGAACGCGAAGAAGCCGCCCGCCTGTTTCTGTTCGGCGTCGCCAGAGGCACGCTGTCTGCCGCCGTCCGCCTCGGCATCGCCGGCACCATGGACGCCCAACGCATGCTCTTCGAGTGCAGCGAACATCTGGATGGGGCGATTCGGCGATGTGGTGATTTGGCAGTCGACGACGCCGCGCAGACATCGCCGCTGATCGACTTATGGCAGGCGGCGCACGATCGACTATATTCGCGGCTGTTTCAATCCTGAATCACCAAATCGCCAAATCGCCAAATCACCAAATCACCAAATCGCCAAATCATCAAATCCCATGCATCAAACCTCCGCTCCGCACACGCACGAACATCACGATCACCCCGGACTGTTCCACGAGCGCGACGCCCCGATTGCGCGCGATTACGGCGCGCGGAGCTTCACCGTCGGCATCGGCGGGCCCGTGGGAAGCGGCAAAACCGCGCTGATGCTCGCCCTCTGCCAGAAGCTGCGCGGCTCCCACAGTCTTGGAGTCGTCACCAACGATATCTTCACGCGCGAGGACGCCGAGTTCCTGATTCGCCACAACGCGCTCGACGAGCGCCGCATTCGCGCCGTCGAGACCGGCGGATGCCCTCATGCGGCCATCCGCGAAGACATCAGCCACAACCTCGTGGCGCTCGAGGCGCTGATGGAAGACGTCCGACCGAGCCTGCTCCTCGTCGAGAGCGGCGGCGACAACCTCGCCGCGCAATTCAGCCGCGAGCTCGTGGATTACACGATCTACGTGATCGACGTGTCGGGCGGCGACAAGATCCCGCGCAAGGGCGGGCCCGGCATCACACAGTCAGACCTGCTCGTGATCAACAAGACCGACCTCGCAGCGCTCGTCGGCGCCGACCTCGACGTCATGGCACGCGACGCGAAGCGCATGCGCAGCGACGGCCCGACCGTGTTCGCGCAGATTAAGAATGACGTCGGCGTGGACGCGATCGTCTCCGAGGTGATGCGAACGTGGGAGCGGGCGACTCAGAAGGCAGGACGGGCAGGATAGGCGCGACGGGCAGGGAAGAAAAAAGGGCGGCGAGTTCTCACCCGCCGCCCCTTTTTCAAATCACCAAATCACCATATCACCAAATCATCAAATCTA
>Ga0134124_10001701_pt1 | contig 17680 bp, 15 predicted proteins | sample KB304_FD_96880 | JGI IMG/M metagenome (GOLD analysis project Ga0134124, IMG submission 96880) | Terrestrial soil microbial communities without Nitrogen fertilizer from Kellogg Biological Station, Michigan, USA - KB3-0-4 | ecosystem: Environmental > Terrestrial > Soil > Unclassified ...
GCCGAACGCCAGAGCGTGCCTCACCACTTGATCGACATCGTCGAGCCCACTGAGAACTTCACCGCCGGCGATTACGCTCGAATCGCGCTGAGAACAATTCAAGAGATCGAATCGAAAAACAACACCGCGACATAACATTACGCAGTAACAGCATGCGACTCCCATCGAGGGTCAGTTCACTATCATTTCGATCTGAGGGACGTGGCCCAGTAAATCCATAGCACTCTTTCTGGACACTACAGATCTGAGCCTTTACTTGAGGCTCCGGCCCTCCTAAATTAGAGGTAGTGGCGTGAGTGCCCTGCAAGATCACTCGTGAGCTGGACTCTCACTTTTCGCCTTGTGTGCGGCTGAAAATAACCAACCGTTGGTAGACAGGTTTCAAAGGAGATGCACAGACTATGAGGACAAAGCGTTTCTCAGGGATATTAAAAGCTCGCGCGAAGGCTTATCGCCGGCTCGCCGCCGTTTTGGGCCTGGTCATCGCAATGGCCATCGGTTCAATCAAGCTCAACGCTGACACCGGCACCTGCTCAGGCGCAAGCTTTACCTTGCCCTTTACGGATGTCCCGTCGAGCAGCGTCTTTTTCTGCTCGATAGCGGAGGCTTACTTTTCAGGGCTTACGAACGGGACAACGTCAACAACCTACAGCCCTGGCGATGCGGTGCCGCGCGAACAAATGGCTGCATTCACCAGTCGAACGCTGGATCAGTCGGTCAAGCGCTCGAGCAGGCGAGCGGCCTTGCAGCAGTTCTGGAATATCGAAAGTGAAAGTAGTCTTGGATTGACCATAGTTGGTTCCCCGTCATTTGTTCAATCAGACGGGGCAGACCTATGGGTGGTGAACGGCGCCTCAGTATCACGTGTGCGAGCAAGCGACGGCAGGCTGCTTGAGACATGGACGGACGCATCAGCGGCTTCCGGGGTCTTGTGCGCCATGGGAAAGGTGTTCATCACTGGCCGAGGCACTCCAGGCAACCTGTATCAGATAGATCCTGCACAACCCGCGGGGTCGGTGACGACGGTTACCAGCAATTTGGGAAGCAATCCTGAGGGCATAGCCTTCGACGGGCAGCGAATCTGGACCGCAAACAACGGCGACATTTCTTCCGCCGCATCGGTATCAATAGTGACGCTCAACCCTGTAAGTGTCACCACCGTGACCACTGGATTCAACCGGCCCATGGGCATTCTCTATGATGGAGCGAATATCTGGGTATGCGATTATTCAGACAGTGCGATTAAGGAGATGGACTCGAGCGGCAACATTCTTCTTTCCGTCAATGTGGGCTGCTGCCCTCTATTTCCAACCTTTGACGGTACAAATATCTGGGTACCCAGTGTACTGTCAAAGCTTAGCGTGGTTCGCGCGAAGGGAGCGCTCTCAGGAACAGTGCTCGCAACACTGACTGGAAACGGTCTGGACGGGCCAATCCAGGCAGCATTCGACGGAGAACGCATACTCGTCACTAATGCATTCGGTGAGTTCGGTGGCAGCCTTTCACTATGGAAGGCATCAGATCTAACACCGATCGAGACGTTTCCACTCAGCTTGCGTCCAAATGGCGTGTGCAGTGACGGAGTGAACTTCTGGTTCACGCTTTCCAACAAGCTGGCGCGATTTTGAAGACCAGACTATGTTGTTTCAAGCGCTCGCGATGATCCAAGGATCAAAACTCATTGGCGGACGAATAAGCGTTCGCCAGGCGCCTGCGCAACCTCGGGCCCGCGACAAGAAAGATATAGTCGAGCTTCGAGAGCGGCTTAACTTCTCCCAGGGAATGCTAGCCCGCGCTCTAAACGTCAGTCCTTCGACGGTTCAAGCATGGGAGGCCGGGCGCCGAACTCCCAGCGATGCGGCCTTGAAGCTGCTGGCCATAGCCGAGAAGCACCCCGAGGACTTATTTGATTCAGTCTAGATCGCATCGCGTCGTCGAACAGATTTCACGGGAATCGGATTCAAACTTCGCTACGTGATTGCTAACATCGTCACGTGAGCGCTCCACCAACCACAACACGATTGATTCCAGCCATCGTCGGGCCAACCGCTTCCGGCAAGAGCGAGCTCGCCATCAAACTGGCTCGCGAGCTTGACGGCGAGATAATCAATCTCGATTCAGTTCAGGTCTATCGTGGAATCCAAATCGCCACTGCGAAAGTCCCGCTCGCCGAACGCCAGGGCGTGCCTCACCACTTGATCGACATCGTCGAGCCCACTGAGAACTTCACCGCCGGCGATTACGCTCGAATCGCGCTGAGAACAATTCAAGAGATCGAATCGAGAAACAACACCGCGATATTCGCCGGAGGAACCGGCTTCTACTTGCGGGCGTTGGTGAGGCCGTTTTTCGAAGGACCGAAAACTGATCCTGAGCTTCGTCAAAGGCTCATCGATCTACGGGACAAGCGGGGCGCGGACCACTTGCATCGCCTGCTCGAGCGCGTCGATCCGCACACGGCGACGCGTCTCAGTTCAAAAGACTGGTCGCGCACGATGCGAGCGGTCGAGGTTTACTTTCAAACCGGCCGGCGTATCTCAGAGCTTCAGCCCGAAATGCCCGCCGCGCCCGAACTCGCCACGCGCGTCCGAGTCGTTGCGCTCGAACCTCCGCGAGATCAACTCTACGAGCGGATCAATAATCGAGCAGACGAGATGTTCGCTCGAGGCCTTGTCGAAGAAGTCCAGTCGCTCATAGCTTCAGGAATCCCGCCGACAGCGAAGGCATTTCAAGCGCACGGCTATCGCCGAGTCGTCGAGTACTTGCTAGGCAAACGAACCCGTGAGGATGCGTTGAATCAGATGAAGCTGGACACACGCCACTACGCCAAGCGCCAGCTCAGTTGGTGGCGCGGGTGGCCCGATGTCATGTGGATCCGTTGTTTCGGCGACAATCCGCAAGCGTTCGACGAGGCACGCTCTCATCTTGAAGAACAGCAGCGCTAGCAGACGGAAACGAACACACACGATCCTCGAAAGCGCCAAGGAGATATGTCGCTATGGTCGAACCTTTGGGGAATCGTACGACAGGATAAGCAGGAGGATTGCTGTTGCGTTTCCCTAAACGGTCGAGCTAGGCGTTACCTATTCGAACGCAATCCTCCAATTCGCCGGTACAGGCCAATTGAAGACTTCGGAGCCATTGTCGTCCGTAATTACGATCCTCTCGATGTGAGGACGGTGATCGTCAGGGTAAACAATGTAATGCCTTCCATCTCTGTCCATTTCGACCGGAAAGGGGAACGATACCTGGATCCACCTAGGGCCACCATCAAGGATAATAGGTTCCGAGGGGACCGGTGTCGCGCCACCTAGCAACGAGGACGCGATCACTTTGCGCGATCCACCTAAACCTAGTAAGGCAGTGCTCGCTACACCTGTGATGGTTCCAATCTTGATCATTTCTCGTCGTGTCGGTGAAGTGAGATTATTCTTTTTCGTAGCTTTGGTGTCTTTCATGAGTTTTCTCCGCGCTGCAATAGATACCAAGGCGCGTAAGTTACGCAGCGCATTTGTGCAGCTAGAACCTTGCTGCAATAACAATTGGGTTTGCTCTGTCGAAGAGAAACGCCTTCACAGGCAGGTGTTGAAACAGCGCCAAGCCAACGATCACGTCTCGACAACGTGGACGGAAACTGCCCGGGAGTCTATGCCTCCTCCGGCCACAATGCAAGAAAGTTTACACAAGCGACGTCGAGAACATAGGCGGTTGCTTGCGGACCTAGTTTATCGCGACACCATTCTTACTGGGCGAGGCAGACAACAATTGCCATACGGTGCGGCTAGTGAGATCAGACAGCAAAGAGGTCTGCCGCTACGTCATTTCAAGAAAAGTGTAGATTGGCACCGGGCGAACCCGGCGCCTCGTATCCTCATTGTCGACTTCCGGCTCTTAGATGGGTCCGTCCCTTTCTAGCCTCTGTCTATTATTATCTTCCAGCGTTTTGTTAGACCCACATGGTGAAACTGCCGGTTACCGTTTTCGTCGTTGACGTCGATGCTGTTGAAAAGGGGCTCTCCTTGGCTGGGTTCAACGGTAAAGACGCCCGGCGAGACCTGCTTAGAGGATGCCGGAAGCGTGATCGTGATTTTCTGAGCGCCACCCTCGAGGATAATTGGTTCTGCCATTCTGATTCTCCTTGTGAGTTAAGGGTTAAGTTGCTGGTTAAGTGTTTTGCGAAACTGCTGAACGTCCGGTCTCTTCAAATAGCTGTTGTACGCCTCCGAGCCGAATCGTTGCTCGAGATTTGATAGGCGCGCCGTAGCGGTTGAGGCGTATTCGTGTGCCGCTTCGTCCTCGTTGAGGTGCCGCTTGGCTTGCGCTGCGATCAGCCATGCGCGCCACTCCGACTCTAACTGACCAAATCGAGCAAAACTGTCCTTCGCTCGCAATGCAGTGTCCAGGGCGCGTTGTGCTTCGCCGCTCTCGAGCAGCGTCTCAGCGAATGCTAGTAATGCACTGGAGACTAGCTGCGGGTCCCGAGTGCTGGTCGCAATATCAAGTGCTTGTGCGCACAAGCGGGCCCCTGCACGCACACCGCCGGAACGAGTTTCCGCCAATCCAAGCGTCAGCTTTGCTTGCGCGGCTGTATCTGGATACTGGTTACCCGCCAAAGCGAGGGCCTGGTGACTCTTCATTTTGGATTCAAGAGGATGCCCTTCGCTCAGTTCCAGACGACCGCCGATCATATCAATCTCGGCTAGCAATTCTTTATAGGCCTTCTCGGGACCCGCGATCACGGCGGCTTCGTCGAGCGCCCTCCTTGCTTCTTCAAACGATCCTACTTGCCACAGCACGCTTGCACGATACATCAGCGCATACCCCGTGGAGACATTGGCATTCAGAGACTTCCTAATGCTATGACTCTCGTCAAAGTGTAATAGCGCCTCGGGGTACTGTTCTTCAGCAGAGAGTACGCTCCCGATCTCTTGATGTGAAAGCGCCACCTGCGCCTGATCGCCGACTCTCTCTGCAAGGTCGAGTTGTTCTTGCAATGCTCGGAGCGCGTCCTCGTACTCGCCTCTGTCACGATGAATTCGACCTAGCAACACCAGCGCCTGTGACAGCCACTTGCGATAACCGCCTTGCTGATAGAATGGAAGAGCCTGCTCGACATAACGCAACGCTTCATCAGTGTTGCGCTGAAGCGAGCGCAGACTTCCCAGTTGCATCGACGCCCATGCCTGGTTCAAACGCCCGTTATCCCTCTGTGCAAGATCGAGCGCCTGCCTGTAATACTTGTCAGCCTCGTCGTACTCGCCGCGATGAAGGAATAAACTGCCGAGCCAGATAAGCCCGTTTGTGGCCTGGTTCTCGATGCCATTGTTTCGAGCAAGTTGTATCGCTTGCCTGGCCTGCTGCTCTGCTTGAGCGGCTCTGCCTTCGGTGACTGACACGCCGCTCAACACTAACAGTATCCTGATCTGCTGATATTGGCTGACAGGACTACTGGACAGCTTGTACGCCTCATCCAACTGCGCCTGCGCTTGAGGGGGCTTGTTCAGGTTGTGATAAAGGAAGCCGCGTTGATAGAAGACCTCTGCTTCGCCTTCGTTATTCGAGAGAATGTGATAGAGGCTTTCGGCCGTTTTGAATGCCCGGTTCGCCTTTTCGAGATCCTGTTGCTTGCCAAAAAGAATACCTAACCGCAAGAACGCCGCGGCGTCTTGAGGCGCAAGCGCGGTTGCCTGCTCGTAGCTTGCCTGCGCACCCTTGATGTCGTCGTTCTGTTCCTGCGCCCGCCCGAGGTCCAGATACGCCTGCGCTTTTTCCGCGGCCGGCGCTTGCTCCGCGATCTTCCGATACCTTTCGATCGCCGCATCAAACTCACGCAGCACCACATGAGTGATCGCTTGAAGATAAAGCGCGTCACGCGAAGAAAGCGCCGACAGGTCGCGCACCAGCGATCGCGCGCGAAGAATTTCTCGATCTGCTTTATCCGCGTAGTCCAACTCACTCCACGCCTCGGCCAGCCTTGCGTGCGCAAGCGCAAACTTGTCGTCAAACTTGATCGCTTCCTCCAGCGCTTTGCTCGCTTTGTAATACGTGCCGTCGCGTAAAGCCGCAGTGCCTTGCTCATACCACCGTAAAGCATCAGGCTGAGGTCGATACGGGGCAGCGCGCCACCAAAGCGGAACGCTCAACGCTGCGAGCAGTACCAAAGCAGCAGGCACCAGGGGTACGAGCACCTGAGGACGCCGCGCCGCGCCGATGAGGCGAGACATCAAGTCGGCGCGCGATACCCGCAACTTGACCGCCAGCCCTCTGGTCACCTCATCTTGAACGCCAAGTGAACCGCGGACTGCGCGCAGTTCCTTTTGAAGCTCCTCGGCCGACTGCTGCCGCGAGTCGCGGTCCTTTGCAAGCGCCTTGAGGATTATTCGGTCCAGCTCCGGCGGAACTCGATCGTTAGCCGCGGACGGCGGCGGCGGATCGACGTGGATCACCTGAGCGCAGATCTCCAACGGGGTCTTGCCCGCGAACGCAGGTTTTTGAGTGATACATTCGTATAGCACCACTCCGAGGGAAAACAGATCGCTGCGCCCATCGATCGCGATGCCCTTAGCCTGTTCCGGAGACATATATGGAACGGTCCCTACCACAAGACCCGGCTTTGAGAGATCGCTGTCTCGATGGTGTTTGTCTTGTTCCGGTGTTTCAGGCACGACGATTTTGGCCAACCCGAAGTCCAGCACTTTGACCTGGCCTCGAGTGGTGATCATTATGTTCTGCGGCTTGATGTCTCGATGAACTATTCCGCGAGAGTGCGCGAGTGAAAGCGCGTCGGCCACTTGCAATGCCACATCCAGCGATTCCGTCAGTCGCAGGGGGCGGCGCCGCATTCTTGCCGAAACCGTTTCGCCTTCAACGTACTGCATGACGATAAAGCTATGGCCCGCCTGTGTTGCGACTTCGTGGATGCCGCATATATTGGGATGTTCCAGCCGGGCCGCCGCCTTCGCCTCTCTTATCTGGCGTCTGCGCGCCAGTTCATCTTCCTCCATTTCCCTGGGCAGGAACTTGATCGCGACTTTGCGATCGAGTTTGGTGTCCTCGGCAAGATAGACCTCACCCATGCCGCCGGCGCCGAGCCTGGCTTCAATCTTGTAGGAGCCGATTTGCGTTCCAACGAGCGTCTCTTCCGGTTCACCGGCGAACCATCGGGCGGCCACTTCCAGCGCAGGTACCTCCAGAAATTCCTGCGCCTTCGCGTCAAAAGAAATCAGTGACTGGACTTGGTTTCGCGAGTCCTCGTCCCCGGCGCAGGCCTCGTCGAGGAACGCGCTTCGCTCTGAGGTCGAGTGATCGAGCGCCTCCTGAAACAGCCGGTTGATGTGCTGCCAACGATCGGGCGTCATAAATTGCCTTCACTACTCAAGGCGGGATTTGGGACTGGACTCTATCACGGTGGTGAGTTCTTCCGAACTGAGTGCTCTTAGCAGCCACGCCTTGGCCGCCCGCCAGTCGCGCATCACCGTCACCGGCGACACGCCAAGCGCCTCGGCGGTTTCTTCCACGCTCATGCCTCCGAAGTATCTCAACTCGACTGTTTTGCTTTGGCGCGGATCAAGAACGGCCAGTTCGTTCAGCGCTTCATCCAGCGCGACAATCTCCGCCGCCTGCTCTCGCGCAACACCCGCGGCTTCATCAAGCTCGACCATTCGCGCGCCGCCGCCGCGCTTGGCGTAGTTGCGTGAACGCGCGTTGTCCACCAGGATGCGGCGCATCGCCTGCGCGGCCACGCCATAGAAGTGCGCGCGGTTCTGCCACCGCATGCCTTTGTGATCCACAAGCCGAATGTAAGCCTCGTTGATCAGAGCCGAAGTTTGAAGTGTGTGCCCGACGCGTTCCCGGCGCATGTAATAACGAGCCAGCCGGCGCATTTCGTCATAGACGAGCGGAATCAGCCGATCGAGCGCAGTCTCATCGCCATCGCGCCATTCGATCAGCAACTGAGTAACCGACTGCGGAGAGGATGACATCGCGGGTCCTTCGTCGCGAAACCTGATGTTCCTAAAGAGCGCCCTCATTATATCATCTCGATATCCGATTGAGCGTTGAAAGTTTTCTTAGGTAGTGGGGGTGATAGTGTGTTGCTCGCTCACATTCGCATTTCTCCTCTGCGTCCTCGGCGTCCTCTGCGGTTGTTTCCGAGCCACTGAGCGGGAAAAACAGCGGAGGACGCCGGGGACGCAGAGGACTGCTTGCTGGCAACACGCTAATACCCCACTACCTTTTCTAAATCGCGAATGATAGGGATCGCCGCGGAATCCCGCCTCACATCATGAGAGATAGTACAAAGGCAGGGTTCAAACTCCCTTATTTCGCAACAGGAGGTTCCAATGAAGAAAACTTTTCAATTGTTATGCGGTTGCGCAATGGCCGCGTTGATCGCCCTCGTGTCAGTCACTGCTCAGGAACGAACCGGCACAAGTCAGGCGGATCTTCCGAGCTATCGCGCCGCCTATTCGATAGAGAATACAACCGGCGTTACGATCCCCTACGAATGTCGGTGGGGTAAGACCGGCAAGTGGGAGAAGATGTCACTCAGGACCGGAATCACCAAAACGCACTGGTATCCCCTCGACCGGGATGGCAGGGCGCCGACACCCTACGTTCGCTTCGACCGGATTGGCGGTGACAACGGCGTGACGATCCAGGAATACAGGATGGAATTCCATGCGGTTGGATATGCAGGTTACGGCCCGGCGGAGAACAAGACCGAGCCGAAGCGCTATGTCTTCAGCTATGCCGCGAACGGCCGCGACCTCAATCTCAACGCGAAGTAGCCCTAAGCCTTGGCAATCAGCGAGGTGGATCGTTGAACGCGGTGAGGGATTAGCCAGATCCCACAAGACTATTGCGCGGAAGCCCCGTCGTTGGTTTACGGGGCTTCTACTTATGGGGTTAATCACGCTTGTTCACCATGCTCTCGAAGATTCGGCGAGGGGTTCTCCGGGAAGGTCACATCGCGGTAGATCTCACTTAGCTCCAGAACGCAATCGATTGAAGCAAGTTGAATCTTGCCGGTGAGGTCATTGACTTCATCATAGCTCCAAGAGCCATCGTATTGTTTCACGTATTGCGTGATGTGAGGGCGATGCTGGGCAATTAGAAGGTACTCCTTCAAGCTGGGTATAGATTTGTAGTGCGTGAACTTGTCTCCACGATCGTAAGCTTCGGTTGAGTCAGACAGCACTTCAATAATCAACGTAGGATTAGTCACTACATCAACGCCGCCGATCTTTTCGAATACCGGCTTTTCGCAGGTGGCCGACACATCCGCATATCGATAAGGCGGCAGGCTCGGCACCTTGATTCTCATGTTTGCCATGAAGACACGACATTCACGTCCCTCGAGCGCAAGCCGAAGCGCGTGGTAACCGTTCCCCTCGATTTGGGCGTGTTGCTCGCTGACTCCGCTCATCGAAAAGATCTCGCCGTCAAAATACTCGAACCTCTCGTTCGTAGAAAGCTCGAGATCGAAATATTCTTCGAGAGTGTATTTCCGTTTTGGATTTGCCGCCATGATCAGTCTCTGTTTCCCACGGGAATCCTAAACCAGCGCCAATCTCTAATCAAACGCCGTATAGCTCCAACCGAAACTCATCCGCAACCAGCGAGATTCGCGGCTCGCGGCGCGCGATCGCGTGATGAGCGCGTCTCAAAGCCGGTATGCCCCGGTCTACGCGTTCGATTCCGTACTCTCTGCTTGTGAACACGTGATGCAGCCGGGGATTCATATGTTCCGTCGCGCCATACAGAATCGATTTCAGCGTTGCGCCGTTGGTTCGGCTTGGATTGATCAACTCGAGCCTGTCATCGAATATCAAGACTCGCGCGCCCGGTCCCGCGATAGAGTAGTCGCGATGCACGAGCATATTCGTCAGCCCCTCGATCACCGCTGAACGCGAGTAGTTCGCGCGAGCGGGAATCGGCGCGCCCTTGTCGTCGGTTGAGTTCGAGGAAGCGCGCGGCGGGCGAATGTCCCAAAGATCAACGTAGCGCTTCATGAACAGGAGCGCGCTGTCGAAGAGCCGCGTCACATTTCCAAAAACCTCTGTATGTTCAACTGCCGGCGACCCGGTGCTGCTTCCTGAAAACCTCGTCAGCGCGATTTGGCTTTGCGGCACGATCTTCTGAACTGCCGGGCTCCGTCCAAACAGCAGAAAGCCGGCGAGGCTGGGCGCGATGCTGCCTCCGTAGTCGGCTGCGAGCCTCAAGTCACGCATCGCCATTGCCGTCGGGAATCCGTTAGGCTCTCGAAACCCGTCCCCTTCAAGATCGCGGATATAGCTCCACACCAGGGCTTCGTCCACGTCTTCGACCGCTGCGGTGACCAGCGGCATATCTTCGAGCGAGGCTACGCGCGAGCGCGCAAACAATGCGGCTATCTCGCTACCTTCAGCCTCGCGCTTCGTCGATCCTATGCGAATGAAGTAGCGATGATCCGGCGTTTGATGAGGCGCGCGGCGGTCGTCTACCTGAAGCACAACGATTCGAGTTCCGTTATCGTATGAGACCTTATCGATGCGCGGAAAGAGCGGCGGCTTGATCTGATTGCGGCAGATATCGATGAGCTGCTCTTCGACCTGTTCGGGGTTGTCCAATCCTTCGACCCGGCGTTGATCGTTGACGCCGAAGATGATCGCGCCGCCTCCGGCATTGGCGAGCGCGACGATCTCGGCGACAACCTTTTCCGTGTTGACCAGACGGATCTTGAACTCGAGGTGGGTGTCTTCACCTCCGCGAATCAAGCCCAGCAAATCAGTCCGATCCAGCGTGCGCGAATAGCGGCCGGTTAGTTTTTGCTCGAACAGCGAGCGCTCGGTATCCGGAATGCGCCGCGTCGATCGGAACTTTCTCCCGCGTGACATGATGATTCCTCGCCTTTAGCGCCTTATGATAAGAGGGAGTTGTTTGAAGCCATCGGTCTCATGATTATCTGAAATGGGGCCGCTCGTGAGACACATTAGGGGTCACCTTTTGCAGTACGTCTCGGCTTCGAAAAATGATAGCACACCGATTGGAGTACACTGAAACCGACTTGCTGACACCTTGCTGTTGCTCGATGGCGCAATATACACTCTTGCGCGACGAGAGATGCCGAAGGGACATCAGGGCGAAAGGCCAGGGAGGCGGGAATGCCAATAGGCGTTGAGGAGACGACGGATTCTGGTTTGCGATTTACCGACTCCGTGATCGGCGACGGCGAAAGCCCGAAGCCCGGTCAGATGGTAATCGTGCACTACACCGGCACGCTCGAGGACGGCGCCAAGTTCGACAGCTCGGTCGATCGAGGCCAGCCGTTCACGTTTAAGATCGGCGTCGGGCAAGTCATCAAAGGGTGGGACGAAGGAGTGATGACGATGAAGGTGGGCGGCAAACGCAAGCTGATAATCCCGTCACAACTCGGTTATGGCGCGAGAGGCGCCGGCGGTGTTATCCCACCCAATGCAACCCTGATCTTTGAGGTCGAGTTGCTCGGCGTAAAGTAGCCGAAAGTTGCTTTCGGGCGCCGGGCGTTCAGAGTACCGACTTTAGTCGGGTAGTGCGGCACAACACCGAGGCATTGGAATCACAAGGCACTGCCCGACTAAAGTCGGTACTCTGAACGCCTGCTCTTTTTGACGTTGCGCAATGTCCGCAGATCACAGCAAAGCTCATCCTCACAGCCACGGAAGGAACCGCCGCCGTCTCATCGCGGTGCTCGCGCTTACCCTCCTTTACATGCTGGCGGAAGCCGTCGGCGGATTCCTGACCAACTCACTGGCGCTTCTTTCAGACGCCGGCCACATGCTCGCCGACGTAGCCGCGCTCCTGCTTGCGCTGCTTGCGTTATGGTTCGCAGCTCGTCCCGTCACCGCCAGAAAGACTTACGGCTATTACCGAATGGAGATACTGGCGGCGTTGGCGAATGGCGCGGCGTTGGTTGTGATATCCCTGCTCATCTCTTACGAAGCATTCCAGCGAATCAAGTCTCCCGAGGGCGTCCGGGGCTTGGAGGTAATGCTCATCGCAATAGGTGGGCTTGCGATCAATATCGCAAGCGCTTTCGTGCTGCATTCGGCCTCTTCGGAAAACCTGAATATGCGGGGCGCGTTCCTTCACGTGATGGGCGACGCGCTGGGCTCCGTGGGCGCCATCGTAGCGGGCTTTCTTATATGGCGATGGGGTTTGTTGCTGGCCGATCCGGTGATCAGCGTTGCGATGTGCCTGCTGATCATTTACAGCTCGTGGCGGCTGATCGTGGAATCGGTGAACATCCTGCTCGAGGGCACGCCCTCGCACATCAACGTTCACGCGATTGTGGAAGCAATGCACTCGGTGCCCGGAGTGGCTAGCGTGCATGACCTTCACGTGTGGACAATCAGCTCGGGTATGGACGCGCTTTCGGCTCACGTTACGATCGAGCCGGGCGTCTCGCACAAAGCCGCGCTTGAAGGGCTCCAGGAACAATTGCGTTCCGGCTTCAACATCGGACACCTGACTATTCAAATAGAGTCGCCGGACGAATCCGAAGTCGCAGGCGGCAAGCTGTATCAGATCGCGCGAAAAGGCGGCGCGGAGTCAGAAATAAAGAGTTGACCCATGTAGGGGCGGCCCTCCGTGGCCGCCCCTCCGTGGCCACCCCTCCGTGGCCGCCCTCCCTGGCCGCCCTCCTTGCGGTGAAACGTTTGCGCTTCCAAACAGGGGCGGCCACGGAGGGCCGCCCCTACAGGTCATTAATGATCCGCACATTGAAGGTCACACAAGTTGACGGCACGCTGACCGGCGCGTCGCGTATTGAGCAGTCGCTCGCGGCGCCGTTTGCGGTTTTTGCACTGGGCGCCGGTAGCGCGTGTCTTTACTTTTGGGGACGAGACCTTCACCGTTTCACGCAATGGATCGCGGCGTTCATAGGATTGTTTGTCGGCCAACTTGCCTTTTATCTCGCGTCCACTTACGTCGTTGTGCGCTGGTCTTCCAGATCTTCGCGCCTTGCGAGATATCTCACAGTCGGATTGGTAATCTTGTTCGCCGTCGGGTTTCGAGCGATGCTTGTGCCACAGCGCCCTTATCTCTCGGCAGACGTCTATCGCTACGTTTGGGACGGCCGCGTGCAGACTGAGGGAATCAACCCGTACCGCTACGCACCGGACGCCGGTGAGTTGAGCAGTTTGCGAGACGACAGGATCTTTCCAAACATCACCGACGACGACAAGCGATGGTTGTCTCCCTACCCACCCGCGGCTCAGTTTGTTTTTTTTGCGGCCGCGCTCATTCGACCGATGAGCGTGACGACAATGAAGGCGATGATGGCATCGTTTGATTTGCTGACGATGCTGCTGTTGATGCTGGTACTTTCGCGGAGCGGGTTGGATCCGGCGCGCGCAATCATTTTTGCCTGGCACCCGCTTTTGATCTTTGAGGGAGCGCATAGTGGTCATATCGAGGCGGTGTTCATCGCTTTTCTGGCGCTTGCGCTTTTTGCCTGGTCAACACGCAACGATGCGCTGACCGGAGTCGCGCTCGCGATTGCGACGCTGGTCAAGTTTTATCCTGTGCTTTTGCTGCCTGCCTTTTTGATCGCAAGGTCTGATACTGAAATCAACAGCGGCGCCGATTCGCGAGACGGTATCGTACGTCGCCTGCTGAACAGGGTCGCCCACAAACGCAACCTGGTCCTGGTTTCGGCGTTCCTGGTGATTTTGACGGTGGCATACGTGCCGTACATTGGAGCCGGAGCCAACCTGTTCGGGTTTCTCCAAAAATATGTGCAGGAAGAAGGCTTCGTTCAAAGCGGCGCCAGATACTTCCTGCTGGACGCGCTCCGCACCGTCCTTCCGATACCGACGAGTATGTTTCTGATGCTCGCCGCAGCCGGCTTGATCGTTGTCGCGGTCTGGTGTTTGATCCGGCGAAAAAGAGATATGGTTGACGTTGCTCGTGCCGCGACTGCGTTGATTGGTTGTTATCTCCTTCTAACGACGCCGCGCTATGCATGGTACTACGCCTGGCTGGTCCCGTTCCTGGCGCTTGTTCCGCGCGCGGGCTGGCTGTATCTCACTTGTGCTTCGGCGTTGTTGTATCTGGTCTGGTACACGCCGCTGGTATATCCCGAGATCCCGCTGTGGCTGGGCTGGTGTATCTTTTCTCCAGTTATTGGGTGGGTAGCGTGGGACCGTCTCAGCGGGCGTTCAGAGTACCGACTTTAGTCGGGCAGTGCATTACAACTCCGAAGCATTGGCATCATAAGGCACTGCCCGACTAAAGTCGGTACTCTGAACGCCCGCAGTTATTGCAAGTCACTCGACGCTGAAGTCTATTTCCCGCCGGATCACACCGTCCTCTTTTTTCCTCATCTTGTCTCTGACGGAAACCTCGATCGTGTAGTCGTCCGGCGGAAGCCCGAGGAGCTTAATAACGCCGCCGGTGATGAGCCGCGACGGCGGCGTGCTGCCTTCACCGGCGACCACCGGTTTCGCGCCGCCGTTGAAGATCACCCTGGTCCCCTTCAGAATTCGAGTCCTCATCTCCAGCGCCGGCTGCTTCGATTTGTCGTCAAGCTTTGGATTGTAGATCACCAATCTATATGAAAACTCCCCGTTGTGCTGGAAGCGACGCTGAGACGGCGTGCCGCCGATGCCGGCTGTATCGACAACCTTACCCTGTTCGACGGCCTGCCCGCTCAGAAAGAGACTGCTGGTCGTGAGCTTGTTCGATTTCATGTTGGGAATGTCGATGAAGTCATTAGCGGTTCCGATCAACCCCGGCCCGGTTTCGCGAACAAACAAGCGAATCTGATAGGTGCCGGGTTTCATGTTCACCGTCCGTGTCGCAACGAATCCGCGCGTCAGCGCATTCTGATAGCTCTGCGGCAGCAGATTCAGATCGAGCACGTTCGAGAACCTGTCAATCGTATTGCCCTTCGCGTCGAGCACGAATCCCACTTCCTCGAGAGAGTCATGATATCGGCCCTCTGATTGAACGAAGGTCAGCTTCGAAGCATCGATATGAAGCAGAAGCGTAACCACCGGGTCGCGCTGCGCGTTGTCGACGTAGAGCGGCGTCAGCCGCAGATCGATGTCGCGCCGGACGAGCGGCGACGAAATCGCTTCGATGACTTCGGCGGCTTTGGGATCGATGCCTTTTTTCTCGGGCGGCGGAGATTTCGCGAGATAGCTCTTGCGAAAGGAAACCGTCAGCTCAGGATGCGCGCGAACCACTACTTTCACCTTGTGAAGCTTGCCATCCCACTTCCCGGCTTCGGGATAGAACCCGAGCATGTAGTAAGCGGCATTCCCTTCAAGCATCTCGTCGAGCCCGCGCGTGATGTCGTTGTTGTTACCGAAAAACTTCCCGCCGGTATCCAACGCGATGTCGCGCAAGCTGTCTTGCGATTCGTGGAAATCCGACCGCTTGCTCTCTACCGCATCCGTGGCCGCAGTCGCGAAATCCGCATCCGAATCGAGTTCATCAGTTGCGTTGAGGATCAAGGGATCCAACCCTCGCGGATCTATTGTGTAAAACACTACATTTGCGCGTCCGGCCAGGGCCGTCGTTTCGTGGAGGTCCTGAGTAGTCCACGTGGCGGAGGCTCGGATGCCTTCGGATACGAGCAGAGCTACCTTGCGGCCGGGAAGCTTGCTCATCGATTTGATCATCTCCTTCATCGCATTGAGCGTGGTGTGGACATCCGCTTCTTCAAAGGGGTCGGGGTCCTGTCCGGCGCTGGAAATCGGCTGCCTGCCGAATCCGCCATTCCTCGCGCCCTGACCGGGGCGACTGCCGGGCGAAAGGCCCAATCGAGCCATGCTTCTATAAGGCGTAGTGTCGTTGCTGAAAAAAAACGGACGAAGCCGATCTATCGCGCGATGAAGCAGCCGCTGATCCGCCGTAAACTGCTGGAGCAGTCCCGACCCGCCTCCAGTCGGCAGGATTAACACCAGATCGCCCGGTTGCATTTTGTTATCTACGAAGTCGCTGAGCATTTTTCGTGTGCGGCCGATGTTCTCATATTTGATGTGCAGCGTATCTACGACAAAAGCAAAGACGCGCTTCAACTCGCGGGCAGTTATTGCCCTGGGCAAGCGGTGATCTTCAGTAGCCGCGTCTTCGATGCGACGCGACTTCGTTTCTTCATAGGCGAAGTTCGATATGTGCTGAGGCTTGTTGTTATCGAGCAACTCGAAGTCCTCGCGCGTGAGCCCGCTTACCGGCTTGTTGCTCTTGTCAGTGACGAGGACGTCGATCTGCACCAGCTCCGTCGAGAGCCTTATCTCGCCTTTGTCCTGCGCGCTTTTTTCCTGAGCGCCGCCCGTAAGCACAAGTTGGGCGGCGAACAGCAAGACCAGTGAAACAGCGATCTTCTTTTTCATCGGACCCTCCGGACGGAAGCCGGGGAGAGCTTCCCAGCTACGCTCGACCTTCTTCGACGCTGGTACTTGTGAGTGGCTTCTCGATCACAAATGTAACATATTGCCGCCTCGCTATGCTATAAGTAGCGCTGAGCGTTCAAGACTCGGTTAATAAGGCGGCGTTATGCACATCGAATCTCTGAAAGTCTTTTGCGATCTCATCGACACGCGCAGTTTCTCGAAAGCGGCGACCAGGAACTTCATCTCGCAATCCGCGGTCAGCCAGCAGATTCGCGCCCTTGAAGACAAGTTCAATCGAAGGCTTGTCGAGAGAAGCCGGGGCGGCACGATGGTGCCCACGGCAGCGGGGATGACTTTTTATCAGGGCTGTCGCGAAATCATCGATCGATTCAACTCGCTCAACGAGGAGATGAAAGGACTCGGCAACATTGTAAGCGGACAGGTGCGCGTCGCTACGATCTATTCGGTTGGCATCCACGAGCTGTCGCCGGCGCTCAAGCGTTTCATCAAGTCTTATCCGCAGGTAAACGTGCACATCGAATACAGCCGGCCCAACAAGGTCTACGAAGACGTCATCAACCACGGGATCGACATTGGAATTGTGGCTTATCCCACGCCACGATCTCAGATCGATATCATTCCGTTTGGCAACGATCCTCTCGTTCTTGTGTGCAGCCCCGAGCACGACCTCGCCTCAAAGAAGCGAATCGATATCAAGATTCTGGACGGGCAGCGATTCATTGGGTTCGAGCGCGATATTCCCACCAGGAAAGCCGTCGACAAAATACTGAGAGAGCGAGGAATCAGCGTGGAGTACGTGATGGAGTTCGACAACATTGAAACCGTCAAGCGCTCGGTTGAAGCCGACCTCGGCGTTTCCATCGTTCCGCGCGCTACGGTGCAAAACGAAGTTCGGGTCGGCGCATTGCGGGCGGTAAACTTCACCGAGAGCTTCGCGCGGCCAATTGCTATCATCCACCGCAAAGGAAAAATCTTCAGCGCGGCAGCGCGGAAGTTCATCGAGATGCTCACGGACACTCAAGCGACTCCGGCGTAGCCTTCCGCGTGCTTTGCGGTCCTTTGCGTCTTTGCGCTGAGTATTGGGTATTGAAGGAGCAAGACCCAATACTCAGCGCAAAGACGCAAAGGACCGCAAAGCACACGAAGGTGAAGCGAATGCTGCTTTGACAAGCGCTCGACTGCGCCGCTATCATTGCCCTTCGTCAAAACGGGGCGTGGCTCAGCCTGGTAGAGCGCTCGGTTCGGGACCGAGAGGTCGTTGGTTCGAATCCAATCGCCCCGACCATTCAAGCGGGAGC
>Ga0134124_10001702_pt1 | contig 17678 bp, 14 predicted proteins | sample KB304_FD_96880 | JGI IMG/M metagenome (GOLD analysis project Ga0134124, IMG submission 96880) | Terrestrial soil microbial communities without Nitrogen fertilizer from Kellogg Biological Station, Michigan, USA - KB3-0-4 | ecosystem: Environmental > Terrestrial > Soil > Unclassified ...
CTCCTTGATGGACAACGCGATCCGTTTGCGCTGGGCATCGGCTGAGAGTACCTTCACCTTTACCAACTGCCCCGCCTTGACGGCGTCGTTCGGGTCCTTGACATAGCGGTTGGCCAGATGGCTGATATGCACGAGGCCATCCTGATGCACGCCGATATCGACAAAGGCGCCGAACGCGGTCACGTTGGTCACCACCCCCTGCAGGATCATCCCTTCCTTCAGATCGCCGATCTCGCGGATATCGTCCCGGAAGGATGCGGTTTGAAACAGGCTGCGCGGGTCGCGTCCCGGCTTCTTCAACTCCTCGATGATATCGGTCAGCGTCGGGAGGCCGACGTTCCCGGTCACATAGCGCTTCAGGTCGATCCTGCCGACAAGGGCCGGGTCGGCGACCAGTTGCGCCAGAGAGACGCCGAGATCGGAAGCCATCGCCTCCACAAGTTTGTAGCGTTCGGGGTGCACAGCACTGTTGTCCAGCGGATGAGCAGCGCTCCGGATACGGAGGAATCCGGCCGCCTGTTCGAAGGCTTTGGCCCCGAAACGCGGCACCTTGAGGAGCGCCTTGCGGGAGGGAAATGAGCCGTTCTCGTCGCGGTAGCGGGTAATGGCCTTGGCCAGGGACGGGCCGACGCCGGAAACGTAGGCGAGCAGCGCCCACGACGCGGTGTTCAGATCAACCCCCACGTAGTTGACGCACGACTCCACCACCCCGTCCAGCGACTTCTTCAGCATCGTCTGATTGACGTCGTGCTGATACTGCCCGACTCCGATGCTCTTCGGATCCACCTTGACCAGTTCCCCCAGCGGATCCTGCAACCTCCGGGCGATGGAAATCGCACCGCGCACCGTCAGGTCCAGATCGGGGAACTCTTCCCGGGCGATCTCCGATGCCGAATAGACGCTCGCCCCTGCCTCGCTGACCGACACTACCGGCAGCGATTTCCCTGCGCCCGCCAGGGTCTCCTTGACAAAGATCTCCATCTCGCGCCCGGCGGTGCCGTTGCCGACGGCGACCATCTCGATTCCGTGGCTTTCGGCCAACCGGAGCAGATCCTGGCGCGCCTGGGGAATCCGCCCTTCGCCGATGTGGGGATAGACAGTGACATGCTCCAGGAAACGGCCGGTCGCATCGACCGCGGCCAGCTTGGAGCCGGTGCGGAAACCGGGGTCGATCCCGAGCACCCGTTTTCCCCCGGCGGGGGGCGCCAGCAGCAGCTCGCGCAGATTGCGGGCAAACACAGTGATGGCCGCCTCGTCGGCGCGTTCCTTGCTCTCCAGGCGCAGCTCCACCTCGATGGAAGGGGCAATAAGCCGCTTGTAGGCATCCTCCGCCACCTGCTCCAGCAGCGGACCGAAGATGCTGCCGCGCAGGATCAGACGCGACTTCAGGCCGGCGTGTATCTGTTCGACCGGCGCGTTGATCGAGAGATAGAGCACCTCCTCCTTCTCGCCGCGCCGCATCGCCAGCATCCGGTGCGACGGCACCGCCTTCAGCGGTTCCGAAAAGTCGTAGTACATCTCGAACTTGGTGACCTGTTCCTTGTGGTCGGCCGCCACCCGCGACGTCATGATCCCCTGTTCGTTCGTCAGGCGCCGCACCATGGCGCGGGCATCAGCGTTGTCGGACAGGCGCTCGGCCAGGATATGCCCGGCCCCTTCCAGCGCAGCGGCCGCATCGGGAACCTCCTTGTCAGGGTTGATGAAGGGGAGCGCCGCATCCTCGGGAGTGCCTGCCGTCAGCTCCTGGGCCGCGATGATGTCGGCCAGCGGTTCCAGCCCACGCTCCCGGGCAATCGTTGCCTTGGTGCGCCGCTTCGGCTTGTACGGCAGGTACAGGTCTTCCACCTCGGTTTTCCGGCGCGAGGCCTCGATCCGCTCCCGCAGCTCGGGGGTCAGTTTTCCCTGTTCCTCGATCGATTTCAGCACCGTGATCTTTCGCTCCTCCAGCTCGGAGAAGTAGGCGAACTGCTCCTCGACGTCACGGATCTGCACCTCGTCCAGTTCGCCGGTATGCTCCTTGCGGTAGCGGGCGATGAAGGGAACCGTGGCACCCTCCTGCAAAAGTTCGACGGTATGTTCAACCTGAAACGGCTTGAGGCCGGTCGCTTCGATGATGAAGGGGATCAGCTTCCGGGATTGTTCGTCGGTCAACTTCATTACGGCTCCTGTTTGTGAATGTTTGTGGATGTTTGTTCCTCGTCGCTTAAAACGCCTGTTTTTGACCGTCGCCGCGAGAGTAACGGCAGCTTATCTGCCGCCTCCGGTGGCGAGACAGGATGAAACGACAGCAGGGACTCTTGTTGTACCTGGCGCCTTTTGCGTCCTTGGCCAAGCTACTCCCTGAACCCTCCGGCAAAATCGATGACACACATGCTCCCAAACTCGGGATGGGGACCGCAGGCGACCCCGACGACACCGAAAGCCGTGCCGAAAGTGTTCTTCCGATGCCCCCGATCCGTCACCCCGTCGTCGATGATCAGTTGCATGACCATGTTTCGGGCATCTTTGGGACCATAGCCGATGTTTTCAGCGATCTGCCTTTCCCATTTCCCGTGCCGCTCGATCCGTTCCCGCATCCCGCCACTCTGCCTGCCGGTATGGCCGAGGGCTCCGGTGCGCCCCTGTTCCTCGGCCAATTCGGCCGCTGCCGAGGCAAGCCCGTCCGACCAGGCGAGCGGAGGCAGGGGCTTCTGGCGGGAGAGGAACTTGACCGCCTCATCCACGGCTTTAACCCCCTCACTGGTCTGTATGAGGGGCGTGCTGCCCGGCAGCACGTAGTCTTTCCCGCGGAACTGGCCGCGGAACTTCCGTAGAAAACCGGCATAGGTGCGCGGCTTCGTGCGTGCCAGATTCATCTCCGCCAGGACCTGCCCGGCCAGGTCTTGATCCAGGGCAACGGCCGGGGCGGCAAGCGCGAGGAGCCAGCAGACGACTACGCACAAAAGTCTCATGTTCCGCCACCAGCGCCATATTCCGGTGCCATTTTGATTATCCCGGATATTCAAAACGAAAAAACCACTCCATCGGCACCCTAATTCGGTTCCCGTGTTCAACGTGGGAGAGCACAGCGCCTTCATCTTTACTTCCTTATCTTGGTCATTACAGAAAACCGCTATGACTGCAATTGCCGCAGCATGCCGGCAAAGGTGGCAGCGGCCGGAGAAAGCGTCCTTCCCTTGCGCTGAACCAGGAAAAAACTGCGTGTGATGGAAATGCCCGCCAGATTGATCGACACCAGCTCGCCCCGTTCCAACTCTCCGCGGACTGCCATTTCAGAAATGAACGCCACGCCGCATTCCGCCAGCACCGCCTGTTTTACCGCTTCGCTGCCCGGCAGCGTGGTACATGCCAAAAGATCATCCGCCATAATCCCCTGCTGCCTGAGCGCGGCATTGACCGCATCGCTGGTGCCGGAACCTTTTTCCCTCATGACGACCGGTTCGCTGAGAAGCTCTTCCAGTTGTACTGCTTCACGTCCGTACCAGCGGTGCCCTTTTCTCGCGACCAGAAGAATCTCATCATGACCGAGCGCCTCGGATATGAATCGCTTGTCGTCCGCCATCGTTCCGACAATTCCGATCTCGATGCTTTCTTCACCCAGCCGGGCAAGGATCTCGCTGCTATCTCCTATCTCTACTGTTACGTGAATCCCCGAGTCGCTCGTGCGGAGGGCGGCAATTGCCTTCGGCAGGAGGTACGTGCCGGGAATGGTGCTGCCACCGACACAGAGCTCGACACCTTCGGCCTGGCGAAACTGAAGAATGGCCTGTTCCGTTTCCTTGAGCGCTTTGATGACCTGTTTCGCGTGTAGAAACAATATTTTTCCCGCCTCAGTAGGCATGGCACCGCGCCCGGTGCGGTCGAGCAGCCTGACTCCGCAGATGTCCTCCAGCGCCGCAATATGCTGGCTGGCGGTCGATTGGGTTATACAGGCCGCCTCGGCACCTTTCGAGAAACTTCCTGTTGTCGCAATCGTCACAAATATCTCAAGCTGTTTTATATTCATGCTACTCCATATCGTGAAAACCAATCAAACATATCGGTAGCATCGGATATATCAATTTGACATATTCGTCAATAACCAATAAGAATACGAATCAAAACAGTGAGTTATAATTACTAACATGGAGGAAGTTTATGAAACGAATCATGGTAATGATGTTGCTGCTTATTGGCTGTGCCTTCACGGCATCGGCCGGAGGCTACAACTACGTCGAACAGGCCCAGTTCAAGCAATGGCTGGAAAAGGGAAAGGATATGACCATTGTCGATATCCAGGTGCCGGCTGAATTCCAGCAGCATCATTTCAAAGCGGCGCTGGAAACAGGGGCATTTCCGGTCAAATCAGAGGCCGAAAAACAGAAGCTGGATGCCGTTTTGCCAAAGCTGTCGGCAGCCAAAAACGATGTGGTTGTTGTCTGCCCGCGGGGTGGCGGAGGTGCCAAAAACACCATCGACTACCTAAAGGAGAAGGGGATCGACGAGAAACGGATCTTCATCCTCAAGGAAGGTATGCAGGGATGGCCGTACAAGGATCTGGCGGTGGCTGGAAAGTAGCGACAGCCGAGCGGTTTCGCAACAAAAAGTCCGGAAGAGAACTTCTCTCCCGGACTTTTTTGTTCCGGCGGAAGCCGGCGGCATCCACCTCACCAGATGTAATCCCTGGCAACCTCCCGCTTGTCCTTGCCTGACAGAATATGCAGGATCCGCATCTGCTTGAGTTTGTGGGGGGAGAGGCTCCCTAGCGGAATGTAGACGATCTTCCGGTCGCGGCGGGACGCCATCTGCTTGAAGATGCTGCGCGGCGGCTTTGCCGCCACGTACACCACATGCTTTTCGATGGAGTAATCCAGCGCCGCCAGCAACAGTACCTCGGCTCTGGTTGCGGCATGGCGGTAATCCGGGTCGTGCCAGACATCCATCACGCGCCGTGGCGGATAGGAGAGCATGAAGCCTCCATACTCGCAGCGGCAGATTCCCGGTCCGACAATGTTTTCCGCCGGATCGGTGGCATAGAAGGCCATGTCCGATTCCTGCTCGTGCTCGCCCAGCCAGGTCATGCAGTAGGGATAGCGGTCACTTTTGCGATTCTCATCGAAGATTACCACCAGGCAGCCGACCCCCCCGGCAACCCGCTGCTGCTCCCGGACATAGATCGCTCCGTCGTGGATGTTGCGCAGCGTCTCGCGCATGTCGATTCCGTCCAGCAGCGAGGAACTGAACTTCTCCGTCCGGGTCATCTCCTCCGAGAGCTGCATGCACCCTTTGCGCTTCAGGAAACGGCCGTACTCCTCGATGGCGACATCCTCGGGGGGAAATGAGCAGATCGACGGGTCGTCGAACCCCTCCAGCCATTCACCGGGGCGTGTTTCACGTTTGCGCTTGAGAAGCCCCAGTTGCGCGAGCCCCTTGCTCCGTTTCCGGCGCGGACGGAAGCGGATGCGCCTGCTCCCGCCCCAGATCTCCTCCGGAGAGATGCTGATCGTGGCCAGGTCGCTACTCTCCGTCTGCCACGGATAGCAGGTGGCCAGACGGCAGAAGGAATGGGCGAAGTTGTCGTCAATGCAGCCGCGCGCAGCCGCCAGGAGCTGAAACAGGTCCGGCATCAGCATCCCGGTCTGCAGGGCATAGTTGCGGGTGAAGCGGAAAAAGGCCCGTTTCTGCCAGATGTGCAGGGTCTCGCCGGTCTCCTGACGATAGTGGCGGGCCGACTCGCTGAAGAGGCGGTAGATCAGGCGCTGCCGGTCGAGAAACGCCCCTTCCCGCCCGAGGTGGCGCGCCGTACGGTGGATCGCGTTCTCCATCAGCTGCTCCTCCGGGAGCTGCTCCTTGCCGCCGGTGATCAGTTCCAGAGCATGAAAGCGCTTGCGCAGCCCGGCGCCGCGCTCCACCGGCTCATCAGGGAGCGGGCCGCGCCGCAGTTCGTAGACCGCCGACAGAAACGGAAATTCGGCCAGGATTTCGCGGCAGGAGTCCGGATGCAGGTTGAAGAGACTGATGCCGTCGCGCCGGACCCGCTCCAGCGGCACACCCTGCGGTGCGGTATAGAGATTCCTGACCCGTTCCAGATGGGCCATGCCGCAGACGAACAGGATCCGCTGATGGCTCCGGGCCATCTGCTGCAGGCGGTAGGCCATCCCCTGTTCGCGCCGCCGGTCCTCCCGGCATGGGGTCTCCCCGGCGGAATACGTGCGATAAGCCCGGTAATACGCCTCCAGGCCGATGCGGCTGATGCTGTAGGAATCGGGGAGCTGCTCATGATGGCGGGGATAGGCGTCCGTGTCCACATCGATGAAATGCAGCGGAAGATCCAGCTCCAGTGCCCGCCGCGCCGCCTCCACCATCGGATCGGCCGGCTCCACCAGCAGATAGACCGTCCCGGCGCCGTCCTGATAGCTGATCACCGAGACCTGCGGCAGGCGGCGCAGCGCGCGCAGAAACGGGTCCTCCAGCGTGGACGGCAGTTCGATGGCCACGGCATCGGGACGGATATGGGTATAGGCCGACCGCACCAGCTGGGCGAACTCCATGCGGTAATGCAGCACAGGCAGCGCATGAACCGGGCCGAACCTTTCAAGAAACAGGCGGGCAGACATGGGTCAGGCCAGATACGGAAGCGCTTCATTCCCCAGGATGCGTGACACCGCCAGCCGCAGCAGTTCCTGCGGCTTCCCGCTCCCGGCGGCGGACATCTTGAGGGCGTAACGGGCGATGTTGATGCCGTCCCGTACGGAATAGAGCTCGTCGGCGGCATGAGCGCGCTGGAGAAATTCGACCACGTATTTCAGGACGTCACTCTCGGCAAAGGGGAGGTTTTCTCTCAAAATGACCAACTCCTCGTCGGCCTCGGGAAAATCGATGTAAATCTGCGGCTGGAGGCGGGAATGGATGTACTCCGGGATCTCGAAGGTGGAGGAGTCCTCGTTCATGGTGACCACGATGCGGAACTCCCGCCGGGCCGGGATGCGCAGGCCGGTGATGATAGACTCGACATAACGGCGGTCGTCCAGCAGCGGCGCCAGGGAAGCCCACGCTTTTTCGCTCATCCGGTTCCCTTCGTCCAGGATCAGCACCCCGCCGGTGAGCATGGCCGATACCAGCGACGAAGCGGCATACTGGATCTTTCCGTCCGGTCCGATCACCGGGGTGACGATCAGATCTTCGGGGCGGGTGTCCATGGTGGCCTGAAACAGGTAAACCGGCCGCTCCAGCCGTGTGGCGGCGGCATAGGCCAGTGTCGTCTTCCCGACACCCGGTTTGCCGATCAGACGGGGATTGAAGGGAAGATCCCGCTCGTCGATGACCATCCAGGCCGCCAGCAACTGCGTCAGCAGCTCTTCCTGGCCGACCCACTTCAGATTGAGTTCCACCGGCCCGGCAAGCGCAAGGGTAATGCCGTCAAGGGTTACCTGATTCATTTCGATAGCTCCGTATGTTGCAAAGTAAGGTGTGATGGGAATGTTACAGTATGAATTGCTGGACGTCCTCGGTGCAGACAAGCCTTTCGAGCGTATCCAGCAGATGCGGAGAAAACAGGCCCATCATCTGACTGCGCATTAACTGGACGGCAATGTGGGGAGGCATGATTTTATTGCAGTTATTGTCGGTAGTAAGGGTGCAAAATACATCCGCAACCCCGGTTATCTGGGCACTCCGCGGAATATCCCTGCTTTCGAGCCCGAGGGGATAGCCGCTGCCGTCGCAACGCTCATGGTGAAGCCGTACTATCGTCAGCGCCACCTGAGAAAGCACCCCCTTCTTCTGCAGGAAGAGATAGCCCTCCTCCGGATGGCGTTTCAGGATATCGATCTCCGCTTCGTTCAGCTTGCCGCTCTTGTTCAGGATTCTCTGCGGGACAAATATCTTGCCGAAGTCGTGGAGGATGGCGCCGGTGCCGACATCCAGCATCTCATCCCGGGAAAGCGTATAGGCGTCGGAGTGCATCAGCAGGGTCAGCGATGCCACCTGCAATGAATGCACGAAGGTGTGATAGTTGTGCGACATGACCGTTTCCAAAGAGTTTATCGCATCGGGATTATCCGAGAGATACAGCATCAGGTTTTCTATGAGCCGCCTGGTACGATCCTTGTCATTAGTTTTATCCGGGTTTGTGAAAATGTCATTCACAAAGTTTATCGACGTCTGGTAGATCATTCTCCCCTTTGCCCTGGAGTTGAGGATATCGCTCTTCAGCAGCCGCTCGGCGCTTGTTTCCATGTGGCTGGTGATGATGTCCATGTCGTCTTTGGAAACAAATACGAAATCCACCCCATTCTTTGAAAGACGCTCATGGTCATGTTCACTGAAATCACGACCGTGGCTCTTGTACAGGACATAATTGCCGCCTGTTTTTATGTACAGTGCAACATCGGGAAAGATAACCGGCTCGATACTTTCGAGGGTAATCGGCATGAAAATTTCTTTGGCTTCCATGACAGCTGACTCCGGGCACGATTGATGGATGTAATAAGTTATATCAGTCTAGTAACAAGATAGCACTACCCCCTCACGCCATCAAGGTTTACCTGGTTCATAGACGTCGGGCCGGATAAGGGATGGTGCGGAGTTTATGCTGAATGAACCTGAAATCAAAAGAGGAAACCAGCAATTGGCTTCCTCTTTTTTGTTCCAACAAATATACGGTCGTCAAGTTGTCTGGCTACCGACCCGCACTTAAGGCGGCATAGGCTTTTACCGCATTCCTTTGAGCTTCATTCTTTTTATGTGCGCTTGCCAACTGCGCAGCTTTTTGCTCATCCGCCTTGTTCGCAGCTTCTTTGACGGCAACGTTCTTGTCATCCGCCATCTTCAACGCCTGAGCAGAAATTGTTATCGTATCCGTTTGCGCAGTTTTTGCGGCCTTCTGCGCGTCTTGAGCTACTTGAGGCACCGAGGTCTGAAGGTCTGTTCTGACTTGCGGGTTGATCTGAATTGGGGTAGCTAAAACGCTGTTCGGTGAAAGAGCTGCCATGGCCATTGGGTTCACCTCAACAAAGCAGATTTAGAATTCAAACTGGACGACTTATTCTCTTCTTGTTCAACAGCTTATGCAAGGAAAATTTTATTTCATGATATTTTGCAGAATTCACGGAGTAGATTGAGTTGCCGGGTTCCGCCACTAGAGAGCAATTCTAGATATCACTACGCACCGCATCATTATAGTCTCCTGTCGGCAGCAACCTCCCGTGCGGATCACGGAAATACATCCAGGCAATATACTCCACTCCTTCGACATCAATAACAACCTCTCTGCGGATATAGTAAAGCGGATGCCCTTCCATCTTATCAACTATATTCAATATTTCATCATCAACGGCGTACAGTTCGCCGACTATCCGATAACGCGCCTCTATGCTGGTAACAAAGGGGTAGCCACCCGTGACGTACATTGCATATTTATCACGCGTGCTGCCGATACCATGATAATGTGCGTCGCCCAGCAAGCGATGGTTGCTGTGATTCTGGCGCAGTGTGCCATATACAAAAACCAGATGCTTTTTTTCCATATATTTCGGAGGCCTCAACAATAGCGGTTGCGACTATATTGTAGTTCAAATTTTATCAGAGGAAGTGTGAGAGTCAATTATCGACTCGCCCGCAACGGTCTTGAAGATCATAAAAGCCTTCTCGAGCGCCGCGTGGAGTCGGGGTATATCTGCCAGTTCCTCCGCTTTTGCAGCGGTCTCCATGGCTAAGGAAATCTCCTGCATCGGACCTGCCCCGATGTTGGCGGCAGCACCCTTGATGGTGTGGGCCTGTAGGCGGATCTCCGTGCAATCGCCCTTCTCCACTGCGCCGCCGAGCGCCGCAAGGTGTTCGGCGGCACTCCTGATAAACGATGCAACCAGCTTCCCGATATAGGCTTCATTCCCGCCAAGCCTCACCTTTAGCCCCTCCCTGTCAAAAATTGCTCCGGCCTCGTCTGAAGAGTTCCCATCAACAGCCGGACCGGAGATCGCTTCCCGCTGTTTTTCTGCGAATTCTGCAACATTCATATCTTTTCCGGACAACCAGCGCTTGAGAGCGGCGCGCAACTGGTCAATGTTGAAAGGTTTGCTAAGATAATCGTCCATGCCGGCTGCCAGGCACTGTTCGCGATCCCCTGCAATCGCGTTGGCGGTAAGGGCGATGATCGGCATGTGAAGACCCGCATCCTGTTCCGAACTCTCTGCAACTTCCCGCTCCCTGATGAGTTTTGTCGCCGTAAATCCATCCATTACAGGCATCTGGCAATCCATGAAAATCAGGTCGTAAGAAGTTTTTGCCGCCATATCGACGGCCTTGCGCCCGTTCTCGGCCAGATCCACACGGCAACCCAGAATGTTGAGCATGTATCGGGCAACATCCTGGTTGACCAGGTTGTCTTCCGCAACAAGGATGGTTACATCGAACTCGGCCTGAGCCTGACGGGGCTCCTGACCTTCACTTGGCGCAACATACACATCGGCTGTTGCCATAACCGTACTGAGACATTCATGCAACCTGGCCTGGCTTACCGGTTTAGTCAAACAGCGCCGGATCCCGGCCTTCTGCGCTGCCTCGCCATTATCATGATCGCTGACCGAGGTAAGCATCATGAGGCGTACGGAAGAGATCAGGGGATCGGCTTTGATGGCATGGGCCAGTTCAATGCCATCCATACCAGGCATATGCATGTCGACAATTGCCACGGCATAGGGCTCACTCCCGGCGGCGAGGCGAAGCTTCTCCAGAGCCAGATGGCCGCTTTCCGCAGTGTCGCAGCGCATTCCCCATGAGCTGACTTGTTGGCGCAGAATATAAAGGTTGGTGGTATTGTCATCAACCAATAGAACCTTGACTCCCTGTAAAACAGCAACTTCCTGCGGAAAGTGGTCCGGTATCCCATGACGTTTCCGCAGGCGCGCGGTAAACCAGAATGTCGATCCTTTGCCCGGCTCGCTTTCCACACCGATTTTTCCACCCATGATTTCCGAAAGCTGCCGGGAGATGGACAGACCGAGACCGGTTCCTCCATATTTTCGGGTAGTTGAATAGTCTGCCTGGGAAAAGCTGGCGAATATGGTTTCCTTTGCCTCGGGCTTGATTCCAATGCCGGTATCGATGACCTCGAAGCGAAGCAAGGCATCCTCTTCACTTTCTTCAGCCGTTCCGATACGCACCACGATCTCCCCCCGGGAGGTGAACTTGAGTGCATTGCCGATGAGATTGCTGAGAATCTGACGCAGGCGAACCGGATCACCTTCAACAAAGTGCGGGACCTCGGAAAGTATCAGGAATGCGAGTTCGATCCCTTTGGTCTGGGCTCCCGTGGCGAACATCTCCACGGTTTCGGCAACGACCCTGGATAGGTCAAAGGGGATGGCCTCAAGTTCCATTTTCCCGGCCTCGATTTTGGAAAAATCAAGGATGTCGTTGATGATCTGCAGCAGCGACTCACCGGAATTGAGCGCCGTCTCGGCAAATTTTCGCTGCTCGGTGGACAGGCTGGTTTTAAGCAGGAGACTGGTCATACCGAGTACGCCATTCATCGGAGTGCGGATTTCATGGCTCATGTTGGCCAGAAATTGCGATTTGGCAATGTTGGCAGCTTCGGCAGCTTCTTTGGATTCCTGCAATTCCAGCACGGCCTGTCCCAGTTCCAGATTGATCGCGGATAGTTCGGAAGTACGCTGGACTACCTCCTCTTCAAGTTCTTCTCGATGCTGTTTGAGCTTTTCATCACGCGCTTCAATCTGTCCCAGCATCTCATTGAAGCCGTCAATCAATGAGCCTAGTTCGTCATCGTTTTCCCGATGTGCCCGGACCGCATAATTCCGATCTATCGAGACGTTCTTCATGACCTCGGCCAGGTGCAGGATCGGCTCGGAAATGAAACGCTGCAGGCGCGAGGAAAGGAAGTATGCAAGGATGGATGTACCCGCCAGGATCAGAACAACGACAATAAAAAACCAGATCAATCTGTGCAGGAGTTCGACGCTGTCGGATTGAATGACCACAGTTCCAATCTGTTGGCCGTCCAGAATGATCGCCTTGACCATGTCAAAATCCATGTCGAGGTCCCAAAATGTGTCCGCATCCCTGGTTACCTGTGCAAGCACTGCGGGATCCATTCTGGAGGGGTCGCCTCCTTCTGCCGGCTCCAGCTTCTGTCTTGTCCTGTTGACCCCGGCGGCAAGGTATCTCGCGAGTATGGTGCCGTCATTGGTGATAATGTAGGCGTTGAGAATATTCGGCCTGGCCCTGAGCCCCGCCAGGGTTTCGGAGGCGGCCTGGCTGTCGTTGAACGACACAGCGGCAGCAGTGTTGTTTCCCAGGATATCCGCCAGCGCGGCAAGTTCTTCGCGGGCCGCAATCCGGAACGATATCGCTTCATTGACCACGAACGCCAGGGATGCAACCGCCAAGACGATGCTGCTGGTCATGAGGATAATGGTCATGAGTTTACGTCTAATGGATAAATTGCGGAAAAACCGGATCATTGCCCTTGGCCTCACACTACTCGACTACGATTTTTGCCAGTTTCAGCAGTTGGGAACTGATATGCAGCTGGACGCGATGCGCCGCCGCAGTGTTGATTTCAAAACTGATCTTGTTTGTTACGGTGATAAAATTAATCATTCCTCCAGCCTGACAAAAGCCCTCCTGATCCGCCACCGTCAATATTGGGGAGTTCTGAAACTGTTTCAGGATTCGTGTCAAACGGCCTCTCTCAGAGGCGCTGATGAACAGGACTTCGCAATCCTTCACATCCTCGACCATTCGATAACGCTTGATCACAATTGTCCGACCTTTGACGGACTTCCCCTTGATGGCATCCAGGTCGTCACCGAATGGGTCCTGACCAAGAATTGCCAGACACAAGGGGCGAGAAGAGTTGGCGGCCTCGGTGGCGGGCCAGTCAACGAATTTAATGATCGAGTAGAGAAAGGCCGCCTTGACCTGGTACTCTCGGGGCGACGATTCTGCATGTGACGGTACCGACCCGCACAAGAGCGCGAACAGCATGAACAAGATCAATGTCAGGGATAATCTCCGGACAAGAGGAGTATCTATGTTTTTACTGCCATCGCCGCGATGCGGAAGGCGGTGAATGTTTGCCGGCCAAAACGTCATGGACTTCCTTAAAATTTATAGGTCAGCTTCACGCGGAATGTCCGACCGTCCTGCCCGACAATATCGACCGGGGCAAGGTCCGTACTCACCGGGTCACCATAGTGCGTGTCGAACAGGTTATACAGCGTCGCGGAGAGTTCCAGTCGCGGGAGAAGGTTTTTGCTGAAGAGAGTCAAGTTGGTGATGTAGGATGCAGCCGAGTACCCTCCAGACTCAGTCGCTCGTCTGCCCGTGTATTGTTCTTCAATACCGGCAAAGACCTTCTCGCGGATGAGCGGAGCAATCAGGTTGAGTTTGGCCAGGTGTCGGGGCGAATTGGTCAGGGCTTTACCGCTCTGAATATTCTTGGCGTCCTGGATGGTGTAGCTGAGCCGTCCCTGAAGGCCGTTTGACCATTTCCCCTCCAGTTCGAGCTCCGCTCCCTTGGCGTCGGCACTTTCAGCGTTTTGGAACTGATTCAAGCCGTCGGCGGGATCGGTTTGTTGGATTATCAGATCTTCGATGCGATAATAAAAGCCCGACAGTGAAGATCGTAAGTGATCACCCAGGTATTGTTCGTAAACCAGTTCATAGGTCCGGATTTTCTCCGGTTTCAGGGCCGGATTGGATTTTAAGGACAGCCCGCCGTCATTGTAGAAGAACTCGAACGCGCTCGGGGCGCGAAATGCCTCGCCATAGAGCAGTTTGAAAATGGTCCCTTCCAACGGTTTGTAGATCAGCGCCAGCCTGGGGTTGGTGGTCCCGCCGAAGGTATCGTAGTGGTCGTAACGGATGCCGGCGGTAAGGGTCAGTTTTTTAAGAATCTCAACCTCGTCCTGCAGATAGATGGCCCAGATGGAAGAATGACGTTTGTCGTCCAGAATAAGAGCATAAGGGTCTACATCGTAATTTTGCTGGTCCTGACGGATATTGTCGCGGTATTCAAGACCAGCTGTAAATTTATGCCGTTCGAAGAGGGTTTTGGTGGCCAGCGCTTCCGCCCCCCACCAGTAGCCCCATCCCCGGTCTTTATTGATAACCGGGATAGAAGGGGCTCCAGGGGTGGTCTGGTGGTCATAGAGATAGTCGCCATGATAATAGAAGCGGTCATAATACACCCGGGCAGTCACATCGGTTTGTTCGGAGAATTGATGAGCGTATTTCAGGTCCAGAAAACTGTGCTCGTCGGTGGTGCGGGTAAGAGTTGTGTTGAAGATCGTACCGAATGAAGCGGTGGGAATTCCTTTTTCACGTGAGGAATGGGCGCCGGTCAGGGTTAAATCGCGATAGGCCAGTTTGGTAAAGATCTGGTAATTCTTGTCGTCGTCGGCGTGCTCTGAGATGCCATTATTTGCGGAGCGTATGTTGGAGGGATCGTTAAATTCCTTGAAAAACAGGCGGCCCTGCCCCTTGCTGTCCATTATTGAGCCGGAGAGAAGCATCTCAAGGCCGTTATGGAATTCGTTGCCGTAGCTGACGCGGCCGTTATAGGTATCGAAGCTCCCCCGCGCGCTGGAGACCTCCAGACCATGCATTTCAGCCCCTTGCCGGGTGATCACGTTGATGACTCCGAAAAATGCATTGGTACCGTACAAAGAGGAACCCGGGCCGCGGATGACCTCGATCCGCTCGATCAGGTCCACATCGATGGGGAATTCCGTGCCGACGGGCGCGGATTCGTAGACATTGTCGTTGATTCGGTGGCCGTCCACGAGGAGGAGCACACGGGTATTGAGGTCGCCGGGGCGGTTGAACCCCCGTACGCCAATATAGTTGTAGTTACGGTCATTGGTAACGTAAAAGCCCCGCACGCCACGGAGAATATCTGCCAGGGTCCGGTAGCCGTGGTTCTTGATCTCATCAGATGTTATGATACTCACGGATGCGGGGGCTTCGGTCACCTTCTGCTCATACTTTGAAGCGCCATAGACTGTGGCAACCTCGACGTTCATAAGCTGCTCCACGCTCAATTCCGTCAGGTCGGACGCTTTTTGACCGGGTGCATCCGTCTCGGCCATTGAAATGGAAGCCGTTACCAGAATCAACAGCAAGGCAATAACCGTCGGTATAGGTTGTCGCAGCATGGAAGTTACGGGAGGGGTGCTTCCGGTAATCCTTGGATTTATCGTTTCCAACCTAGCCTCGGCTTCTTTTTTGCCATTGCCTGTTATTACGTAATTTTGGCAAAAACTATGGATTTTGTAGCATGACTGGTATAAGAAGCGGATGCATGTGGTTTAAAAAGCCGCATTTTCCAATTCTTTTCATATGCGCTCTTTAAATTTGTCCGCTTACTGGAGACATCTGCAATTTTGATATGACAATAGTTTATAGTTAATTGCAAAACAAGTTTTGTTTTTTCCTGATTTACAGCTTGTTATACGCTGTCTGCCACTCGAATCGGCTTCATTAAGAAAAGCGGTAAGTCATCTTTTTTTGCCCGTGTGTAAAAATATGGTGCATCTAATAAAAAAATATAGTGCATGATTCAAAACATATACTAGAATGGCAGAGCGTAACAAATATTAATTTATTTTTTTGGAGTCAATTATGAAATGTTTAATCGTAGACGACGACTCTTTTGGGCGCGAATTGTTAACATACTTCCTGTCGGAATACGCTGAAATCATGGATACTGCGGAAAACGGCGTTGAGGCGGTTAAGCTTTTTACCCGGTCGTTACAGGAAGGGCGCCCTTACAACCTGGTTTGTCTCGATATACTGATGCCCGTAATGAACGGCCAGGAGGCCTTGAAACAGATGCGGAGTCTCGAAAGGGAGTCGGACATTCCAATCACCGAGATGTCGGTCATAATCATGACTACCGCTTTGAATTCGCTTCAGGAGATTAAGGAAGCCATCTGGCAAGGCGATTGCAATAATTATCTTGTTAAGCCAATCGCTCAAGCCGATCTCGTATCGTTGCTGAACAAGTACAATTTGATCTAAATAGCAGGCCCTCTCCGACAGATGACCAGTTGACCGCAGCAAAATGCGGATTATTTTATTTCATTGACATCAAACCGGATGCCGATTCCAGGCATTTTTTTATTATTTCCCCACGGTTGCCACCAGCATACGATCCCTGACATGACACATTCGTTATCAATAAAGTGCAGCCAGACGCGATCTCCTACCCGCCAGTCGTTAGTACTGTAAATAAAGCAGCCGTCATCCGAGATGTTAAGAGTCACAACCTTTTCAGCAACGGTGAACTTGCTGTCTGCCGAAAGAAGAAACGCAATGTGCCTGTCCCGTCGGATGCTTTTGCGGATAGTTCTGGGCTTGAACGCCTGGCAATCCTGGACAAACTTCCTCATCGACATGCCATTGCCAAGAGTGATTAAATTATCCTCTATCACCTTGACTTTGAGATTGGGATAAAGCTGAATCAGACTGTTTGTTTCCAGCTTTTCCTGTGCCGTAGCTTTGGTAGATGTAATGAGGTCCAATATTATGCCGCAAACAGGAACCTCCTTGAGGATGGCCTGCAATTCCGCCAACGAAGATAACTCTATTGAACTCCCCCCCTCATTTTCTAATGCCTTGATTATAGCCTTTCGCTTTTTTTCGTTATTTGCAATAACCACAACCATAGTCATGCCAAAGACTCCTTTTTATGTGAAACACTTACAGAAAACCGTTCGATATTTACGTCAAATTGGAAAGTAGGGGCATCAGAAGAGTTGCCTGAATTATATCAATGGATGGAAAGTCCGGCTGGTACCCTTCACATTTTGTGCGAGGAAGTGTACAGCATGTTGAGTTAATTTTAAAACCCTTTCTTCGGTACAAATAAGCATCACCCGGGTGTGGCGTGCTCCCGGAGTTATATCGTGTTTTGTACTAATAAAAAAGGGTATGCAGGTTATTAGCCTCCGTACCCTTTACTTGAATCGATAATTTAATACAGGTGCAAATGAAGCAAAATCATCCTTCTATATTAGTTGATGTCTCCGGTTTCAACATTTGATCTTCCATTTTGGCAACTAACTCCGAGGGTACCTGATAAACGACATTGTTGCGACTGTCCATAAACCTGGTTCTGATCTTGCCTTGATGATTATATGACACGACAACATGACTTATCGCACTACTACTATTTGTGGTGCTGGGTGGTTTGTTCGCAGGAGAAACCTTTTTGGCGGACTTCAGATTCAGATATACAGCATCCGGCTGAGAGGATTGAATCGTTATCCGGTCATTAACCGTAGAAGTTTCCTTTGTTGAATGATCTGCAGATGCCGCAACAGCCGAGGGCTTCTGTGCGATCATGGTCATGTTTCCTGTTATCGAATCCACACTCATGACCAACTCCGCTATTGCGTATAATATGGTGCAGAATTAGCATTTACGCTATTTGGAGGTATTTGTGCGAGTGCCATAAATATTTACCCATTCTAAATTAACTCTTTGACTATACTAATCGGATATAATTTATAGTAACTTAACTATTTTAATATTATATTTTATTAATAAACGTCTGGGCAATATAAACAGAATTTGTAAATATACTACCAGAGGGCATCGGGGAGTCAATTAAAGAATATTTCGAATTGTATGTGAAGCACAGAATTGGCTTATTAATTCATCCATGGAAGATC